>Ga0209988_10001142_pt1 | contig 17148 bp, 15 predicted proteins | sample N075metaG_FD_183115 | JGI IMG/M metagenome (GOLD analysis project Ga0209988, IMG submission 183115) | Deep subsurface microbial communities from Kermadec Trench to uncover new lineages of life (NeLLi) - N075 metaG (SPAdes) (version 2) | ecosystem: Environmental > Aquatic > Marine > Ocean trench... | reverse complement strand
AAACTGGGCAATCAACTCCTCGGGCAATTGATAGGAAAATTCATCTCGTCGCATGGGCCGCGATGGTAGCAGAATTCAGTTAGCAGTCAGTAATAAAGAGGTTTTAACCAGGGCCAAGTTTACGTATACCCAAACTACTTGGAAATGCAGGCTTCAGAGTTCAGGTAATTTAGGTATATACTTGCGCACCTGTTGACAAGCAGGTGTTGCCGGGGTGGCGGAATTGGTAGACGCGCCGGATTCAAAATCCGGTTTCTTCGGAAGTGCGAGTTCGATTCTCGCCCTCGGCACCATGGTTTACTTTTTACTGCATTTCTCTTGACTAATCTCGGGTAAAGGCTCATCTGACATAGATCATGTTTAAAACAACCATTAAAGTATCTTTCTTTTCTTTAGCAATATTTTTTCTGGTTGCTTGCAAAATACAGAATACCATCGAAGGCAGCGGTGGTTTTTATACCGAAGATTATCAAAGCGTTTCAAAGTAACGATGCATTTCATCAATTACCTTTCTAGAAAGCAATATTGTCGATAGCAAGGTAGGAAAGATCATCAAGGCGAACATCGTATCGATAATGTTAATGATTGTTGCCTGAGTCCATATTGCACTCATAGGAATAATAAGCAGATAAATTAAAATATATTTATTGCCAATATCCTTTCCAAATAGATAACGTGCACATTTCAAACTGTAATAGGAATACGTGATCATGGTTGAAAGTGCAAATAACGTAAACACAAGATAGACGATCATGTCACCAATACCGGGTAATGACTGCTTAAAGGACATCGCTGTCATGACGACACCGCTACTTTCGACATGCACTCCTGAACTTAATATCACTAACGCAGTACAGGTACAAACGATGTGTGTATCAATAAATGGTCCAAGCATTGCGACCAGACCTTCTCGTACAGGTTCCTTAGTTTGAGTAGCACCATGCGCCATTGCCTCAGTGCCCACACCTGCTTCATTAGAAAAAATTGCGCGTTTGATTCCGGTCACGAGAACTTCTTTAAAAACCAAACCAGTTGCCCCGCCATAAATCGCTTCTTTCCCAAACGCAGCAGAAACGATATCAAGTAAAATTCCTGGCACCGCATCAAAATTTATTATTATGACGACAAGACTGCTTACGATATAAGCTATAAACATAAAAGGGACAATCTTTGCCGTCACTTTTCCGACACGTTTTACATCACCTTTAATTATTATACCTATAAATAGTAATGCAGCTATCCCAGTAAATAATGGCGCTATCGAGAATTCATTTTGCAACAGACTTGCAAGTTGGTTTACCTGAAAGATAGGCAAACAACCGATTAAACCTGCCATGGCAAAGAGTATCGCAAGTGGCTTGAAACGTTTTCCCAGACCACATTCTATAAAATACATTGGGCCACCTTGCTCGATACCATCTTCATCCTGTTTGCGATATAAACAAGAGAGTGTGCAGGTGAAGAACTTAATAATCATTCCAAACAGGCCGGCAACCCACATCCAGAAGATTGCGCCGGCACCACCCAGACTAATGGCAATAGCCACGCCAGCAATATTGCCCATACCTATGGTGCCAGAAAGGGCGACGGTCAAGGCCTGAAAGTGTGGCACCTCCCCGGGGTCATCTTTCCTGTCATATTTTCCTGACAGAATAGCAAAGGCATGAAAGAAACCAGCTAATGGTTTTAAACGAGAGATATATGCAAAGTAAATTCCGGTAGTGAGAATAAAGACAACCAGCGGCAGCCCCCAAAAAAAATCGACAACAACAACCCAGAATTGCTCAAATTGGCTCATCGCACCTGTTGATTCTATGCATCAAGAATTTTGCCGCCGAGGTCGGTAATCATTGCAATTAATTTTACCTTTAGATCTTCAAGACGATCTAAATCTGTACTGCGCATGACAAGATTGACGCCAAGTTTTCTCTGTTTGAAATACGGGTAGCTACCAATACTGATGTCTGAGTATTCATCCTGTAATTTGCTAAGACCATCCGCAAACACCCCTTCGCCAATATTAGTTGCAACATTGAATGTAATAATTGGATCGCCACCCACCAATCTGTCTGTAATGCCATCAAACATGAGTCGCATAATGGCTGGCACTCCAGCCATCACAAATACATTCTCCATTTGATATCCCGGTGCACCACTGAGGGGATTTTCAATCAGCTTTGCACCTTCCGGGATATTTGCCATTTTCATCCGCGCTTCATTGATGCCGCTCGGCGCATAATATTTTTCAAGTGCTCTGACTGCTTCCGAGTTCTTTTCCAGATCAACTTTAAATGTTTTGGCGATGGCTGCGGAAGTGATGTCATCATGTGTTGGACCAATACCGCCCGTGGTGAAAACATAGCTATAGGTCTCGCGGAAATGATTGACTGTATCAATGATGGTTTGTTCGATATCGGGAATGACTCTGGATTCCATGATTCTGATACCCAGTGCATCCAGTTGCTTTCCCATATAGGCAAGATTTACATCCTGAGTTCTTCCTGAGAGAACTTCATTGCCAATAATAATAACACCTGCTGTAACTTCTCCTGTTTTTATTTTAGATGAATCATTCATGCTAACTACTTTATAACATGTTTATAAAGATGACATCTTCATCTGCTTGATTAAGCTTGAAATGTAAAACTTTGTAGCGGAAGCTACAGAAAAGACCTTCAGGGATAGACTAATTCAGACCTTCCCTAAGTGAAAAATCAGGCGGCCTGTACGGGGATACTATCCTTGATATGGGTAATATTATTATCCTGATCCAGATAAACCAACGTCGGTTTGAAGTTCGCAACTTCCCTTTCTTCCAACCTTGCATAGCTGCAAATAATCACCCGGTCACCTGGATTCGCCTTGTGAGCGGCGGCACCATTTACTGAAATAATACGTGAATCTCTTTCAGCACGAATGGCATAGGTTGTGAAACGCTCACCATTAGTAATATTGTAGATCTGGATTTGCTCATATTCATGAATTCCGGCTTTTTCTAACAAGGCACTATCGATGGCACAGGAACCATCGTAGTCAATCTCGGAATGTGTAACACAGGCTTGATGAAGTTTTGCTTTAAGAACTGTAAGTTGCATGCTAATCACGGCTTTATATTATAATTAAAATACCCAACATCAGGGATAATTCACGGCAAAATCGGATTATGGCGGAAAATTTCCATCTCTACAACGCTTGATCTGAATATTGTCTATCAGCCGTGCTTTGCCAAGCCATGCTGCTGCCAGGACAACCAGTTCCTCTTCTGTTGGCTCACCCAAATTTGATGCATTTCTGATACTTAAATACTCAGTTTTAAAGCCCTTTTTTTCAAGATGCTTGACCGCATTGGCTTCAAGCTGTTGATAATCATCAACTCCCGCTTTCACTGCTTCCGCGATCCCCGATAGTGCTTGATGAAGCTCAGCAGCAACCATTTTTTCCTGTTGGTTCAGGTATCGGTTGCGAGAACTTAATGCCAAACCACTTTCTTCTCTGACCGTCTCTACACCAACGATCTCAACCGGGATACATAGATCCTTCACCAGTCTTTTTATTACCAGTAACTGTTGATAGTCCTTGTTTCCAAAAAGCGCGATGTCCGGCTGAACCATATTCAGCAGTTTACTAACCACCGTGGCGACGCCGGTAAAGTGTCCGGGCCGAAATGCACCACAAAAAATACTATCAAGTTCAGGCACAATAACCTGAGTCTCGCCTTCAAGCCCGGCAGGATAAACTTCATCGATTTCGGGAATAAATATCAGGTCAGGCTCAATATCTCCCAAGTGAGCAACATCATCCTTAATGGTACGCGGGTAGGTATCGAAATCTTCTCCTGCAACAAATTGGGTTGGATTTACAAAAATAGAAACTACTACCTTATTGGCTAGTTTTTTGGCTTGTTTGACCAATTGCAGATGCCCAACATGCAGGTTGCCCATGGTCGGCACCAGTGCCACCGATTGACCTTGTTGGTGCCAATCCCGCACACAGCTTCTGAGTGCCTTTACTTTTGTGATCTGTTGCATTAACTGAATTGATGTTCTGCTGCGGGAAAATCACCTGACTTTACAGCAGTAACATATAATTTAACCGCATCCTGGATTGAGGATGACTCTTCGAGAAAATTTTTGGATAATTTCGGTTGGCGTCCCGATATCCCCAGAATATCGTAAAGTACCAGGACCTGGCCGTCACAATCTACACCTGCGCCAATACCAATCACCGGGATCTGAAGTTCAGCAGTAATACTTGCCGCCAATGCTGAAGGTATGCATTCGAGGACCAATATTGTGGCACCCGATTCCTGCACTGCAATGGCATCATGTTTTATTTGTTTTGCTGCGGCAGGATCCCTGCCCTGGACTTTATAGCCACCCAGCTCTTCTAAGGATTGCGGGGTTAGACCCAGATGGGCACACACAGGAATATTATGGGTAACAATATTTCGTATCATCTCGCAGATACTGCTGTCCCCTCGTTCCAGTTTGATAACATCCGCACCACCTTCTTCAATCAAGCGTCTGGCATTGGTCAGCGCTTGTTCAGGATCCAGATAACTTTTATGCGGCATATCGCCAATAATCATGGCGCGCTCTGATCCTTTGGCAACTTGTCTGGTGTGATAAATCATATCTTCCATCGTGACCTTCAGGGTACTGTCTTCACCATGCAAAACCATGCCCAGGGAATCGCCGACCAGAATAACTTCAACACCTGCTTCATCAAGTACAGTCGCAAAACTTGCATCATAAGCTGTTAAAGAAACAATTTTTTCTCCAGCAGCCTTCATTTCATCTAATCGCGCTGTGCTTATTTTTGTCACGCGACTTCCTTTGGATTGAAATAATGTTTGCCTGTTTTTAGATAACATATTTGTTCCAGCAGCATTGCATAGTTATCTGCATTATTGACCAGATCAAAATCGGCCGTGTTGACTATAAGTAAAGGTGACTTGTTGTAATAATAGAAAAAATCAATATAGGCATTGGTAATTTTAGTCAGATATTCTTCAGTGATATGTCTCTCATAGTGAATACCCCGATCTGAAATTCTATCCAGTAAAACCTGCAGCGGTGCCTGCAAATAAATTACCAGATCAGGAATCGGTGCCTCCAGTGCTGTTCGATTGTAAACCTGCTGATACAGATCAAATTCATCTTTGCTCAGCGTCACCTCGGCAAACAGCCTGTCTTTATCGATCAGGAAATCTGCAATCTGAATCGGCCTGAACAAATCCGCCTGGCGGATTATTTCAAGTTGCCTGGCGCGCTGAAATAAAAAATAAAGCTGTGTCGGTAATGCTGCAGTTTTTGGATCTTCATAGAAACGTTCAAGAAATGGATTTTCCGCGGGCAATTCAAGCATCAGATCTGTTTTGAAGGTTGTCGCCAGACGCTTGGCCAATGATGTTTTCCCAACACCAATCGGGCCTTCAACAACAATATAATCGGGTTGATGTTGTCCGTTCATTTCTTAGTGATCCTGTGAAATATTCGGGTTAAGGAACCTCTGATTAAGCCCCAAAATACATTAAGTCGTTATACCCGGGGCAGACTTCGCACTTCCTGACGTTTACTCGGTCTCTGTTCCTGACACGACTCTCGACAGCTGTTCCTGACGCTGTTCTACCTCCTCCTTCCCTGGAGTCGTACCTTCTGCATCCATGCAGTCGTGGATGCTGGTCGCTTCGGACTCCATATCCTCGGCAATTGCTCCTCGGCTCTGGCTTCCTGCTTCGCCCTACCTCCTAAATCCATATAGTCGTGCATTGCTCTACTACTGTACATATTTCGCGACATTTCCTCCATCCTGCAGGTCGTATTCACCAGCATGACGAAGTACGTACTTGATCAGAGATTCCTTCAAATCAATTTTACCAGATCATCGGCATTATCTTCCTGCAATAAACTGCTGACAGCACCCACGCCAGGGATCATACAATCAGGAAATATTTCATTCAGTGGTAATAGCACAAATCCACGATTATGCATTTCAACATGAGGAATTTGCAGACGATCATTGTTAATGGTTTCATCACCAAATAACAGGATATCCAGATCCAGAGTCCTCGCACCCCACTTTATCTTTCTCTCACGCCCCTGTTCATTTTCAATAGCCTGTAAATAATCCAGCAGAACTGATGCGGATAATTCTGTATCAAGCTCAACGACAGCATTGACATAATCGGGTTGATCCTGAGGACCAACAGGCTTGCTTCGGTAAAAAGACGACGTTTTCACCACAGAAGTTGAAGGCACCATTTCCATTGCAATGATGGCTTTCTTGAGTTGTGATTGTGGATCGTCGAGATTACTACCCAGGCCGATATATGCTTTAATCATCTTTGTAAAACTCTGGTTTATAGTTCTTATTATATTACCTGAAGCGCTTTTGCCTGTGTCTGAAACGTTTTTTCTGATGTTCTTTCTTGGCGGCTAATTGTATATCCATATGTTCTTCCTGAAACGCTGTCCACCAACTTGCAAGTTCCTGTACATCCTCCCCTGCCTCTACACGTAACAATAGAAAATCGTAGGCGGCACGAAAACGTTGATGTGCGAGTAATTTTAACGGACGCTTGCCACGAATATTTTTTAAACGAACTTGAAGCGCCCACATGTCCCGCGCCATATGAGTAAAGCGTCGCGGCATTGAAGTGCTACTTATCTGATGTGAAATAACTGCATCACTGGCCAGGTGAATAGCATCCATCTCTGACAAACCATTGCCTTCGTGATCATTTGCCAGATCTCTGACTGGAACCCACAACAGGGCCGCTAACAGGAATGCGGGTGTCACTGGTTTGTCCTCTGCCAGTCGCGTATCTGTATTTCTAAAAGCAGATATGAGTAATTTGTGAATGAATTCATCACCACGATTAAGAAATTCTTCTGTTTGCGGAAACAACTTGGCGAACAAGCCATATTCGCGCAGTTGTTGATAGGCCTTTTCAGATTGCCCACTCATAAATAATTTCAGGAATTCCTCAAACAAACGTGCTTCGGGTATTTCCTCGAGCAGGGGGGCCAACTTGCGAATCGGCTGCTCAGAAACAGGATGAATGGAAAAACCAAGTTTGATGGAAAATCTTATCGCCCTTAACATCCGTACCGGATCTTCCCGATAACGATCTTCAGGAATGCCAATCAATCTTAACTGCCTGTTCTTGATATCCTCAAGACCACCGACATAATCAACAATCGAATAGTCTTCTATGTTGTAGTAAAGCGCATTGACCGTAAAATCTCGTCGCCATACATCATCATCAAGTGTGCCATAGACATTGTCACGAATGATTCTGCCATCCTCCTCATGACCTTCCCCATCAACGGCATCATTATGTGATGCCCGAAAGGTTGAAACCTCGATAATTTCCCTGCCAAAATGCACATGTGCGAGCCTGAACCTTCGCCCAATCAATCTACAGTTCCTGAATAATTCCCTGACCTGCTCAGGATGAGCGTCAGTCGCAACATCAAAATCTTTAGGTTTGAGTCCTAACAAAATATCCCTGACACCACCGCCGACCAGATATGCGTGATAGCCCGCATTTTTCAGGCGATACAAAACTTTTAGTGCATTCTCACTGATCTCTGAGCGGGACACGCCATGCTCTGTACGAGGGATGATCTGTGGTTTGCGAACGATTTTTGTGACGACTGCTGTTGGCTTAGATGAATCCATAAAGTAGAAATAGCTTAACGATTTGCTCTTGAGGCTATGTGATGATTTTATTTAATCTTGAATAGTTTGTTCGGATTAATCGCGTGTGGGTCGTATATTAACACCGATAACTGATAATATTGCACCCAGTTGATTACTTATCTGGTCGCTTGCTCCCTTCGTCTAGTGGCCCAGGACGCTGGCCTCTCACGCCGGAAACACGAGTTCGAGTCTCGTAGGGAGCACCAATCGGTATCAAACAGAAGGTTGAAAAAAATTAACCGCCTTGCTCGTCAAGCTTTTTCTCAACAGAACTAAGGACATCATGTATGGCATCTACCACCAGTTCGGGTTCATCCAGATGGATTGAGTGCCCACTATTTTCTGCGATGATGTGCGTTGAATGATCACTAAGACAGCTTAGTTCATCCTGTAACTCCGTCCAGACTTCCTCCATTGCATCACCATAGGGTGTGTCTGGCCAGACGCGTTTTCCACGTGTTAATACAACAATAGGAATTTCCAGTGTCGACCCATCGTGCAAATCCCTGAGTTCTCTTGCACTTAGTGCATAATTCGCCATTTCCTCACGCCATGTCAACATTGCTGACCACCGGGCCATTAATTGTTTTGCAACTGCAGCCTCATCCTTTGGATAATGTTCATGCAATACAGCTTTCATTACCATGTTACTTCTGTCCTGGTGCAACGAACGTCTGACCACATCTTTGCCGTTTTCGGGAAGGCGATAAACCTGTTCATCATGTGATGAGTCTATGAGAACAATCCCTGCGATTTCACTGTCAAAATTCCTGGCGAAGTACTGTGCTGTATATCCGCCAAAAGAATGTCCAACAATAATAAAAGGACCATGGATACCTGCATTTTGTAATAAGGTGTGTAACTCATACGCAATCCTTTTTGTTGTCCGAGGCAAGGGACCCATATCACTCCAGCCATAACCCGCACGATCATAAGCACAGACACGTACATATTGAGACAGTGAATGTTGAATATCTTTCCATTCCAGGGAAAAGCCCCCAGTGCCTGAATCCAGAATAATGGTCGGGCTTTTGTTGCCGACACAATTGATGTGCATGTTGCGGCCATTCACTTCAATCAATTTACCTGGTGGTTCAAAACTGACCATATCCGGCCACGCTACACGGGGGATCGCCAAAAACGATAGCAATAACAATCCACATATTACTGGGCCCCAAACCAATGATTTCTGGGCTAATGATTTCTGGATGATGGTTCTTTCTTCGATTACGTTGTGTTCAATCATGTAATATCCCCTATTACATACTGCTGACAACTGACCTGAATCTTGAAAATTCCGAACCATACTAGACAATTTATTTAGATAAGCACACAAAAATTTACCATTCACAGACCCTTAGTCACCCAATATCCCTTATTTGTTCCAAATGCCAGAAGAAACAAACCATCATGATGAGCAATGTAGTATGTTAAAACGCCTGGCAGCCATGTTTTACGATGGTTTGTGCCTGTTTTCTCTATTTTTTCTGGCCACCCTACTATTGGTCGTTTTTACCAACGGTGAGGCCATAGCCAGTAATTATCTCTTCAATTTATTTCTGTTTTTTATCGCTTATTTATATTTTGTCTGGCATTGGGTCAATGGCGGCCGCACATTGGGCATGCGTGCCTGGCATATCAAATTAATAAATCTGGGAATGGACAAAATAAGCTGGAGAAATGCGACTGCCCGTTTTTGTCTGGCGCTGCTTTCATTCGCCTGTTTCGGACTTGGGTTCGCATGGGTCTTTTTTAACAAAGAAAAACTCACCTTTCACGACCGATACTCTAATACAATATTAATCAGCGATAAACATTAAACGATTTGTAAAATTATAATATTTGAGTGCCACTAGTAGTTTGAATCTTTTCGTGAGTGCAAGAAAGCTCCGCGCACAAGACCGCAGTGTATATGTAATACATGAGGATCTGAGCACGGAGCTGACGCAGCAATCGCGGAAATAGGCAACTAATAGGGGTGCTCTTATGTTGGTCTGCGTAACAACCAGATAATAACAACTAACATGAACAAGGTTGGGAAGGTAACACTCAACGCAGGGTTAAAGTTATAGACGACCCCCATATGGCCGGCAATCTGGCTAACGATATGAAAGACAATTCCAACCAGACACCCCAAAGAAACACGTTGTCCAATCGCCATCATCCTTGAATAACTTTTTACCATTGGAACAGCTATCAGTACCATCACCAAAATTGTTAATGGATTAATTATTTTTGACCAAATCGCCTGCTCATAAATCACGCTGCTTTGACCATTGATCTTCAAATAACTGATGTAATCATAAAGCTCAATAAATGACAAAAAGCGAGGTTTAATAATGATCAAATTAATCACGTCTGGACTTAATAATGCCTCCCATGTCGCATGTTCCATTTTATTAACATTGACACCGTGATCGGTAATTTCTGTCTGTCTGATATCTTCAAGCACCCAATGATCATCCTTGTATTGAGCTCGTTTGGCGAAAGTGCTTGCCCGCAATTTGTTGCCATCATCAAATTCATAGATATAAATACCCTCGACCCTGTCACCTGGCAAAATCTTGCGGATATTAATAAAACTATGACCATCTCTGGCCCAGAATCCATATTTTGTTTTTAAGGTGATCTGATCTGACAAAGCTACAGAACGCATATGCTGGGCAGTTTCCTCGGTATAAGGAGAAACAATCTCACCAATGAACAAGGAGATAAAAACAAGAACTATAGTGCCTTTACACAATGCCCAGGCAAACCTTAGTTGTGAAACACCGGATGTTCTAATCACTGCCAGCTCACTGTTTCTGGCGAACATACCAAGTGTCGTCATACTGCCTATCACTGTAGCAATAGGAAATAATTCAAAAGACAGTCTGGGTATCGTCAGAAAGACATAATATAGCGCCTGCCAGACACCATAATTCCCCCGACCCGTTGAATCCAGCTGATCAACCAGTGCAAAAAACGAAAACAAAAGTACCAGAGAAAATAACACCAGCAAAGTTACCTTGATTAAGGTCAGTGCAATATAACGATCGAGTATTTTCATTGGCTAGCCTGTAATACCTGTATGCCATTATTCCGTTTTAGTCGACGTCTAATTTGAGGCAAAAAGTAAAGCACCAGCATGGCAATGATTAATAAAACATGAACCCACCATAAGCCTATGATTGAAGGAATCTCATCGTGTTTTAATAATGATTTTGAGACTCCGAGAAGATTGCTATAAATAAAATAAATAAGCATTGAAATAAATATCAGCGCATAGCGTTTTTCGCCTATTGGTAATTGGCTGAGTAACACTGCAAGTAATGACAGCAACATGCATGAAAAAATTGATGAAGCTCTCCACTGTAGTTCTGCCTTATGACTCGGGACATCTGAAAATAATAATACAGATGTCGGAATCGATTCCAGCCTGTTGGCGGCCTTTAATGCTGCCTCATTAGCCTCTACTAATATTGCATACGTTTTAAACTCTGTAATTTTGTAATCAAGCCCTCCGGGAACCCCGACATAACGACGACCATCCTCGAATATGATATAGCGATTCCCAGATTCTTCATCCAGTTCAAAGGTGGCTCTGTCCGAAGTTAGAACACCGAGCTTTCCATGTTGTCTTACCTGCAGAAAAATATTTTCCATAGATGTCTTGTCATCAGAGAGTGATTCAACATAGACAACCCTATTGCCTTTACTGAATTCCTTGAACTGTCCCGCAGCAATCCCGGTGATGTCGGCTTCTTGCCTGGCCTGAGTTTTTAACTCTTGCAGTCTCACTTCTGCCCATGGCGCAACAAAAAATGATATCCCCGCAACAAAAATACACACAGGAGCAACAAGTAGAAAAACTATTTTTAATTGTTCGAGTTTGCTCATCCCGGAAGCGGATAGAACCGCCATTTCATTATCACTGACCAATCGGGAATAGGTCAGAATCACAGCAAGGAAGATGGTGACAGGAAGTAATTTTGGCAAAACTGAAACAAGTTTTAACCAGAGCAACTCAAAGACAAGGGAACTGGAGATTTTCCCCGCAGCGGCATCAGCCAGATAATCAACAAATTTTTCGCTCGAATAGATCAAAAATAACAGCCCAGCCACCCACAAAAACCGCTGCAAGATTTCTCGGTGGATATACTTCCTGATGATCAATGTGCATGTCCCATAAGCGTGCCAAGTGTTTTTGCGTCCATTGGCATAAATGAATAAACTGGTAACCAAGAAAGCTGGCTAATTCGGTCAATATTACCATACTGAATCAGCGAACATTTAATCAATCAAACTAGCAAAAACAGGAAATTATGAACTTCACAATCAAAAGCGGCAACCCGGAAAAACAACGTGCAGCCTGTGTTGTCGTTGGTATCTTTGAATCACATCGTCTTTCAACAGCAGCCGCAGCCATTGATGCGGCAAGTAAAAAATATCTTTCAAATATCCTCAAGCGCGGAGACATGGACGGAAAACTAGGTAAATCGCTTTTATTGTACAATGTTCCAGGAACATCATCAGGCAGACTCTTGCTGGTGGGTTGTGGCAAAGAAAAGGAACTGGATGGAAGCCATTATCGTAAAATCATCGCCAAAGCGATTAATAAATTAAAGCTGACCGGTGTTACAGAGGCCGTTTCCTATCTCTCGGAGTTGCCCGTCAAAAACAGAGATGATTACTGGAAATTAAGACAATTTGTTGAAATAAGCCGAAGTGCTTTATATAAATTTAATCAGTTTAAAAGCAAAAACAAACAACCAAAGATAAAACTCAACAAACTAGTATTGATGGTTGCTGATCGCAAAGATGTAGCTACTGGCGAACGTGCCGTGTCAGATGGAACTGCTATTGCTAACGGTGTTGCACTGGCGCGCGATCTTGCCAATCTGCCTGCCAATATCTGCACCCCTTCCTACCTGGCAGATCAGGCAAAGAAACTCGGTAAATCACAAAAATCAGTCAAGGTAACCGTGCTCGATGAAGCTGCTATGGAAAAACTTGGCATGGGTTCTTTGTTGTCTGTCTCTCAGGGCAGTCGCCAGCCCGCAAAGCTCATTAGCATGGAATATAAGGGTGGCAAGAAAGATGAAAAACCTTTTGTATTAGTCGGTAAAGGCGTCACCTTTGACACTGGAGGTATCTCAATCAAACCCTCCGCTGCAATGGATGAAATGAAATATGATATGTGTGGGGCGGCCAGTGTCATTGGTGCAATTAAAGCGGTTTCTGAAATGGGACTCCCCATCAATGTCGTCGGTGTTGTGCCTACAGTGGAAAACATGCCGGGTGGAGAGGCAACCAGGCCGGGCGATATCTACACCAGTATGTCCGGACAGACGATAGAAGTATTAAATACAGATGCGGAAGGTCGTTTAATCCTGTGTGATGCACTGACTTACAGTGAAAAATTTAATCCTGCAACCGTCATAGATATTGCAACACTCACTGGTGCCTGTGTCATTGCCCTGGGCAAACATGCCTCAGGTTTATTGAGTAATAACGATCCCCTGGCCAAAGATATTCTTGATGCCGGAGAAAATACTGGAGACCGTGCCTGGCAATTGCCCCTCTGGGATGAATATCAACATCAAATCGATAGCCCTTTTGCAGATATGGCAAATATTGGAGGACGCGAAGCGGGCACCATTACTGCTGCCTGTTTCCTGTCACGATTCACAAAAAAATTCAAATGGGCACATCTCGATATCGCTGGCACGGCCTGGCTGACCGGCAAGAATAAAGGGGCCACCGGTCGACCTGTTCCGCTGCTGGTTCAATACCTGATTGATCGGTGTGATTAGGGTTTTGTGAGATGGCTCAGGTAGATTTTTATATACTCCCCGAAAATGGGAACCAAAAGTACTTTGCCTGCGCACTGATCCAGAAGGCCTGGAAACAGGGAAATAATATTTTTGTGAATACGCATTCTGAATCCGAGGCAGCTGCCTTTGATGATTTACTGTGGACATTTAAAGACATCAGTTTTCTGCCTCATTGCCTTGCTGCAAATAACAATACTGAAAACTCGCCTGTTGTTATCGGTCATGATAATCAGGCAAATGGTCAAATACCGGATCACACTACCATCATGCTCAACCTGACCGATCAAATGCCACGGGACACAAATAAACTAAAAAGGATCCTGGAGATTGTTGCCGGTAGTGAAAACGAACGACAGCAGGCCCGCAAACGGTATGCAGAATATCGTGATCAGGGACACGAATTAAATAACCATAAGATAGAATCTTAATGATGGCTAAGGATAAACAATATGACGCGGGCATTCCCGAAACAGATATCGTAGAGTCCATCGATGAACTTGAAAGTCTGATTGAGGACACCGAACTACCTCCAGAACTTCATGGCAAGATACCCGTACTCAATGACATTATCGATCCTGACGAAGCAAAAAGAGATACCCAGGACGAATCGAAGACAGACACCACCACAACTAATAACGTTGAAGGTATCCCTCTTGAAAGGCTGAATGAGCTGGTGGATACAGTCGATCGAAAACTATCGAGTGAACTTGACTCCTTTGTTGATCTGCTTAAGGACACCATCAAGGAAAGCATCATTAACGAGCTAAAAGAAGAATTAAAAAAAGAGGCAATGCAAATAGATTCAGCCCCTTCTGAAGCAGATCCCTCAGACGACCCTTCTAAATGAGTCATTCTGGCAGTGATTTTTGTTACCATTTGGTTACCCCTAGAAATAGTAATTTTTTCGTGGCCGGTTTTTGCTCCTGCAAAACCGGCATACAGTACATCCTCTACATAACCTTTATTTCTCTACTAAACACGGCATAATGCCCGTCCTTCATGGCTAGACCAAAAAGCAGAAGACAATCACCATAGATAAGACAGGCCAGAATTAAATAAAAATGGAAAAAACCTACAGCCCACAATCTATAGAAACCAGGTGGTACCAGTTCTGGGAGGAAAACGGTTATTTCAATACTGATAATCACCCTGACGATTCACGCGATGACAAGGAACGTGAAAATTTCTGCGTCATGCTACCACCACCCAATGTCACCGGTCGTTTACATATGGGACATGCATTTCAGGACACCATCATGGATGCGATGACCCGCTACTACCGCATGAAAGGTAACAATACCCTTTGGCAAGCAGGTACTGACCATGCTGGCATCGCCACCCAGATGGTAGTGGAACGCCTGATTAACGCAGAAGGTAAAACCCGCCACGATTACGGTCGCGAAAAGTTCATTGAACGGATCTGGCAGTGGAAAAAAGAGTCCGGCAACATAATCACTCAACAGTTACGTCGCATGGGTGCGTCACTGGACTGGTCGCGTGAACGTTTTACCATGGATGAAGGACTGTCGATCGCAGTCATTGAAGTATTCGTACGTCTTCATGATGAAGGCCTGATCTACCGCGGCAAACGCCTGGTGAACTGGGATCCTGTCTTACACACCGCGGTTTCCGATCTGGAAGTCTTGTCCAAAGAAGAAAATGGCCACATGTGGCATATGCGCTACCCACGCAGTAATGGTGCTGGACATGTTGTGGTAGCAACCACCCGACCTGAAACTATGCTGGGTGACTGCGCGGTTGCCGTTCATCCTACCGATGATCGTTATTCATACCTGCTTGGTGAGTTTCTGGAATTACCATTGACCGGTCGTAAAATCCCGGTGATTGCAGATGAGCACGTAGATCCGGAATTCGGCACTGGCTGTGTAAAAATAACACCGGCACACGATTTCAACGATTATCAGGTCTGGAGTCGTCATAAAGACATTACCGACATTCGTGACCTGCCGAACGGTGGTCTAATCAATATTTTTACAGACAATGCTGAGATCCGTGACAACAGCGAAGATATACATAATGTTGTCCCTGAAAAATACATGGGTCTGGATCGCTTCGAAGCACGCAAACAAATTGTTGCCGACCTTGAAACGGCTGGTTTAATTGAAAAAATCGAGGACCACAAACTGGTGGTACCGCGTGGTGATCGTTCGGGTGCCATCATCGAACCGTATCTCACAGACCAGTGGTACGTAAAAGTAGCACCTCTGGCAAAACCGGCCATTGAAGCAGTTAAAAATGGTGATATTAAATTCACCCCGGATAACTGGAAAAACACCTATTTTGACTGGATGAACAATATTGAAGACTGGTGTATCTCCCGACAAATCTGGTGGGGACATAGGATCCCCGCATGGTATGACGAAGTTGGTAATGTTTATGTCGGTTATGACGTCGATGATGTCAGAAAGAAAAACAAACTGCCGGATGATTTTCCATTAACCCAGGATGAGGATGTACTGGATACATGGTTCTCCTCTGCATTGTGGCCATTTTCAACGTTAGGCTGGCCGGAAAAAACACCAGAGCTAGAAAGATATTACCCAACCACTGTACTGGTTACCGGCTTTGATATTATTTTCTTCTGGGTTGCACGTATGATTATGATGGGCATTAAATTTATGGGTGATGTCCCCTTTCGTGAAGTCTATGTGCATGGGCTGGTGCGTGATTCTGAAGGCCAGAAGATGTCCAAATCCAAAGGCAATGTCCTTGATCCGATTGATGTCATTGATGGTATCGACCTTGAATCATTAGTAATTAAACGTACCCAGGATGTAATGCAACCACATCTGTCAGAACGCATTGAAAAAATCACCCGGAAAAATTTCCCCGATGGTATCCCGGCTTTTGGTAGCGATGCCCTGCGCTTTACCCTTGCATCACTTGCCACCACCGGACGCGATATTGTTTTTGGCCCTGATCGCATTGAAGGCTATCGTAACTTCTGTAATAAATTATGGAATGCAACACGTTATGTATTGATGCAGACGGAAGACAAGGATACCGGTATCGACAATGATGATGTTGAACTATCGCTCGCCGACCGCTGGATCATTTCAAAACTTCAACACCTTGAAGCCCGAGTCGAAAAACATATTCAGGGTTCACGTCTCGATTTACTGGCACATGAATTATATGCATTTGTATGGGAAGACTACTGTGACTGGTATCTGGAGTTATCCAAACCCGTGTTATTTGACAAAAACACAACAGAACAGGCCCAACGAGGCACCCGTCAAACACTGGTACGTGTACTGGAAACAATACTACGGTTAAACCACCCCATCATTCCATTTATCACTGAGGAATGCTGGCAACGCGTTGCTCCTTTGGCCGGTAAATCAGGTGACAGTATTATGCTTCAGCCATACCCTGAATCTGACGAAACTAAAATTGATAAAGATGCTGAAGATGAACTCGAATGGGTAAAAACATTTATCACTGGTGTGCGTCGCATTCGTTCTGAGCGGGACATTGACCCACGCAAGTCATTGGCGGTCAAAGTCAAAGGCGGATCAGAATTGGAACAAACCTGGTTGAACCAGAATACACTTTATTTGAAAGAAATCGGACGAGTTGAATCCATCACAACAATCAACGAAGC
>Ga0209988_10001141_pt1 | contig 17151 bp, 15 predicted proteins | sample N075metaG_FD_183115 | JGI IMG/M metagenome (GOLD analysis project Ga0209988, IMG submission 183115) | Deep subsurface microbial communities from Kermadec Trench to uncover new lineages of life (NeLLi) - N075 metaG (SPAdes) (version 2) | ecosystem: Environmental > Aquatic > Marine > Ocean trench... | reverse complement strand
CGAAGGGTTCCCTAATGCCACCTAGAGGACAACTGGACAATTTAAAAGCCAGAAAGGTAAGTTTTTGAGATATTTTTCGACATATCAATGAGAGAGCGTGTTTTCAGGTCAATGACAGGGTTGAATGAAATTTCTAAAGAAGTACGCATGAATCTGGAATCCCAAAACCACGACCCCATTTTTGATGAAATAGTGAAAGACTTCGGCTTCATCCCCAATTTAGCAAAGGAGATGTCATTGAGCCCTGCCGTTTTAAAATTTTACTTCATAGGGAATGAAGTTTTTAGCGGACTCGGTATTCACGAAAAAAGAAATATGGTTGATCAGGCTTCATATTGCTACCTACAACGATAGCAAATATTGCCAGTCGGCCCATCATTTCCAACTCCTGCAATTGGACCCAAAAGACCCTGATATCCAACGCATTTTAGAAAAAAAAGAGCCGCAATCGGACCGCGCCAAAGCGCTGACCCTGGCCACCCGCTTACTCATCGCCAAAAAAGGCTGTCTCACCTCCAAAATCACTCAGGAGTTGGAAAGCCAGGGCGTTGACCGCCGTCAAACCTTTGAGATTATAGCCATCATCGCTTCGGAAACGTTGGCCAATTACATCGATCACATCACGGCCCCCAAGGTGGATGAGCAGTTTAAACCTCCTGCGTGAGATGGCGCGTAGGGTGGTGATCCTTCTGCAGTTCGGGCTTTCCAGTCAGAGATGGAGCGCACGGCTGGTGTTCCATGGCAAATAGCGATCCCATAAAAAAAGCATCCGACTCATGGTGAGCCAAATGCTGGAGATGATTTAAAAATTGAGGTGACTTTCAGAGCAGGTCCAGACTCAATCCTTCCCAGGAGAGAAACATTTCCAGCGGGCTGTCCTTGCTGAGCGCCTTTAAATATTTTTGGGTTTGCTCCAGAACACTTTGCAGTTTGAAATCGCTGTAGCTCGGCTCGTGATGGAAAAAAGCGATTTTCTTGACATCCGCCATGAGGGCGATGTCCACGCCGATGAAGGTCGAACTGTGCCCCCAATCCTCTCTTTCGACGCCTTCAATGAAAGTGTATTGGGAGTCAAATATCAGCAGGTCGGCATTCCTGAAAAAGTCGATGGTGGGTTTTAAATCTTCATCACCTAATTTTTTGTATTCCGCATCGGTGGCATAGATGAAAGTCTTGCCCTGGTATTCCACGCGATAGGCAAAACTGCTTCCGGGATGGTCCATTTCCAACCAGGTGATGCGAACATCGCCCAGCGTACAGTCTTTCTGGCTGTCCAAACTGATGATCTCGATATCCGCAGAAAACGACTCAAAAGCCACCGGGAAGTATTCATAACTTTGTTGCCCAATCAAACGCTCTTCCAATCGGGGATGGGAACCATAAATTTTAAATTTATTTCCCTTCACGTAGAAGGGGGTGAAGAAGGGAATGCCCATGATGTGGTCCCAATGCGTGTGGGACAAAAACATACTGGCTTCGCCCTCGCCTTTTCCAAATTCACGTTGGACAAAAAGATTCCCCAGCATACGCAAACCGGTGCCGCAATCAAAAATCAGATCTTTCCCGTTGACCTCCACATGGATACATGAGGAGTTGCCCCCAACACAGCCTTTGACGTGATGGGGCAGTCGAGCCACAAACGCCCGCCGGCTGGCCTCATCTTTTAAATCCGCCGCCTGAGCCAGCTCCACAGCTTTTTGAATTTTCTCCTCAACCTCGCTGGAAACCATGGGCGAGGGAATGGAGCCTCGGACTCCAAAAAAGGTGACTCGAAACTGATCTTTGTCCATAAGAATGGTTAGTGGTGGTGGAGAAAACAGGCTGGGTGATTAACGCATCGTTGGATATTGATTATATTATACCGCAAGCACTTTAACTATAAAGGACTTCTTTTGCAAGGTACAAACTTTCGCGGGCCTCTTCAATCAGCTCCTGAATATCGGCTGGCGACAAACCCTGCTTGGCAAGGAACTGTTCACTATTGGGTTGTGAAAAAGAAGAAATGCCGTTTTCCAAATCAAAGTTATTGGCCATGATATTGGCCATGATCACCATCAGCAAGGTGGGGTTATCCTTACCCTGATCGAAAACTCCAAGGTAATGCTTGCCCACCGCAAAAACCACTTCATCGGGAACCGGCCACCATTTTTTTATGAACAAGGACCCGAGTTCCGGATGGGACATGCCAAACCTTTCCATTTCCAGTTTTTCCAAAGGCTCCTCCACCCCTTTGATGTCTTGGAGAAAAGCGCCGTACTCATCGGGAATGAAAAAGTTAAATATAACAATGCCGATGTCATGCATCAATCCCGAAAGATAGCAAAGGTCGGCCTCGGCAACCAGGTTTTTACATTTACGGCTCAGGAGACGAGCCAAAATTGCAACCGCTAAAGAATGTTCCCAGAATTTTTGCTGATTCAATCCCTTGCCTTTCATAAACAATTTGGGAATTTCCAAAGTGTACGCCAGATCGAGCACCATTTTCAGGCCCAATCTCAGGATAGCGCTCGAGAGATTCTCAATTTTCTCCCGCCCGCCACCAAAAAAAACACTGTTAGACAGCTTGATCAACCTGCCGGACAATATAGGCTCGGTTTCGATCAGGATAGCAATATCGCTGATATTGCTTTTGGGATCTTCTATCTTGGCTTCCAGGCGAAGCAGAATATCCGGTAACGGAGGAATGTTTTCCTTTTCCTCGATCAGTTTAAGTAGTTTTTCACGCATCCTTCAGCCTTACGGTCATTGGTCAGATAATTACTGTCAATGGGGGGTACCTATTGGTAAATCAAATAGTTCCTCAAAATTCAGTCCCCATTAGTATAGAGACATTTTTGAAAAATGATTAAATAAAAATTCATCTTCTGGGATTTTTGATCAGACCTTTATAGTTGGCCAAATTTTCATTGACCTACCCCTCAAGGCCTTCTAGAATTGAAAGGGTGTAGGCGATAACTCCATTGATATTAAATGTTTATATCAGGCAATCCCGCTATTTGACTTTCCAGTTTGCAAAACGGTCGGCAGACCGACCTGCCCTTTTCACAAACCCGAACGGATTCTGTTCTCAGCGATGAAAACCAACTTTCAGCCATTCCGCACTTTTGTATTTTTTCAGGGAGTGTTCCTGGCCGGAATTATTACTGTTGCGGGATGTGCCGCTCCGAAGTTGAAACCCATGCCTGTCGTTCAGACGAAGACGCCGGTGATTGCTGAAACGCGCTCAGTTGCCCTGCCACCTGAAAAGTCAAGATCCGTGGGTGACGGCACCTCTCACACCATCCTAAAGGCTTCCGGGTTCTCGCAGGAAGGTTGGGCCTCATGGTATGGAAAAAAATTCCACGGCCGCCTCACCGCGAGCCAGGAAGTGTATAATATGTACGCCTTGACTGCGGCCCACAAAACGCTGCCTTTTGAAACCCGTGTCCTGGTGACTAATCTGGACAATGACCGAGCGGTGGTGGTTCGGATCAACGACCGTGGCCCGTTTGTGAAAGACCGCATCATTGACCTCAGTTATCAGGCAGGCAAAGAACTGGGGATGCTGAAGCAGGGCATGGCGCGGGTCCGGTTGAGCGCCCTGGCGGCTCCGCCCGAGGGAAAAGTTTTCCGCGAAACCGGCAAGGGGTACACCATTCAACTCGGAGTATTTAAAAGCCGGGAAAATGCGAGACAGGCTTCCAAAAAATTTGAGGATGGCCGCATTCAAACTTTTCTCCGGGAAGACAGGCCACTTCACCGGGTGTTGGCCGGCTCATTCCGTTCGCTTGAGGACGCGGTTGCGCGGATGGACGAAATTCTGAGCAGTGGGCCGACCGATGCCTTTATCATTATAGAACCTTGATGCATGCAACGAGTCTTCGGACACAACGATCCTTCAATAACAATCAGCGGCACGGGAAAAACCATGAGACTTCGGATACTAGACAAACTTGAAAAAGAGCTTTTTAATTCCAAGAAAGAGCTCCAAGTGGACATCCCAAAGGCCTTGAAGATTGCCACGGATATGGGAGACCTGAGTGAGAATGCGGAATACAAGGCCGCCAAGGAAAGGCAAATGTTTCTGGAATCCCGTATTTCGCAAATGCAAAAACGGATCAGTGACATCATGGTGCTCGATTTCAATCGAATCCCTAAAGACCGGTGCGGCTTGGGCAGTACCCTGATATTAAAAAATTTAAACTCTGGCGAGAAAAAAACCTTTCACCTGGTTTTCCCTGAAGAGGTCAATCCGGACGAAGGGAAAATATCTCTGGCCTCGCCAGTCGGCAAATCCCTGATTGGAAAAATGGAGGGAGACGAAGTGAATATGTCCATAGCGGGCGAAGACTACGAATATGAAGTTTTGCAGTTGACCACCATCCACAATCAGCCGGAATTCAAAAAGGACTGAGCTTCAGATGACTTCAAAACCCCTCATTTCTTTTGACACCATCGCATCGGGACATGTTTATTTTCTGGACCCAGAGGAGTATCCCGATTGGCCGGATTGTTTTCAAAATAATCATTCTCTGAAATTGGAAATTGGCTTTGGCAATGGAAACTTCCTGATTGAAAAAGCCATTCAGCATCCGGAAGACAATTTTATAGGGATGGATTTTTATCATAAGGGGATCCGCAAGATCATCACCCGGCTGGATCGCCTCAAGATCGAAAACGTTCGAGTGGTCTATGGGGACGCGCGTGAAAAGTTCCCGATGGTCTTCCAAGACGGCGAATTGTCTGAAATTTATATCAACTTCCCAGACCCTTGGCCCAAAAAACGCCACTTCAAACGCAGGTTGATCAAACCCCCATTTGTTGAGCTTCTGTCTCGTAAATTAGCCCCCGAGGGCACCTTGCGGGTGGCCACCGATTACGAGCCTTATGCGGTGGAAATCATGGACTTCATTGAGGCCGACCCCAATCTTTCCAACAAAAATATGCAAGGCGGGTTTTCGGCGGAAAGGACGGATTGCCCGAAAACGAAGTATGAAAAAACGTTTCTCAACGCCGGTAAAAAAATTTTTTATTTGGATTTCAAAAAGGTTTCTGATGCCATGCTAAGGACGCCTTCTGAACCCGCTTCAGCAGTGTAATTGTTTTGCCTCAGCCCGAACCGAAAATCATTGGAGGATGTATTGGCTAAAGAAAAAATCTTAATCGTCGATGACGAAAAAAATATTGTCACCTCTCTGCAGGAAATATTGTCCGACGAGGGATATGAAGTGGCCACCGCAGAAGATGGATTGGAAGCTTTGGAACTCATTCAGGCGGACCCCCCGGATTTGATTTTGCTGGACATCTGGATTCCCGGCATGGACGGCATTGAGGTATTGAAAGCTGTCAAAACCTATCATCCCGAGATCGAAGTGTTGGTGATGTCCGGCCATGGAACTATTGATACCGCCGTCCAGGCCACCAAACTGGGAGCTCAGGATTTTATTGAAAAACCATTCTCGTTGGACGAATTGGTGGAATCGGTTGGCAAAGCTTTAAAGATTCGAAAATCCCGTCTCACCCAGAGCAATGGGCACACCCTCCAAAAACAAACCTTGCCTTACTGCTTCAAGTTGATGGTCGAGGTCAGTCAAGCGATTAAAAACGCCTCCAAACATAATCTCCCGGCCCTGATCGTCGGAGAATCCGGAACCGGCAAGGAAATTATCGCGAAAGCGGTACACCATCAAAGCAAAAAAGCTAAATTGCCTTTTGTCAAACTGAATTGCGCCGTCCGTCCCGCTCGAAAAATCCAGGAAGAATTGTTTTCTGCCCCGCGCGCCAATGCGAAAAATCAGGGTGACACTTCCGCCAAAACCAACCCTGGAAAAGACCGCGTGGTCTATTTAAAAAATATTGACTCCTTGAGTAAATCGCTTCAGGAAAAACTGGCCCAGGCACTGCAACCCGGGACTTCCAAAAAATCGGATAGGTCTCCCAGTCTGATACCGGCCCGGGTTTTTGCCTCCACCTCAGCCAATCTGGAAGCTCTGGTGGAAAAAGGGCAGTTCAACAACAACCTTTACGAAATTCTCCGGCAGGAAATTTTGGATGTCCCGCCCTTGCGGGAAAATGCGGCCATCATTCCGAATCTGGTCCAAAACTACTTTGAAGAGCTCGCGCTGAAGACCGATGCACCGTGCCATGTGATGACGGAAGAAGCCATGGAGATTCTCTGCGAATATTCATGGCCGGACAACCTGAAGGAATTGCGCTCGGTCCTGGACCAATCCACCCGCAAGGTTCCACCGGAAATCAAAATCACTCCCAACCATCTGCCCTCTTCCCTCCAGCGGAACAAGCACGCCATGAACGCTAATGAATTCGATCAGATCGATTCCATGGTCGAGGCGGAAAGCAGTTGGGAAAAGGAATTTATCATCCATCATCTCAATAAAAATAATTGGGACATAGAAAAAACCAGCGAAGCATTGAAAACCGATAAAAAGCGTTTCCAGGGCAAACTGGAAAAACACGGTATCCGGCTGTCAGCCTCTGCAGATGCTTCGGGCAAACCCCGCCACCAATTGCAACGCACCTTGAAGCGGAGTGTGGTTCTTTGCGGAAGCGGCTTGCATTCCGGATTCAAAACCGGTCTCATCATGCAACCCCTGCCGCCGGGAAGCGGAGTCATTTTTGGAGATATTTCCAGCGGCGCCAATATTCCAGCGCGTCTGGAGAATGTTCAATCCACCGACTATTCGACCTGCTTGAAAAAAGGGTTCAAAACAGTCGACACGATCGAGCACATCATGGCCGTATTGCATATGTACCGCATCAGCAATTTATTGATAAAAATCGGTGACGAGGCGCCGGTGATGGATGGGTCATCAATAGACTTCTGTCGGTTGATCGAGGACGCCGAATTTGAAGAGCAGGATGAAATATTGGATGAAGTCATTATCGACCGAACCTACCGTTTTGAAAATGAGAAAAACCCTTCCTGTTACATCACCATCGAACCCGCGGATCGGTTGAAAGTTTCTTACCATATGGACTATCCCGCGCCGATCGGCATCATGGATCACACATTTGAGTTCGATGGCGAAGAGAGCTTCAAAAGGGAAATCGCTCCCGCCCGCACCTTCGGCTTTGTCGAAGAAATCACACAGTTGACGAAAATGGGATTCGGCGCCGGTGGGAAGCTGGACAATTTCATTCTGCTTGGAGATGATAAGGTTCTGAATACCGAGCTTCGGTTTAAAGATGAATTCGCCCGCCACAAAATTCTGGATATCCTTGGGGATTTTTACCTTCTAGGAAAACCCATTCGAGGGCACATCAAAGCCCACAAAACAGGCCACACTCAAAACATCGGGCTCCTCAGGCAAATAGAGACCAGCTTGTGTCAACCCGCAGGGGTTCATTGAAACTCACCCCCCCGGCATCCCCAGGCTGACCACCCAATCGTCTGTCTAAAAAACATAAATGCTCAGGATTAAAACCAACGGGAACTATGGAATCCACTGATTTCAAACTGGCGGTTTTGGTTTCAGGTCGTGGGACCAACCTGCAAGCCATCATCGATCATATCGATCAAGGCAAACTAAACGCCAGGATCGCCATCATCATCACCAACAATCCCCGGGCGCAGGCCTTGGAACGGGGCAGGAAACACGCGATCAAAACCACCTTTCTGGATCCTGACCGCTATCCAGACAAGGCCGAATATGATCGAGCCCTGGCCACCAAAATCAAAGAACATTCCGTCGATCTGATTTGTCTGGCGGGCTACATGAGGATTTTAGGCCAAGCGTTCGTCCGCACTTTTAAAGGTGAAATCATCAATATTCATCCTTCACTTTTGCCCGCTTTTCCGGGACTGAACGTTCAGCAAAAAGCCATCGACCGCGGGGTAAAATTTTCGGGCTGTACGGTCCATTTCGTGGATGAGGCCGTCGATGCCGGACCGATCATCCTGCAAGCGGCGGTTCCCATTCACGCGGACGATAACGCGGAAACTCTCACTCAGCGCATTCTCGAGCAGGAACACATCATCTATCCGAAAGCGATAAAAATGATCGCGGAAAACCACATCAAACTGGCGGATGGGAAAATAGTCACTCTATGAAACAGGATTTGGAGCTATGCTAAAAAAAATAATTTTTCTTGGGATCGTGGTCCTCGGCTTGGCTGGCACAGCATGGTCCGCGAATGAACACTCGGCCGTTCTCGATGCCGTTCAAAAAAAATACGAGCAAACCCGCTCGTTCAAAGCTAAATTCGTTCAAAAATCCTATCTCAAAATCATGGGCCAATCGCAAACAGCCAAAGGGGAAGTGGCCATTCAAAAGCCAGGGAAAATGAAGTGGGACTACCAGGCTCCCGACCGGCAAATTCTAATCACCAACGACAAGATTCTCTGGCTGTATCTTCCGGAAGAAAATCAAGTGACTAAAATGTTGGTGGAAAGCATTTATTCCTCCAATACCCCGGCTTTGTTTCTAGCCGGCGAAGGCCGCCTTAAGGAAACCTTCCATATCGAGAGCGCCACCAAAAATGACAACGGCTGGACTCTGATTCTGGTTCCCAAAGAATTGGACAACAATATTGACCGGCTCATTTTATTCACTGATAATAGTTACCTGATCACAGGTTCCACCGTGTATGATAAATTAGGTAATGAAACGAAAATGCTTTTCACCGATATCCAAATTGATCCCGGTTTTCCGGCCGGGACTTTTCAATTTCACGTCCCGGAAGGCGTTGAATTAATTGATTTTTCATCTCAACCATGATGCCCGCCAAAAACCATGCCTGACATTTCATTTATTCCTTTAGACGCAATCCTATCGTTCAGCTTCAAGATGCTGGCCTTTCTGGGTGGACTGGCCGCGTTGATCTTCGTGCACGAGCTCGGTCATTTTTTGATCGCTCGCCGTTGTGGTGTCATCGTGGAAAAATTCTCGCTGGGATTTGGCCCCAAGCTGTTCGGGTTCAAATCGGGTGAAACTGAGTTTTTAGTGGCGGCCATCCCGCTCGGCGGCTATGTCAAAATGAAAGGCGAAGACCCAGGCGAAGAACTGGCGGACTCCACGGGGTCGTTTTCAAGTGCCCCCGTTTTGCATAGAATCGCCATCGCCTTCGGCGGCCCCCTCTTCAACATCATTTTTGCCATTGTCATATACCTTGGAGTGTACATGGTCGGCGTTCCCACCATGGGCACCACCATCGGCAACATCCGGGTCGACTCCCCGGCCCAAAACGCAGGACTGCAAACCGGGGACCGGATTCTGAAAATCGATGGGCAAGAAACTCTGTACTGGGACCAGCTCCTCGAAATTGTCCATAACGCGCCCGGCCATAAAATGGATTTTTTGATCGAAAGGCATCAAAAAACTCTGATCAACATCGCCATCACTCCCAGATCTGAAGAAATCACCAACCTGTTCGGTGAAAAAGAATTCGTAGGACTGATCGGGGTCACTCCCCTGGCCACCAATATTTATTTTATAGAAGAGGGTTCCGCCGCGGACCGCGCGGGCCTTAAGGAAAACGACCAATTGATTTCCGTGGACGGCGTTCCCATCAAAGGCTGGCCAGACCTGAAAACCACCGCCATGGATCATCCCGGGAAATCCCTTAAATTCCGGATCCAGAGAGACGGCGTGGTGCAGGAGCTCGAACTGATTCCCGACTTGAAAGTCGTTACCGATGAAGCCGGCAGGGAACAAGAAATAGGCGTTCTCGGGATTGGCCTGAGCGGCGAAATGGAACTTGAAAAATACGGTCCGTGGGATGCGCTGAAACGTTCCATCCACGAAACCGGACGTTTGATATACCTCATCACAGTGAGCATCAAAAAAATGATTTTCGGGTCCGTTTCCGCTGATTCTCTGGGCGGCCCCATTTTAATTTTCCAAATATACGGACAACAGGCTCAGCAGGGATTCAGTGAACTGGCCCGGCTCACCGCGTTGTTGAGCATCAATTTGGGATTGATCAACTTGCTTCCCATTCCCATTTTGGATGGCGGTCACATTTTCTTTTTCCTGATCGAGCTGATCAAAGGCCGCCCTGTCAGTGAAAAAAACCGCGAACGGGCATCGCAGGTGGGCCTGTTCATGATCTTGTCCCTTATGATTTTTGCTTTTTACAACGATATAATGAGAATAGTTAATTGATCTCCATCGGTTGCATGAGGAAAGAGGATGGCAACAACGGTTGATGTTCTATTGCATGCCCGGCGCAAGGACCTGGAGGCCGTCGCGGAAAAGCTTTCTATTGAAATAGAAACCTGCAACCTTTCGGACCAGGAAATCCCCATTCGTAGCGGGCATTGCAACGTCGCGGGACAGGATAGAATTTATCTGGATAAAAATCTTTCGCTGTCCCAGCAAATTGAAACCCTGTTGGAAATTCTGGAAAAATTTGATCTGGAAAGTATTTACGTCGCCGCCTGGATACGAGAACAGCTGGAACAGAATAGGAACAACACAAGATGACCCTGCACAATAAAACTCTGCCTGAACACCGCCGCGGGAAACTGAAAGCCCTACTCGCCGACGGCAAACTGGTGCGCGTTCTGGAAGCTCATAATGGCTTGAGCGGAATCGTTGCGGATCAAGCCCACATCGAGGGCACGGCCAACGGAAAAATACTGATCCGCGAATTCGACGCCATTTGGGAAAGCAGTCTCACCGATTCCGCTGCCAAGGGACATCCCGATATCGAGGTGATCAGCTTCGATTCCCGTCTGCACACCATCAATGAAATTCTGGCCGTCACCGGCAAACCCATGATTGTGGATGGCGACACCGGCGGGGACCCCAGTGCGTTTGAGTACACGGTGTCCAAATTGGAACGCGCCGGCGTTTCCGCCGTGATCATTGAGGACAAGGTTTTCCCCAAGCGCAACAGCCTCGAACCCGGGATGACCCAGACTTTGGAGGACCCCGAAATCTTCGCAGCAAAAATCAAGCGTGGCAAGCAAGTCCAAATGACGACCGACTTCATGATCATTGCCCGCCTCGAAAGCCTCATCGCCGGCGTGGGTTTGGACGACGCATTGAACCGGGCACGCATTTACCTGCAAGCCGGTGCCGATGGCATCATGATCCATTCCAGGTCCAAAGAGTCGAATGAAATTCTGGAATTTGCCAAGCGGTACCGTTCCCTCTTGAACGAACTCGAAACCGACCGGCCGCTGGTGTGCGTTCCCACCACTTACAACTTTATCGTCGAAGATCAGCTCCACAAAGCCGGGTTCAGCATTGTCATTTACGCCAACCATTTGCTGAGGTCCGCTTATAAAGCCATGGTGGAAACCGCCAAAACAATCTTATCGAATCAAAGATCGTTCGAAGCCGACCCCCTGTGCGCCCCGGTGCGGGATATTTTTGAGGCCGTCGGTTTTCTGGACATCAAGAAAAAGGATCAGCAGGAAAAATCGAGTACCAATATAGCCGTCATCATTCCCGCCGCCGGCGAAGCTCCAGACATACAAAAGAAGATCGGCGACCTGCCCAAGGCCATGGTGGAAGTGGCCGGACAAACCCTGCTGGCCCGGCAAGTCCAGGCCCTCAATGGCAACCACCTGAACGACATCACCGTGGTGACCGGGTTTTCCCACCAAAAAATGCGGGGCGAGGGTCTCACCTTTCTGCAAAATAAGGACTATAAAGAAGGCTCGGAACTGCACAGTATTCTTTTAGCCAGAGACAAGATGCGGAATGGATTCCTCATGCTTTATTCCGACATACTGGTCGAGAACCCTATTTTTTCCCAACTGCTGGCTTGCCAGGAAGATATCGTGCTGGTGGTCGACAATTCCATTCAATTTTTGGAACCGGTGGCCGGCAAGATCGTGGACTACGTCATCAGCAGGAACAAAAAACATCGTCTGCGCAGAAATATCAGCTTTGCCCATCAGAACACAGTGGCCAAAATTGGGAAAAGATTGGACCCTGCCCTGTCCACACACGAATTCATTGGACTGGCCAAGTTCTCCAAAATCGGCGCCGAACATTTTCTGGAAACTTATGAAGATTGCGCCAAAAATTTTGAAGGGAAAATCCAGGAAGCGCAGGATGTGTCCCAATTCAGGTTGACCGACCTCCTTCAGGAAATGATCGACCGGGGATTCAACGTTCATTACCTCGAAATTCACAAAGGCTGGCTGGAGATTCACTTTCCGGAAGACATCCGGCTCGCCAACGACCTGTATCAGGATCCCACAAAATTATCCATACATTAAATTCCAAAACCCACCGTACACCAGACGGAATTCCTATCTAAAAAAGAAACCATTTATGCGTTACTCCCAAATGTTTATTCCAACGCTCAAACAATCCCCTGCCGACGCGGAGGTCGTCAGTCACAAGTTGATGGTGCGCTCCGGCATGATCCGCCAGTTAGCGGCGGGCATTTATTCCATTCTCCCCATCGGGGTGAGAGTCCTTAGAAAGGTGGAGCAAATCATCCGTGAGGAAATGAACCGGATCGGCGGCCAGGAAGTGTTTCTGCCCAGCATCCAGCCCGCGGAACTCTGGCAGGAAAGTGGCCGGTGGGATTTTTATGGCAAAGAACTCTTGCGGCTCAAGGACCGGAACAACCGCGAGTTCTGCTACGGCCCCACGCACGAGGAAGTGATCACCGACATCGTCCGCAAGGAAATCAAATCCTACCGGCAGTTGCCGTTGATCGTTTACCAGATCCAAACCAAATTCCGGGATGAAGTGCGGCCCCGGTTCGGCATCATGCGCAGCCGGGAATTCATGATGAAGGACGCTTACAGCTTCCACACGGATATCGCCAGCACCGAAGAAACTTACGAAAAAATGAAACAGGCTTATTCCAACATTTTCAAACGGTGTGGCCTGGATTTTAAAATGGTGGAAGCCGACTCCGGTTCCATCGGCGGCAGTCACTCCCATGAGTTCATGGTCCTCGCCGATTCCGGGGAAGACGCTATCGGGTTTTGCGACGCCTGCGATTACGCTTCCAATGTGGAGAAAGCCGCGGCCAAAACCCCCGCGCCGGTAACGCCGCCGAACGCCCTGCAAGAGTTGCAACAAGTACCCACTCCCGGCCATAAAACGGTGGCAGAAGTCGCTGAATTCCTAAAAATCCCGTCCCGGGAAATTGTTAAAACCCTGGTCTTTGAAACTGAACAGGGATTGATCGCGGGGCTGGTGCGGGGCGACCGCCAAATCAATCCGGTCAAACTAAAAAACCTGATCGGTTGCGAATGGCTCAAACCGGCCCCGGAGTCGCTGATCACCTCCCAAACCGGCCTGCCCTGCGGCTTCATTGGCCCGGTCGGCCTCGACATGAAAGTGTATGCCGACCACGAGGTGGCCCAAATGTATGATTTCGTGACCGGAGCCAATGCCTCCGACAGCCACTTCACCGGAGTTCAAACCGCGCGGGATTTGAAAATCGAGAAGTTCGGGGACCTGCTCCGGGTGGCCGCAGGCGACCCCTGCCCGCAGTGCCCTGCCGGCACCTATAAAATCAAGCGCGGCATTGAAGTCGGCCATGTCTTTATCCTGGGGACCAAATACAGTGAGGAAATGAAGGCCCACTATCTGGATGCCGATGGCAAAGAAAAACCGATGGTTATGGGCTGTTACGGCATCGGGGTGGGGAGAACGGCCGCCGCCGCCATCGAACAAAACCATGACGAGCGGGGAATCATCTGGCCGCCCGCCATCGCCCCCTTTCAGGTGTTGGTGATTCCGGTGAACTATGCCGACGAAGCCACCCGGTCTGCCAGTGACAAGACTTACCAAACTTTGTTGGACATGGGCATTGAAACCCTCCTGGACGATCGGCCGGAGCGCCTCGGGGTCAAGTTCAACGATGCCGACCTGGGGGGCGTGCCCTTGCAGATCATTATCGGGCCTAAAAACCTGAAAGAGGGCCAGGTGGAAGTGAAATCAAGAAAAACCAATGCCTCGGAACTGCATGATTTTCCAGCTGTTTTAGAGAAGGTTCCGCAGATTTTAAAAGGATTGTAGCCACTCCAGAGTACGCATGATAGTGGTTTTCCCTTGCAACAGGAGTGTAGTTTTTGTAGAATCTCACTAAATTCAGCAGGTCTGCAAAAAAGCGGGCTTATTGCCCGCTTTTCTCGTTTCATCCTGTTGAATTCAAGATCGTCTAAGCGCTTCAGAAGACCGGCGGACTGCCAGAAAAAATTTAGTGTTTTGGAGTTTTGCCAGGGGACACCATGGGAAAAAGTTCTGTTGCCCAATCCGTGGAGGATTTGATCACTCCCGCTTTGAATTCGGAAGGGCTGGAATTGGTGGATGTTGAATATAAGAAAGAAGGCAAAGACTGGGCCTTAAGAGTATTCATCGACAAACCCGGCGGCATCACCCTGCAGGATTGTCAGGCGACCAGTCACCGGGTGGAGGACATGATTGAAATCGACGGCCTGATTCCGTCGCACTATGTTTTGGAAGTATCTTCTCCGGGCTTGGACCGTCTTTTAAAAAAAGAGAAGGATTTTTTAAAATACAAGGGCAGGCGTATTCGCGTGACCACTTTTTCCCCCATCAACCATCAGAAAAAGTTTAAAGGAACGATTCAGGACTGCAAGGAAGACACCTTGATCCTGGAAGACCAGCAGAAAGTGGTTCAAATTTTGTTAACCAATATTGCTAAAGCCAGACTGGAAATCGAGTTGTAATTATCATGAGCATGGAAGTCATTCACATCATTGAACAGCTTTGCCGCGAAAAAGGGATTGATAAAGAAATCCTGATTGACGCGGTGCAAAGCGCGGTCGAAGCCGCGGCGCGCAAAAAAATGCCGCATCTCGAAACTTTGGAAAGCAAGTTCAACATGGAGACCGGTGAAGTGGAAATATTCATCGAAAAAACCGTGGTCGCCGAAGTCGAGGATTCTAATACCCAGATCAGCTTTGAGGAGGCGGAAAAATCCGTTCCCGAAGTGCAACTGGGGGAAACGGTACTGGCCCAGCAGGAGTTGGGGGATCTGGGCCGCATTGCCGCCCAGCTGGCCAAGCAGGTGATCCTGCAAAAAGTCCGGGAAGCGGAAATAGAAATCGTTTACAAAGATTTTCAGGATAAAAAAGGCGACATCATCAACGGCTTCGTGCAACGGTTCGAACACGGCGATATCATCGTGGACCTGGGCAAGGCCGAAGGCATCCTGCCCCGCCGGGAACAGGTTTTCAGGGAAACGTTCAACCGCAGCGAACGCATTCGGGCCTATGTCCTCGACATTCGCAAGACGGCCAAAAACACACTGGTCATTTTATCGCGCACCCATGTGGGCCTGATCAAAAGCCTGTTTGAATTGGAAGTGCCGGAAATCAGCGAGGGCATGGTGGAAATCATGGGCATTGTGAGGGAACCCAGCGGTCGCACCAAAATCGCTGTGCGCTCCAATGAGCGCGACATCGATGCCGTAGGCGCCTGTGTCGGAATGCGCGGCATGCGAGTGCAAGCCATCGTTCAGGAACTGCGAGGCGAGAAAATCGATATCGTGGAATACTCTGAAGACCCCGAGCAGTTCATCAGAAACGCTTTGAGCCCGGCAAAAGTTTCCAGAATCTTTTCCAACAAGGAAGAGAACCACATGACCATCATTGTGGCCGATGATCAAATGTCTCTCGCCATTGGCAAAAAAGGACAAAACGTGCGGCTGGCGGCCAAACTGGTCAAGTGGAAAATCGATATCAAAAATGAGACCGAAGCCCCGTCTTTAGTAGGCGCTCCGGAAAAGTTGCTGGGCAGTGTTTCTTCCAGGGAAGATTTCCTTGGAATCATGAAAAATACCAAGGGCTTCGGTGAAAAAATAATCAGCATCCTGTTCACCAATAACATTGTCACCTTTGACGAAGTGGTCCATCGCGGGATCGATGGCTTGATTAAAGTCACTGGCATCGGGCCTAAAAAAGCAGAGGCCATACTGGAGTTCGCGATATCCCAAATTGCTCTGCGGCCTTCGAAACCCCAAAAGACAGAATCAGGCGCTGGGCAGGAAGACACTTTGACTGACCCAACTCCGGGGGCCGGTGAGGAAGCGACCGAAGGAACGGATGCTCCTGCCGCTGAATCTGAAGAGGCGGCATCGGCTGAAGAAGTGGTGGACGCTCCTCAGGAGGAGGCGGAAGATCAGGAGTTGGGATTGGATGAACTGGTCGATATCGACCCGAAGGTGATCAAATTGCTTGAGAAAAACGGTTTCCAGACCATCGCTGAACTTTCCGTGACCGGGCCGGAGGAATTGTTTGCCATGGAAGGCATCAATGAGGAGCTGGCAAAAAACCTGGTCGATCAGGCTAAACAATTAATAGAAAAATTTGAAAATGCATAAGAAGAATTTCTTTATAATCATTTCAGGGTCAAACCTTTAAAGAGATCCGGAGAACTGCGTGGGCAAAATAAGAATCAATAAATTAGCGTTGGAACTGAACATTCAAAATGACCAGATCATCGATCAATTGCAGAAGAAGGATTGCCTGGTCAAGAACCATATGAGTTCCATCGATGTGGAAATGGCCGATTATATTCGGGAATTATTTAGTGAGAAACCGTCGGTCAAAGACAAGCAAAAAACCGGAAATACCCAAACAAAAAAAATAATTAAGTCCGCCGCGAAGACTAAAGCCCCGGTAGGCAAATCCAAGACAGCCAAAATCATCCCGAAGACCAAATCGGCAGTCGTCAGTCCGGAAAAACCAAAAGCAACCCCTAAAAAGGCCGCCACGGTAGCCAAAGCACCGGCGACCATCAAGGCCAAAACCGCCAAAGCGGCTCCTAAGACCGACCCATCAGACAAACCCAAAGCGGGGCGAAAGTTGGGTCTGAAAATCGTCAAAAAGGAAGATCTGGTAAAAAAGGCCAAGAAAGCCAAAGGGAAGGAGGTTGTCGCCGAAAAAAAATCCGCGGCCCAGCCCGCACCAGCCCAGCCCAAACCGGTAGCGGCCATACCTGTGTCATCCTCCTCACCACCGGCTGAGGAAGCGGTTCAAGAAAAATTTGAGACGATTGAACTCTTTTCAAGCAACCCGGTTCGTGACCTCGCTGAGAAAATGAAGTGCCTTCCCAATGACATCATTTTGGACCTCATGTCTTTCGGCATCATGGCGACCATCAACCAAACACTGGATTTCCAAATCGCCTCGAAAATTGCGGACAAGCGTGGCTATGAAGTTAAATTAATTTCGCCGGAAGAGGAGTTGGGTCTCGACGAGGA
>Ga0209988_10001140_pt1 | contig 17154 bp, 15 predicted proteins | sample N075metaG_FD_183115 | JGI IMG/M metagenome (GOLD analysis project Ga0209988, IMG submission 183115) | Deep subsurface microbial communities from Kermadec Trench to uncover new lineages of life (NeLLi) - N075 metaG (SPAdes) (version 2) | ecosystem: Environmental > Aquatic > Marine > Ocean trench... | reverse complement strand
CCGATACGGATGTGCCCGCAGATACGCTGACGTTTAGCATCACCGGCGGGGCGGATGCGGCCTTGTTCAGCGTCAATGCCACCAGCGGCATCTTGACGTTTAACACGGCACCCGACTTTGAAGTGCCCACCGATACCGACACCAATGGCGTCTATGAAGTGACCGTGCAAGTGGTGGATGGCAACGGCGGGCTCGATACCCAGGCGATCTCCGTGACGGTGACCGATGCCAATGATGCGCCGGTTGCTGTGGGCGACAGCTTTACCGTCAACGAAGGTTCAACCAACATATTGAACCTAGCTGTTAATGATTCCGATGCCGATGATGGATTGGATTTGACCAGCATCGCCATTCTCTCCGGTCCCACCAACGGTACCATCGACAGCATTAATGCCGATGGGACGGTGACATACACCCATGATGGCTCAGAAACGGTTGCGGACAGTTTCACTTACACCATCAATGATCTGGCCGGGATCACATCGAACACCGTGACTGTGAGCCTGACTGTGACTCCGCAAAACGATGCCCCCATCATCACCTCTAACGGAGGGGGCGCTAGCGCCACCGTCACGGTCATCGAGGGCAACACCGCAGTCACCGATGTCAATGCCATCGATACCGAGAGTACCCCACTCACCTTTCGCGTGATCGGCGGTGCCGATGCGGCCTTGTTTAGCATCGATTCCACCACAGGAGTACTCACCTTCAACACCGCTCCCGACTTCCACGCACCGGGCGACGTGGGCGGCAACAACGTCTATGACGTGATTGTGCAGACATCCGACGGCATCGCCGTCGACACCCAGGCGATTGCCATCACCGTCACCAAGATACCGCTGGTGTTTATTCCTTTGCCCCCATCAGATCCCACACCCGACTCCACCCCACCACCTAACGAAGTCGCCACAGACACGGACTCCGTGGAATCGGAAGACGAGATGTCTGGAGCTGGGGTGAATGTTCCTGGCAACTCGCCAGACAATGTGTCCGATGGTAGCCATGGCTCAACAACACATGCTGCCAAGCATTCGAACCTGATTAAAAACTTGGCACAAACGGATTTGGCCCTCATACAACAGCGAACAGAGAGCAGAAGCATAGGCGATTCGGTGAACGCCATGTTGGATATACGACAGAAACATTTTGACAGCATCACCCTCAAAAGTGAGATCCGGTCATTATTGACCACATGGGGGTTCCTTCAGGACCTTGATCGTGTCCGGGACGATTTTCAGGAGGCCACGGCAACCGAAAAAACCTATGTGGCATCCAGCGTTGCTGCTACCACCGGACTATCTATCGGGTATGTGTTTTGGCTCCTTCGAAGTGGAGTGCTCCTAACCGCACTGCTCTCATCTCTTCCTGCCTGGCAGTTTGTCAACCCTCTTCTCGTGTTAGACACGACTGAAAGGAAAAAGCGTAAAAAGGGCCGGGAAGATCTGGAAGACGATTCCGTGGAGTCTATGTTTGAGAATCAAGCCAAATCTGCCGAGACTTCTAAAACGAAGACAGGCTTCACGCCTAAGGCACGTAAGTTTCGCTGGCCCTGGCATTCTAAACGATGAATATCCTTTCAACAAAATCTCGTATGGCCATCGGCCAGGTTAGTCTCGTTGTCAGCATGCTGCTGACAGCAAGTTTGTTCGGTCTCATACCGGACCGAACCGCAGCGGTTCGGGATGGACGTGCGGCTTTGGCCGAGGCCATCGCCGCCAACAGCTCAATCTTAATCACTCAGAAGGATTTAGACCGTGTGGAAGGCATCTTGAACCTCGTCGTAGACCGTAACAAGAACCTTCTGTCTGCCTCATTGAGGACCGAAGCCGGCCATCGGCTTGTCACAATAGGAGACCATGAGGAGCATTGGCGGGACGATGATGCGGAATTTTCCATCAACACCCAGGTGACAGTCTCTATTTGGGAGGGGGACACGAAATGGGGCCAGGTCGAACTGCGATTCAGCCCATTAATTGATGAAGGCTGGATGGGGGTTGTCACTGACAAACAGACGCAATTACTGCTGTTCATGGCAGTGATGTGTTTCATCGGTTTTTATTTGTATTTGGGGAAAATGTTGAAGCAGCTCGACCCCTCCCAGGCAGTTCCGGAACGAGTGAGATCCGCGCTGGACACGATGACAGAAGGCCTTCTGGTCCTGGACAACAAGGAGCAGATTATGCTCGCCAATCGTGCGTTCGCCACGTTATTGAACACGTCCCCGGAGGCTCTCATGGGTCGGAAGGTGGGAGAGTTTCCTTGGTCCGATGCTGAAGGCGAACTGTTGAAGGCAGATACTCACCCATGGCATCTGGCATTGCTCTCCGGTGAGGCGCAAAGAAATCGACGAGTCCACCTGACTCCCCCCGAAGGCGAACGACTGACCTTCATGATCAACTGCTCTCCCATCCTTGCAAGTGGGGGCAGGTATGTTGGTGTCATGGTCAGCTTCGATGACATCACTCAATTGGAAGAAGCAGAAATCGAGTTACTGCATTCTAAAGAGGCGGCCGAAGCGGCCAACCAAGCCAAGAGTGTCTTTTTAGCCAATATGAGTCATGAGATCCGCACTCCCATGAATGCCATTCTGGGTTTCACGGAGCTGCTCAAGCGTGGCTTCGGACGTAACTCGGTCGACACCCATAAACATCTGGAGATTATCCATTCCAGCGGAAAACATTTACTGGATCTCATTAACGACATTCTAGATCTCTCGAAGGTGGAATCGGGTAATCTCGAAATGGAACAGGAACGATTTAATCCCTTCCCCGTTATCCTGGAAGTCGTCAAGGTCCTGGGCGTCAGGGCTGGCGAGAAAGGCATCGGGCTCGAGCTCAAGGTACAGGATGACGTCCCTGAGACCATTATCGGCGACTCGGGACGACTACGTCAGATCGTCACCAATTTGGTGGGGAACGCCGTGAAATTCACTGAACATGGAGGTGTCACGGTCACGGCGTATGTCGAACGACTATCCGGGGACGACCTCCAGTTACATATCGACATCGTAGACACCGGTATGGGGATGAATACGGAAGCCACGAGCAGAATATTTCAAGACTTTGTGCAAGCCGATGTGTCGGTGGCAAGGAAATTTGGCGGGACCGGTCTTGGATTATCCATCAGCCGCAAGTTTGCACGTGCGTTAGGTGGAGATATTACTGTGGAAAGTGAGCCAGGTGTTGGAAGTGTGTTCAGAGTCACGGTCAATGCCGGTAGTGCGGTGGGAGTGGCATGGATCACCCCTGAGCAGGCCTTAGCAGTCGCCAATCTTCCCCTGAAGCAGGAAAACACTGACTGGATCTTCCCGGCAGCACGGATCCTGGTCGTGGACGACGGACCGGAGAATCGCGAATTTGTCAAGGTCGTATTGGAGGAGCATGGCCTGACAATCGACGAAGCTAACAATGGCCGTATTGCTGTGGAGATGGCCACGGCCACCAATTACGACCTCATCCTCATGGATGTCCAGATGCCCGAAATGGATGGATTGACGGCTACGCAAACATTACGAGACAGCGGCTTGAAGACGCCTATTCTTGCGCTCACCGCCAACGCGATGCAAGGTTTCGAACAAGAGTTACTTGCCGCCGGGTACACCGACTATATGACCAAACCAATCGACCTCGATCTCTTCATATCCAAGCTGGCCCAGCTACTGAATGCCAAGCCAAGGCAGAACACGTTACCCGAATCGATCATGTCGGAATCGCCGCAAGGACAAGTACCAGAAGAGAATGACATTTCGCCCATTGTGTCCAGGCTCGGTCTCAACCCCAGATTTTCCAATGTCATTTCCCGTTTTGTGACCCGCTTGGAAGAACAACTACCCGCCATGGATGCAGCCCTTTCTGCCAGAGATTTTGAAACGATGGCCCAATTGGCACATTGGCTAAAGGGAGCAGGTGGGACGGTCGGATTCGACGTGTTTTACGAGCCGGCCAGTGAACTTGAATTGGCCTCCAAGGCTATGGATTTGGCAGCGATCAAACGTCAACTTCAGCAGATTCATGGTCTGGCGGAGCGGATTGTTATCCAGGATCAATTGGCCACAGTAGCCCATGACTCTCCGTCAGGCTGATGGGTGACACCTGCCTCCGCCGAAAATGTCAGGCCAATCATCATTGGCACTCAGGATTGACCTGAGAATGGCCGAAAGGAAACACAGGAAACGGCTAATGAGACATCACTTTCAATGCACTGCAACAATGTTCGTCAGTAAGCAGGCAGACTGAGGCCTCAAAGAAACACCAACCTTGTCAGGGAAAATTGGAGATCGGTTGGAAGATATCATGAAGGAGCCAGATTTGGAATCAGTTCGTACCGAACGACGAGATAACCATGGGCTGACCATGGAAGGACCAGTCCCTCATGAATTGGGAAACGATTCCACCCCATTGACCCAGGCGACCATCATGATGGTGGACGACGAGCCGACGACCATGGAAGTGATGCAAGCCTTTCTAGAAGATGCAGGGTATGAACACTTTGTGCTCGTGGAGGATTCGTCCCGGGCCATGACGGAAATTGAAGAACATAAGCCAGACATCCTGCTTCTCGATCTGATGATGCCCGAAGTCTCAGGCTTCGATATCCTTAAGCAAATAAAAGCTCATTCCCAGCTCATGCACTTACCTGTCCTTATGCTCACGTCTTCGTCGGATTCCGAAACGAAACTCAAGGCCCTCGACCACGGCGCCTCGGATTTCCTCGCCAAGCCGGTTGATCCCAGTGAATTGATCTTGCGGGTTCGCAATACGCTTGCTGCTAAGGCGTATCAGAATCAACTTGCCTATTATGATGCAGTGACGAAATTGCCAAACCAGGCTTTGTTTCTTGACCGGTTGACCTGGTTCATACAACAAGCCAAACGCCAAAACGAGAATCTTGTGGTGTTGCATATCACTCTCGACCAGTTTAAACGCGTGTACCATACCTTCGGGCCGCAGATTGCCGATCATGTGACGATCCAGGTGGCTGAGCGGATTCAATCTTGCATTCGACAGTCGGATGTGATGAGCCGTGGGGTTCATGATGTGATTGGATCGGATAGCCTATTTCGCCTGAGTAATGAAGAATTTTCGTTGTTATGCCCTAGGATAGCTCATATTGAACATGCAACCAAGTTGGCCGCCAGAATTCTGGGGATCATGGAAAGTCCTTTCAATGCCGACGGGACGGAGATACACATTTGGCCCCATATCGGTATCGCAAGTTATCCTCACGATGCCAGTGATATGACAACATTACTCAAGTGCGCTGCGGGAGCAAGTGCGCAAATCACAGTCAAAGAGCGTGGAGGGTTCGAGTTCTATTCCAGCGACCTCAATGCCAAGAGTTTGGAGCGCATACAAATGGAGGCTGACCTGCGCCATGCCATCGAGGGAGGGCAACTTCTGTTACATTATCAGCCCAAGGTCGATGTCAAGAATGGTCAAATAACGGGGCTCGAAGCCCTGGTTCGTTGGGAGAAACCGGACGGAAGCCGTATTTTCCCTGATCAATTCATCCCCTTGGCCGAAGAGACAGGCTTGATCGTGCCCTTAGGTGAATGGGTGCTCAAAGAGGCCTGTGCTCAATTAGCACGTTGGCAAGCCCAAGGTGTGTGGATTCCGGTTGCAGTGAATCTCTCGGCGAAACAGTTCCATGCCTGTGATCTGGTGGAATTTGTGGTCAATACTTTGAAGCACAACAACGTGGAGGCACAGTATTTGACGCTTGAGTTGACTGAAAGCCTATTAATGGAAAACGCTGAGCAGGCGGTGGAAACCTTGGATACACTGATCGCATGTGGGCTAAAGATCTCCATGGATGACTTTGGGACGGGGTACTCCTCTCTCAGCTATCTCAAACGCTTTCCTCTTCATGAGCTGAAGATCGACCGCTCATTCTTAAAGGACATGATAAACGATCCGGGAGACCGTGCATTGATCTCGGCTATAATCCATTTGGCTCATGAATTTAACCTGAAGGTCGTTGCTGAAGGCGTAGAAGAACAGGGGCAACTTGATATCCTTGCCAATCTGGGTTGCGATACATACCAGGGTTATTTCTTTAGTCGTCCTGTGAGGGCACGGGAGCTCACCCCGATGTTTTCTAATCTCAGCGTTGGCGTGGGAGCCTAGGGAGCTATCCGAGATTAGTGAACGTCACAAAGATCGCACTGAAGCAAAAAGTACGAAGTAGGAAGTAAGTGGCGAGAAGAAGAAAGGCAAGTCTCCTCTTCTTCTTTTTTCACTTCTACCTTCTCACGTTTCACTTCTTTTTGAAGATCCCTCTCACCCCGGACAGCCTCTTAGGGTTCACACAACAATAACGTTCCATTTTCACATCCCACCTTCAAGGTACCGGAGCCTCAGCACTGCATAGGGTTCACGACAGAGCTCAGGTATGTAAGCTAAAGACTGAAGGCTATCACTCAGAATACCCGAAGTGTTGGATGATGATGCATGATTGGCACCTACAAGCCTTCGACCTTAAGTCTATCCACCTGAGTAAGAACCCTGATCAAAAGCAATTATCCTCCGAGTAGGCACGTCCATTTCCGAATGGTATGATAGAATGTTGGAAATTCTGATCTCTTTCGACTCGACATTCTTCTTCCCTTATTTTCATGCAAGACCAGGATGATCCATGACCTTTATTCCTACTACCGACATAGCGTCTCTTCGAACTGCCACAACGGCAGCTCCTAAAAAGGCATCGCTTCCCCCTTGGTTCAAAGTTCAGCTACGACCGGGCCCACATTACAAAGAACTCCGTCAAATTGTGGAGACGCACCGTCTTCATACAATCTGTGAAGAGGCTCGCTGTCCAAATCTATGGGAATGCTGGAATAATCGAACGGCAACATTTCTCATCCTTGGAGATATTTGCACACGACGATGTCACTACTGCTCGGTCACGACCGGACGCCCCGTCGAAGTCGATACGGAAGAGCCTCAACGTGTGGCCGATGCCGTCAGACTTCTAAAGCTTCGGCATGCGGTGATTACATCGCCCAATCGTGACGACCTACCAGATGGCGGGGCTGCATTATTCGCTGAAACCCTTCGGCACATTCGACAATCCACCACGGACTGTGCCGTAGAAGTCCTTATTCCGGACTTTCAAGGCCATCAAGAAGATTTAGCCACCGTCATAGGGGAAAATCCAGATATTCTCAATCACAATATCGAAACAGTCCCACGCCTCTTTCCCTTGATTCGACCCCAGGGAAAATATGTTCGTTCTCTCAAAGTTCTTCAATGGGCTCAAGAAATGGGCGCCCGGACCAAGTCGGGGCTGATGGTAGGATTAGGAGAGACGGAAGAAGAAGTTCGACAGGTCATGTCAGATCTTCGAAAAGCCGGTTGTGAAATGCTCACGCTCGGACAATATCTTCGCCCGACCGTCCAACATGCGCCCGTTGCCCGCTTCTACACACCTGAAGAATTTGAGGAATTTCAACAGGAAGCGTTAAGCCTGGGATTTCAACATGTGGAATCCGGCCCTCTCGTCCGGAGTTCCTATCACGCAGAGGAACAGGCGGGAAGAAGTAAAAAGTGAGAAGTCAAAGAGACAGAAATGGGAAAAAGTCTATTTCCCACTCACTCTTTAGTCCTCGTTTTTCACTTCTACCTTTTCACTTCTTTTACGCTAGGGGTAACAGCTCGACATGTTTCTCTGGGATCAAGCGTTCCCGGCAACATGCCCTGAGAGTCTCTCCTGCTGTATTCAGGCAGTGCAGGGGAGAACCAGTATGGATGATTCTTTCTTGCCAAGGAATCTAAAGACAAATGCTCACACAGGTTTCGAAGCGTGACAAAATCCACAACGGTACATTCATGAGAACAGGTTTCGCACCTCATCATCGGCCTTACCTCCCATACTGTGGTACATTAAACCTAAAGACGGCAGTTGGGCGCGAAAAAGCTGTGCAAGCCATTGATGTGCATAGGGAATTTAAAAATTGCGTGGTCACCTTTTGGGTGAGGAGCCAATTTGTACATTTCCTCGGTGCGTCAAGGGATTGTGCAGACTTTCGTGATCCAATCGCCGTTTTTAGGTTAACATAGCGGAGGTTCGAACACTTCAAGGTTCCCACGATATCTCCCCCAAGTGACACAGTGAACACCTCGAAATGCCCGACCCTCGCTCTTGATTGAGAGAATGTATCTCTTCTGTATGCTCTTTAACGAACAATCAACGCATGTCCATTGTTTGAGAAAACTAACGCATGGATAACCTGCCCGATCTTCTTTTGCCCATTGGGAAATGCGGTATCCCGCCCGATTTTCACTTGAATCGATTGCTGTGTTGATTCCACTTCAACCACATACACATTTCCTTGAATCTCCTTGAGCGTCCCTTCCACATTTGTAAACTGGGGCGCGGGAGTCACAGATGCGGAATATTGCATTGTGATATCCTGCCTGCTTTGTGGCACAGCATCGGCCACCTCTTTCTCCATAGAAAAACCAGGAGTCACTCCCTGAAACCCCATAATCCCAACCAGGACACACATGTAACTGAATCGTTTCATGGTAACCTTCTCAGGCTCTCATGCTGACAAAAACAAGATATCCGGCTATGGTCAACTAACGACATCGAAATGAATATGCAAAGCTCGATCCAGACTTCATTCTTATCATGATTTTACAAATTTTTCAACAACTTAGATTCGTACCACTTCCCTATAGCCTTATTGAATTGGTGTTCAACCTGTATGCCATCACCTACAATGTAAGGAAAGCTCTGAAGGGAGAAGACTGCACCTTATAAAGAAGTGAGAAGTAAAACGTGAGAAGTCAGTGGCAAGAATGAAGGGAATCCCTGATTCTTTTCCCTTCTCTTTGGTCTCCCCTTCACACTCCTTATTCCTCCCTACTGACTACTTACTTTTTCCTTACGACTTCCTGAAGATCATGATTCAGGCTATAGTGATTCATGGGTTCACATTCTCACACGAACAAGAACTGACAATGCGTGATTTCTTTCCAGGGTTAGCAGGAGTTCCTGCAGCCAAATCAACCATAAGCTATGTCGATGGGCTCCAGGGTATTCTGGAATATCGCGGGATTCGTATTGAACATCTAGCCAAAGACAGTTCATTTCTGGAAACAGCCTGGTTATTACTTTTCAGCGATCTACCCACCCGACGAGAACTTGAACAATTCACACTCGATATCACACATCATCGACAAATCAAATACCGTATCACGGATCTGTTAAAATGCCTTCCCGAACATGGGCATCCCATGGATGCGCTGCAAGCCGCCGTTGCGGCCTTGGGCATGTATTACCCCGTCCACGATGTACGAAATAAAGAAACCAACTATCTCACCGCTGTCCGTCTCATCGCCAAACTGCCCACCATCGTGGCGGCATTTGCACGGTTGCGCCAGGGAAACGAACACATCCAACCCCGCGATGATCTCTCCTATTCTGAAAATTTCCTGTACATGCTGACACACAAAACTCCTGATCCTTCTATTTCCAGACTCTTCGATATCTGCTTAGTGTTACAAGCCGAACACACCATGAATGCGTCCACCTTTAGTGGACGTGTGACAGCCTCGACCCTCTCCGATCCTTATAGCGTGGTCTCGTCGGCATTGGGAACATTGAAGGGGCCGCTGCACGGTGGCGCCAATGAAGCCGTGATCCACATGCTGGAAGACATTGGCACAAGAGAAAACGTTCCAAAGTATCTCGACAACAAGTTCGCAGCGAAAGAGAAAATCATGGGATTTGGACATCGCATATACAAAGTGAAAGACCCCCGCGCCTTGGTTTTACAAGCATTCGCGCAGCAATTAGAAGAGACGCCTACTGACAGGCACTCCCTGTTCGCTATTGCCAGAACAGTTGAACAGGAAATGGAACGACGGGTTGGCGCAAAAGGCATTCGCCCTAACGTAGATTTTTACTCAGGGATCCTTTATCATCAGATGGGGATCGACACAGATCTTTTTACACCGATGTTTGCCATGGCACGAGTTGCCGGATGGCTTGCTCACTGCTTTGAACAATATCATAACAATCATCTGTTCCGGCCTGGTCAAATTTACGAAGGCCAACATAATCGTCCCTATCAACCCCTCGCTGAACGTAAAACTTCTTCTTCCTAACCGGCCAACTGGACAACTCAGCTCTTCATGATCCATCACATCCCCGCTTCACACCGGATTTCATTAAACCCATGATATCCTCTCATTCCTACGATATTCTGGTCATTGGCGCCGGATTGGCCGGCATGCGTGCGGCTCTCACAGCCCATGAACAGGGCGTCTCAGTCGCGATCCTGACAAAAGTCCATCCTGTGCGCAGTCATTCTAACGCCGCACAGGGCGGCATTAACGCAGCCCTGACCGACCGGGGTGACAAATGGGAAGACCATGCGTTCGAAACAGTCAAGGGCAGCGATTATTTAGGTGATCAAGACGCCATTGAAATACTTGCTCAAGAAGCAGGACAGGACATTATCACGCTTGAACACATGGGTGTGATTTTCAATCGTAATGACGACGGACGCCTGGGCACCCGCCGATTTGGCGGGCAAAAAAAAGCCCGGACATTTTTTGTCTCAGACTTCACCGGCCAAGCCATTCTTCACGTCTTATACGAACAAATCATGCAGGCCAAAATTCCCGTCTTCGAAGAATGGTTTGCCACCTCCCTGGTGAAAGACGTCCATGGACGTTGTGCAGGACTCGCGGCATTTGAAATTTGCAGCGGAAATTTCGCGTTATTTCGAGCCAAAGCCGTCATCATGGCATCCGGCGGCCTAGGCCGGGTGTACGAGCCCACAACCAATGCCTTGATTTGCACCGGCGACGGAATGTCCCTGGCCTACAGGGCGGGCGCACCATTGATGGATATGGAAATGGTCCAATACCATCCCACCACACTCAAGGGTAAAGGTCTGTTGATTACCGAAGCGGCCAGAGGTGAAGGCGCATATCTCTTAAATAGCAAGGGCGAGCGATTCATGGAACAGTATGCCCCCAACATGCTGGAACTAGCATCCCGTGATGTCGTCTCCCGTGCGGCACAAACCGAAATCAACGAAGGCCGCGGGATCAAAGGCTGTGTGTTGTTAGATTGCCGGCATTTGGGACGACAGATCATCCAAGAGCGATTGGGCCAGATTTATGAAGAAGCCAAAACCTTTGCCAACGTGGATTTAGTTGAGGAGCCATTACCCATCCGTCCGGGCATGCATTATCAAATGGGTGGAATCAAAACGGATATTGATGGACGATGCTGGGACCCTCATAGCCATTGGAAAGGTCTTCACGGCCTTTTTGCTGCCGGGGAAACTGCCTGCGTCAGTCTTCACGGCGGAAATAGGCTCGGGGCGAATTCTCTTTTAGATACGATCGTCTTTGGTCGAAGGGCCGGATGCTGTTCTACAGAATATGTCAGGAATCTCCCTAAACTTCACATCTCCGATTCAGTCATTGCTCCTGATCGGCACCTCATAAAAACACTCCTCGCCAGAACAGGGCAAGGCGAACGTGCAGCCACGCTACGACTGGAAATGGGCACGACCATGAACCACTATGTCGCAATATTCCGTGAACAAGAGGGAATGACTATCGCCAAACAACGTATCCGCGACCTTCAAGCACGATGGAATGGCATCACCATTCAGGATAAAGGCCATGTGTTTAATACGGGAGTCATCGCGGCCTTAGAATTAGGATTTATGTTGGATTGTGCCGAAGCAATCATTACCGGAGCACTCACACGGACGGAGAGTCGTGGAGCCCATTTTCGCACCGATTACCTGGATCGAGAAGATGATGAATGGTTGAAACATATTTTGTTATATCATACGGATACCGGAACCCCGCACATTGAATATTTGCCCGTCACAATTACCCAGTGGAAACCGCAAATGCGGGTCTATTAGGGGAGAGAGAGCAGGTATTTAGGTTGAAGGCTAAAAAGGGTAAAAGAATGACGCCTGATCGATTCCTACACACCTTCAGCCTATCGACCTAAGCTACCTGTAATTTAACACCTTATGCAGACCACTCTTCGCATACGCAGATTTAACCCGGAACACGAGCACCCTTCGTCCTATTACCAGGACTATGAGCTTGAGGTGAATCCCGCAGACAGCGTGCTGGATGGGCTCATCACAATCCGGGAAACAATTGATGACTCACTGGCGCTCCGATGTTCCTGTCGAGGCGCCATTTGCGGATCATGCGGCATGCGCATTAACGGACATGCCGCTCTGGCCTGTAAAACGAAAATGATTTCCGTCGCCTCGGAAGGCGAGACAATTCAGATTGAGCCAATGAACAACATGCCGGTCATCAAAGACCTGATCACAGACATGGCCTCCTTCTGGTCTAAAATTCGACAGATACAACCCTGGCTTCAACCACAGGGACCGCCGCCAACCACAGAATACACAGCGCCACCTCAGGCCATGAGTCATTTAAACAATGTCATGTCATGCATTATGTGTGGCGTATGCGTGTCCGACTGTACAGTCCTTGAAGTGGATAGTCAGTTTGTCGGCCCGGCAGCCCTCGCGAAAGCTTATAGATTTGTCGCGGACCCTCGCGATGCGGCCACCCGACAGCGCTTAGAAGATCTCAATACACCCGGCGGCATGTGGGACTGCACTCGCTGCATGGAATGTATTCAAGTCTGTCCAAAAGGGGTAGGTCCCATGGACCGGATTATGGCCTTACGAACAAAGGGCATGGCGGCAAAGATTCCCGCTACCTGTGGTTCCAGACATGCGAAAGTCTTCACTGACATCATCAAACACAAAGGCATTCTGGACGAACCCATGCTGGCGGTCAGAACCTTTGGACTCAAACATGTTGGACGATTATTCGATATGATTCCCATGGTCCTGCAATCCGTCCTCAGGGGCAAAATCCCCCTGTCCGGCCCACTGCATCGACCGCTCTCAAGCATCCGACACATTCAACGGCTTTTTAAACGGGCAAAGACCAAATCATGAAATACGCCTTCTTCCCGGGTTGCGTGTCAAAAGGCGCCTGCCCCGAACTCTACCAATCGGTCATGCAGGTTTATCCTAAGCTTGGCATCGACCTCGAAGAAATGACCACCGCTTCCTGCACCGGCGCAGGCGTCCTTCAAGAAAAAGATGAGAAATTAGGCGACGCGCTCAATGCGCGGACCTTTGCCCTGGCAGAAAAACAGGGACTGCCCATCATGACCATTTGCAGTACCTGCCAGGGAGTCATGAGCCAAGCCAATCACCGGCTCATCAATGACGCTGATTATCTCAACAGCATCAATGACATGTTACAGGAGGAAGGGCTCACCTATCGCGGAACCACCACCATCAAACATTTTCTATGGATTTTATTAGAGGACGTTGGAGAAGAGACTCTTCGCCAAGCCATCACCAAGCCCCTAACCGGACTTCGCGCCGCCCCGTTTTACGGCTGTTATATTCAGCGGCCAACAGAAGCCTTGGAATTTGAAGAACATCCCGGCAGAGGAAAATCGTTGGAACGCATCATGGAAATTCTTGGCGCCGAGGTCGTCGACTTTCCCGGAAAAACCCGATGCTGCGGCTTCCCCATCTTGACCATCAACAAAATCAATTCCTTATCCATGGTAGCCACCCATACCCGGGACGCCAAATCTCATGGCGCCGATATCATGGTCACACCCTGCCCCCTCTGCCATCTGAATCTCGACGGCATGCAATCCCAAGCCGCAAAACAGGAACACACAAGCATCGACCTTCCCATCCTCCACCTCCCCCAACTCCTCGGCCTCGCCATGGGCTTCAATCCAAAAACTTTAGGTCTCCAGCGCAACCTCATTTCCCCACAATCAGCCCTCGCCAAAATTGCCATCGAACGATAATTCAACACGGTCGAACCATAGGCTCGGCGGCATAGTGACAAAGAAGTATCAAGTCCAGCAATGACCCCAAATATTTTCCCAAAAACGGAAGAAGCTCTTTTTTATAAACCGACTTGAAATGCAAATGCCATTTGGCCTTGTTACCCCACTTGACCTTAATTTGCATATAATTGACTCCCGGCATAGTTGATACCATAATAATACCAATGTGAAACTATTGACCGATCCAACTTCTGTGAAGTTATTTTGATACGAATTGTAAACCTAAATTCAGCGATTTTTTATGGCGACCTGCACCAAGCCCTTGCGCGCCAGAGATTTTGAAAAGCCTCGACAAACCAAAAGGGTTTGCCTACGTTTTTCAAAAACCCTGGCATCCCAAGGGCTTGGCACATCTCATCCATAAGAATCGCTCAACTTAGGTTAAAAGGAGCGTAGCCCAATGCCAGCTATTACTGTCAAAAACATTAAGCACGAATTATACGAGCAGCTCAAAGTGGCTGCACATGCACATCACCGAAGCATCAATAATGAAATTATTTCCTGTCTTGAGCGAACGTTGCTTTCAACCCCAATACTTCCCGAGGCTAGGATTCAAAAAGCTAGAGATCTTCGAGCCACTATCGGCCTCGGAAAAATTGCCGCAAAAGATATTGCTCAAGCTATCAAAAGTGGGCGAGCGTGATTGTTGTTGATACCAACATCATTGCGTATCTGTACCTTCAAACCACTTACACGGCACTTGCCGAAAAAACGTTACAGATCGATTCAGAATGGGTGGCACCGGTCTTATGGAGAAGCGAGTTCAGAAATGTTTTGGCTTTGTATGTGAGAAGGAAGACCTTGGCATTGAATCATGCACTCGCCATGCAACAAGAAGCCGAAGACCTTCTGGCTCATCACGAATACGAAGTCTCGTCGATGAAAGTTTTATCCTTGGTAACCGAATCAAACTGTTCCGCTTACGATTGTGAGTATGTGGCGATCGCGCAACAGCTTTGTGCCACCTTGGTAACAGAAGATAAGGGCATCTTGAAAAACTTCCCTGAAACGGCCATGTCGATAAAAGCTTTTGTCAGCCAGGCGTGATCTCATGTACGTTCATTCCATTCGTCCCGCTGTATCTTCCACCACCACTGAACCCGGCAATTCCCCACGGCTTCCACGCAGGCCCGGATGAGCTAGGCCCAATGACTCAAGCGCGTCTTCGCCATCAACCTCACCACCTGTCCCCAGTGCGGCGGCCCCTTAACCATCCTGCCGCCATGAACGATCCCTCAGTGATCGGCAAGATGCTGAGCCATCTGGGCTTGCCGACCCGCGCCCCACCAAAAGCCACGGCCCGCCTCGACGCATTCTTCCAGACAGCCTCATCCCTCGCGAGATGCCGATTCAGTTCCTGTGCCAACACGCTCCCTTTGCCCAGTTCCCACCCTCACACACCACACTGGAACGCCATCCTGGCCCGATCCGGGAAAAATGGGCCAGTCCGACCAGACTCGCAGGATGAACGCCTCCATTGCGGACAGCAAAGTCCGGGGATTGAGATACCAGCCCATGAAACTTTATACACATGTATTCTGATCATCCCCCATACTTAACGCAATGGCATAGATGCCAAACTGAGGAACCCAATGAGCATATTTCTGATAGTCATCGCGCCAGTATTGAGGTAAATTCATGTGCCTAACAATATGATCGACATATTGTTTCCGGAAGGTTTTATTTCCAGTGCAGGAAAAGAGAGTCCAGAATCCCCAGGCACGACTGAAGTTGAGTTCTGCCGAATGCAGCGTAGAAGCCATATTCAGCGGCTCCAGGAAACTTTCATTTTTAATAAATACGGTAAGCCAAACATTCGATTCGTCAGGAGAAAGAATAGAAAGAATCGCTCTGGTCCGTTGCAGAGAAGCCGCAAAAAACTCATCGACGGCATCATCATGTGAGGGCGGCAAAGATTGGTCGAGAGGAACGATCTGGGTTCGCACAAACTTGAGAAGTTTTTCGCTTCGTTCGACGTCTCCCTTCCCTTGACCCCATTCCCACAAATTCAGTAACGCCCACGACAGATTGCGATAGTCCCTCTGTTGAGCATGATGAAGAACCTCTCCAGCCGAAAGAGAAAAAATCCATCGTTCCAAGCGCAACGCGATTTCGGCAGCCAACGGGAGTAAATCCATGTTGCCCCACCCCTGCTCCCGTTCCATTGCCAGCTTCAAAAACCAGGCATAGCCATAGGGCAATTCATGATCCAAACCCCCTTTGTGAAGGGCCATGAATTCCGCATCCAAATGTTCGGACGTGAGAGTCGCACCTACCACTTCAGCCCAACGGCTTTGTCCGGTAAGCCGTGCTGCCGTTAGCAATGCATACGCGCCATGAACACTCGAATGCCAATCAATACACCCGCAGAATGCCGGATGCGTCGTATCTCGCCGGATAAAACCCTGTTCCACCGTCTCTGCAAGCGTCACAAGATATTTCATACGCGACCCGCAAAATTCATCCCATTCACAACAATCATGCGCCATACTGTGCTTTCCTTGATAAAAACTCGTGCCGTATATCTGGCAGACAGAAAATTGACAACATCAACCATTAAGACTAGGCTTCGTCCATGGTGTCTCCACCCGCTTTCTCCCGATATGATCAAACATACCGCATTGATCGCCTCCATCTCATAGAGACATTGACACCTCAATTAGAACAAGAACCGAGCCTGGCCTTCGCCTATCTGTATGGATCTGCAACAGATCAACAGACAGTCCATGATGTCGACATTGGCCTGTATTATCAAGCCACCGACTCCATCCCAACCAGTGACCGGATGCTCACCCTGGCCAATCAACTGAGTTCAGCTCTACATATTCCAGTTGACATTCGCATTCTCAATCACGCGCCTCTTGCCTTTTTATTCCATGTGTTAGAAGGGCAACTGCTCACCGACCAACATCCTGACCTGCATGCCACAATCCTGGAACAGACCGGTCGTGAATACCTCGATATCGCGCCGGTTCTCCGACAAGCGACGAAGGATGCCTTTCTTGCATGACGGACGCGACAATTCTATCGCCTTGACAAACAACGAAAATTTTTATGAATTTTGATCCAGCCATTTCCGCGCAGCAGGCCCTCCAGAAAGCCGAAGAACATGGAGAGTTGAAAGCGTTGACCGAAGACATTCTTGAAGCCGAAGAAGTGTTCTCTACAGTTCAAGGCCAGGAAGCCAAGGCAGCTTATGAGTCCCTGCACAAGTTTGGCGAGACACTCCCTCAGGCAAGATACTTTCAAGAGTTTCTC
>Ga0209988_10001139_pt1 | contig 17171 bp, 15 predicted proteins | sample N075metaG_FD_183115 | JGI IMG/M metagenome (GOLD analysis project Ga0209988, IMG submission 183115) | Deep subsurface microbial communities from Kermadec Trench to uncover new lineages of life (NeLLi) - N075 metaG (SPAdes) (version 2) | ecosystem: Environmental > Aquatic > Marine > Ocean trench... | reverse complement strand
AGCGGGGATCCCGATGGACTGGGTCTGGACGCACTCTTCGAAGCCTTCCAGTCCGTGCTCGCGGCCGATGCCGCTCTGCTCGTAGCCTCCGAAGGGTGACCCTCGCCGCCGTTGCACTAGACCCGGTGGCGCGCCAGGGCGAGGATCCAAAGGGCGGTCGCGAGGATCGCCGCAGCCGAGATCCAGCTTGCCCGCCGCAGGCTGGGCGGAGCGAAGTGGAAGCGGACTTCGTGCTCGCCGGCTGCGACTTCGCACCCCATGAAGTCGCCGTAGACCCGGAGCAGATCGCAGGGTGCAGTATCGACACTCGCGGTCCAGCCCGTATGGTAGCTCTCGGACACGACCAGGAGCTGGCGCGTGTCCGCGCTCGTGACAACGCGGATCGCACCGGGTTCTTCTTCGATGATCTCGGCTCGGCCGGGAGCGCCCGCCGGAAGCGCCAAGGGTCGGTCGACCAGCGCGACAGCGGCAACGTCGATGTGGGCCAGGTCTCGCCAGGGATCGTCGCTCTCACGGGTCTGGCTCACGAGCCGGACGCGCGGCAGGGGATTCGCGATGACCCGGTCGCCGACGCGTCCGATGCCGGCGACCCGCCAGGCTGCCAGCAAGCGGGCGACGTCCTCGGGGCCTTCGGGGCGATGGCTGAGCTTCAGCACCCGAAGCGGCGGAAGACCCATGTAGCCCTCCGCCATCCGCACCTGCTGGAACGCCAGACTCGCAGGTCCGACCAGGATTCGGTGATCGATGGCGCCCGGCGGCACGGGCGCGCGTTCGGCCACCACCGAGATCGCTTCGGGTGGACGTGGCGCCAGAAAGCTCAGGCCGTAGCCCGCGGGCTCGAGCACGCCGAACAAGGCGATGCCCAGCAGCGCGCCGCCGATTCCGCGCGCCGCGGCGAAGACGAGCCCGGCGGCCGCGAGGGCCAGCAGTGGACCCGCGGCGACGCGTCCCGCGGATGCCAATTGCGATGTGAAGGGCCCGCTCACCGTCAGGGCAAGCGTCGCCACGAACAGGCCGAGGACGGGAACAATCGCGAGCGGCCAGAGCCGTCCGACCTCCAGCCGCTCGCGCTTCGCATTCAGTCGCACGAGATCGTGAAATGCGACGGCCGAGACCACGGCGAGTCCGAACTGAAACAACGCGATGTAACGACCGGGTAACCGGAAATGGTCCATCAAGGGAAGCATCCGCAGCAGGCGGTAGATCCCGCCCGCGTCGCCCAGGGCCAGCAGCAATCCGATCCCGCTGGCAACGAGGGCCCCGAGGCCGAGCGGCCAGAGCGAGCCCAGCGCACGGCGCCGCAGCAGCAGCCACGCCGCCAGGGCCAGCGGAAGCGCACCGGAATAGACTCCGTACTCCCAGGTCATCGGACCCAGCACCCAACGTTGCAATAGATAGGGCGCGACCAGCTGACCCAGCTCCAGCGGGTGTGGCGACAGGGTCGCGGCGAAGCCCTCGCCCGGAGCCGCGCGCTGCGACGCCAGCAACGCCTCAAAGGTCGGGATCACCTGCACGCTCGCGGCGGCGACTCCAAGGGCGAGGGCGACGCTGACGAGGATCAGGGCCGAAGCTCGCGCTGTCGAACACAGCAGGACGACGGCGTATGCACCGACGGCGAGCATCGACATGACGACGGCCTGGGGATGTCCGAGCAGGAGCTGGGACGCGGTCAGGGCGACGAGTCCTGCAACCGCACCGGCCCGTGCGCGGACCCGCACACGGGACGCAGTTTCTCGCATGGCGACGTCTACGCAAAACAGCAGCCAAGGAAGATGCGCCAATCCACCGGTCAGGTTCGGGTGCATCAGGTGGAGGAAGTTGAAGCACGAGAAGCCGGCGACGGCAGCGCCGAAGAGCGCGGCCGACGGGTCGAGCCGCCAACGCCGCAGGAAGAACCACGTCCCGGCCAGCGAGAAGACGAAGCTGCGGATCACCTCGAGGTCGAAGGCCGTCTCCAGCCGCAGGACGCGATAGCTGAGCCAGTTCAGGGGATGCAGCATCCCGAGCTGGCCCTCGCCGTGGAGATCGAGGCCCGTGAACTGGTAGGGGTACCAGAGAAACGACTGACCCTGCTGTAGACACTGCGCATAGAACGCACGTAGCGGCAGGTGAAAGAACTCGAGATCGTTGAGGGTGTAGACGGCGCCGGTCAGGATCGGGCGCGACAGCCAACCCATCACGGCCAGTGAGGCGAGCGCGATGCTCGCGATCAGGATCCGAGGGGCGGATGCAGTCCCACCCGAGGAGTCGCCCGCGGTCAACACGCCGCGGTTATATCACGGGATGCGGCAGCTCGCGGCAGAGAACGGCTCGGGGCAGCAGCGGCGAATTCCTCTGTCGGTTAGAATTCGGCGGTCCGATACCCGGAGGGAGTCATGACCGCGACAGCATCCAGGGCGTTCATCCTGCTCGGCGCGATTGTTGCATTCTGCGTGTCCGTGCCCGCCATGGCCCAGTATTACGAGACCTCGGCGACCTCAAAGACCGGGAGGAGTCATGACCGCGACAGCATCCAGGGCGTTCATCCTGCTCGGCGCGATTGTTGCATTCTGCGTGTCCGTGCCCGCCATGGCCCAGCATTACGAGACCTCGGCGACCTCAAAGACCGGGACCGCCGAGACCCAAGACTCCAAGATCCAAGCTTCTGAGATCCAAGCTTCTGAGATCCAAGGGATGGATGACGCCACGACCGAAAGCGAGGCGGTTCTCGACGAAGCCGAACCCGTGATCGAGAGCATGGCGCCCACGGAGGGCATCGCCAACGAAGATCTGACGGAGGTCCAGTCCACGCGAACCGCCAGCGAGCTGGCGGCCGGTTCTCGCCCGACCGATGACGGTCCGACGCCTGAAGAAGCCTGGGATGATGAACATGGATGGCGCTACGGAACCGACTATCTCTTCCCGCTCACGCGCGGCGGAGGAGAGGCGGGTCTCCCCACCTGGGGCCGCATCGTGCTGTCCCCGATCACCGTTGCGCTCGATACCGGGTTGCTTCCGTTCGGAGCGCTGGCGGGTTTGTTCGGAGACTAGAGACTGGCTGCCGGCAAGGCCGGCAGCTGCGGATTGCAAGGCAATCCGTGGGACGGCAGCCGGCAAGGCCGGCGGCTGCGGATTGCAAGGCAATCCGGCCGGCTGTGGCGGAGCGCTGCCGGCGGGGTCGACTGCTGCGTGTTGTTCGGCAATCCGGGTGGGGGATCAGGACTTCTTGAGTTCGATCAGGATTTCGTGGTAGCGCTTCTTGCCTACGTTGAAGGCCCACTCGGTTCCGCCCTTGGGGACGCGGACCGTGTTGCCCTGCTCGGGGATCTTGCCCACGAAGAAGTCCATGGGGCCACCCTTGGGCATCACGCCCGCCACCATATCGCCTGAGTCGACGACGAGTAAGTAGTCGCACTCGTGATGGTGGAGGTCCGACCATTCACCCGGCTCGAGCGTCATCTCCCAGATCTTCACGTCGTCGTCTTCGTAGAGCACGACCGTACCGACGTCACCCAGCGAGTCGCCTTTCCGTTCGTCCCGAAACTTTTCGAGGCGCTCCTGCAGAGCGGGCGTGATGTCGACGTATTCGGGCTCCGTATGCTGCATTGGGACGAATCTCCCTGAAGGAATGTGGGGAGGAATGCTAGCCCATCTCAACGTCGCAGCTCGATGTGGCTGCGACTGCGGTGGACGGATCGGTATCCGGCCGCCTCGGCCACTGCGGCGACTTGTCGCAGATAGCCCGTCGGGTGCAGGGGCAACACGATCGTGGTGTGTCGTCGCGCGCGCACCGGGCCGAGCACCAGCTCGAGATCGAGTCGTCCCTGTTCAAAGAGCAGCGTCAGTAGCGCTGTGTCCAGCGCCACGACCCGGCCGGTTCGCAGCGCGATCTCGGGCTGGAGGATCAGCAGGTTGGCGCCGCGGGTCCGCAGCGCCTCCGAGGTGGGGCGCACGTCGCCCGTAGCGGGCGGGCCGGGTTCGCAGTGAGGCGTTGGCCGGATCCGGTTCAGACAGACGCGGTTCCAACCCACACCGTGAGTCAGCGTGCCGAACACCAGGAAGGCCAGGACAGCGGCGACAGGCAGGGGTGCCCAGCGGGAGCCCTGCTCGAGCATCCGATGGGTGGCCGTGACGATTACAAGCGCCAGCAGGATCGAGAGTTCACCGTGATAGTTGAGGTCGGCGCCGAACTTTCCATGGGACCAGCTGGTCCAGGCCAGGCACAAGCCGAGATAGACGCAGAGCGGGCGTTCGCGCCCGGCGGCAAGCAGCCAGACCAGGGCCACGACGGCACCCGGGAAGATGAGCTGCCAGTGGTCGCGGATCAGGATCGGATAGAAGGACGCGGATGCACGCAGCGGGTGGACCGGGTTGGCAGCCAGCAAGAAGAACGTGTGGTCGAAGTATCCGTCACCGAGCGTGAGCCACGCACCCAGCACGACCACCAACACCGACGCCAGGAGCGTGCCGCCGAACGTCGCCACCATTCTCGCGTCGCGCTCGATCAGCAGCAGCAGACTGACGGCGGCCGGTGCGGCGATGAAGGACTGCTTGAAGGCGAAGGCGCCGGCGAAGCACAGGGCGGATACGACGGGCCAACGCCGCAGCCTGAGGTCGAAGGCGAACCAGCCGGCGAAGATCAGCAGCAGACCCGGCATCTCCGGTCGGTTGCGGAAGAAGTCCGTCATCGTCGACGAGTGCATCACCATCAGGAGCACCGGAAGAAAGACGGTGAGGGTGGATCGGCCAAAGCGCCGCTGGGACCACACGCCGGCCAGCAGCAGGAACGCCAGGCCCGAAGCGAAGGGCAGGACACGTCCGGCGATCAGCAGGCCATCAAAATCGTCGGTGAACAACCGGGCGAGCAGCCCCCCGGGCAGGTAGGTCAGCGGATTGTAGACGCGCACCACGAACGGGAGGGAATCCAGCGGCGGGTAGATCGGCTCGCCGCGTGCCACCGCGCCGATGCCGTCGGCGATGTAGAGCTCGGTGACGCCGGTGGGATAGGGCAGCCCGATGTGACCGGCGCCATCGGTCCACATGCGGGCGCCGTCGATGCTTCCCAATCCAATGACGACGACCAGCAGGACGTAGGTCCAACGCTGTGAGCGTGCTGCGGTCGACGCTCCCCGGTCTTCTGGTGAGAACACTTCGGGTAAGAAAGGTGCCATCGGATCCTCTTGTCGGCTCAACGCCGCAGCAAGGCTTCGTCACCGTACTCGGCGTCCATGCCGTCGGCATCGGGGCCTTCTGGCGCGTGGCGCCACCGACCGGTGCCGCGCGCACCCGACGGCGCGTCGGCACGGTCCTCTTTTGAAGGCGAATCAGGCCGGGGGCTTCATGTCCTCCGGGGCCACGTCCTTCACGTGCTCGGCGAACGTCCAGCGGTGGCCTTCCAGGTCTTCGGCGACGTAGGTGCGGTCGCCCCAGAACATGTCCTCGAGGTCGGCCACGATCGTGGCGCCGGCGCTGCGCGCCCGCGCGCAGTGAGCGTCGATGCCATCGACGTAGATGTAGAGGCTCTGGCTGACCTTGCCCTTGGAGGACTGTGGGCTTTGCCACGCGTCGTTGCCGGTCGACGGGCTCATCATGATGACGCTGTCCACAACGGTCATCTCTGCATGCATGATCGCACCATCCGAGCCGGGCATCGTCATCCGGGTCTCGAAGCCGAAGCTCTTTCCCAGCCATTCGAGGGCGGCAGCGGGGTCGTCGTAGATCAGCATCGGGGTGATTCGGGGCATGTTCTCCGGGGGGTTTGCGGGCATGAAAGGATCCTCCTCGCCGTGCTGACGGCGATCCCATTCTACTCCCTGGATCGCGTGTTCGTGACGGCGAAGCGTGTCGCGGATAGGCTCGCCTCTCTGGGCGGTCTGCTGCTGACGTGGAGCATTCCGGGGGCTGCCGTCGCCCGGCCGACCTAGGCATTAGTCGGCGAGGAGCTTTGCCGCCGGGCCCAGATCCGCGAGCTCGACCCGGTTGCGCCCGGCCTGCTGTGCTCGAAGCAGGGCAGATTCTGCAGCTCCGAGTAGATCGCGCCAGTCGTTGGGCCGGCCGTGTTCGGTGGCCATGCCGATGCTGACGGTCAGCTCGATCATGTCGCCGTCGACTTCGACGGGCTTCGACTCCACGATCGTCCGGATCGACTCGGCCAGGATTTGTGCACCTTCCTCGGTCGTGTTGGGCAGGAGCACCGTGAAGATTTCGCTCCCGAAACGGGCCACGAGGTCGCCCGGTCGACTGAGCCTCCGCTGGAACCGGTCGCCGAGCACACGCAAGCAGACGCTGCCCGTGTCGATTCCGTATTCGGCGATCACCCGCTGAAAATCGTCAACGTCGATCATCAGCAACGAAAGATCACGCGACATGCGTGAATTGCGTCGGCGCTCGGTGGTATAAACCTCCGCGAAGCGTCGGCGGTTGGCGAGGCCGGTGACGTCGTCGACGGGCGACTGATCTCTGAAGCGCTCCGCGTTCGGGTTGAGATCCGTCGAAACGCCCAGCTGCCGCTGGACCCCATCGCTGAGGACCGCGGCGCGGTCGTGGACCATCTTGGCGCGGTCGGCCAAGGCCAGGGAGAAGCCGAGCAGCATCAGGACCATTCCTCCGGCGACGCCGTTTTCGGTCCAGACGTTGGCTGGAATCGCACCGCTGCGGTTCAGCAGCGTCAGTCCAACGCCACTGAAGAACGCGCCCCACCCCACAAGGTAATAGCGGGCGGCGGTGAATCCGTTCTGCCAACGCCACCAGGCCAGCGAGACCAACGTCACGCTGACCAGGGCGACGGTCAGCATGGAGAGCCAGTGGTAGAGCGGAAAGGGGGCGATCGGCAGCAGGAGCAGCAGTCCGGCCGTGAGCGAGATCAGCACCAGGCCGATCCGGTTGGCCAACGGGTGGGCCAGCCCGAGCTGGAGGAAGTTCCGGGCCAGGAGAACGACGAACAACGCACCGCCCATCATGCTGGCCGGCGTGGCGAACTGGTTCCAGCCTGGACTCTCGGGCCACAAGAACTGGAAGCCGGTGCCCTGGATCGCCAGCGAGTTCAAGGTCACGGCCAGGGCAAAGAGGACCAACAGCCCGTAGGTCGCCTGACGGGTCGCCGCGAACAGAACCAGGTTGTACAGGATGATCATTCCGAGCACGCCGAACAGGATTCCGAACCCGAGCAGGGTCTTCTGGTCCTGCTGGTAGAAGCCGGGATACGTCCAGAGCTCCAGTGGGATTTGCAGGCTGCCGGTGCTCTTGGCCCGCACGTACAGCTCCACCTGTTCGCCGGCCGCGACGGTGATCGGAAACAGGAACTCCCGGTGGGCGGATGGCCGCTGGGAGAAACGGCGGGCGTCTCCGGTGAGGGCCGTTTCGATCCGGTCGCCGCGAATCGCATAGATTTCCAGCTGGTCGAGGCCGTGGTTCGCCACCCGCAGCATCCGTGGTTGCGGCTCGTCGCTGTCGTTCTCGATCCGAAACCTCAACCAGTAGGCGGAGTCGGTGTAGCCGAAGGAGGCCATGCCGGTTTCGGCCGTCCGCCAGCCGTCGGAGTCCGCCCGGATCTCCTCCAGGGTTCGTCGGCCGCTCGAGTCCTCCAGCACCTCGACGCTGGATCCCAGCGGCATGCCATCCGGGAGCTGCTCCAAGGGCAGTGGGGCGGCCGACCCGGCCGGAGCCGCCAGCAGGCTCAGTGCAAGGGTGCCCACACCCAGTCGGGTGTAGAAGGCTCTCCAACGCCGCTCAGATCGATGCCCCGCCATTCTCATCGCCACGCAGCGGGTATCGACCCTCCGCCGGAGACGCTTGAGTGTGTGGAGGGAGGCGCGCCTTGTCTTCGATTGGCAACCCGGAGCTGCCCCGTCCTAGCGCTCCACGAATTCTCCCACCACGGCGATCACGTCGTCGTGGATCGCGCCACTGCTGGCGACGATGCCTCGGTTCTCTTCGAGGCTGCGGCCGCGGGAGAAGTCGAGGTCGGCGCCGGTCACGTCGGTGACCCGGCCGCCGGCTTCTTCGACGACGATCGATCCGGCTGCGTGGTCCCAGATCTTCTCGCGATATTCCTTGCGGGTGGGCAAGCGCAGATAGATCGAGGCGATTCCCTGGGCCACGATGGCGTACTTGGCCTGGCTGTCGACGCGTACCGGCTCGGCCGTAATGCCGAGCTTCGCCGCGATCTGGGAGGATTGGTCCTGATCGCTGTGGCCCGACTCGACGGACTCGCAGAAGCGGGCCCCGGTCGTCTCGAAAACATCGGCGACGCGGATCGCCTTCCGCTCGGACAGGTTTTCGCCATCCAGAGGCAGGATCCAGGCGCCTTTTCCGCGGATCGCAGTGAACAGCGCGCCCTGCCGTCCGTCGGGCCCTGGCAGGTTCGGGCAACCGAGAACGCCTACGCTGACGGTGCCGTCTTCCAACAGCCCCAGGGCCACCGCATACTGCTCGCCGCGCAGGAAGCCCTTGGTGCCGTCGATGGGGTCGAGGGTCCAGAAGGCGGGCGTCGATGCGTCGGGCGTTACGCCGCCGAGATCGATCCAGGCCAGCGCCTGTTCTTCGCTGACGTCCTTGCCGCGGATGCGGCGCACGTTCGCGACCACCTGCTGGCGCATCTGATCGGCACCGTCCTCGCGGAGGTCCGCCGCGTCTTCCTCTCCGACGATGGCAGTCACGGCGCTGTGCTCTGCCAGGGTGGCGCAGATCAGGGCCTGGGACGCGAAGTCGGCGACCGTCACGGGACTCTTGTCCTTCTTTTCGAGCCTGGCGGCCGTCGCCAGGTTCTGTTGGATCGAGCGGCAGACACCCGACGCGGTGCGCACGGCGGCCACTGCGTGCGCAAGCTCGCGTGCCCGGTCGATTGAGGACATGGTTTAGTTCACTCTCCTGGGGATTCGTTGCGGAGGCCCGAGAGGGCGAGGTCGACCATGGGGCCCACCATGCGCGGATTGAGCTTGGCGCCGCGATAGAAGAGGGCCACCGCGATCGGGCCGACGATGAGGTCCGAGGCCAGCTCGACGTCGAGTTCCCCGGGCAGCTCGCCGCGCTTGATGCCGCGCTCGAGGGCCCGCCGCAGCGGCAGGCTACGCCGCCGGGTGACCGGATCGAAGAGTTCCGACAGCTCCGGGTTGTGAGCGCGCTCGCCCGCCAGGCTTGGGAGGACGCTCGCCAGTGGTGTCGCGTTGAAGGCCTCGATGTAGCCCTTGAGCATGCGCTTGAGGTCGTCTGCCACGCTGCCGGTATCGAAGTCCTCGAATCCGGGTAGCTGGCCGAAGGCTTCCACCACCAGCGGCAGCTTCGACGGCCAGCGTCGATAGATGGTCGCCTTGCCGACGCCGGCGCGGCCGGCCACGCCTTCGACGGTGAGGGCCGAGAAGCCGACCTCCACCAACAGCTCGAGGGTCGCGTCCAGGATGGCCTGGTGTGCTTCCCCGCTCCGCGGGCGTCCGGCAGTTTGCTGGCCGTTCTCGGTGGTGGACAAGACGGGTGCCTCAGTCGAGTCTTTCGAGCACGGTCGAAATGCCCATGCCGGCGCCGATGCACTGGGTCGCGAGGCCGAAGCGGCCGCCGCTGCGGCGCAGCTCCTTGGCGACCGTGGTGACGAGTCGCGCACCGGTCGCACCCAGCGGGTGTCCGATGCCGAGCGAGCCGCCGTTCACGTTGATGCGGTCTGCCGGGATGCCGAGCTCCTTGATCGACGGCAGAACCTGGGCTGCGAAGGCTTCGTTGAATTCGACCCGGTCGATCTGGCCCGACTCGATGCCGGCCAGCTTGAAGGCCTTCTTCGAAGAAACGATCGGTCCGAGCCCCATGACCTGGGGCTTTACGCCGCCCACCGCCATGCCGACGATGCGCGCCAGGGGCTCGAGACCGAGCGCCGTCGCTTTCTCCTCGGACATGAGGAGCGCGGCAGTGACCCCATCGTTCGTCGGACAGGAATTGCCCGCCGTGATGACGACTTCCTTGTCACCGAAGCTGATGACGCCCTTGATGGGGTTCAAGCCCTTGAGCTTCTCGGGCGTGCTGCCGGGGCGGATACACTCGTCGCGCTCGAAGCTGACCATCGGGCCGGTTTCGTCTTCGACCCACTCGCCCTTGTCGTTGAAGATCGGCTCTTCGACTTCGAGCGGGATCACCTCGTCCTTGTAGATGCCGGCTTCATAGGCGGCGTGACCCTTGGCGTGGCTTTTGGCCGAGAAGGCGTCGAGTTCCTCTCGCGTCAGGCCGTAACACTCGGCCACATTCTGGGCCGTCTGGGTCATGGGCTGGAGCCACGGTGACTTGCGGATGTACTCGGGGAACTCGACCGAGAAATACTCGTCGTGGTCGAACGCTGGAGCCCGCTGCACCTCGTTCAGCTCGGCGATCTTGCCGGTCATCTGGGTGATGCGTGTCGGCGCGCCCCCCCCGCCGCCGAGACCGCGGCCCATGCGCTCGATGCCCATGGCGATGCCGCACTCGATCTGGCCCGTCATGATCGACAGGGTGATGCGGTGCAACGTCTCCATGCTGGAACCGCACTGCCGGTTCGAGTGGAACGAGCAGACCTCCATGGGGAGACCCGCGATCCGCTGCACGTTGCCGAGGAAGCCGAACTCGCTTCGTGCGCCCCCCACGTTGCCGGTGCCGATGTCTTCGATCATCGTGTCCGTGACCTGTGGGTGTCGGTCGAGCAGCGCTCGCAGGATCTTGGCGCCGACTTCGTCGAGACGCGTTGCGACGAGCTTGCCGCGCCCCCCACGACCAAACGCCGAGCGCACGCCATCGACCAGGACCACGTTCTTGAGCTGCATGGATCTCCCTCGATTGCTGGGTCATCCGCGGAACGGAAGACGCCGATCCGGCCTCCGAGGCCGGGTAGAATCATCCCTCTATTGGGATCGCAATACGATACTATACGTCTCGTTATTGATCATCCCCGTTCTGAGAGTTCGCCGGCGCCCACTGGTGGCGGGCCCTAGGAGTTCGAATTCCATGGCAAATGCACCGGCTCGCTGGGACCTCGACATCGACTGGGTCTCGATCGGTTCCGGACTGGGTGGTGTCTGTTCCGCCATCGTGGCCCACGATCTCGGCGCCAAGTGCGTCATTCTCGACAAGTCTCCGCGCCTGGGCGGCCTCTCGGGCTTCGGCGGCGGCGAGGTCTTCGTCCCCAACAACTACAAGATGCGCGAACTCGGCATCGAGGACTCGGACGAATCCGGTCGTGAATACCTGGACTTCCTGTCCGCGGGCTTCCGCGACCAGGATCTCTTCGACAAGTTGCTCGCCACCTGCAACGAGGCCATCGAGTACTTCGGGCGCGAAGCCGGCATCGAGTGGATCGCGATCGAAGGGCTGCCCGACTACTACCACCCGAAGGTCAAGAGCGCCCGCGCAAGTGGCCGCTACATGACGGTCGATCTCTTCGATGGATCGACACTCGGCGAGTGGCAGGGCAAGACCTACGCGATGACGCCCCACGTTCCGCCGGGCGCGCTCCACAAGGAGATGTACGCCTGGGGCGGGCTCGCCAAGGTTACGACCTGGGACTACGAGCTGGTGGGCCAGCGGGTGGCCGAGGACAAGCGCGCCATGGGCCCGGGCTTGATGGCGTACTTCGTGAAAGCGGCCGTTGTCGATCGCAACATTCTGGCGTACGTCGACACGCCGGTGCGCGAGCTCATTACCGACGATGGCGGTGCCGTGATCGGGGTGCGCGCCGAGAAGGATGGCCAGGACTTCTTCGTGAAGGCCGACAAGGGCGTCGTGATCGCCGTCGGTGGCTACGACCACAACCGGGAGATGGCCTGCCAGTACGAGTCCATGCCCGACTGGAACTCGGCCGCGCCGCCGTACTTCGACGGTGACAACATCGTGATGGGCACCGAGGTGGGCGCCGCCATTGCGGCGGTGCCGCCGAACAATCTGGCGATGTTCTACGGTTACAACATCCCGGGCGAAGAGACCGACGGGTCTCCACTGTACCGCGCTTCCTGGGAGTGCGGGGTTCCCCACGCCATCTGGGTGAACAAGAAGGGCGAACGCTTCTGCGACGAGGCGTCCTACAAGGACTACCAGCCGCGTCTCAGGCAATGGGATGGCCAGACCCAGACCATGCCAAACCTGCCGCCGACCCTGATCTTCGACCAGAACTACCGCGACCGGTATCCGTTGGGATCGTTCATGCCCGGCCAGGAGATTCCCGAAGAGCTGTGCGTCAAGGCCGACAGCCTGCGCGAGCTCGCTGAGAAGCTCGACATCGACCCCGAGGGACTCGAGAAGAGCGTCAAGCGCTTCAACGAGAATGCGCGCAAGGGCGAGGATCCGGACTTCGATCGGGGTTCGTTCAGCTGGTCCCAGCGGCTGGTTGGTGACTTCGACTATCCGAATCCGAATCTGGGCCCGCTGGACAAGGCCCCGTACTACGGCGTGAAACTGGTACCCGTGTCCGTGGGCATCAACTCCCATGGTCTCAAGACCGACGTCCACGCCCATGTGGTGCACGTGCGCGGCCAAGCGATCTCGGGCCTCTACGCCGTTGGGAACTCCGCCGCGCTGCGCGACCTGGGCGCCGGCTACCAGAGCGGCACCTCGAACATGCGCGCCATCACCTGGGGTTACATCGCCGCCCGTCACGCCATGGGCAAGGATTGAACCGTGGCCGTCGCCGAGTACTCGACGAGCACGAAGCTCCCGATCGAAACGATCTGGAACTTCGTGAAGGAGATGGACAACTGGGCCGATCTCGTCACCGGCTATCAGAGTCACGAGAAGCAGAGCGACGAGGATTCGACCTGGGTGCTGAAGGGCGACCTGGGTCCCATGTCGCGCATGCTGAAGCTTCAGGTGCACATCACCGAGTGGAACGGACCCACGCGGGTGACCTTCGAGCTCAAGGGCATCAACGAACTCATGGATGGCCACGGCACCTTCGAGATGTCCAGCTACGAAGAAGAAGGTGAGCCGGGTGTGCATGTCGCGCCGGCCGAGCGGAAGAACTTCATCCTGCGCCTGCTCGAGGCGATCGCGCGCTTCTTCGTGCGCCTGCTGAGCGGGGGGGCGCCCGAGCGTGCCGCCAGCGCCGACGCAGGTCCCGGCGCGGGCATGGCGAAGCTGACCTTCAAGCTCGAGCTCAAGCCTGGCGGGCCGATGGCGCCCATGATCGACAGCCTGATAAAGCCCGTGATTTTGCCCGCGGCGGAACAGCTGGCGGGCAACATCATGGCGCGGCTCGAAGAACTCCACGGCACAGAGCGCTGACGGGAGGCTCGGCCGTTTGAGTTTCCATGAGCGCTTCGGAGACCTGAGAGGACGGGCGCTCTGGGTGGTGTTCGGTTGCCTCGTCTGCCAGCTCGGCCTGGGCTTCGGTTACGTCACCGCGCCCCTGCTCAAGGACATCACGGTCAGTCTCGACATCTCCCGCAGCGTCTGGTCGTCGGCAGGATCGGCCCGGATCTGGGTCATTTCGCTCGCCAGCCCCGTACTCGGCCTGATGCTGGTCCGCTTTGGCGCACGCCCGATCCTGGTGGTCGCCTCACTCATGCTGGCGCCCGCGTTCTTCTGGTTCTCGATCATGAACCACGTCTGGGAGCTGGTGGGTGCGAACGTGCTGCTCGGCTTCGTCCTGCTCGGGTTCGGCGACGTGACACTGGGTGCGGTGGTGACGACGTGGATCGCGCGCGGACGCGGTCTGGCGCTCGGTGTCGTCTATACCGGCTCGAATCTGGCCGGAGTGATCCTTCCGCCACTGGTGACGTACTTCGCCGCAAGAGGCTCGTGGCGCCACGCGCTTCTCTATGTGGGTATCGGAGGGACCCTGCTGATCCTGCCCTTTGCTGCCCGCGTCGTTCGCGAACGTGGCGCGGGTGGCGCGATGGAGGCCGTGTCGATCAGCGCGTCCAATCTGGGCCACCAAGCCGACCTCGACCTGGGAGCTGCCTTGAAAACCCGCAGCTTCTGGGTCCTCGGCTTCGCCCTGGCCGGTTTTTTCTTCTACATGATCGGCATCCTCGAACACTTCATCGCGTCGCTCACCGACAGCGGGCTTTCGCGCGTCAACGCCGCCGGCTACTTCAGCGCTGCCATCGGAATGGGGCTGGTCAGCAAGGTCTTGATGGGCGCGGTTGCCGATCGGATTTCGTCTCGTCCTGCAATCCTGATCGACTTTGGACTGCTGGCGCTCAGCTCGGGGGTGCTGCTCTTCGTTCCAGAGCGACCCTTCTTGCAGGTCTTCGTGGTGCTGTTCGGGTTTTCCTACGCCGCACGAGACGTGGTTTATCCCCTCGTGATCGCGGAGTGCTTCGGGGTCCGGTATCTCGCCGCGATCTACGGTGCTCTGATGGTCGTGCTGGCGCCGGCCGGCACCCTGGGTGGAGTATTTGCAGGTTTCTGTTTCGATCGATTCGGAAGCTACGATGTCGCGTTCCAGACCTTCGCGATCGTCAACGTGCTGGTCTTCGGAAGTCTGTTCCTGCTGCGCCCGGAAAAGGAGTTGGTCCATGGCTGATCGAATCCAGACCTCGGTGATGATCGCCGGGCTCTCGATGCTCTACGGAGACGACCTGGCCGGCGTCGTCGAGACGGCGAAACTTGCGGAGGACGCTGGGGTCGATCAGATCGTGATGCCCGACCATGTCTCGATCGGTGGGCGCACGGACCGCTATCCGTACGGAAAGTTCCCACTGCCCATAGACGAGCCGTGGCTCGAGCCGCTGACGACGCTGGCGGCGATGGCGGGTGCCACTTCGCGGATTCGACTCGGAACGGGGATCCTGATCGTCCCCCTGCGTCCCGCTCCGTTGTTGGCGAAGACCCTGGCGACCCTCGACGTGCTGTCGGGCGGACGGCTCGATCTCGGTGTGGGAAGTGGCTGGCAGCGCGAGGAGTTCGAGAGTTCCGGGATTCCCTTCAGCGGGCGCACCGCGCGCATGGAAGAAACGTTGCGCGCCTGTTGCGTAATGTGGACCGAGGCGCCAGCGTCGTTCATGTCGAAGACCGTTTCGTTCGAGAACCTGTGGTCGTTGCCTTGGCCGGTGCAGAAAGGTGGAATTCCGATCTGGATTGGCGGTGCGCTCACCGATGGTAATCTACGTCGTCTGGTCGAGTTCGGTGCCGGCTGGATGCCGATGGATTCGCGTCCGGATGTTCTTGAAGAGGGCAAGGCTCAGCTGGAACGCGCGCTGCGGGAGGCGGGGCGAGATCCCTCGACCGTCGGTATCCGCGGACAGGTGAATCCGGTGCGTGAAAACCGGGTCGTCGATCTCGACCGGACACTCGAGCAACTCGGCCCCCTCCGAGCGGCCGGTGCAACCGTGGCGTCCTTCGCGCTGGGCGCGTTCGTGCGCACCCGCGACGAGATCGGTCCCTTCCTGGAAAGGATCGGGCGCGCCGGCGGTTGAGTTCTCGCCCCTTCCGTCTGGGGCACCGCATATACTGGAGAGCAACCATGATTCGAGGCATCCACCACACCGCGATCTCGTGCATCGACATCGACCGGTCTGTTGCGTTCTATCGTGACCTGCTCGGCTTCGAGCTCGTGATGGAGTACGACTGGTCCGAAGGACAGGTCGACACCAACCGCACCCACGCGTTGCCTGAAACCGCGTCGCGGGTCGCGATCCTGCGCTGTGGAAACGCGATGCTCGAGCTGTTTCAATATCGAACGCCAGAGCCTCGTCCGGTCGACCCTGAGCGCAAGCTCATCGACCACGGCATCATCCATCTCTGCATCGACGTCAAAGACATCGACGGCGAGTACGAGCGGCTGAAAGCGGGCGGAATGAACTTCCACTGCGAGCCCGTCGACTACGGAAGCTGTCGCTGCACCTACGGACGTGATCCCGACGGCAACGTGATCGAGCTGATCGAAGTCCACAGCGCCGATGATCCGATCTATCTCGAGGTTCCGAAGCGCTCGTGAGCCTCGGTCGCGACGATCTGGTGCTCTGCGCGGGAACGATTCCTCAAGCCGGACTGGTGGAACGCATGGAAGTGGCCGCGCAAGCGGGTTTTCGCGGGCTCTCGCTCTTCCTCGCCCACTTGGACCAGGCCCGGGCCGACGGTCACGACGATGCAGACCTGCGCATGCGTCTGGACGACCTCGGTCTCGAGATCGCCGAGCTCGATCCGCTGCTCGACTGGGTTCCCGACATCGGGCTCGGCGGCGCAGCCAGCGATGAAGGCGCGGATATGTTCCAGTACGGCGAGCCCGAGTTTTATGCCGCGGCTGAAGCCCTGGGTGCGCGTTCGATCAACGCCGTGTACTTTGGCGATCGAGCGGTCCCTGACGAAGTCCTGGCCGAAGCCTTTGCGGACCTCTGCGACCGTGCTGCCGATCACGGGCTGCTGGTCCATCTCGAGTTCCTGCCGTGGACCCAGGTCCGTGACGTCAATATCGCTTTCAAGATCGTTGAAGAAGCCGGACGCGAGAACGGTGGTCTGATGCTCGACAGCTGGCATCACTTCCGCAGTGGTGTCGAGAACGCAGCGATCGAAGCAGTCAGCCATCGCGTGATCGCCATCCAGCTCAACGACGCACCCGCCAAGGCGGAACCGGACGCCGTTGCTGAGACGATGAGCCGGCGCCTGCTGCCGGGTCAGGGCGACATCGACCTGGTAGACATCATCCGCCGCCTCGACGCCGGCGGCTGCCAGGCACCCATCGGCGTCGAGGTCTTCTCGACCGAGCTGGCGGCCTTGCCGCCGTCCCAGGCGGCCTGGAGCGCGGCCCAGACGACGCGGGCCGTGCTGGAGAAGGCCCGGGGCTGATGTCGACAATCTCTCCGAATCCTGCGCCCTCACGGCGCCGCGCGAACTACGTACTCGGCGTCCTGTTCCTCGTCTACGTCTTCAACTTCATCGACCGCTCGGTCCTCTCGATCCTGATCGGCCCGATCAAGGCCGATCTCGAGATCTCGGACACGGTCATGGGGTTGTTGGCGGGCCCGGCCTTCGCGCTCTTCTACACCCTGGCCGGCATCCCGATCGCCCGCTATGCGGACCGCGCGAATCGCACGACCGTGATCGCGATCTCGCTCACGCTTTGGAGCGCGATGACGGCGCTCTCGGGTCTGGCTCGGAGCGGCCTCTTCTTTGCCCTCGCGCGGATCGGCGTAGGCATCGGCGAGGCCGGCGGGAGTCCACCGTCCCATTCCTTGATCTCGGACTACTACCCGCCTGAGCGTCGCGCGACTGCGTTGGCCCTCTACGCGAATGGGATCTACATCGGG
>Ga0209988_10001137_pt1 | contig 17184 bp, 10 predicted proteins | sample N075metaG_FD_183115 | JGI IMG/M metagenome (GOLD analysis project Ga0209988, IMG submission 183115) | Deep subsurface microbial communities from Kermadec Trench to uncover new lineages of life (NeLLi) - N075 metaG (SPAdes) (version 2) | ecosystem: Environmental > Aquatic > Marine > Ocean trench... | reverse complement strand
AAAATACATGTCAGGCGAACTTGAACGCGAGCGCCTGTTTATCCGCCCCGAACAATGGTATTCGAATCAGGGCATCAGCACGTTGTTTAGCACACGTGTCGAGGCGATCTACCCGGCTGAAAAGCAGATCGTCACCGAGTCTGGGGATAATATCGCCTATGAAAAATTACTGCTTTGTACCGGGTCGAGCCCGCACACATTACCCGCGGAGATCGGAGGCAAGCTGAAAGGGGTTTATATCCTGAGAAATATCGCCGACGTCGAGGCCATGCAACCCGAATTTCAGGCGGGTCGAAAACTGCTGATAATCGGTGGTGGCTATATAGGCCTCGAAACTGCAGCAGTTGCGCGCAAACTAGGCCTTAAAGTGATAGTACTCGAGATGGCAGAACGCATACTGCAACGAGTCGCCGCGCGCGAAACTTCGGACTTTTTCCGCCAGCTACACCGGAGTCATGGAGTCGATATTCGTGAATCGACCCAGATGACTCGATTCACCGAGCAGGCCGGACGCGTCAACGGCGCCGAGCTGGCCAGTGGTGAAAAGCTGGAAGCGGATCTGGTACTGGTTGGAATTGGTGGAACACCTAATACGAGTCTGGCCGAACAGGCAGGCCTCGAGTGCGAAAACGGCATTGCCGTGGATGAAACCTGCCAGACTTCGAACCCGGATATTTATGCGGCCGGCGACTGCACCAGCTTCGTACGCAACGGACAACGTATTCGTCTCGAGTCGGTGCAAAATGCGGCCGACCAGGGCAATCTGGTAGCACGCGTACTAGCAGGAGAACAGGTTAGCTACCAGGCGCTCCCCTGGTTTTGGTCCGATCAATACGACTGTAAGCTACAGATTGCCGGGCTGAATATCGGTTACGACCAAACCGTGCGTCGTGCCGGCTCGAAACCCGACAGCCAGTCGATCTGGTATTACCGCGAAAATCGGCTGATCGCGGTCGATGCGATGAACGAGCCGATGGCCTACGCGATGGGAAGGAAGATCATCGGCGCTGGATTGCACCCATCGCAAGCCCAAATTGCCGATCCGAATGTCGATTTAAAATCATTGGTAAATTGATCTTCGCCATAGAGCTATAAGCGCAACAAAAGCCATCGCGACAACCATTACCGCTGGAAATCCTGCCGCACCAAACAGTGCAATCGCTGCACCCGCCAATGGGGCACCCGACATCGTACCCATTTCCCAGGTCATCACAAACGCCGCGTTGGCTGCCGCCATTCCGTCGTGTTTAAAACGCATGCCCAGCAAGGCGAGCCCTGTGGTATAAGCCCCAAAAGTTACCCCTCCTCCGAAAAACAACACCGGGTAGAGTATCCACTGATCGTTTAACGCAAGGTGCATCGCTATACTGCTCATCATCGACAACAGAGCCAGCCATACCAGTATTTTGTGACGGTCGAATCGATCCACTGCCCAACCCACCGGATAGGCCAGGACTACGCCACCACCCAGATACAGCGCCTGCATCCACACCGCCAGCTTCTGGCTCAAGCCCGCCTGCACGCCGTAATAGGCCAACAGCGTAAATGCGCAGCCTTGCGCGATCCCCATCATAAATCCTGCCGACATCAGACGGGGAGCCTTCTTTATCGCGAGCCACAATCCGGCTTGCTTAATATCGCCAGTATCGGGCTCACCGGGTCGAGCGAACGGAATACATAACAGGCCCAGTATCGAAAGTGCAGAAATGATATAAAAAGGCCTGTCACCATCGATTCCAATAACATCGAGCAACACCGCACCAAGCGAACTACCTCCGATGATACAGGCCATATAGATCGATAGTATTCGACCGCGTTTATCTTCAGCAGCTGCCTGATTGAGCCAGCTTTCGACCACCACCCAATGCAAGGCAATGCCGATGCCAGCAAAAAATCGCAGCCCAGTCCAATACCAGTATGCCTGGAATTGCGCCATCGCAATAACAGCTAAAATAAATATCACGATTCCAAGCACGAGCGTACCCGAATAACCACGCCGGGTTAGAATCAATCCGATCAGGGGCGCAATGACCAGTGTCGCGGCCGAGGAGGATGCAGCGTTCAGACCGATCAGACCAGCACTGACACCCATTTCATCGAGACGCAGCGGGATCAACGGAAAGAACATGCCCATGGCCAGCCCCAGCAGCACATTATTGATCATGATCGCGGCAATACCGCGATTAACAGCATTTGTGTTCAAGATTTTAAAAGGTTTGGGTGAAATGAAGGAAAAAGAGGCTAAAGGATCGTCTAGCGAATAGCCAGAGCAATTGCCGTAAAGATTAGATGAGCATTTTACCGGTCCGCCAGGGTCAAATAGCGGGAGGGATCGACGCTACCCAACTGTGTGCTGCCCAGCTCAACGTAGGCTTCGAATCGCTGCTTGATGTCTCGCACATAATTGACCGGCTCTTCGCCATTGACGAAACCGTAACGCGCTTTGCTCGCATACTCTTTTTGCGATAATAATAGCATCGCGGTTTCGGTCTGAAAAAACCAGCGGTCCGGGTCGCGCCCGATACTTTTCGCCAGCCGCCGCGCATCGTGCACGTGTCCAGCACCGGCATTATAGGCAGCGAGTGAAAACCACAATCGCTCGGCCAGCGGTAATTCATCTGAAAATCGATCGCGTAACCAGTCCAAATATTTAACACCTCCCTTGATGCTATTAGCTGGCTTGTCGAGATCTTTAATTCCGAGCGAGCTAGCGGTGCGCGGCATCAGTTGCATCAGGCCACGTGCGCCGGATGGAGATCGAGCTTTCGGGTTAAAACGGCTTTCCTGGTACATTTGCGCGGCGATCAAACGCCAGTCAAATCCATATTCTTCCGCATATTTCTGTACCAGTTTATCGTAAGGTGAAATCTGCCCCTTGAACAAGTCGATAACGCGCCCGCTTGCAAGCTTCGCCACCGAGCCGGGGTTTTTGAAATATTTCTGATAAAGCACATTATAAAATTCACTCTTGTAAATACGTTTGATAAAAGTATCAAGCGCCGCCCTCAATCCGGTGTTACGAGCACGAACGGCTATCGCGTGCGGAATTTCATCGGCGACAGCAAAAGCCGATTTAACCGCGACCGATCGGGCCAGCTCAATATCGAGAATATGCTCGTCCGCCATCGTAGCCTGGTATCGGCCGCTCGCTACCTGTTGAATCAAACGTTCAGTTTCTACATTATCCTTGATCGCGCGTAGACTAAAATTAGCCCCCTGCTGTTGCAAATTCAAAAGCGACTCCCAATAATTACTATTGCGCTGGACCACTATCGTGTGTTGATCCAGGTCGGAAATTTGGCTTGCGGGGTCATCTTTATGCACTACGATATGACGGCGCGTATAGTGATATGGTCGAGTATATTCAATACCAAGCTGCCGCTGCCAATCACTCGGCTCAAGAAAACCCATCGCCAAATCCGCTTTGCCCTTGAGTAACCAACTTGAGAATTCTGTGTGGCTGGCCGGCACGACTATCTCCAGGCGCAAATTATGGTAACGAGCAAATTCCCGCGCGAGCTCGTATTCGAACCCCGCCAGCTCACCGCGGTAGAGAAAATACGAGGCCGCATTATTGCGCAACAATACACGTAGCACGCGGCGTTTCTTGATCTGCTTCAAATCACCCTTAAACAGGATCTTGTCGTCACCAGTCATATGTTCCAGTTGAAGGTACTTGTTGATTTCGCTCACCAGCCGCGGAGCATCCTTGCGAATACCCCAGCCAATATCACGCTGCCCGCTGAAGTTGGCCGCGACCTTAATATCGTCGCGGTAACCCTGGTAAATTTCTATCAAGTTGCTGTCGAGAATAGTCGCGTCGATTTCTCCTGCGACGAGCCGGTCGAGTATTTGTTCGTGTAGTTCATTATCGGGTGTGGCCAGGATTTCAATATTCGGGTACCTGTTTTCTTTGAGCCATTGCAGGGCGTGCCAGAATGTCGAATCCCGATTCACCATTAACGTTTTGTTAGCCAGGTCGCCCACGCGAGTAATTGAGTCATCATTCTTGCGCACTATTATCTGTTCATACACATGCGAAACAGCCACCGAAAAGCTGATTTTCTCGCGCCGTTGTTTATTGATTGTCAGGTTATTGATAATCACGTCACCCTTACCGGCAACCAGGGCGGGAATTAATTCGGCAAAGTTTTTGACGATAACCAGTTCAGGGGTTAATCCGTGCGACAATGCAAATTCTTCGGCTATGCGTTGCTGCTCGGCCAATGGTGAGTGCTTGCGCGGCAGGTAATTGGCGCTGGTGAAGTCCTGCGGTACCAGGATACGCAATTTACCGTGACGTAGGATCGCGTCGAAATCACCCTTGATCGATTTCGAATTTTCTAGCGTATTGTAAGTTCGGTTAAAAACAGCTTCAGCATTGAAACTGTGGGAAAGCAGGAAGAGGCTGCCTAGCAACAATAAAAAGAAGGGAATTCGATTGCCTGAACCTCGTCTTAAATCCTGCATAGTGACTCGTGCGGATGAAGTAGAACTTATACTATCAGGGATATCCGGGGATTATCACCTATTTTATGATAGTGATGACAGGCGCAAGTAATCCTGATGGTATCAAGCAAAAGCCGTCATTCTCGCGCAAGTGAGAATTTATTGAATCCGAAGACAATCCTTGTTCAGATCCCTGCTTTCGCGGGATTGACGAACCTGGGGTAGAACAGAAATCAATCCAGCAAATCGTCGGCTCGTACTCGATTCGACTCATTTTGCAGATGCGCCTCGGTTACCTTACCGTACAGGTCTTTTACGCGCAACAGGCTACCAATCATGTTTGGCTTTTCGGTAAATGACATAATTAAAAGCAGGCGATCGTCAGACCCGGTATTTTCGGTCACCTGGTGCAGTGAAAATCGACCCAGAAAAATCTGTAGATCGCCTGCATTCAGATCAAGCTGCTTGACCCTGCTTCTATCCCCGTCGAGTACCTTTTTGACTTCTACATAGCATTCATCATCGGGACTGCGTAGCCCGGGAACATATTCAAAAAGACCACCCGAGCTCGCTGCCTTTAACAACATTGTGATAGTGAATTCGTTGGTATCGTAGTGCCAGTTAAATTGTTGACCCGGTTTCCCCAGGTTGACAATCATATTGGAAATCGGATCCTGATAAATAAATAATTCTTTCTTACCCAGGCACTCAGCGAGAAAGTCTCGAAGCGGCTTCCAGTAATATAACTGGTAGGCGTTAGTATCCTCTCCTAGCAGGTCGGCGGTGATAAACCCATTGCTGCGCGGGAGAAAAATATTTCGTGGATGGTCGTCGGGCAGGTCAGTGTCGCCGTCGCCCAGATAGACATTGTAGTTTTTTTTCGGCGAATAATAAGCCTGGTCTTTACGCGCAGTAGCCTCAACTAGCAAAGCCTGTAATCCCTCATCGCTGATGAAATTCCGGATCACCGCGCAACCGTCTTTATCCAGTTGCGCGCGTACGCGATCTATAATCTGCGCCCGTTTAGAGTTTTCAGGTTCGTCTATCGGGAAGGTATCGTGGTCGATGATTTCCCGACAGTATAAAGGTGATGTCATATTATTCTGGCTCCCGAAGTTATGGCGATAAATGCCCTTCCCTCGACGCTTCGAATTGTACGCAAAAAGCCTGTCGAGGCAATCAGGAAATCCTGGATTAACGCAGGTGGGTCAGGGCCTCCCTGGCTGTTGGGTTATCGGGAGTATTTCAGTTCTTCAAGCCGTGCGCTGACTAGACAGATGGCTTTTTAGACCATTCATCACAGAGTTTTTATCGAATTTGGCACCCATTTTTAGCATTGCGTCGCTCAGGCGCCCGACTATGTCGCTCAGCGCCGCTTCGGTTAACTGATTGAGAATGCCGACCCGCAATTGTATTGGCTCTGACAGGGTTGGCCAGATAGCGAAGCCTTCGGCACGGCATCCAGCAACCAGCTCTTTTTCCTTGCCCGCAAGCTCTCCCGGCAGATTACAGACAACCAGGCTAGTCATATTAGAAGTGACTACACAACCCATCGCCTCGATAGCCTGCCGCAATCCTTTTTCGTAGAATTGATAGTCGGCGGCTTTTTGCGATTTTCCATGAGCGAGGAAAATACGCAATGCTTCGTGAAGCGCGGCGACTGCATAGCTAGAGTGAGTACAATGGTAAGCAGGGGTTTCTGTATCCTTGCCATCGATGATCCCCCAATGACGCGCTGCCAGAACTGGATTGTGCACATAAGTATGGCAACCGCGCTTTCGCACAAGGTCGATAACCCGGTCGTTAAAGCTAACCGGCGCATAGGTCAGGGGCAGGCATAAAATACCCTTCTGCGGACAGGAAGCCCAGGTTACTACTGCAGCGTAATCGTCTATATCGAAATCGGCAATGCCGAGACTAGAGACCGCGTCGACTATGCCCATCACATCGTGTTTCGCACAGGCATTGTTAAATCCCTGCAAGTCATTGATCCGGCCACTTCCCGTTTCCCAGTGCGCCATGAATGCCCACATCGGCCTGTGTTCAACAAGCGCTGCCTCGACAATATCACCAGTAACCGATTGCCCGTGTGGGACATTAATGGTAACCACATTGGCTGGCTTCGGGTTGAGCGGGTCAGCGGCCAGGTCATCCGATGAAGACGCCTTCATGCGAATCGCGAGGTCGTCAATACCACTAAAAGTACCATTTACAAAAACTACGACCGTGTCGCCTGGTAGTATGGGCGCGAGCGCGCTATCAAGGCCGCTGAATCCAGTACCACATACACCGTAGGTATACACATTTTTGGTGCCAAAAACTTCACGTAACATGGATTTTGACTCCAGCATTCCCTGTACTACATTGGCCTGCATGTGATCCGCGACGCCTGCGCTGGCGAAACTTTCCAATACTCGAGGGTCGGTATTGCCTGGTCCGGGGCCTGCTAAGAGGGTATGGGGTATTACAAGTTTTGGGTACATGATTTACATCTCTTCAGAATTTTTCTGGGTATTTTCTGAACAAGTCAGGCAGGCACTATTCAGAGGATCGAAACTGAAGCAATCTAGCACGCTTTTTTCAATGCCTACATACCCAAATACGACATGTTAGGCTAATAAATCCCTACCTATGGTGGTATATGCAAATAATTCCTGTAATCAGTATTATCGTGTCGGTGCTCGTCTCGCTCGAGCGCGACAGAGTTTCAAATTTATCTCTGGGCTCGTGCCTTCGCTTCCCGCCGGCGCGGATGTAACACTGCTTCGGTATATCCGTTTGGCACTTCACGGCCTTTAAACACCAGGTCTAGCGCGGCCTGAAACGCAATACTCCGGTCAAAATCAGGCGCCATATTCTGGTACATCGCGTCTTCGGAGTTTTGACGGTCCACAACCTCGGCCATTTTCTTAAATACCTTTCGTACCTGTTCTTCGTTAGCAATTCCGTGGTACAGCCAATTGGCGATATGCTGACTGGAAATTCGCAGCGTGGCGCGATCTTCCATCAAGTCCAGATCGGCAATATCGGGCACCTTGGAGCAGCCGATTCCCTGGTCGATCCAGCGCACCACGTAGCCGAGAATTCCCTGCGCATTGTTTTCCAGCTCCCGAATCAAGTCACTTTCTTTGATGTCGCGCCCATTGAGCAGAGGAATACTGAGTATATCGTCCAGACTGGCGCGCCCGCATAAGGCCAGTTCCTGCTGTCGCTCACTCACATTGACTTGATGATAATGCATCGCGTGCAAGCCAGCCGCAATGGGTGATGGTACCCATGCAGTATTAGCACCAGCACGCGGGTGCGATATTTTTTGCTCCATCATCGACGCCATATTATCAGGCGCGGCCCACATCCCTTTGCCGATTTGGCCATGACCGGGCAAACCGACTTCGAGGCCGACATCAACATTCCAGTCTTCATAGGCGAGTAGCCATTTAGAAGTCTTGATTTCACTTTTTGGGATCATAGCGCCGGCCTCCATGCTGGTATGTATTTCATCGCCAGTACGGTCAAGAAAACCTGTATTAATAAAAATCACGCGTTCTTTAACAGCACGGATGCATTCTTTCAAATTCACCGTAGTACGACGTTCTTCATCCATGATGCCAATTTTCAGCGTGTTCCTGTCCAGGCCAAGTGCCTGTTCTACCATTTCAAATAACCTGGCTGCGGCGCGTACTTCTTCAGGGCCGTGAATTTTTGGTTTGACAATATAAATGCTCCCACACCGGCTATTGGGCCGACTGGATTTGTCCAACAGATCATGTTTGGCCGCGAGCACGGTGATCATCGCGTCGAGAAAGGTTTCGGGTATTTCCTCGCCATCGCAGGTTACCGTATCGGTATACATATGTGAGCCTACGTGACGAATCAGCATCAGGCTTCGTCCTGGCAAAGTGAAGACTTCACCATTGGGCGCGGTGAATTCGGGGTCAGGATTGAGGCTGCGCTCGAACGATTCCTTGCTGCGCTCCACGGTGGCGGTTAAATCGCCCTTCATCAGTCCAGTCCAATTACGGTAGACCAGCACCTTGTCTTCGGCATCTACCGCAGCTACCGAATCTTCGCAATCCACAATTGTGGTGATCGCCGCTTCGATTCGGACGTCATAAATGTTAGCCAGATCACCCTGGCCGATATAAAACCCCTCTCCGATCAGAATTTCAATATGCAAATTATTGTGCCTGAGCAGAATGGCCGACGGTTCGTCAGGATCGCCACGATATCCAGCAAAACACTCGCGCCGGCCCAGTTCTGTTTCGCTGCCGTCGCCCATGACAAGAATCAACTTCCCCGAACGCACTTTGTATTGAGTGACGTAGCTATGGCTACCGACGACGAGCGGCGCGGACTGATCGAGAAAATCCCGCACATAGCGGATTACCTGTTGCCCGCGAACCGGGTTATATTTGGAAGTTTTCTTGCAGCCCTCCACTTCAGAGATGAGATCGGTAGCGTACACCGCATCGTAAAGGCTATACCATCGTGCATTTGCAGCATTGAGCGCATATCGTGAATTGTCTACCGGTACCACCAGTTGCGGCCCGGCGATTAACGCCACTTCGTCGTCTACTTTATCGGTGCTGACCTGAAACGATTCCCCTTCAGGAACCAAGTACCCGATTTTCTTCAGAAAATCTTTATACTTGTTTATATTGATCTTGCCAGGATTGGTTTTATGCCAATCGTCGATTTGACGCTGCATCTGATTGCGTTTGTTGAGCAAATCACGGTTCTCAGCGCCCAGAGTGGCGTGAATATCAGCTAGCGATTGCCAGAAATGGGCGACCTCGACGCCCGTGCCGGGCGCGATTTCCTGCTCGACCAGCTGGTATAGGCTAAGGTCGATACTGAGGCCGCTTATCTCGACTCGATCACTCATTTATTTTCATCCTTTCGTATAAGGGTCGAAAACCCAAAGTATATAGCCCTAAGACAGGAAAACCAGCACCCGCAGCTTATCATTGGAATATCTTATGCCTCGTTTTAAAAAACGGACTCCTCATCCAGTCGCCAGAGCGGCCAGTCTGATTCGCTTCGACGACTGCATTGCCCAGATGGTGTTGATCGCGAGCGTGCTTAAAATGATAGCACCGCCAATAAAGGTGCGTGATCCCGGCTGCTCGCCTAGCGCAAGCCATACCCAGGTCGGACCCAGAACTGACTCGAGCAATAACATCAGTCCTACTTCCGAGGCTGGGATATATTTAGGTCCCATGTACATTAGCGCAGTACCGATCGGCAACATGTAAATCCCCATAATCAATAGATAGCCCATATCTGCCTGCGTTACCGAAAATGGTTGTGCCAGCGGCAGGACAATCAGGGCTGTCATCAGACCGCTGGTCGAAATCGCCGGGAAAACGGAAATACCGGGAAAACGGCGAACTATCGTAAATCCTGCCGCGAGGAAGAAAGCGCCTATCATCGCGAATATATCGCCAAACATACTGGAATTCTGGTTTTCTCCGTCAGAACTGATCACATAAACGCCAATTGCCACCAACAAGATGGCCACCCAAATTCTAGGTACGATTGGCTCGCTTAAAAATACCCGTCCTATCAATGCTGCAAATAGCGGCGTGGTGCTGAGAATAATCAACGTATTGGCGACACTGGTATGGGTAATCGCGGTTATAAATGAGATCGTTCCCATCGAATAAAACAGGATCATCACCAGGCCCGGGAGGCCCAGGGATTTATACTGTTGCCAGCCGCGGTTTGGATAAATCAGGCTCGTGATTAACCACATACCAAAAGAAAGAAATAACGCGCGCCAGAAAATCAGCGTCCAGTGATCGACAAGAATCAACCGTGTCAGAAGGCCATCGGGAGAAATTATGAGCACACCGAGTGCGGTGATAAAAATTCCCTTGGTATATTGAGAAAGACCAGGCATCAGCTTGTGAGAGCAATTGGAAAAACAAGGGCGCAGACTATCAGAGTTACCCGAGCAATAAAGGATTAATCCTGCGCCCATTCTGCGACCTTAAAGCACTGCAAAAATATAGGCTTGAGAACATAGCGGGTACAATTGCGGCCTATCAATATATTCCTGCCTGCGACACTGTCGATTCCCGGTCGAGTTTCTCACGCGTCGACTCCGTCCCGGGAACAGGGGCGCTCTTTTGATGGGGGACGAGCACGGCAGCTACTGTCTTGGATGCTGCTGGTTTTTGATGGCCCTGTTATTGGTTGGCGGTGTGATGAACCTCTACTGGATTGTGGGTCTTGCGTTTTACGTTCTAGTAGAAAAGCTGTTGCCCTGGGGAGAGTGGATCGGGAAAACGACCGGAGTGGTCCTGCTCGGCTGGGGTCTCGTGGTGCTGGCTATCTGGTTCTCGCAATTTGACTTAGCTAAAAATCAATATTTCGGCGATTGTGGTATTGGTTTAGTGACCGCTTTCCAGCTTCGCTTTCGCAGCCAGATAGGCAGGCGTACGCCCGACGTCTTCGTATATTGGATCACCTTCTTCGGTGCGAATTACCCTGGTTCCGGCGACGTAGGGGATTTGCACCTCTACCTGTTGCAGTGCAGTGTTTATCAGGTTCGCGAGCAAATCAGTAGCGGGTAATTGGTATGTTTCTGCCAGCGCCTGTACCTTTATCAGGTCTTCCTTGTTAAGGACAATGTCGGTACTGACCTGCTCCTGAACACGGGCGGATTGCTGTTCCCAATCGTCGAGCATAGTCTTGATTAAGCTGCTGGTCATTTATGGCTCCAATTTAATAGATGGCAAAGCATAGTATTCTTGTTTATTTGAAATCATCGGCGATTGCCACAAAATCGGGATTTGAAGCAATCAATCTGCGTCTTCAGGCTCAGTCCTCGCCAACCGTACCCCTCGCTCGTCGACGATCAATTCTTCATCCTGATCCAGTACGTAACGTTTAGCCCGCTCCTGAACAAACACCTTGGTGCCAGGAATGGTTTTCTTGTGTGTCTCTTTGTCGCTATTCAGATTAATAATCTGCTTCCAGGTGCGCTGTAAGTCATCGCCTGTAATCACCAGTAGGTCGCCTTCCTGCGCCATATTCAAAGCGTAGTCGACTGCAGGTTCCTCGTCGGCAATCACTACAATGTTGCTATCTTCAACCCCTAGATCGAGTAAATAGCCGCGGATCAATTGAGGAACTTCATCATCGCCTCGACCGCGACGATTGGCGTCGGACTTGCACACAAAATGGGTGAATTGCGGCAGACAGGCCTCGACCGATTCACGCAGGTCTTGGTCGCGTCGGTCACCAGGGAGAGAGATTGCCAGTATTCGATTGCCGACCGGGTCGAGTTTGTCGGCGAGGTCGGCCATGGCACGGAAACCAGCCGGGTTATGCGCGTAATCGAGTATTACCTTGAACGGGTGTTCGTTGTAAATATTGGTACGCCCCGGGCTTTGGAAAAACGAGGTGTCGAAAGTGCGCAGGCCGTTTCGTATTTCGTCCAGATCCTTGCCAAAACTAAACGCCATTGCCGCCGCAAACATCGCGTTTTGTACATTGTGCATCGCTTTGCCTTCAATCGTCGCCGGTATCAAATGCGTCCATAGCAACGGGATGTGTGCGCCTTTATCGTAGATCGTAATCATCTCCCCATTAATGCCTTTTTCCAGTACCACGGCGCGGCCATTGGCGCGAATGTGTTCGCGTACCAGTCCATGGGTGGGATCTATGGTCACATAGCACAGGTGTTTGGCCCGACAGTTATCGGCCATTTTCAGACAAAGTTTATCGTCCGCATTAAGCACTACGGTATCGTTGGCGATGCGTACTACTACCTCTTTGACGCGCGCCAATTGTTCCAGAGTTTCGATACCACCCATCCCCATATGATCGGACGAAATGTTGATACAGGCGGCAACATCACACTCACTGTAACCGAGGCCAGCGCGCAAGATACCGCCGCGCGCGGTTTCCAGTACAGCAAAATCGATGGTTGGATCACGCAGCACAATTTGCGCCGATTGCGGCCCGGTCATATCGCCTTTGACAGTAATTCGTCCATCCACATAAATACCACCGGTCGAGGTCATTCCGACAACGTGCCCACTGGTTTTCATAATGTGCGAAAGCATTCGCGTGGTGGTGGTCTTGCCATTTGTACCGGTCACCGCAGCGACCGGAATCCGAGCCGGCGCACCTGGCGGGTAGAGCATGTCGAGCACTTTACCGGCGACATCACGCGGCTCGCCCTCACTGGGCGCGACGTGCATGCGGAAACCCGGGCCAGCATTGATTTCGACGATGGCTCCGCCGACGTCTTTATACGAATGGGTAATATCATCGGTGAGGAAATCCACCCCACCAATATCGAGACCCACCGCCCGCACCGCTCGAATCGCCATCTCGCGGTTGTCCGGATGCACCACATCGGTTAAATCGATCGCGGTACCTCCAGTTGACAGGTTTGCGGTGGATCTTAAGAAAAACTTCTCACCTTTTTTCAATACAGTACTTTTATTGTATCCAGCCTTTGCCATCAAATCCGTAGCCTGTTTGTCGATTTCGAGCCGGGTTAAAACCTTTTCGTGGCCGATCCCACGGCGCGGGTCAGAATTGACGATGTCGATCAATTCGGAAATCGTGGATTTACCATCGCCAATCACGTGTCCCGGCACGCGCTTGGCAACCGCGACTAGCTCGTTGTTAATGACCAGCATTCGATGATCGGCTCCAGTGACGAAGCTTTCGGCTAACACCGATCTAGACCTGCCCTGTTCTTTGGCGAAATGGAATGCTTTACGCACCTGTTCGTCGGTAGTTAAATTAATACTGATGCCACGCCCGTGATTCGCGTCCAACGGCTTTACCACTATCGGGTAGCCAATATTATTGGCGGCATGAACTGCTTCGTCTTCGGTGGCAAACATCCTTTGCTTCGGCACCGGTAAACCCATATCTTTAAGCAAACTATGCGTACCTTCCTTATCGCTCGCGAGCGATGTGGATATAGTACCGGTATCACTGGTGACCGTGGCCTGAATACGCTTTTGGTACTTTCCGTGGCCAAACTGCACCAGACTGTACTCGTTTAATCGTAGCCAGGGGATACCACGTTCTACCGCGGCGTCGACGAGTGACTGCGTACTCGGGCCGAATTCACGACGCTGGGCGCGGAGCACAAAATTTTCAAGTTCCGATTCGAAATTAAAATCCTGATCAATTTTATGCTCGACCTGTTTTTGTAATTTCTTTGGCAGTAAATGCATTAATAAACGCAGTGCAAGGTGACCTGCTTCGACACCGGCGTCGCGTTGTTTATAGGCATAAACCATGTTGTACATACCAGTTTCACCCGTGGTGCGCGTGCGTCCGAAAGAAACACCAGAACCGGCTATATTTTGAATTTCGAGCGCAACGTGTTCCATAATATGTCCCATCCAGGTGCCATCGTCTTCGGTCAGCCGACGCAGAAAACCACCCGGCTCGCGGTAGGAGCAGCCGTGCTCGGCCAGACTTGGGATTGCGGCCTGCAATCCGTCGGTAAAAGGTTTACCACATTTAACCGAAGGCCAGTCCACCAGTACACCTATGTCCAGCACCATGCGGATAACCGGAAAATTGGCATAAACGTTAGGGCCTACATAGACATTGGTCGCGGTAATTTTCATCGTTTATCCTGTAAGTACCTGGCTGATAGTCTAACCTTTTACTAGTTGTGAGCGTTTTGTTATAGAGTACACGAAGAGCAATGGGGATCAAAATAGAGATAATAGCGATTTAAAAATAGTGCTTATTTCGTGAGAACAGATAATTAGGCGCTTTAGGCGACGAACAATCGCGCGGAGAACCGGGGTGTGTATAAAATACATGAGGATTGACCGTGCTCGCGCGCCAGCACTCGGATCCAACGCAGCTTTCACGGGTGAAGCGCATTTTTAAACCGCTATTTGGGTGGATATGGCTTCCTTTGTTCTATATCAAAAGTACAACCTTTCGATAAAATATGCAGCTTTAAATCGAGCATGCTCAAGGCCTCTTTCTTCGATGCCTTGCTCATCGACGAGTAGCTCAAATGGATTGGGTCGATCACTGTCACTGCGCCACTACCGACGACTTCAAAACTATGTTCCGGGTCGATAAAAATGGCGGTATCTTCGTCTAATCCAACACCCAGCATGAACGGGTTATAGGATATAGCGGTCAACAGGCGTCCGAGTCGGTCGCGCTGGCTAAAATGCTGGTCGATTAATAGCGCGTTGGTCAAGCCCAGACCGGGTGCGAGATTGACACCGTCTCCCGAGGGTATCGAACCGGTAGCCCCGCCCGCAATCATGTGTTCGGGCATTATTGCGGCGCCAGCTGAGGTACCAGCAATGTGCACACCTCTGGCATTCATGCGTCGAATTTTTTGCGCGACTTCTGTGCCGCCAAGAATGGTAGAAAGGCGCAACTGATTTCCACCCGTAATAAATATGCCATCTACCTGTTCTAGTTGATCCAGATAATCCTGCCGACTGGCTTCGGCTCGCTCGTTGATGGTAAGCGAGACGGCCTTGCTAACTCCTATTTTTTCGAATATTTCGATATATTTATCGCCGGTATCCGGCAGGTGAGACGCAGTCGGAATGATTGCAATACGAGCCTTCCTGCCACCGCATAACTTGACGAAGCGTTTTAATACTTTTTGTGAACCGGTGCGCTCTTCGGCACCGCCAATCGGTATCACGTAGCCACGGGTATGGCCTTTCTTCCTGGGAGATCGACTCATTCTTCAAATAAACCCTTCACTAATTGCTGACCCTGTTTAACATGCCAGACGCCATTCGCCATTACGCCTTGTATGCCATGGTGACCATCCAAAACTAATAGATCGGCATCGAAGCCGGTATCGATACGGCCCTTACGATGAAATTTGAGCAGGTCGGCAACGTTACTGGTCATCAACGGTAATATTTTTTCCATTGCCAAGTTCATATCGAGCATCGCCTTGAAAGTAATCGCCATCGCCGAAGAATGAGCAAATTCCATTTTCAATAGCTCTCCCTGTGCATCGAAGCTCGGCATACAACCACCACCATCGGAACTGATGGTTAGCTTTTGCAAATCACCCCCTTTATCAATATATCGAGCGACCGCCGCTTCTGCCGACCAGCCGGATTCGACACTGTCGGCAGGAAATGCAGTTAAATCGACAGTGCATCCGCGTGTCGTCAATTCGCAGGCTTGTTCAAACAAAGCCTTGTTTCGGTTCACGTGGGTAGGGTTGAATACGCGCGCCGGGATTTCACTCTGCTCCAGACATTCACCAATCATCGACAGGCCGCGCTCGCCATCACCGAGATGAAAATGCACGATACCGGCTTTGCCTGTCATCAGTCCCGCGACATGCGCCTCACTCGCCAGTCGCAATATTTCATCGCGCGTCGGCTGACTCGAACGATGATCGCTGATAGCCACTTCGCCAACACCGATCACTGGCTCGAGATTCACAATATCGCTACGCACCGACTGCGTCAAAGTAGTGGCTGGCAGGTGGTATCCGCCGGTATAGCACCAGGCGGATATGCCTTCTTCGCGCAATCCCATCACCTGGGTTAATAGCGTTTGCGTGTTTCGGGTCAGATCATCGGTGCCGAGCAATCCCACGACGCTGGTCACACCCGCCCGGGTGAACTGGCTTAAAGGTAACGGCGGCACCCGGGTTGAAGGCCCGGCTTCGCCCCCACCGCCAGTAATATGCGCATGCGCATCGATAAACCCCGGAATCAACCTTGCGCCGTCCAGATCGGTTACCTGTACCGATAAACTCTCGTCAAGTTGTGGAACCCGCTCTCCGAGATAGACAATTTTACCCGCGCAAACCAGAAGATTCTGAATGCCCAGCGACTTCGGGCCGTATACATCGGCATTGATGATTAATTCGAACATGAATTCAACTCAGGAATACGAGAGCCTATATATTACCAATCGGGTATTTTAAAGTAAGCCTGAGAAAAAAACCGCTACATTTTTTTATTTATTGATCATGATTAACGGCACCAATAGCGTGCCAGCAGACATATCACAATGACCGTACACGATCTCGATTCGCGTTAGATCGGCGGGTAAGTTGTTCAATCCTGTATCGCGTGATATAAACATCCCCGTACACTATAAACCCCTACCGTTACGGAGTAGCAGTGAATCACCCCATCAATTCCAGAACCGGAGCCCAGGTTTTGATCGAGGCTTTAAAAATCAACGGTGTCGATCGAATATTCAGCATCCCGGGCGAAAGTTTCCTGGCCGCGCTCGACGCACTGTATGACAGCCCCGAAATTACGCTCACTGTTTGTCGCAACGAAGGTGGTGCTGCGTATATGGCCGAGGCTTATGGCAAACTTAACGGTATACCCGGTGTCTGCTTTGTTACCCGTGGACCGGGCGCTACCAATGCCAGTTGTGGTCTGCACGTGGCAATGCAGGACTCGACGCCGATGATCTTGTTGATCGGCCAGATTGCGCGCAAAGATATGGATCGAGAAGCGTTTCAGGAAATCGATTATCGGCGCATGTTCGGTCAGCTTGCGAAATGGACTGCGCAAATCGAAGACGCCGATCGTATTCCCGAATACCTGACACGCGCCTTTGCCACTGCGACCAGTGGTCGTCCCGGGCCAGTTGTGCTTGCCCTGCCCGAAGATATGTTGACCGACATGACGACTGCGCCTGACGCAAGGCGCTGGCAGACGGTACACTCCGCCCCGGTTTCGCAGGATATGCAAAAACTTTACCATCTGCTCGCCGAGTCTA
>Ga0209988_10001135_pt1 | contig 17193 bp, 15 predicted proteins | sample N075metaG_FD_183115 | JGI IMG/M metagenome (GOLD analysis project Ga0209988, IMG submission 183115) | Deep subsurface microbial communities from Kermadec Trench to uncover new lineages of life (NeLLi) - N075 metaG (SPAdes) (version 2) | ecosystem: Environmental > Aquatic > Marine > Ocean trench... | reverse complement strand
GCACCCGCGCCTCACCCGTGAGTCCTTTGACATCCGCCGCGGCGAGCCCCTCTCCGTCACTCTTCTCGACGAGCAAATGATTGCGGGCTCGTGAGGCGAGTTGCGGAAGGTGGGTCACGACGAACACCTGATGGTAACGCGCCACGTCTTTCAACTTGGCCGCAACCAACGAAGCCACCTGCCCTCCGATTCCGGCGTCGATTTCATCGAAAACCATCGTGGGCACCTCATCGACCTGCGCAAGAATCGCCTTCAGGGCGAGCATGATCCTCGACAATTCACCACCGCTGGCCACTCGCGCGAGCGCGGTGGGAGGAAAGCCCGCATTGACCGAGACCAAGAACTCCACGCTCTCGGCTCCATGGGATCGCACCTCGGCAAAAGTCTCCAGTTTAACCTTGAAGGTCCCGGCCGGCAGACCGAGCTCGGGCAGCAGCGCCTCTACCTCCTGTTCGAGCCGGGTTGCGGCCTCTTGCCTCTTCTTGCTCAGGCTGTCCGCAGCGGAGGCCAGGCTGCCTCGCACGCGTTCGACGTCGGCGGCGAGCGTATCCTCGTCCCAGCGCCCGTCCTCGAGCTCGTCCAGCTCGGCGCGAACGCGGTCCCGCGCCTCGATAACGTCATCTGACGTCGGACCGTACTTTCTCTTGAGGGAGTGAAGCAGGTCGAGGCGCGTTCGAACTTCCTCGAGTCGCCCGGGATCATGGCACACGGTGCCCACATAGTCGCCGAGTTCACGGCCGACTTCCGCCAGCGTGTGATACACCTCCTGGAGCTCCTTGTGGGGTCCCTCCAGGGACGAATCCCAATCTTTTAGCCGAGCAAGGGCCTGGGCCAGACCGGAAATCCTTTCGGTAATCGCGCCCTCGGCCGAGTATAGCTCACCATGGATCCTCGTGGCCTCGCCGAGTAACTCCTCAGAGTTCTCGAGGCGTCCACTTTCTTCCGCCAACGCCTCGTCTTCGCCCGGCTGTACGTTCGCCTCATCGAGCTCACCGATTTGGAAGCGAAGGAAATCGACGCGGCTCGCGAGTTCGCGGCGGTGCTGCCGAAGCTCCTTCAACTGGGCTTCCAACCCTGAAAGGGCTCGGAACTCTTCGGCCACCACGGACGCATCTTTTTCAGCTTCGCCAAATGCGTCCAAGATGCTCCGCTGGGTGTCCTTCTTCAGCAGGTTCTGGTGTTCGTGCTGCCCGTGCAGATCTACCAGTGAACGTCCCACCTCTCCCACCGTCCGGGCCGTGGTGGGGGACTCGTTGATCCAGGCGCGATTCCGGCCCGCCGAAGCCACCTCCCGCCTGAGGATCAACAGGCCGTCCTCGGCCTCGATCCCCAAGTCGTTCAGCTGAGCTTTGAGCTTCGGATAATCCGAAACGTCGAACACCGCCTCTACCATCGCCCGCTTCGCGCCGGTCCGCACCCTATCGCTTGACGCGCGCTCGCCCAACAGAAGAGAAAGAGCTCCGACGATGATGGATTTCCCCGCGCCGGTCTCCCCGGAAAGAACGCTCAGTCCGGGTCCCAGCTCAAGCGTAAGATCATGGATGACCGCGTAGTCGCGAATGCGCAGCTCGATGAGCATCAGGGGTACCGTCTACCCGGCCGGGCGCGCCGCCCAGTTGAGCTTCCGCTGCAGCGTCCCGAAAAAATTCTGGCCGGCAAACCGAACCAGCGGAATCTCGATTTTGGAACGCCCGATTCGGATCTCCGCACCGGTCTCGAATTCGTGCGCGACCTGCCCATCCGCCGTGACGACCAGGTCCTTGGTCCGTTCGATCGGACTCACGGCAACACGTTGGGTCGCCGGAATTACCAGCGGTCGCATAGCCAGCGTGTGTGGACAGATGGGCGTAACGATCAAGCAGTCGACCAAGGGTACGACGATAGGGCCGCCCGCCGAAAGCGAATAAGCGGTCGACCCGGTGGGCGTGGCCACGATCAGTCCGTCCCCTGAGAAGCTGCCCATGTCCTGCCACGCTCCGTCCTCCCCGTCTTCCCCATTATTCGCTCCGTCCGCCCCTCTCGTAGCTTCCGTTGCGCTGTCTTGGACACGAAGGTCCAACCGAGTCACCCGAGCGACCCCCCGTTTATGAATCACGAAGTCGTTCCAGGCAAAAAGCAGCTCCCCCCGCGAACCGTCGGCTTGAATGATGCGAGCCTCCAGGGTGGAGCGGCGATCGAGCACGTAGTCGCCCTTCAACACCAACGCCAGGTGCCCCTCGAGCTCCGCCTGCGGAAGAGCCGTGAGGAAACCGAGGTGCCCGAGATTCACGCCGAGAACAGGGATGTCCCGTCCGGCGACGGATCGACCGGCCCGGAGCAATGTGCCGTCACCGCCCAAGGCGATCAGGAGATCGACCGGGTCTGCATCGAGATCCATGCGCCCGGCGCTTTCGGGCGCCCACTCCCTGAGATGCTCCTCCAAGGAGAGAGCGAGCTCATTCTCCTCGGCGAAGCGGGCCAACCGCTCGACGCACCCGGGCACATGCTCGTGTTCCGGGCGTCCCACGACGCCGATACGCCGCAGCCGAGCGCCCTTACTGACCGCGGCCCCGCTGCCGGCGGCTGCGGTCCGCCCGCTCACGCCGACTCCTCCGCCGCCGCGACCGCATCCCCCATCATTCTGCGGGCTTCCGTGGCGATTCCTTCGGGGTCGAGCCCGAGATCGCGCAGGAGCACGTCACGTGGCCCGTGCTCGATGAACCGGTCGGGAAGCCCCAGACACCGCACCTCGATCGAAGGCCCCGACGCGAGTGCCGCCAGCTCCCGAGCCATATAGGCCCCGAAACCGTTGGTTACGGCTCCTTCTTCGATCGTGATCACGCGCAGATGCCGCTCCGCCACATCTCTCAAGACGTCGCGATCATACGGCTTCAGAAAACGGCAGTTCACCACCTCGGCCTGAACCCCGCGTGACGCCAATGCCTCGGCGGCCGCGGAGGCGGCACCCACCATCGTTCCGGTCGCAAGGAACGCCAGGTCAGAGCCCCGCCGAAGTATTTCCCACGTCCCGTAGGCGACGTCCGGGATTTCGCTCACGTGAGGGACGGCCTCGGGCACAGCGTCTCTCGGCCAGCGTACGGAGAACGGGCCGTCTTCGTGTTGGATGCCGAGCCGCACGAGCGCCATCATCTCGGCTCCGTCCTTGGGGGCGGTCACGGTCATGCCCGGCACGAGCAGCATATAGGAGATGTCGAAGGCACCGTGGTGCGTGGGCCCATCGGGACCCGCGATTCCAGCTCGATCCATACAAAAAACGACCGGTAGATCCTGGAGCGCGACATCGTGAAGGATGCCGTCGAAGGCCCTTTGAAGAAACGTGGAGTAAATGCAAACGAGGGGCCGAACGCCTCCGACCGCGGCCATTCCGGCGGCCGCGGTGACGGCGTGGGCCTCGGCGATACCCACGTCGAAAAACCGGTCCGGGAAGGCGTCGCCGAACATGTCGGTGCTGGTTCCGTCCGGCATTCCTGCCGTGAAGGCTACGATGCGGGAATCGAGTTCACCCAGCTCCTTGAGTCCCTTGCCGAAAACTTTCTGGTACCGAGGCAGGCCCCCACCACCCTTCTTGGCTTCCCCACTGATCTTGTCGAATGGCGAGGCCGCGTGCCACTTGTACGCGTTCTCCTCGGCAAGGGAAAAGCCCTTGCCCTTCTGGGTGATCACATGGACCAGCATCGGACCATCGAGACGGCGGACCCTGCCTAGCGTGTCCACCAACGAGTCGAGGTCGTGGCCATCGACCGGACCGATGTACCGGAACCCGAGCTCCTCGAAGAGCATTCCGGGAACGAAGAGGCCCTTCACGCTCTCTTCCGTACGGCTCACAACCCGCCTCATGATGCCCTTCTCGCCACCCGGACCCTTCGAGAGCAACTCCTTCACCTCATCTCGGATCCGGTTGTAAACCGGGTGCGTCATCACACCGGTCAGATACTTGTTCATGGCCCCCACGTTGGGCGCGATCGAATGGTCGTTGTCGTTGAGGATGACGATCAGGTTCCGTTCGGTGTGTCCCGCGTTGTTGAGCGCCTCGTAAGCTAGGCCGGATCCCATCGCCCCGTCTCCGATGATCGCCACCACGCTATAGTCGTCACCGTTCAGGTCGCGGGCGATCGCCGTGCCGAGCGCCGCAGAAATCGAAGTGGCCGCGTGGCCGGCGCCAAATTGATCGTATTCCGACTCGTCGCGGCGGAGGAAAGGCGCCAACCCGTCCTTCTGCCGGATCGTCGTAAGTCGTTGGTTTCGACCCGTGAGGATCTTGTGGATGTAGCCCTGGTGACCGGTGTCCCAGATGAGCTTATCGCGTGGCGTCTCAAAGACGTAATGGAGCGCCACGGTAAGTTCGACGACTCCTAGGCTGGCCCCGAAGTGGCCGCCGACCTTGGAGATCACGTCGACGTGGCGTTCCCGGGCCGCCACGACCAACTCGTGCAGCTCTTCCCTAGACAGGGCTCGGACATCTTCAGGTCCGTCAATTTGGTCCAAAATCGACACGGGCCTACTCCTAACTGCGTTTTTCACCAGACCTTAACATAGCTTGGAAAGGAACGTGCCCAAACGCCCGATCCCAAACATTCTCGTCTACTTCCTGCGCTCCACTACGTAGGAGGCGAGCGCGATCAACGCCGGAGCGTCGAGCCCCGCACCTCGAAGCGCCTCTGTCGCCTCCTCGGCGTGTACCCGAGCCCGCTTCATCGCCTCCTCCAGGCCGTACAACGACACGTAGGTGCTCTTGCCGAGCAAGTCGTCGCTCGGGTGTTTTCCCAAATCTGCCGCCACCTCGGTGGCGTCCAGAATGTCGTCAGTCACTTGAAATGCAAGTCCGATGCCACAGCCGAAGCTCTCGAGCCCGTCGAGGGTCGTGTCGGACGCGCCCGCCGCGATCCCGCCGATGACCAGGGAAGCGGTGAGCAGAGCACCCGTCTTCATGTGGTGAAGACGATCGAGGTCGGTGGAGTCGAGGCCTCGGCCCTCAGCCAGCAGATCGAGTGCCTGCCCACCGACCATTCCACCCGCTCCTGCGGCTCGATTCAGCCGGCTCACGATTCTCCGGGAAACCGCGTCGCCCGCACCCAGGGCGTTCGACGCACGAAGAGCCCAGAGGGAGGCCGCGGGAATCAGCGCAAGCCCGGCTCGAGCCGTCGCCTCCTCCCCAAAAAGCGTGTGCGGCGTCGGCTGGCCTCTTCGAAGATCGGCGTCGTCCATACAAGGGAGGTCGTCGTGCATGAGAGAATACGCGTGAATCAACTCGATCGCCGCGCCGAGGTCGTATACCGCGGGGCCCGTGCTACCACCGCACGCTCGGTACGCGACCACACACAGAACGGGGCGAAGGCGTTTCCCACCGCTGAGCACCGCATGGCGGGCTGGCTGGAAAAGCTCGTCGGGGAGCTCGTCGCCCAGCCACTCGCAGGCACGCGCGAGCGCCCGCTCCACCTCCGCCCTTTCGTCGCGGAGAAGCGCCTCGAGGTCGATGGCGGGCCGCCGCCGCCTGGCGGTCACTCCGGAGCTTCTTCCAACGGCCGCAGATTCGAATCCTCTTCCGGGCCGAGAAGCTCTTCCACCTTCAGTTCGGCGACACGCAGCGTCGCCTCGGCTCCGCGCACGTGCTCGACGCCCTCCTCAAACAATCCGAGGGCCGCGTCCATGTCGAGATCCGCGGCCTCGAGGGATCGCACGATCTCTTCGAGGCGTTTCAGCCGCTCCTCGAGAGATGGGGCGTTTTCGGGAGCGTCCTTCCTTCCGGCATCGGTCATGTCATCTCCCAAGGCGTCAGCCTCATCACTTTTTTTCTTGGCCGTCACGATCCACCCTGCACTTCACACGGCACCGTTCCATCCGAGACCCGGAGGGCGAAGTGATCGCCTTCTGCAAATGCTCCGACCGTCCGCAGGATTCTTCCCTCGGCGTCCTGAGGGAGGGCATACCCACGGCGAAGGGTCGCCAGAGGCGAAAGCACGTCCATCTTGCCAGCGACCTCGGATAGGCGAGCCCTCTTGAGTGTCGCCAACCCCCGCATCGCCGCCTCCATGCGGTCCCCCACCCGATCCACCAACTCGCGCCTTGGCCGCACCAAGCCCACGCCAGATTGCCGGAGCTGGCTCCGATGCAAGCCGAGCACCTCCCGGCGGCGTGAGGCGATGGCTCGCAGGGCCCCGCTCATGCGGGTGCGGGAGATCTCCAGCGCCTCGCCCAACCCTTCGCCGTCCTTCACAGCGGTCTCGGCACCGGCAGACGGAGTGGGAGCCCGGACATCGGCGACCAGATCGGAGATGGTCACGTCGACTTCGTGCCCCACAGCCGAGATCACGGGGACCGGGCAGGCGACGATCGCACGCGCCACCACCTCTTCGTTAAACGCCCAAAGGTCCTCGAGCGAACCTCCACCCCGTGCGACGATCAACACCTCCACCAGGCCACTTCCTCCCAGAGCCTGAATCGCTTCGGCAACCTCCTCTCCCGCGCCCTCGCCCTGGACGCGCGCGCCCCGCACGATCACACGCGTCCAGGGGGCGCGGCGGCGGATGACGGTCAAAATGTCGGCGAGCGCCGCACCCACCAGCGACGTGACGACCCCCACGGCCTCGGGAAAGCGCGGTAGCGCTCGCTTCCTCTCAGGGGCGAGCAGGCCCTCGACCTCGAGCTTCGCACGCAACCGCTCGAACGCCTGGCGCCAGAGGCCCTCTGCTCCCTCCGCCTCGAGGCGCCTCACCACGAGTTGATACTCTCCGCGGGCCTCGTACAACGTGAGCCCTCCGAGGGCCCTCACCGTCGTGCCCTCTTCCGGATCTGCGGGGAGGCTCGCCGCCGCAGCCTTGAACATCACGCAGCGGAGTTGGGCTTGTTCGTCCTTGAGGGAGAAGTAGCAGTGCCCCGAGCGGGCACGGGTCCAATTGGCGACTTCGCCGCTGACCCAGAGACTCTCGACCGTGTCCTCGAGCATGGCCCGCACCGCTCGGTTGACCTGCGTGACGCTCCAGACGCGGGGCTCGGTCATCGGGGTCCTGTGTTCAGCATGATGTCCACCCTAGCCCCCGGCCGCGGCCGACCGGACCGCCGCATCCACCGTATTCGAGAGCAACATGGCGATCGTCATCGGACCGACGCCCCCCGGAACCGGACTGATCGCGGAGGCGACTTCCCTGACCTCGTCGTAGGCCACGTCACCGGTCAAGCGGTATCCACGCTCACGCGTGTCGTCTTCCACTCGGTTCACGCCGACGTCGATGACCACGGCGCCGGGCTTCACCATATCGCGCCGGATAAAGTCGGGTTGCCCGATAGCCACGATCACGATGTCCGCCTCGCGGGTGACGGCGCCGAGGTCGGGAGTGCGGCTGTGCGCTACGGTCACGGTGGCGTTCCCTCCCGGTGCCTTCCGCAACAGCAGCGCGGCCATGGGCCGTCCGACGATGTTGCTGCGCCCCACCACGACCACATGTTTACCCGCGGGGTCGTTCCCACTGCGTAAGAGCATCTGGATCACACCCGACGGCGTGCACGGGGCCAGCGCATCGGGGTCGCCGCTCGCAAGCCGGCCCACGTTCACCGGGTGGAAGCCGTCGACGTCCTTGGCGGGATCGATGGCCAAGAGAACGTTGGCTTCGTCTATCTGCGGGGGAAGCGGAAGCTGGACTAGGATACCGTGGATGTCGGGATCGGCGTTGAGGCCTGACACGACCCCCAGAAGTTCATCTTCCGGAGTGTCCTCCGGGAGCGTGATCTGCCGTGAATAGATGCCGGCTTCGGTCGCTGCCTTGTTCTTCGATCTGACGTAAACCTGGCTCGGCGGGTCCTCGCCCAGGAGGACCACCGCGAGGCCGGGCGTGAGCCCGGACTCCTTCAGGCCGGCGACCCGCTCCTTGACCTCCTCGCGGATCACCGCCGCCATGTCCTTCCCCGATATGACTTCAGCGGACATTCAAACTCCCCTCAAGCGGTGGGCCCAGCCGAGCGAAATCGATCCGTCGTGCGAAATCGACCTGTCCCGCGAAATTGATCCGTCGTGCGAAGCCGACCTACCGTGCAAAATCGACCGCGCGGGTCTCCCGGATCACGACCACCTTGATCTGCCCCGGATACTGGAGCTCGCTCTCGATGCGTCGGGCCACGAGCTCGGAAATCTGAGCCATCTCCTGATCCCCCACCTTTTCCGGCTCGACCATCACTCGAATCTCCCGGCCGGCCTGAATGGCAAAGCAGCGCTCAACCCCCGGGTGCTCCATGGCCAACTCTTCGAGCTTTTCGAGCCGTTTTACGTACCCCTCGAACATTTCTCGCCGCGCCCCCGGACGCGAGCCGGAGATGGCGTCGCCGGCCGAAACCAGGAACGTCTCCGGAAAGTAGTGGGGCTCTTCGTCGTGATGGGCTCTGATGGCGTTGAGCACGATCTCGGTCTCGTTGTGCTTCTTGCACAGGCGATAGCCGAGCTCGACGTGCGTGCCCTCGTGCTCGTGCGTGAGTCCCTTGCCGACATCGTGGAGCACACCGGCGCGTTTCGTTTCTTGGACGTCGAGACCCATCTCCGCCGCCATGCTCCCGGCCAACTGGGCGACCTCCTTGGCGTGCTGAAGCTGATTCTGGCCGTAAGAGGTACGGAACTTGAGTCGCCCCAGCGTTTTGACGATCTCTTCGTGCACGTTGTGGATTCCGAGCTCGTACAGCACCTCCTCGGCCGCCTGGACCATGGACTCTTCGATTTCCTGGCGGCTCTTTTCGACCACCTCCTCGATCCGACCGGGATGGATGCGGCCATCCTCGATCAGCCGTCCGAGTGCGATGCGCGCCACCTCCCGGCGCACAGGATCGAAGCCGGAAAGAACCACCGCCTCCGGCGTGTCGTCGATGATGACGTCGATCCCGGTGGCCTGCTCGAAAGCGCGAATGTTTCGACCCTCCCGGCCGATGATCCGGCCCTTCATCTCGTCGGAGGGAAGCTGCACGACCGAGACGGTCATTGCGGCCGTTTGATCGGCCGCCATGCGTTGGATGGCCAGGCCGAGAATCTTCTTGGCCTCGCGGTCGGCCGTCCGTTGAGCTTCGTCCTTGACCTTGCGAATCGTATTGGCTGCCTCGGCCCGAGCTTCGTCCTGGAGATCCTCCAGGAGCTCCTTCTTGGCCTCCGCTTGGGATACCCCCGCGAGGGACTCGAGTCTGGCGCGAACCCCTTCCCGTCCCTGCTCCAAATCCTGCGTTTGCGCTGTAAGTCCCTCCGCGCGCTCGTCCAAATCTTTGGCGCGTTGCTCCTGGGTGGACTCCCGCTCGTTCAGATTGTGGAAACGGCGGTCCAGGGCGCTCGATCGCTCCGAAATCCGTTGGTCCGCTCTCTCGACTTCCTCTCGGTGCTTCACCTCTTCCTGCTCCCAGGATTCCCGAAGCAGAATGACCTGCTCTTTGCCCTCGAGCACGCGGGAGGTGCGTAGGTTGTCCGCCTCTTCCCGGGCGCGGGCCAAGATCACGGAAGCCTCGTCCGCGGCGGCTGCAATAGCTTTTTTTTGATGCGATCGTTCTACGGTACCGCGCCTGATATACCCCACGGCTCCGAAGAGAAACGCCACAGCCACCGCCAGTCCAATAACCAGCGGGTCCATTTTATTGGCTCCAAAATCGGACGGAAAAAACACGCGTCCGAAGGGTGAGCGTACGTTGTGTTGTGTGACAATAGAATTTCGGCTCCTGCGAACGCAAGGAGCACCGGATCAGCCGTCGGAAAGGCTGTCCTCCAGGCGGGCCGCGAGCGCATTCACCCGCTCGGCAATCTGGGAACCGGTCTGTTCCTGCGTATCCCGTGCCTGAAACAGCTCATCGGTGATCGAGAGGGCGGCGAGGATGGCTACCTTTTGGCGTTCGAGGAGTCCCACCTGCTTTTTGATTTCCTCGAAACGCCGATCCACATACGCCGCGCAGCGAGTCGTGTACTCCGGCTCGGCGCTCGAGCGGATCGTGTGCTCCTCGCCGGCGATACGGACCGTCACCGACTCTCTTCTGTCGTCCGTCACGGCTTCTCCTCCAAAAATTTGACCCGGGCCAGGATACGGTCCACGCCCGCTCGCCCCTCATCGAGGCGGCTTCGAAGATCGCGATTTTCTTCCTCGAGGATCTTCAGCTTTTCGATCATCTCGCGTGGGCCGTCTTTGCCGGAAGTCACGCCCTTGAGTAGGCCCTCCAGCGCTTCGCCCTGCGTGTGCATCCGGTCCGCCTCACTCCTGAGCTGCTCGACCTGGTCGAGAGCGGCAGTCACCGCCTTTTCCAGCCGTGCAACGGCTCGGTCCGGTGACACGACCTCCGGCGAAATCTTCTTCTTAGAGACGCTGCTCGACACCCAGGCCCTCCCGGAGACGCTTCACGATTTTTTCCACGACCCGATCCACTTCCTTGTCCTTCAACGTGCGATCCCATGCCTGAAGCCGAAGACGAAATCCCAGCGAGCGATGCCCCTCAGCCACGCCGTCTCCTCGGTAAAGATCGAACACCGTGACCCTTTCCAGGAGCTCGCCGCCGACCCCGCGGATCTCGTCGGACACGGCCGACGTGGAGACATCATAGGGAACGAGCAGCGCCAGGTCACGATCCATGCCCGGAAACGGAGAGAGCGGACGGTACGTGAGCTTTGTCTCTGACACCGGTTGGCTGGGAAGCTTGAGCTCCATGGCCCACACCTGGCTGGCCCAAGCCGGCGCATCGAGCCGGTCGGGTCGGACCTGCCCGGCAGCCCCCACGGAGGTGCCGTCCCCGGCCATAAGAGCTACGGATGAAGCAGGCACGAAATGATCTTCGGCCAAAGCCCCGGCCACCGGTACCTTCACGGCCGCCTCGTCCCACCCAGACTCCGAAAGAACGGTCTCTACAAGCCCCTTCACACTCGAGAAGTCGAGGGCCTCGCCCGCTCCGGACCAGTGTTCTGGTTCCCTGCGCCCGGTAACGACAAAAGCGACATGGAGATCCTCGAGCGGCGGCTCCCCAGCTCCGGCACCGTGGAACACGGTCCCGAGCTCGAACAGCCGCACATCTCTCGCTCCACGAGCGAAATTGTACTCGACATTTCGGAGCAGCCCGGGCACCAACGACGTTCGTAACCTACTTTCTTCCATGGATATAGGGTTGTTTATCTCTACTTCACCTTCATGTGTGGGGGCGAACGCCGGGTTGGTCGCTTCGAACAGGCCCTCCCCCGCAAGTACAGTCCGAAGACGGTCTTCGAGCGCGAAGAGCGGGTGGTCCGGGACGGTGGTTGGGCGCGCCGCGGCGAGCTCCTGCGGAAAGCGGTCGAAACCGTGCGCGCGGGAGATCTCCTCGATCAGATCGATCTCGCGAGTCACATCGTAGCTGCGAAATCCGGGCACGCTCACCCGCAGGTCGCGGGACCCTGCCTTTTCATCTCCCACTTGGACGTCGAACCCGAGCGGAGTCAGCAGCGCCTTCAGTTCGGCGCCATCGAACTCGACCCCAAGCACCTGCTCGACCCTCGCGGGCCGAAGCGTCACCACCGATGCCTCCCAGGGCCGCGGCAGGACCTCCATGATCGGACCATCGACCTCGCCGCCCGCGGTGGCGAGGATGACCTCCACCGCACGTTTGACCGCAGGCAGGTGCCCCTCCGGATCCACGCCCCGCTCGAACCGGTAGCTGGCGTCGGTCGAGATCCCCAGCGCCCGGCGGGTGCGGCGGATGGACTTAGGATCAAAGAGGGCGCACTCCAATAGAATGTCGGTCGTATCTTCCGTGACCGAGGAGTGCATGCCACCCATGATTCCCGCGATGTCGCGCGGCGCCGCCGTGTCGCAGATCATCAACATCTCGGTGTCGAACTCGTGCTCGAGTCCGTCGAGCGTCTCCATGGTCTCACCCTTGGTGGCGTTCCTCACGATCAGGCTGGACCCTTCCAGCTTGCCCAAATCATACGCGTGCATCGGGTTGCCCATCTCCAGCATGACGTAGTTCGTCGCGTCGACGACGTTGTTGATGGGCTGCTGGCCCACCGCACGGAGGTGGGCCACCATCCATTGGGGCGAGGCTTGAACCTTCACGCCGCGAATGATCACACCGAGGAACCGATAACACTGCTCCGGCTCGTCGATGCGAATGGTCACACCACCGTGGGACACTTCGCGCTCGCCACGCTTGACCTCGAGGTCGAGCGGGCTCGCTCCGGGGATGGGTGCCAGAGCCACTCCGGCCACCCCGCCCGGAGCCACCTCCCGGGCGATCCCTACGTGGCAGAGCCAGTCTCCACGATTCGGCGTCACCTCGACGTCCATCCGGACGTCGTCGAGGCCGAGCGCATCGATCAGTGATTGGCCTGGCGCGAAATCTCCCGACAGAAGCATGATGCCCGATTGGTCCCGGCCCATCCCGAGCTCCTTCTCCGAACAGAGCATCCCGTTGGAGTACTCACCGCGGATCTTGGCCCTCTTGAGCTCGAGTCCGCCTGGAAGCGTCACGCCTACGGGCGCGAAGGGGTAATACCCTCCGTCTTCGATTACCGGCGCACCGCAGACGACCTGAACCACCTCTTCGCCGTTGTCGACCTCGCAAAGCGAAAGACGGTCCGCGTTGGGATGACCCCGCACCGACTTGACCCTCCCGATGATCACCCCCTCGAGGCCGGCGGACACCGGGGTGATCTCCTCGACGGGCGCCCCCAGAAGCGCGAGCCGCTCCGCCAACTCTTCTGGGGTCCCCTTCAGATTTGGCGCGACCGCTTTTAGCCAGGCGTAGGAGATGTTCACGGTGGGCTTCCCGTCGAGAACTGCGAAAGGAACCGCACGTCGTTCTGAAAGAACAGGCGGAGGTCGGGCACTCCGTACCTGAGCATGGCAATCCGAGCCGGCCCCATGCCGAAGGCGAAGCCCGTGTAACGCTCCGCATCGTAGCCTACGTTCTCCAGGACGTTCGGATCCACCATGCCCGCGCCCATGATCTCGATCCAGTCGGACTCGCCTCGAGTTCCGTCCTTCCTGGTGATCATCCGCTTCACGTCCACCTCGGCGCTGGGCTCCGTGAACGGAAAGAAGGAAGGCCGAAAGCGTACCTTCGCTCCCTCACCCCAGAAGCGCCGTGCAAATTCGGCGAGGGTCGCCTTCAGGTCGACGAAGGTGATCCCCTCGTCCACTACCAACCCTTCGATCTGCGCGAACGCCGGCGTATGCGTAGCGTCGTAACTGTCCCTCCGGTAGACCATGCCCGGCGCCAGAATGCGGATGGGCGGTTCATGCTTCTCCATCGTTCGCACCTGAACCGGCGAGGTGTGACTGCGAAGCAGGACGGAGTCCTTCAGGTAGAGTGTGTCCTGCTCATCCGCGGCGGGATGGTCGAGCGGTGTGTTCAAGGCCAAAAAGTTGTACCACTCCGTATCCGCCTCCGGCCCACGGGCGCGCACGAATCCCATCGACTGAAAGATTCTCCAGATATCGTCGATGACCTGGTTGACCGGATGGACGCCCCCCCGCCATCGGTGGCGCGCGGGAAGCGTCAGATCCTCGGACGAAGTTTCAGCCTCGTCCGCCCCGCTGGTCACCTCCGCTTCGCGAGCCTTCAGGGCCTCTTGGAGCGCCTCCTTGACGCGATTTGCTTCGGCGCCCACCGAGGGACGCTCCTCCACCGAAAGATCGCCGAGACCCCGGAGGATCCCCGAGATCCGGCCCTCTTTGCGCCCAAGATAGGAGATCCGCAGGGCCTCGAGGGCGTCCCCCTCAGGGGCAGCCTGGATCGCAGCCAGGGCCTCGGTTTCCAGCCCCTGGAGTGTTTGGATCAGGGAGTTCTGTCGGCTCATGGGCCCGGGTGGACGGCGAGCGTTAGCCGACCCCGAGCCCCTCTTTGGCCCGGTCCGCCAACACGCTGAAGGCCTCCGGACTATGGACGGCCAAATCGGCCAACACCTTACGGTCCAGCTCCACGCCGGCCTGCTTGAGGCCGTTCATGAATGTGGAGTAGGACAACTCGTTCTCTCTGGCCGCGGCGTTGATCCGGGTGATCCAGAGGCGACGGAAGGTGCGTTTCTTCTTCTTCCGGTCCCGATAGGCGTGTTGCCAACCCTTCTCAACGGCGTCCTTCGCCGTCCGGTAGAGATTCTTGCGGCCGCCGAAGTATCCCTTGGCCACCTTGAAAATCTTTTTCTTCCGCTTGTTGCGAGCGGGCGATGACGTCGTTCTCGGCATCGAAGCCTCTCCTTTTGCCTACGAACCTGGAAGGAGTCGCTTCATGCGCCCCATGTCCGCCGGACTCACCAATGTAGACGAGCGCAGACGGCGCTTTCTCTTCGTGGATTTCTTGGTGAGGATATGGCTCTTGTTCGCGCGCATCCTCTTGATCTTCCCCTTACCGGTCCTGCGCATCCGCTTGGCCGCACCCCGGTTGGTTTTCATTTTCGGCATATCCGTCAAGCTCCTGGGGCCGGTAGGGCCCTTGGCTACATCTGTTTGATCGGCGCGAGAACCATCGACATCACCCGGCCCTCGAAGCTCGGGTGGGTTTCGACCTTCCCCACCTCCTTGAGATCCTCCGTGACACGAAGGAGGACTTCCCTTCCCAACTCGGGGTGCGTCACCTGCCTTCCCCGAAACATCATGGTCAGTTTGACCTTGTTGCCTTCTTCCAGGAACCGCCGAGCGTGACGGGTCTTGAAGTCGTAATCGTGCTCCTCAATCCCGGGGCGAAACTTCACCTCTTTGACCTGAACGTGGTGTTGCTTCTTTTTCGCCTCCCGAGCCGCCCGCTGCGCCTCGTACTTGAACTTCCCGTAGTCCATGAGTTTGACCACGGGAGGCCGAGCCTCGGGAGCCACTTCCACGAGATCCAGCCCTCGGTCATCGGCGAGTTCGCGGGCCTCTTCGATTGAAACGATTCCGACCTGCCCACCCTCGTCGTCGATCAGACGAACCGGGCTGATCCGTATCTGCTCATTTATGCGAGTTCTGTCCTGGCTAATATTCCTCTCCTCTCAGGAGTCACACCCCGAACTGCCACCCGATTTCTGGCACCTACCCATAAAAAAACCCGGATCTTTCCGGGTCACGAGGTCACGGAAGCCACAGGCGATCCTGCAGGTCTTCCGTGTCCTAGACCCGGCGGTTTCCAACATCGGATGTGGAACCGAAAGGTGGAGCCGCGTCTAGGTCGGCTCGCTTTCGTTTTGTCTGGGACCCCCGTACACCGGGGTGTAGGAAAATCGGCGGGATGGGGGCATTCGTCAAGGAGCGAGAGGCAGCGTCAGTCCAGCGTGCGACTCTCGATCTCGCCCTGCACCTGCTGGACGAACTCGGCGCGGTCGATGACCTCCTGCTTCTTCCCGGCGCCGCGCTTGCGGACCGCGACCGTGGCGGCCTCCGCCTCGCGCTCGCCGATGACCGCCATGTACGGGACCTTGTGCATCTCGGCATCGCGGATGCGGTAGGACAGCGTCTCCCGATCGGCCAGCACGGCCCGGATACCCACGGCTTTGAGCTGATCCACGAAGTCCGAAGCCGAGTCCAGGAAGTGCTCGGAAATCGGAAGCACACGGACCTGCTCCGGCGCGAGCCATATGGGGAACGCCCCGGCGTAGTGCTCGATGAGCCCACCCACGAACCGCTCCATCGAGCCCACCAGCACGCGGTGGATCATGACGGGGCGATGGCGCTCGTTGTCCTCGCCCACGTACTCCAGATCAAACCGATCGGGCAGGTTGAAGTCGAGCTGAACCGTGGGTCCCTGCCACTCCCGTCCGATCGCGTCGATGAGCTTGAAGTCCAGCTTGGGTCCGTAAAAAGCTCCGCCGCCTTTGTCGTACTCAAACTCCACACCCCGTGACTCCAGCGTATCGGCCAGCGTCTGAACGGCGGTGTCCCACTGCTCATCCGTGCCCAGCGCCTTCTCCTCCGGTTTCGTCGCCAACGAGATCGCATAGGGATAACCGAATGCGGTCAGGATCTCATCCACCAGATCCAGCAGGCGCTCGATCTCCCCGGGGACCTGATCGGGAGTGCAAAAGATGTGTGCGTCGTCCTGGGTGAAACCACGCACCCGGAGCATTCCGTGAAGCACGCCGCTCCGTTCGTACCGGTAGCAGGTCCCGAACTCGGCCATGCGGATCGGCAGATCGCGATAGGAGCGCTGCTGAGATTGGTAGATGGCGATGTGGCCGGGGCAGTTCATCGGCTTCGGGCGGTACGCGACGCCCTCCACGTCCAGTGCGCCGAACATCCCGTCCTTGAAGTTCTCGAGGTGACCGGAGATCTCGAAAATCCGTTCGTTCATCACGTGCGGCGTGTAGACCAGATCGTAACCGTGCCGGAGGATCAACTCCTGCTCGAAGCGCTCGATTTCGTTCCGGATGATCGCGCCCTTGGGGTGCCACAGAATCAAGCCGGGGCCGATGCGAGGGTCCGTCGAGAACAAGTCGAGCTCACGCCCCAGTACGCGGTGGTCTCGCTTCTTGGCCTCTTCGAGCCGCTCCAGGTGCTCCGTGAGTTGCGACTTCTTGAAAAAGGCCGTCCCGTAGATACGCTGGAGCATCTGGCGTTTCTCATCGCCTCGCCAGTACGCCCCGGCTCCCGAGAGGAGCTTGAAGTGTTTGAGGCTACCCGTGGACGGTACGTGGGGGCCACGGCAGAGGTCGAGAAAGGGCCCGTCCTGATAGACCGTGATGACCTCGTCCTCCGAGAACTCCTCCAAGCGCTCGAGTTTCAACGGGTCATCGGCGAATAACGCACGCGCCTCTTCCAAGCTCACGACGCGCCGCTCGAACGGGTGATTCGCCTTTGCAACGTCGGCCATCTTGGCCTCGAAAATCTCGAGGTCCGCGGGCGTGAACGGTTCTGGTACATCAAAATCGTAGTAGAAGCCGTCGTCGATGGCGGGGCCGAATCCGATGCCCGCACCCGGACGTAGCTCCCGCACTGCCGTGGCGAGCACGTGAGCAGCCGAGTGACGGAGGACGGCGAGTGCGTCGTCGTCACGTTCGGTCAGAATGCGAACTGCAGCGTCCCCAGAAAGCTTGGTGCCCAGGTCGACCGTTTCGCCGTCGATCTGCCCGGCGACGGCAGCCTTGGCCAGGCCCGGACCGATGGCAGCGGCCACGTCGCCAATCGAGGAATCAGGAGGGACTTCGAGGACCGTCCCGTCGGGGAGGGTCACGTTGATCATGGGGGCGGACATCGTAGACCTTCCTCGGCGTCCGGAAAAAAGAGCGCCGGCCCCCTCCCCTACCGTAGGACG
>Ga0209988_10001133_pt1 | contig 17211 bp, 18 predicted proteins | sample N075metaG_FD_183115 | JGI IMG/M metagenome (GOLD analysis project Ga0209988, IMG submission 183115) | Deep subsurface microbial communities from Kermadec Trench to uncover new lineages of life (NeLLi) - N075 metaG (SPAdes) (version 2) | ecosystem: Environmental > Aquatic > Marine > Ocean trench... | reverse complement strand
GGATGTCGATGAGCGGCCTTGCCTTCCACGCCTTGAACTGAACGGTCCGACGCTTCGGCATTTTGAATCACAACCCGATTCACCCAGAATTGATCAGAGGTTCCTTAAGTAATATGGTTTTAACCCGATTATTACAGGGCAGTTATTTTTCGATCGGCAATCCAGTGCAACTACTGGATCGTTGGTTCCACTCATACCGCTATCACCGCGCAATTATATTAAACGGTAAAAACATGCACGTGCAATGGACCGGACGTGCCGAGCGAGCTCTGTGTAACCGACGTGAACCCCTGGTCATCGAAATGCAGCTTTATTTTTCCTGTGTGGTTAAAAAGCGCGTCCTGTTCCATGATCAGACCGATTTTGAGACGACCGGGGTCAACGATAATATCCAAATAGCATTTCGGCCGATTCAGGCTGCTGCCTGTAATCCCGAAGAATTTGCCAGAAACTATCCAGTAGGACGGGTTTTGAATGCACCAGCAGCGACTAGAATGATACCTTCGAAGATTAGTATTGATTTCCGCAAAGGGCGCTGGCAGGGGGAGTTTGGCTTTGAGGCTTGAACCATAGGAGGTTTAAGGTTCTCGCAAAGGCGCAAAGCACGCAATGCCCACATGATTCTCAACACGATCGCAGGCGATTATTATCGACCTGTGGGCAGGTAAAATAGACAATCAGGAGGAAACGACAATGAAAACTACGTTCTATCGATTACTCACCGATGGCGACCCGGTAAACGGAATGCAACAATCTGGCTTTACCGACCCAAACACCTTCACGACCGACGACAGAACGGAAACTAACCACACATTGTTTCAGACTGGCGATGAATCAATTCTCACGGGAGTGTGGGAAAGTGCACCCTGCAAGGAGGAAATCGAGAGTTATCCGGCGCATGAAATGATGACTGTTATCTCGGGGTCCGTGACATTGACGAACGCAGACGGCCACGCCGAAACATTCACAGCGGGCGATACATTCTTCGTTGCCAAAGGTACGAAGTGCACCTGGCATATCACCGAGAAGCTGAAGAAATTTTATATGATTGCCGGGTAATTCAATCGCTGCTCAGGGGTGCCGATCATTTTTTAGGGCATAAAAAATAAAAAAGCCAGATACCAGTAATGAGTTAACTACTGGATATCTGGCTCAAAGTTACAACCGAAGAGCGCGTGTAACACTAATCCCAGTTGAGTGCGCCACCTGTTTGGTACTCGGTGACACGTGTTTCAAAAAAATTCTTTTCCTTCTTCAAGTTAGCCTGTTCGTCGAGCCAGGGCAGGGCATTTTCCGCACCCGGAAATGGAATCTTATGATGCAATTTGTTAGCGCGGCGATTGGCGATAAAACGGAATTGGGCGATATGGTCGGCCGCACTATACCCGAGGATTGGATCGGGTAGCAGGAAGTGGGCATATTGAGATTCAGCAGCTTCGGCTTCTTCCCACATGTGCTGGATTACCTTTGGATCGAGTTTGACTTTTTCTTCCAGGACAATCTGGTTGCAGACCCGAATGCCAAATGACGCATGTAATACCTCATCGCGCATAATGTACTGAAATTGTTCGGCGGTACCTTTCATCAAACCGCGGCGTTGCAATGCAAAGATCGGGCTGAAACCGTTATAGAACCAGGTACCTTCAAAAACACCTGCGAAAAATGTATAAGCAAGCACGAAATTCTCCAACTCGTCTCGATCATTCAAATCGATATTGGGACGCAGCACAGAATCTAGCCGCTGGTTACAAATTTGAATCTTATGGTGAATTTCCGGCACAACACGGTAACGATTATAAATTTCACCCTGATCCAGGCCGATGGTTTCGATGCAATGTTGGTAGGTCCAGGTATGCATGGCCTCTTCATAAACCTGACGTGCCTGGTAAATTTGTAATTCGGGGGCGGTCATCTTTTCCATCACCGCCAGGCCGATATTGCGCATCGCGATAATATCCGAGGTGGTCAAATAGGACAGCACATTTTCGTAAACATGACGTTCTTCCAGGGTTAACTTGTGCTGGTAATCGTGCACGTCCTGGGTCATATTGATGTCGAGCGGGGTCCAGTGATTTTTGTTCGCGTTTAAAAAATATTCCCAGGCCCAGGGGTATTTAAAAGGTGCCAGCTGATTGATATCGGTCAGGCCATTGACGACACGTTTATCATTGGCGTTGACTGGTTTGGCCACCACCGGGCTGATAACTGGTCTTTGAGTTTTTCCAGGCGCGTGTTTAACACCGCGGTCTTGCCGGAGATCGAGACCGACAGACATTTTGGTTGATTCGGCACTGGTCACCGAAGCCTCGAGATTCGACTCGGGCATCTGCTGCACTGGCGGCGCCAGGGGATCATCCCAGTTAAGCATCCTGGCCACCTGTTATTAGCTTAATTTCGGTTTGGAATAAGCACATTACTGACATGCCTCACATTCCGGGTCGAGGATAGAACAAACTTGCGGTTCGGCTTCTATCGGTGCCATTTCAGGCGCTTTGGCAGTGGTAATTTCTACTCCAGTTGCGCCAAGAGAACGCAGGTAATAGGTGGTTTTCAGGCCACGAACCCAGGCTAGCTTATACAGGTTGTCGAGTTTTTTACCGGAAGGCTCGGCCATGTATAGATTCAGTGACTGACCCTGATCAATCCACTTTTGTCGCCGCGAGGCTGCCTCGACCAGCCAGCGCGAATCAATCTCAAATGCGGTGGAATATATTTTCTTTAACTCATCTGGTACGCGGTCTATGTTTTGTACGCTACCATCGTAGTATTTGAGATCGTTAACCATGACATCGTCCCAAATACCCTGTGCTTTGAGGTCGTCCACCAGATAGGGGTTTACTATGGTGAATTCGCCCGAGAGGTTGGATTTTACATACAGGTTCTGGTAAATCGGCTCGATCGACTGACTCACCCCGCAGATATTTGAAATAGTAGCCGTCGGGGCAATAGCCATGGTATTCGAATTTCGCATGCCTATGCTCATGACCCGTTGGCGCAGGCTATCCCAGTTCATACGTGAGCTTTCATCCTGCTGTAAATAGTCACCGCGCGCAGCTTTCAGTTTGGCGATAGAATCGATGGGTAAAATTCCCTGGCTCCAGAGCGAGCCCTGGTAACTGGAATAGGTACCACGTTCTTCGGCGAGCCGAGTCGAAGCCTGGATAGCATAGTAGCTCACCGCCTCCATTGACTGGTCGGCAAATTCGATAGCTTCTTCCGAGGCATAAGACAGGTGTTGCCTGTATAAAGCGTCCTGGAAGCCCATAATGCCGAGACCAACCGGGCGGTGACGTAAATTAGAGGTGCGGGCCTGCTGGACGCTGTAATAGTTGTAGTCGATTACGTTGTCGAGCATGCGCATCGCGGTATTAATAGTTTTTTCCAGTTTTTCCAGGTTCAAGCCGTTTTCGTCAACGTGTCGTGGCAAATTGACCGACCCCAGGTTACAGACTGCTATTTCGGTGTCCGAAGTATTCAGGGTGATCTCGGTGCACAGGTTTGACGAATGCACCACGCCGGAATGTTTTTGTGGCGAACGAATATTGCACGGGTCTTTGAAGGTCACCCATGGGTGACCGGTTTCAAATAACATGCCGAGCATTTTGCGCCACAAATCGGTTGCTGGCATACGACGGAAAGATTTAATCTCACCACGATCAGCTCGGGCCTCGTAGGCGATGTAAGCGGTTTCGAACTCAGGCCCGTATAATTCGTGTAAATCGGTTACTTCGTCGGGCGAAAATAATGTCCACTGCTGCTCCTCGGCAACTCGCTTCATGAACAGATCCGGAATCCAGTTGGCGGTATTCATATCGTGCGTGCGGCGACGCTCTTCCCCGGTATTTTTACGCAGGTCGAGGAAATCTTCGATATCCAGATGCCATGTTTCGAGGTAGGCGCACATCGCACCTTTGCGCTTACCTCCCTGGTTCACCGCTACTGCGGTATCGTTGGCAACTTTGAGGAATGGCACCACGCCCTGTGACTTGCCATTGGTGCCTTTAATGTGTGACCCCATCGCGCGCACCCGGGTCCAGTCATTGCCGAGACCACCGGCAAATTTCGATAACATGGCATCGTCTTTGATCGCGTTGAATATACCTTCCAGGTCATCGGGTACTGTTGTCAGATAACAACTCGATAACTGTGGTCGCAAAGTGCCCGAATTGAACAAGGTGGGCGTACTGCTCATGAAATCGAACGAAGACAGCAAGCGATAGAATTCTATGGCTCGTTCTTCCCGATTCATTTCGTTTATCGCCAGGCCCATCGCCACGCGCATAAAGAAAGCCTGGGGCAATTCGAATCGGGTATCCTGATAGTGAATGAAATAACGGTCGTATAGAGTTTGCAGGCCGAGATAAGTGAACTGATGATCCTGTTCCGGGTTCAGCTCCATGCCCAGTTTTTTCAGATCATATTTCAGTAGTTCCTTATCGAGCAATTCGAGCTCGGTTGCCCTTCTAATGTAATGCTGGAAATAATCCGGGTAGCGCTGCCCCATTTCTTTAAAGGTAGCGGTAGGCGCACCGTCATCGATAAAAGTCAGCGATTCAGTTCGCAAAGTATCGAGTAGCAAACGTGCAGCGACATTAGAATACTCCGGTTCGTTATCAATTAATCCGCGCGCACTCATGATAAGCGTTGGGTTGACATCTTTCGTCGGGATGCCGTCGAACAGGTGCTTCATAGTATCGGCATAAACCCGTTCCGAGCTGGTGCTCCCCAGACCGATGCAGGATTCATCGATGATAGTTTTCAGGCGCTCCTTGTCCAGTGGCATGGTGCTACCGTCTTCGAGTTTTACTTTCAGATCGGTGATTTCATCGGTATCCTGGGCTTCGGGTTCATCGACACGTTCCTGTGCCCTGGCGTTTGCCCGTTGCTCTCGATATAGCACGTAGGCGCGGGCTATTTTTTGATCGCCGTTGCGCATCATTGCCAGTTCTACCTGATCCTGAATGTCTTCGATGTGGAAGGTTCCACCGTCGGGCTGGCGTCGGGTCAGGGCCTCGACCACCATGTCGGTCAGCTTCTCTACTGTTTCGTGAACACGGGTAGATGCCGCAGCCTGTCCGCCTTCAACCGCAAGAAAAGCCTTGGTCATCGCAACGGCTATTTTATTCTTGGTAAATCCGGTCAATTTGCCATTACGACGTACTACGCTGTAGTTCTTGCTTAGCGAACTATCGTGCTCATCGGTTACCAGGTTGAGTGGTTTTACCTCCGATTCTGGTGCCTGCGTGAGAGGTGATTCAATGTTCTGCATTTAAACTTTATTCCGTGATATCATTTTTTGGCCGGTTTGTAGAAACGTTTTATTCGCTATCGTTAGGTTATCGCTGGATTTTGAGAACTAAGTCACTTTTTCCGCCGGCTGTCTATTTAAGTCCAGGTTCACCTGGCAATTTCTTCAGCAATCTATTCCCCATTAACAGTTAAAGTAGTTTATAACTGCCGATTCCAAGTGATTGTATTCTTGAGAAACCGAGACGCCGTTAACCCGTATAATATTATCTTTTCTGATTCTGCAATTATAGCCCTCAAAACCGTAAAACACAATATAATGTGTTTTACATGAAGGTCAAGTACATTATATTGTGTATGAGTCTGTGGACTAGTTGGGAAGAACTTGTGGATAAGAAAGCCCAGCTCGGCATCGAGGGGCGCTAGTAAAGGCTTTCTATAGGGCTAATATATTTTCACCGTTTCCAGGCAGATAAAAAGTTATTATCAATCTCAACCCGGTATTAAAAAATTCAATATTCATGTCCAGACCCGACGAAAATTTATCTACTAAACCGCACTTCAGACTAGGTATAGATCTAGGCGGTACGAAGACCGAGGTGGCGGTTCTAGACGATAATTTTCAACCGGTCTACCGTAAGCGAGTCGCTACGCCCTCAGATGATTATGAGGCGATATTGACTCTAATTACCGATTTGGTGAAAGACGCGGAAAAATCGTTGCCGGTCAGGCCAACTATCGGTATCGGAGCACCGGGAGCAATTTCGCCGGTCAGCGGTTTACTGAGAAATTCAAATACCATCTGCCTGAATGGCAAAGCATTTATTACTGATATCGAGCAGCGTTTGAAATCTACGGTGAAATTTCAAAACGACGCCAACTGCTTTGCCTTGTCGGAGGCAATAACAGGCGCGGGGAAAGCTTATTCGGTGGTGTTTGGGGTGATACTCGGAACCGGAACCGGCGGCGGTCTGGTGGTGAATCAGCAATTGCTCTGTGGGCCTAATGCGATTACCGGTGAATGGGGACACAACCCCTTGCCCTGGAGAACCGAAACTGACGGTAGACCGTTGTGTTACTGCGGCAAAGAAGCCTGCATTGAGACATTTATATCGGGTAGCGGTCTGGCACGTAATTTCGAAAAACGTAACGCTGTGACCCTGAGCAGTGAAAAAATAGTTCAGGGCGCTAGAAAGGGTGATAAAAATTGTGAACAGGCGATGGAGATTTATTTTGACCAGTTGACCAGGGCTCTGGCCCATTTAATCAACATCGTTGACCCGGATGCGATAGTGTTAGGAGGAGGAATGTCAAATATCGAAGAGATTTATCAAGAAATTCCGCGACGCCTGGCCGACTATATATTTTCTGACTCTGTAGAAACCCCGATATTGCCGGCATTGCACGGTGACGCGAGTGGCGTTTTTGGTGCAGCTATGCTGTAGAGAACCTCTGATCAAATCATGAATGAACGCGTTGTGCCCAAAATGACCAATCCCCATGTTGTCAAACTTAGCAATAGCCCTGCTATTGCGCCGAACAGGGCAGTTCCAGTGCCGCGGCGACAGGACGTCGATGAGCGGCCTTGCATTCCACGCCTTGAACTGAACGGTCCGACGCTTCGGCATTTTGAATCACAACCCGATTCACTCAGAATTAATCAGAGGCTCCCCAGAATCGTCATCCCAGCACCAGGGTCGCCAGGCCGAGGAAGGCAACTATACCTATTACGTCGGTAAATGTAGTCAAGATAACACCGCCGGCAATCGCTGGGTCGATGCCAAACTGGCGTAACAGGATTGGGATAACGGCACCGGCGAAGGCGCCCGCAACCAGGTTTACGATCAAGGCAAAACCGATAATGGCGCCGATGTTGAAGTTTTCAAACCAGATGATAGAAAAGGATGCGACCACCAGTGCCCATATTAATCCGTTCAGCACTCCAATAGTAATTTCCTTTTTAATCAGCGACTTATAGTTTGAACTACCTAGCTGGCCAAGTGCCAGGCCGCGTATCGCCAGGGTCAGGGTTTGCGAGCCAGCGACCCCGCCCATGCTGGGTACGATAGTAATCAGAATTGCCAGCGCCACTACCTGTTCGAGTATGTCTTCAAAAAAACCGATTACCGCCGCAGCCAGAAACGCGGTCAGTAAATTGATCCCCAGCCACACGCCGCGTCGCCTGGCACTGATTAGAGCAGGTGAAAACATATCCTCCTCATCGGCCAGGCCCGCCATGCTCATGATCGAGTGCTCGCCTTCTTCGCGGATAACATCGACCACATCATCGATGGTTATTCGACCGATCAGCTTATGTTGCTCGTCGACTATCGGCGCACTGATCAGATCGTAATTTTCAAATTCACGGGCAACTTCTGTGTCTGATAAATGGGCGTGCATTGCACTGACATCGGAGCGCATTATGTTTTTTACTAGTACATCGGGATCGTTGGTCAGTAAATCACGCAAATACAATGCACCCAGGTAATGGTCGTGGCGATCGGTGACAAATAGTTGATCGGTATGGTCAGCCATTTCACCTCGTATTCGCAAATATCGTAACACCACATCCAGGCTCACATCCGCCCGGATAGTGATCTGATCGATGTTCATGAGTCCACCAGCAGTATCGTCGTTGTACGACAATACGGACTCAAGTTTTTTACGTTTTTGCGCATCCAGGGTATGCAGAATATCGACCAGTTTATCGGTCGGCAGGGAAAGAATGATATCGGCTTGATCGTCTACATCAGGCAGGGACTCGATAATAATTGCGATCTCATCTGAATCAAGTGCCCCGAGTTTGTTATCGCGTACTTCGTCCCCGGTTTCGAGTAAAACAGCGCCGAGCCAGGCAGGGTCTATTTGCGGCCAGATGAGATCGCGTTGCTGGGAAGGCAGGGAATCAAGTAAATTGGAGATCTGCGTAACGCTAATACCATTGAGAATTTTCAATATGGCATCGCTGTCGGCGGCATCCAGGGCCATCGATACATCTTGACGTAACTGTTCGATATCGTCTTCAATCATGATTCTGATCGTCGGTCAAATCTAGAGAGTGTATCAGACCGCTCTCTGTCTGGCAGTTCAACCGATATTCCAAGGTGGAATTAAAACAACTCGAGAATCAGGAAGACCGTGTGCAGTTCCGTTTCTATTTTAAAGCACCAAAAGTAGGCGCTTTTAGGCGACGACAGCAGGCCCTGATAGGCGCTGTGGAGCGTTTATAGAGGGGCAATAACTGTAGCGTTTAGTTTGACACTAGTGATTAGGGAACCTCTGATCAATTCATGAATGAACGCGTTGTGCCCAATATGACCAATTCCCATGTTGTGAAACTTAGCAATAGCCGTGCTATTACGCCGAACAGGGAAGTTCCAGTGCCGCGGCGACAGGATGTCGATGAGCGGCCTTGCGTTCCACGCCTTGAGCTTGATTATTTTGAATCACAACCCGATTCACCCAGAATTAATCAGAGGCTCCCTAGATTAGAGCTATGCAGATTTATTCGGCCTCGCCGAAACGATTGTTGATGAGATGAATCATCGCCTTCATGCAGTCTTCCTCATCGCTGCCGTCGACCTCCAGAATAACTTTGGTACCTTTACCTGCCGCTAGCATCATTACGCCCATGATACTTTTGGCATTCACCCGATTGCCTTGCTTGTCAATAAATACCTCGCTTTGAAACCCACTTGCCTTACTCACCAGCTTCGAGGCGGCCCGGGCGTGTAAGCCGAGCTTGTTGATTATGGTAATGTTTTCAGAGATCATTGTTTAACATATCAGCCTGAAAAAAAGCTATCCTGGTACAAAGCTTTTCCTAGTCCTCTCGATGGTTGGTCAATCTAGATAATGCCAGATAATCATCAGGCCGACATTCATACCAGGTCCCGGTGATGTACCGAAGCATTGAATTGATTTTTTTGCAATTCACCGGCGATTTTTTCGACCAGATAGACTGATCGGTGTTGCCCACCGGTACAGCCAATCGATATAGTTAAGTAACTTCGATTTTCTTCCTCGAAACATGGAATCCAGGTTTTCAGAAAATCGTTGATCGATTGCAACATGGCAATCACGTTGTCAAATTTCTCCAGGTATCGTATCACTGGCCCGTCTTTACCATTGAGTTCCTTGAGTTGATCTTCCCAGTGCGGATTTGGTAAGCAACGAACGTCAAAGATGTAATCAGTATCGGCGGGTAGGCCATGTTTGAAGCCGAACGACTGGACCAAAATGGATAGATTTTTACCGGTATCGGGTAGTAAACGAGTGATAATAGTATGGCGTAATTCATGAGCATTGTAGGTCGAGGTATCAATTTTGAGATCGGCCACGGCATAGATATTACTTAACAGCTTGCGTTCCAGTTCTATGATTTCGACCAGTGGCTTCCCCTGCTTTGATAACGGATGTTTGCGACGGGTTTCGCTGAAGCGGCTTATCAACTTTTTGATATCCGATGTCAGGAAAAGAATCTCGACGAGGATGTTTCGTGACTTGATTTGATCGATAATTTGTTCAAATCGATCCATGTCCTCGACGCCACTTCGAGCATCGATTGCGACCGCGATCAAGTTGTAAAGCGCTGGCTTCGAATAGGTCATCTTATCGATAAAATTTGGCAATAACCCGACCGGAAGATTATCGACACAAAAGTAATCGGCATCTTCCAGGGTATGCAGCGCTACAGTCTTGCCCGAGCCTGAAAGGCCACTGACGATCACCAGTTTCATCGCCAGGTACCCGTGCTTGCGGGGACACAGCTGGAATTAATTATAGCGATTTTTGCTTCTCTCCGATCGCCTGATTCTTACGTATTATGAAATCCCCGGCTGACGCGAAAGCCTGTCGGGGCAGCGGTTGATATTGCTGAAGGAATTGGTAATTTACTTGTACGGTTTTCATTGCTCGGCAAGGTCAATAATACGTGCTACCTCGTCTCCCGAATCGGCCTTTCGAATAGCGTCGCAAATTTCGCTCCGCGAGAAAATTTTCGCCAGTGATGACAAGATTTCCAAATGTTCGTCGGTCGCGTTTTCAGGGATGATAATGGTAAAAATCAAATCTACCGGCTGATTATCAGGTGCTTCGAAGTTAACAGGATGAGCGAGTCTAATGAAGCAGGCAATGGTAATGTCCAGGTCAGCAAGGCGAGCGTGAGGTATCGCAAAACCCTTGCCCAATCCGGTGCTGCCGAGTCGCTCGCGATCGAGTAGATTGTTATAGAGTTTTACCTGCGAAAGGTCAAACTGGGTGGCGACGGTGTTGGCGATAAATTCGAGCAGTCTTTTTTTACTCGAGATATCCGTATCGATGAAGATACGGTCGGGAGACAAGAGTGCTGAGATTGTCATGTACTGTAGAACTTAAAAACCAGATGCTTTAGTTTATGTACGAATCGATTACGCGCGAATCTTATCCAATTCGATCGAGTATGCAAGCCCTATCAGTTATGCCACTTCGGGTATCTCGCCCTTGCTGCGATGACTTTTTAATTTCTCTTTGTACTTTTTACCCTGTCGGTCAAGTTTATCCACGAGCCCATCAATTGCTGCATACATATCTTCCTGTACATCGTCTGCATGCAGATTAATTCCGCTGACGTGTAAGGTCGCTTCGGCTTTGTGCCGTAGTTTTTCGACGGTTAAAACGACGTGTATATCCAGTGCCTGATCGAAATGACGATCCAGTTTCTCGATTTTTTCATTGACGTAGTTCCGCATAGAATCCGTGATCTCGACATGGTGACCGCTCAAATTTACCTGCATCAGTAACCTCCTTCGGTTTGTGTATCCGCATTGCTGCGAATCATTGGTGTCTCAGAAAAGACGTTTACGCTCGTTTGATGGTAGTATATGCATCGCTTCGCGATATTTAGCAACGGTTCTCCTCGCAACGTTGATACCCTGATCACCTAAAAACAGAGCAATTTTATTATCGCTTAAGGGTTTATCTGGTTTCTCGGCAGCGATAAACTTTTTGATGATGGCGCGAATCGCAGTAGATGAACATTCGCCACCATTAGATGTGTTGACATGACTGGAAAAGAAGTACTTGAACTCCAGGATACCGCGCGGTGTGTGCATGTACTTATGCGTGGTCACTCTCGATATGGTCGATTCGTGCAATTCGAGCAATTCCGCGATATCGCGTAGCACCATCGGTTGCATCGCTTCTTCGCCATATTCAAGGAAGGCCTGTTGTCGTTCGACAATAGCATTGGCCACGCGTAACAGGGTTTCGTTACGGCTATCCAAACTTTTAATGAACCAGCGAGCTTCCTGCAGGTGATTCTTCAAATAGGTGTTTTGCTCGCTGTTATCGCTGCGTTTTATCAGATTGGCGTACTGGGTGTTAACCCGAAGTTTCGGCGCATTCTCAGAATTGATGCGAACCTGCCATTTACCAGACACCCTGGTGACGTACACGTCGGGAATAATGTACTGGGCATGGTTTTCACTAATCGCATGCCCCGGATGCGGATTACTGGTTTGAATCAATTTAATAATTTCAGATAATTCGGCATCGTTGACCCTGAGCCGTCTTTTCAATAGCGCAAAATCATTGCCTGCCAACTGCTCAAGATACTTGTCTACCAGGGCCAGCGCCTTGGAAAGATGTGGAGTGTCTGGGTCGAGTTGGCTTAATTGAATCGTCATGCATTCGGCGGGTGACCTGGCCGCTACGCCGATCGGGTCAAATCGTTGTACCAGATGCAGCACGGCTTCGACTTCATCGAGTTCAATTTCATCGAACTGTAGTTGCAAACCGACATGTATGTCCTCGATCGACTGGGTCAGGTATCCGGAGTCGTCCGTGGAATCGATGATCGCGAGGCCGATTTCACTATCTTTTTCGGTCAGGTGAGAGCAGTTGAGTTGCCATAACAGATGTTCGTTGAGCGCATCGAGTTCTGGTGCCTGGTTTTCTAATATATCGCGATTATCGTCGCGTGTACTGGATGCCTGTGTGGCAGAAGCGGGAATATTGTCGTAGATATCTTCCCACCGGCTATCGACCTCGAGATCGTCGGGGAGAGTTTGCTTGGCACGATTTTCGGTGATCGTATCAGCGGCAGTTTTTATATCGGTTACATCTTCGCCATTGCCCCCGCTTGTCCTGTCAGGATCTCGGTCCATCACGGTTATTTCCCCCAGATTATCTTCCTGCTCCAGTAGTGGATTGGTATCGAGAGTTTCCTGTATTTCGGCCTGTAACTCCAGAGAAGACAGCTGCAATAATTTTATCGCCTGCTGTAATTGCGGTGTCATCGTAAGGCTTTGACCAATACGTAATTGCAGGCTTTGTTTCATCGAAGGGGACGTTCCTGATATGAGATTCCTGACGGATATTTTTTTATTCTCATGGATACATGTTATAGCCTAAAATCCTCCCCTAAGTAAATCTTTCTGACGATTTTATTCTCCAGAATTTGAGCTGGTTCACCCTCGGCGAGTATTTTGCCTTCACCCATAACGTATGCTCGATCACATATTCCCAGGGTTTCACGTACATTATGGTCGGTTATCAGCACGCCGATGCGTCGGCTAGCGAGTTGTCGAATAATGTTTTGAATATCGATCACCGAGATTGGATCTATACCGGCAAATGGCTCATCGAGCAGAATAAATTTCAGTTCATTGGCGAGCGCACGGGCAATTTCTACGCGTCGTCGTTCGCCGCCAGAAAGCGATATTCCATTGCTTTCACGGATATGGGTGATCTGGAAATCTTCGAGCAGTCCTTCCAGCTTGTGCAATTTTTGCTGGCGACTGAGATCTTTGCGCAACTGCAATACCGCCATGATATTGTCCTCTACCGAGAGATTTCGAAATACCGAGGCTTCCTGCGGTAAATAACCGATCCCCTGTTGGGCACGTTGGTGCATGGGTAGATTTTCAATGGCACTGCCGTTCAGTAATATCTGTCCTTTATCGTTATTGACGAGGCCGACGATCATATAAAAACAGGTAGTTTTACCCGCTCCGTTTGGACCCAGTAAACCAACAATATCGCCACTTTCAATATGCAGCGAAACTGATTTTACTATCTCCCGACCCCGATAAGACTTGGCTAAATCAATCGCTTCGAGCCGGGCTGATTTTGGAACAGAAATTTCCATCACCGACCGTGGCGTCCTACTTCTGACCAGGTTGAATCAACATCTTTACTCGATCGTCGGTTCCTGAGCTACCGGCCTGTATACCCTGGTTGTCGGTACTGATCTGGATTGTATTGCTTTCGATCTTGTTGCCTTTATAGATGAACCGGGCGTTACCTGTCATGACTAAAATCGACTCCGATTGCCGATATTGCATTCGATCTGCCTGGCCGTTGAGTTCCTGTTTATCGTCGTCGAGCTGACGATATGTAGCAGGAGTACCGGTCATTTCCATCAGGATGAGTTCTTTCTGGTCATCGAAGTGCAGCGTCAGTTGTTCGCAGCTGATTTCGAGACTGCCCTGGATCATAAGTACGTTGCCGGTATATATACTGATATTTTCCTGGTCGCGAATTTCGAGGCTATCGGCTTCAACTTGAATCGGTTGCTGCTCATCGCTGGATAGTGCAAACAATTGCATGGGAATTAACAGGATGAGAGTAGAAACAAGTGTGCCTTTTTTAACTGTCTGCATGGTAATAAATAGCCTGGGTATTTTTCAGTGAATATACCTCATTACGTAAATCAAAAATTGCCTGGTCGCCGGTAATTTTAGCCCGTCCCGTATTGATAATCACGGTAGTTTTACTCGATACCAGGTCCTGGTCGGGTTTGAAAATTATGCTTTGGGATTGTACCTGGAATGATTCTGGCCCCATTTTTTGCATCACGACATCCTTGTCGAGTTCCACCCACTCCTGTTGGTGAATAATGTTGCCCCTCGAGGCCTTTACCTGCCAGTCTCCACTCGCTAGGTAAATCCGAATCATCGGATGTTCGATGCGGCTGATATCATCCTTGATAAAATGCTCGAGGTAAGGGCTTTGCAACTGGTAGTCCAGGCTGCCAGATTTATTGAAAACTCGGTAATTAAATTGTCTGAGGAAGAAATCGATATCCGTCGGAATTTCGAGCTCGGGCCTGGTGATTTTATCTTTTAAGCTTGACTCGTAAACCCAGCCTACCGCGATTGCGCCAAGGATGGTGATAAAAACCATGATAATAGCAAGTGGCCTCACTGCAGAAAAGATGCCTGTATGCTGTATTCTCGCGGGATTCGAACGGCGTGACCATCAAGTAAATTAATCCCCCTGTATTTCTGGCCTTCGGCATCCAAATGCAGTCGGCGAATAGTTAAAAAACCACCGATGTTGAAATTCACGAGGCGAACTGGAAATGCGCTCATAACTAGTTAACTCTTACACCACACCGGCTCTTAATAAATCATGCATGTTTAACGCACCCTGAACCAGATTATTCTTGTCGACTACCATGAGTGCATTAATCTTACGATCGTGCATGATTTTTAGTGCTTCGCTGGCGATGCGGTCGGCTTCAATGGTGACGCAGTTAGGCGTCATAAAGTCTTTAACCTGTGCGGTTTTGATATCGGGCATTTTTTCGAAGGTGCGTCGTATATCACCATCGGTATAAATACCGAGTAGTTGCTTGTTCTCAGGGTCGATTACACCGGCCATGCCAAGACCCTTTTTGGTCATTTCCAGCAGGGTGTCGTTCAAACTGCAAGAGATTGGAACCAGGGGGACCGCATCTCCAGTGTGCATAATATCGCTCACGCGTAACAGCAATCGCCGCCCGAGGTGGCCGCCCGGATGCGACAGGGCAAAATCCTCTTCGGTGAAACCTCGCGCTTGCAAAACTGCTATCGCAAGAGCGTCACCCATGGCCAATGATGCCGTGGTGCTCGAAGTAGGCGTCAGACCCATCGGGCAGGCTTCCTTGTGGATACTGACATCCAGGTTAATGTCTGCGGCGCGTGCCAGAGTGGACCCTGGATTGCCGGTCAGTGCGATCAGTGGAATTCCCAGCCGTTTCAACAGGGGTAGTAAAAGTGTAATTTCACTGGTCTCACCAGAATTGGATAAGGCAATGAGTAGATCGTCGGAAGTGATCATGCCCAGGTCACCGTGACTTGCCTCACCGGGATGCATAAAAAATGCGGGTGATCCCGTGCTCGCCAGGGTGGCAGCAATTTTGTTGCCAATGTGACCCGATTTCCCCATGCCAGTGACTACGATGCGTCCTTCGCAGTCGAGTAGCATCTCGCAGGCGCGATGGAAGGACTGGTCGAGGCGCTGCATTAGTGCAGTGATTGCTTCTGATTCAGTCTTTAATACGGCTAGACCTAGCTTAATGTAGGAGTGCCCGGCCATGTTACGGAGTACCTGTCATTACTCCATAATACAAATATAATTGGTAAATGACAAAAGCGGCTAGCAGCCAGAGACCCTTCAGACGGGACAGGCTTCTCGATACCGCTGGAAATCGTGACAACCCGTATAATAGTAATGTCATTGCAATGACGACCGGTAAGTCACGGGTCACCGCTAATCTGTCTATGTTGAAACTGGTAATTACGGCCGGGATACCGATAACCGCCAGTGAGTTGAACAGGTTGGAACCGATAACATTACCGATCGCTAGATCGGGTTCGCCTTTTCTCACGCTTGCAATCGAAGCGGCGAGTTCGGGTAGACTAGTTCCCAATGCGACAATGGTTAGACCAATGATCAATTCACTGATACCGAAGTTGTGGGCAACTTCAGTCGCGCCCCAAACCAGTAATTTAGAACTTCCAACCAGTATGATCAGGCCTAGTAGCAGCCAACCTGTGGAGGTAGAAAAACTGGTCTCTTGCCCGATATCCTCGCCCGGTTTATTTTCATCCAGGGTTAAATCTGCTTCCAGTCGGTGTGATCTCACCAGATAGAATAACGTCAGTCCGAGTAGTGTCAAAAGCAGAAAGCCGTCGACCATATCCAACGCACCATCGTAAAGACACCAGGCCATGACGCCGGTGGCAAAAAGCAATAATGGAAATTCCCGGCTGAAGGTAATTTTATCGATTGGTAAGGGTGTAATCAGCGCTGTAATGCCAAGGATTAGTCCGATATTCGCAATGTTAGAGCCCAGTGCATTGCCTATCGCCAGGTTGGGCGTGTCTTCGAGTACGGCGACCACCGAAATTAGGATTTCCGGTGCAGAGGTGCCAAAACCGATAATAGTAATGCCGATAATCATTGTCGAAACGCCCAGATGTTTGGCGATCGAAGTTGCCCCTTCAACAAATATATCAGCACTCCATACTAGCAGGACAAGTCCCACTACGATGGAAACCAAAGCGAGCCACATGTTATGAATACCGGGGCCGAGTTGGAGAAAGGGAGGTTTTCAAAAATCAGTGGTAGAAGTGAATAAACCGACACGCAAATCACGTGCCGAATAGATTTCACGGCCATCGACTTCCATCGAGGCGTCACCGATACCCATCACCAGTCGACGCATGATGACTCGTTTCATATCGATACGATAAGTGACCAGATTTGCGCTGGGTAATACCTGGCCAAAATATTTTACCTCACCGGCGCCCAGAGCGCGCCCGTGACCGGGTCCGCCTTTCCAGCCCAGAAAAAAACCTATCAATTGCCACATGGCATCAAGCCCGAGACAGCCAGGCATGACCGGATCAGTTTCGAAATGGCATTTGAAAAACCAGAGTTCTGGCTTAACGTCGAGCTCAGCGACTATTTGTCCCTTGTCGTATTTACCCCCGTGGTCAGTAATGTTGACAATTCGGTCAAACATTAGCATGGGTGGCAAGGGTAACAGCGCATTGCCTTCCCCAAAAATTTCACCTTTGCCACAGCGAATCAGGTCATCATAGTCAAAATTATGCTGGTCGGTGTGAAGTCTCGACATGTGGATTAGTGGAAAATAAGGACAAGGTTGCGAACACTAACTATTCTCGGACGATTATTCCAGCAAAATGTATTGCT
>Ga0209988_10001131_pt1 | contig 17247 bp, 17 predicted proteins | sample N075metaG_FD_183115 | JGI IMG/M metagenome (GOLD analysis project Ga0209988, IMG submission 183115) | Deep subsurface microbial communities from Kermadec Trench to uncover new lineages of life (NeLLi) - N075 metaG (SPAdes) (version 2) | ecosystem: Environmental > Aquatic > Marine > Ocean trench... | reverse complement strand
CTGGCGCTGGGCGCACCCATGAAGGTCGTTAATCAGTTTGATGTCGAATTTCTGGCGCGACGATCAGGAATCGCTTCATGCATTGAAGAAATGCTCCTTGACGCGCTATCGCCGATTGATGCTGCTGCAAAGATACTTAACAGGCAGTACCTTCTTGAGGTTTATGACCTACTCTATAGCATCCTCTCAGATGCGCTTCGAAGGAAGTTAGTCGGCTCAAAATATATATTAATAAACAAAGATTTAGATGGTATAGTTAATGTAATATGTAGTAAGTATAGGTCGCCTGCCTTATTAAAAATGCTGGAGATGGTCAGCGTTTGCAGGGTTACCGTAACAGGAAGTAGCAACCCTAATCCGCAGCTGTTGCTAGAATCGTTACTGATCAAGTTACATGAGTCAGGTTTAGCCTGGCAACCTGGCGGCCTCGGGTAACCCATCAGGAGAATTCTGGGTTCAGCCTGGAATTTTGTCTGGAAAGGGTAAACGAGGCAACGATGTACGCCAGTATTCCTGATCAGCCGGATAATGAACACTTCTGTCGGGATACTGCGCCGCTCAACCAGCTTTTACTCGCGAGGGTTCCGTATGTCCGATAGGCTACTGGCGTGCATATTCTATTGGCGTGGCTCAGGATTAATCAGAACATGTTATATTCGATCGAGTTGCCCCCAGGAATTTTCAGCAAGTGATTTCAAGTAAAGATTTGATTGCTTGTAGATTGACAGAGCATAAGGCAGTATTTCGACATCGCGCAAATGAACGGTAAACCAGAGCAGGTCCGATGGGTAAATTAGCAAGAGGTGGTGCAAAGAAAACCATGATCGCATTGACGATCAAGGACAAGGTCGTATTGCATAACTATTACATGCCATTTGTAAAAAACGGGGGCCTATTCATCGCCAACCGTACTGAATACGAATTGGGTGATGATGTGTTTCTACTGCTCAATTTGATGGATGAATCAGAGAAGATCCCTGTGGCAGGCAAGGTGATATGGATTGCAAAGAAAGGTGTAAAGAGTCCACACACGCCGGGAGTCGGTATCCAGTTTAGTGACCCGGACAACATCGCCAAGGATAAGATAGAAACCTACCTTGCTGGTTCGCTTGGGTCGGCTAATGCCACTGCGACCATGTAACCTGGCAACAACCCAGGGGGCCATCGGCCAAATTAAAAAAGATATCAAACAGGGGTCGCAGACAAGCCTGCTGACGATGCCGTCGCTTGAAGATGCTGCCGCTCTCTGCGGCCTGGTCTCCATGGATTCAACGATGCACAGTAACTTGACTGTCGGACCGCCAATTGAAGTTTTAATGGTGGACGCAAACTCAATGTCAGTAGAAAGGAGGTATCGATTTGAAGAATCAAGTCAATACCTCAGGCAGTTGAATTCTAGATGGGGTCAGAGGGTGATGCCTGGAGCAAGGCATGGGACAAATCTATTGAGCCTGGAAAACAGTAAAGGTTGCGGATGGTTCAGAGGGAATGATTCTAGGTGCTCACCCCTAAATCAGTTTTTTGAAAAACGGTTCGAGAATAATAGCAATGAGAGTGACCAGCAGAATGGTTTTGTTTAGACCAATATCATGCAATATCTCTTCAGGTATATTCACTGCCAGACTCATTCCCACCACAAGTACAATGAAGAGAAAATTCCGATTGGCCGTTAAAAATGAAACGACAATTGCAATGAGGGTAATGGCGAGATAATCGGCATCAAAATTCAGAGCCGTTAGTAATTCTTTGCCAACCGAAACTCCGGCTGTCAGTAATAAAATCAAAAAGCCCAGGATATATTGAGCATTTCCAGGAGCTTTATCTCTGTCGTAATCGCGCCTTTTTATGCCAACTTTGTGACGCCAAGTAGCTACAGCTGAATTCCGTTTCATGTTGTAAACAAACCAAAATTGATAAAATAGAGTCATAGGATAACCTTGCGGTCACCGTTGACAATGTCTGCCGTATGGAAGGTATCGATCACGCGATAAAAGATGAAAAAATATGGATGAACGGCATGGCTCACTATCTTTGTGATTTGCCGCAATCATGAGTCGAATGCGATTGACCTCAGTCTTGAGTGACTATTTCGTAGCCAAACCATGTTGCTGACAACTGTTCGTGAATATCAATAAGATCCAGCTGTACCTGGTCTATAAATGCGTGCAGCTTCTGCTCATTCAATAGTGCGATCACATCATTATTGTTAATCATGCGCTGGGCATGGGTCACGCTCCGTAGTGGTTGGTCCGAATTCGGCAGGGACTCAAAGCAACCGTTAACCCCGGCAAGACAATGAGATACAGCGCGCGGGAATCGCCTGTTTTTTATCATAAAGTCCACCACGTCCTCACCATTTACCCTGTCTTTGACATGTTGGCGATACATTTGATCAGCGGTTAGTGACTTCAGGACATTCATCCAGAGAATATTTTCATATTCAACTATCTCGGGGTGGTCAGGATCAATCAAATTCAGGCAGCCCACATCCAGAATCCGGGTTGTCATATCTGCCCGCTCCAGGTAACGACCTATCTTAATGAAGTTATAGGCCAGGTCATTACTCATGCTGCCTGCCAGATATCCTGCTAGCTCCTGGCATTGCGCCATGACGTCGGACAGGAATTTGTGCCTGCCATCACGTTTTACACCCAGGTTGATATTTTTTTGCAGGTAAAGATGAAGCTCATTGATCTTTTCCCAGGCTTCATTTGGCATGATCTCACGACTGGTTCTCGCATTTTCCCGTGCCATTGAAACTGACTTTCTGATTGAACAGGATGGATCTTCCAGCAGGAACTTGATGACATTGCGTTCATCCTGGTTGCTGAAACGTTGTGCAAATTGATCTTCATAGCCGGTAATGCTGATAAGGCTTCCCCAGATGTATTTAACCTTGGGTAAATCCAGCATCAGGTTAGTGTTCACGCTGATTAGCCTGGCAGTATTCGCAGCCCGCTCCACGTAACGGCCGAACCAGTACATTCTTTCCGCAACTCGAGAGAGCACCCTTACCGCACACTCTTTTTGTCTTCGATTATCCAGATATCTTTGCTTCCACCCGCCCTGGGATGAATTTACGATGAGCGAGCCCTTGACCAGTGCGACTCGCGTCAGGCCTCCCGCTGTCACGTAAGATCGATCGCCTTGCAGGATGAAGGGGCGAAGATCAACATGCCTTGGCTCGATAGTATTCTCACACAAGGTCGGGACTGTGGATAAATTGATTATCGGTTGGGCGATAGAGTTTCTCGGATTGGCTTTGATTAATCGTTTCATCTCCACTGTTCGCCGTCGAGTCTCGGTCGGGCCGATATAAAGACCGTAACCGCCGGATTCATTCGCTGGTTTTACCACCAGGTTTTCGATGTTTTGCAGCACATGTTGACGGTGAATCTTATCGGAACACATGAAACTTGGTACGTTAGGTAAAATTGGATCTTCACCAAGGTAGTAACGAATCATATCAGGGACGTAGGTGTAGACAACCTTGTCATCTGCGACACCGGCACCCGGTGCATTTGCGAGTGCTACATTGCCTTTCTTCCACGCTCGCATTAGCCCTCTGACGCCAAGGGTGGATTCCTTGTTGAAGACCTCCGGGTCCAGGAACAGGTCGTCGATGCGGCGATAGATGACATCGACTCTTGAAAGTCCCTCTACCGTTTTCATGTACACACAATCGTCTTCACCCACCAGCAAATCAGAACCTTCAACTAACTCCGCCCCCATTTGTTGCGCAAGGAATGAATGCTCAAAATAGGCAGAGTTATAGATACCGGGAGTCAGCACGACGACCTCTGGGAAATCCTTGGGCCTTGGTGATATTGAACTTAATGTATCGAAGAGATGAGTAGGGTAATCATCCAATGGCAGGATGTTGTAGTCCTCGAAGAGTTCCAGCACACGCGCTTGCTGATATTGCGGTTCTCCAGCATGCAGGATACACCGGAGGGAACCCGGAGGTTATCTTCCAGCACATACATTTTCCTGTTTTCTGGCAAGATCGCTAACGAATTGATAGAGGCTGCTGAATATGCCATGACTTCGGTAATCAGGGGAAACATAGGCACCCTGGATCCACCAGAATAATCCATTACGCCAGTCGCTCCATTCGGTGGTCATTCCGAGGCATCCAACCACCTTGTCATCTATGCATGCAACCAGGTAAAAGCCAAGTGTGCTGAGACTCCCAGTATTTGTATGTAACTTCCGAAAACAGAATGTTTTTCAGGAAACCGGGTCTGGTGCTAGAATGGGTAATTCGTGATTTAACTCACTGTAACAATCCGGGAGAGAGTATGGAACTGGTTGCCATAGTAACCTTGATCGCAATAGCAGAATTTATTGTATTTGGTATGAAGGTCGGTGCTTCCCGTGGAAAGTATGGGATAGATGCACCTGCGACGACAGGACATGAATTATTCGAACGTCACTATCGCGTTCACTACAACACATTGGAGCAACTGATTATCTTTTTGCCTGGCCTGTGGCTATTCGGTTTGTACATAGGTTATGGCTGGGCAGCTGGAATTGGCATGATCTACATCGTGGGTCGTGTAATTTATGGTGTTGCTTATATTAAAGATCCGGCTTCGCGGGGCATTGGCATGCTGATGTCTATTTTACCTTGCTGGGTTCTTATCCTGGGTGGCATGGTTGGTGCCCTGTGGAGCCTGTTCGTCGGCTGATTGTCCGATTACTGTCGAGATCATTTGTTTTCGAGATGTGAATTCGCCGTTACCGCGCAGGTGTTTACTAGCCAGATAGATGGCTTGAATATAATCCGATCATGGTACTGGATAGCGTGTCGTGATATATATAGCGCCGTGAAATCTATCGGTAAATTCTACCGTTGAATATTGAAACAGGAGGGAAAATGGTTTCTGTTGTATATGAAGCGCCTGAAACATTCCAGGATGCAATCGCTTTGTTGGTTAATGCCAAAGTGAGTGCCAGTGTGCTGGCAGGAGGAACGGATCTCATTATTCAAATGCGAGATCTGGTGAATGAATCCCGGTTGGTTGTTGATCTAAAGAAAATACCCGGGATGATGCAGGCAACAATTAGTGATGAAGGTTTGGAACTTGGGCCATCCATGTGCTGCGCTGAACTCACGAAACGTGATGACATTAAGGCACTTTACCCTGGACTGGTTGAAGCAGCCTACCTCATAGGCTCCACACAAGTTCAGGGGCGGGCGAGTGTTGGCGGGAACCTGTGCAATTCATCACCGGCTGCAGACACAATTCCTGCGCTTTTTGTTAATGTTGCCCAGTGCATCATTGTTGGTCCGGATGGTGAACGTACCGTACCGGTAGAGGATTTTGTAACAGGGGTTGGCCAGAACTGCCTTGGAAAAGGTGAGCTGCTTCGTGCTATTACAATGGCAAGACCCGCTGCAAATACTGCCGATGCCTATCTGCGGTTTATTCCACGATCAGAGATGGATATCGCCGTCGTCGGTGCTGCGGTCAGTGTGACGCTTGACGATGAGGGTGTGTGCATGGCCGCCAGGGTAGCAATCGGTGCGGTTGCACCGACCGCATTACTGGTTCCTGAAGCGGCAGAAGCGCTAATTGGAACAAAAATTGATGAAACAGCTTTGCGGGCGGCGGCGGATGCATCGAGCGCTGCTTCTAAGCCCATTACAGACCGGCGTGGCACCGTGGAGTATCGACGCCATGTAGTTGGCGTGCTGACGAAACGAGCAGCGGCAATTGCAGCCGAGAGAGCGAGAGGTAATAAAGCATGACAAAAACACACGTAACAACCAGTATTAATGGTGAGGCGGTTGAATTCTTGTGTGAACCGGGCGATACATTGCTCAGTGTTTTACGCAACGAATTACAAATGACCGGCACGAAAGAAGGTTGTGGGTCAGGTGACTGCGGTGCTTGTTCTGTTACCGTAAATGGCAGGTTGGTCTGTTCGTGTCTGGTTCTGGGTGTCGAGGCCGAGGGTGCAGAAATTGGTACGGTGGAGGGTATTGAGAGCAAGGACCAACTTCATACAATTCAAAAGAAGTTCCTGGAACATGCAGCATTGCAGTGTGGCATTTGTACACCCGGCCTGATTGTTTCGACAAAGGCTTTGCTCGAAGAAAACCCGAATCCAACCGAAGAAGAAGCCCGATACTATCTGGCTGGCAATCTGTGTCGTTGCACCGGGTATGATAAAATTATTCGCGCTGTGATGGATTCAGCGGAAGTAATGAGAGGGGAAGCCTTAAGATGAGTGAAGCACGAGAATTCAAATATATTGGTCAGCGCACCATTCGGCCGGATGGTTATGACAAGGTCACGGGTCGTGCAAATTACGCCGCAGACCTTTCATTGCCTGGCATGATCTGGGGGAAGATTCTACGTAGCCCTCACGCCCATGCCAGGATATTGAGTATCGATACCAGTAAGGCCGAGGCACATCCGGATGTAATGGCAGTCGCCACTTACCAGGACTTTCCGCACGTGTCTTCGGAAATGTTCCAGGCTGGAGAAACGCCAACAGATTTACTGGATCTCGCACGGAATTTGCTGGCAGATGACAAGGTTCTGTATCACGGCCATGCTATTGCCGCGATAGCAGCGAGAACTGAATCCGCTGCAGAAGCGGCTTTGTCGCTGATTGAAATTGACTATGAAGTCCTGCCACCAGTGATGGATGTGGCAGATGCCATGAAACCTGAATCACCGGTGTTACACGATGATATGTTCACTGTAGGATTGGCAGAAAAACCGGACAAAGCTTCTAATATTGCATCACGAATGGAACTTAAAAAAGGCGACATTGAAGCGGGGTTTGCGGAGGCTGAAGTGGTTGTCGAGCGGGACTACTACACACCGACCGTGCACCAGGGATATATTGAACCTCATGCGACGACCGTCAGTATTGATGAAGACGGTCAGGCAATGGTCTGGTGCTCGACCCAGGGTCACTTCGATGTTCGTGCCAGTACGGCAAAATTGCTGGATATGGAACTGGGGAAAATAAAAGTTGTTGCCGCTGAAATTGGCGGTGGATTTGGCGGCAAGACCACAGTCTACCTTGAACCTGTGGCACTTATACTGTCACGGAAATCTGGTCGGCCCGTGAAGATGGTGATGACCCGTGAGGAAGTATTTCGTGCAACTGGTCCAGGTTCTGCGACTCGCAGTCGCATCAAGATTGGGGCGAAGAAAGACGGCACGATTACTGCCATGCAGGCGAAGTTGTGTTTTGAGGCCGGAAGCTTCAAAGGCTCACCAATGGGTCCCGGATGTATGACAGTTTTCACACCTTATGACGTTGAAAACATGTACATCGAGGGTTATGACGTGGTCGTAAACAAGCCGAAGGTTGCGGCCTATCGAGCGCCGGGCGCGCCGCAAGCGGAATTTGCCGCAGAGATGGCGATAAATGAACTAGCCGATAAGCTTGGCATTGATCCGATAGAGATTCGATTGAAAAATGCTGCAAAGGAAGGAACGCAGACTGTCTATGGGCCAAAACTCAAGGCTGTGGGGTTGGTCGAATGCCTCGAGGCTGCTAAAAACTCAGCACAATACCAGAGCGCCCTGGATGAAAATCAGGGGCGTGGTCTGGCGGCGGGGTTCTGGTTCAATATTGGCGGCCAGTCCAGTGTCATCATCAATATGAACCCGGATGGTACGGGTACGATTCTCGAGGGTTCACCCGATATTGGCGGCTCAAGAGCTTCCATACAATTGATGGCAGCCGAGGAACTGGGGATACCGCCGTCACATTTGAAGCCCGTCGTGGCAGACACAGAACACCTGGCATATAGTGCCACAACGGGGGGTAGCCGAACGACATTTGCGACCGGTATGGCGGTCATTGAAGCAGCCCAGGATGTTGTCAGGCAATTCAAAGAACGCGCTGCAGCAGTCTGGAATGTCACCTCGGAACAAGTGGAGTGGGTCGATGGTGTCGCGATCAATACCGCGGGGGAAGATAAGTTAACCGCGGCAGAAATTTGTCGGGGTGCCGAGAAGACGGGGGGCCAGATCTCAGGCACAGCAAACATCAATGCACGGGGTGCTGGTCCGAGTTTTGCAGTTCATCTGTGCGATGTCGAAGTCGATAAAGAGACCGGCAAAGTAGATGTTATTCGCTATACGGCGATTCAGGATGCAGGCAAGGCCATCCACCCCAGTTACGTGGAAGGTCAATACCAGGGTGGTGCGGCGCAAGGAATTGGCTGGGCGTTAAATGAGGAATATATCTACAACGAGGATGGCATCATGGAAAATGCCGGTTTCCTTGATTACAGGATTCCACTCGCCTCAGACTTACCCATGATTGATACGGTGATTGTCGAGGTGCCGAACCCTTTTCACCCCTTCGGTGTACGTGGCGTGGGTGAGACTGGCATTGTGCCTCCCCTGGCGGCGGTTGCAACAGCTGTAAGTGATGCCATTGATGTACGCATGACCGATTTGCCCTGCTCCCCACCAAGAGTGCTTAAAGCGATACTCGATGCCAGTTAACCACTTTTCCAGCTGATAAACCTAATGGCCACAGTCATCTTCTCCAGTGAATTACAAAGGTTCACCGGGGAAGAGAAAACGCATGTTTCTGCAACCAACTATCGGGATCTTATAGACGAGATCCTGGGTAGATATGACCGGTTACCTGCCAACGAGATCCAGAAGATGGCTGTGGCAATTGATGGCGAAATCATCCACGACCCTTTCCTGGAAACGGTAAAGCCGGATAGTGAAGTACACTTCCTGTTCAGGATTTCGGGTGGATAACCCATAGGATGGATTTAATTTGAAAGTTCTTCTCTGGCTCGCATTCATCGTACTGTTAGTTGCGGCATCTCCTTTTGCTTATTATTCCGCACTGGGACTATATAAGGGTTATGACGTTGGCAATGCATGGCGCGTTCTCTTTGCAGGAGATCCGGTAAGGACCACAATTGATGAAGGCAAGGTACCTGCCAAGTGGCACCGGGTAACCTGGGTTGGAGATATAGAAAACCACAAATTGACTGAGGCCAGTGGTATTGCCCAATCCAGTGTTTCACCGGATATTTTTTTCGCGATTAATGATAGTGGAAATGCACCGGAAATATTCGCCATGGATTCCAGGGGCAGGGACCTTGGTTTTTGGAAAATTGACGTGGAGGAAAATGTTGATTGGGAAGATATTGCTTCTTTTGAATACGAGGGTGAACCCTACCTGCTGATCGCTGACACAGGTGATAACTTTCGCTGGCGACCTACGAAAGAACTCATTGTTATTCGGGAACCGGACCCGGATTTACTTTCAATGGATACCGTTATTCCAGTCGAATGGAAAATAGAACTGGAATACTCCGGCGGCTATCGGGATTGTGAAGCGGTTGCGGTAGATGAAAAGAGTGAAACCGTCCTGCTGTTGAGTAAAACCATGATTCCCTCTGAAGTATGGAGGGTGCCATTGAAACCTGGGCGCAAGAAAGTTAGAGCAACCCGCATGGCCTTGCTCAACACCATTCCACAACCTAACGAGCAGGATATGTGGGAATCAAGTAGATTTGGTAAAACCCGGTCCCAGCCCACTGCATTTGATATTCGAGATGATACAGCAGTTGTCTTTACCTACAAGGATGCCTACGTTTTCAAGCGTGGCTGGCGAGAAAACTGGATAGAGGCCTTTGCTAAAATTCCCGTACGGATTCCTTTGCCTGCTGTATACCAGCTAGAAGCGGGGCTGATAACACGAGATAAAAAGTATCTCTACGTCACCACGGAACGTGAGGACCAGACGAACAGGGCAGGACTCTACAAGGTAGATCTATAATTTACAGCACAATAACCCGGAACCAATGCTGCGAAAAAAATGAAAGCAGCCCGGGAAATTTGTGGCTTAATCATAGCCATCAGGATTTCGTTGCTGCCAGTTCCAGGCATCCCGGCAGATATCCTCAATAGACTTTTCTGCCTTCCAGTTCAGCTCGGTCAGTGCCAGGTTCGGATTTGTGTAACTTGAGGGGATGTCCCCTGGCCTGCGAGCCCCAATCACGTGTGGAAGGGTCAGGCCATTTGCTTTTTCGAAGGCGCTGATGATATCCAGAACCGAATAACCGATACCCGTGCCCAGATTGTAGGTGACGAGCCCAGGATTATCGTTCAACTTTTCTATCGCAGCCAGATGTCCGCGGGCAAGATCCACAACATGAATGTAGTCCCTGATACAGGTTCCATCGGGTGTTGGGTAGTCATTGCCAAAAACAACCAGTTCATCACGTTTGCCAACAGCGACCTGAGTAATAAAAGGCAGTAGGTTGTTGGGAATACCCGCTGGATCTTCTCCAATTTCACCACTCTCGTGGGCCCCACCCGGATTGAAATAACGCAATACTGCAATGTTGATCCATGAATTAGCCCTTGCAAAATCCTCCAGGATTTTTTCAATCATCAATTTGGTTCGGCCGTAAGGATTTGTTGCATCAATGACTGCAGTTTTTTCGTCAATGGGTACACTGGTCGGTTCGCCGTAGACGGTGGCAGATGAACTGAACACCAGTTTATTTACGCCCGCGACAAGCATTGATTCGCACAGGTTTATTGTGGAGACGATATTGGTTTTGTAATAGGACAGCGGATTGCTTACCGATTCAGCAACGGCTTTCAGGCCGGCAAAGTGAATAACCGCATCGATTTCTTCGGCGTCAAAGATGGGTTCCATCATGTGGTTTTCAAGCAGGTCTTTTTCATAGAAGGAGATTTTCTTGTTGGTGAGTCTCTCGACCCTCTGCACCGCCTTGAAATCGCTATTCGATAGATTATCGACAATGATGACTTCATGGCCTGAATTTAATAATTCAACTGCTGTGTGGGTACCGATGTACCCGGCACCTCCGGTCAGCAGCACTCTCATGTCAGCGCTCTCATATTAGCGCTCTCATATTAGCGCTCTCATATTAGTGCTCTCATATCAGTGCTCTCATATTAGTGCTCTCATGTTGGAATTTTACTTCTCTCAGTTAAGACGGCCATACCAGGACCCTGGCATCAGGACTTATCTTACAGCCATCCCGAGACACTCCTCAAGATCATCCAGTGCCTGCCTGGCATTCAAAACCTTGATTGTTGACATGCCTAACGCTTTCGCTGGTTTCAGGTTGATACCAAGATCATCAAGGAATAGTGCCTCACCCGGTTCGATATCCATTTTTTGACAAGCAAGTAAATAGATTTTGGGGTCAGGTTTGCGAATTCCAACTTTGCTGGATTCGATCACGACATCAAATAAATCCATTACCTCGTTCATTTGAGCGGCCTTCTCTGGGTCGCGTGCCATGGACGGACCCGCGCCACTTTTAACATTGTTGGTGATACAGCCGATCTTATGGGTAGATTTGATGATTTTTAATGCGTTCACCATCTCGGGCCTGAGATCTCCCGAGAGTAGAGCCAGTACTTGTGAGCCACTGACCTCATGTCCTAGCTCGCGAGCTTCAAGTGCGAACATAATATCGAATTCTTCAACGCTAATCTGGCTGCTCTCCAACTGGGCCCAGGCATTGGTTTTGGGGTTAGTTGAATTTATCTTGCGGATGAAGTCCACTGGCAGGCGCAGCGCCTTTTCGAATCGATTAAATGCTTCAAATGGGCTAGTAGTGATAACCCCTCCAAAATCCCACAGTACTGCCTTGATTGTCATCGTTGTCCGTCAATAAATCCCATTAGAAGAAGCGCAACTATACCGAAGCGAGCAGGGTTACCCAAGTGAGTAAAGCTAGCCAGGCGAATGAAAGTTAGCTGACGTTAATTTCAAATGTGGCGGATTCAGGTCTTGCCAATCCACGCTGGGAAGAATTGATGGCTTCGATCATTAAACTGATACCAACTGAATCAGGAAATTCAGTTTGTACCTCGGATACCGCGGTTTCTAATCTCAATTCTCGCATAAAGAGTATCCTGAAGGCCTTGCGTACCTCTGCTATTTCCTCTTTTGGGTATCCAGCCCTTTCCATTCCCACTTTGTTAATGACGCGCATATGGGCAGGAAAGCCCTCTGCAATGGTGAAAGGCAGCACATCCTGAATGACCCGGCTCATGCCACCCACCATTGCAGCTTTACCAACGTGGCAAAATTGATGAATTGCAGATAATCCGCCAATATTTGCATAGTCTCCAATAATGACGTGACCGCCAAGGGTAGCACTATGACTCATCACGACATGGTTACCGACCGAACAGTTATGGGCAACGTGTGAATGGGCGAGCAACGCACAATCATCACCGATTCTGGTGACTGAACCTTCTTCTGTACCACTGTGTACGCTTACAAATTCCCGGATAATATTGCGATCGCCAATCTCCGTGTGGGTAATGGTGTTTGCAATATGTTTAAGGTCCTGGGATTGAATGCCAAGGGTAACGAAAGGAAAGATGTCACATTCTTCACCGATAAGTGTGTCAGATTCCACGACCACGTGAGAGCGCAATGTAGTACCGCTACCGATTTTTGAATTTTGGCCAACAGTGCAGAAAGGGCCGATGACACAATTATCTCCGATCTCTGCACTTTCATGAACGACAGCATGCTTATCAACATGAATCATGTAAATTCCCCTGTAAATATTCCAGTTTCTTGTGTTTTTTTGACCCTAACCAGCTTTACAAAGTTCCTTGTTAACGTCTCTTTGCAGGCGTTAAAAACAATGTTTGCCCGGCGGGTTGAAATCTACCAGCGAAGGGTGTGCTGCAGGATCAGAGGTGGGGCTACTGTTTGTTATAATCAACCGTGTACCAGGTTTCGGGTTTGATGCTGAATATAATACTGCTGTCTTCTCCCCCGGAGCTATCCGCATACGCCTGTCCTTGTTTCTCACCGAGATAACGGACTGCCATGGCGAGTCCCTGGGCAGCTGTAGGCTCGCTAATTGAGAATGGCCCTTCAATGGAAACATACTGGTAAGGGGCTTCTTCGGTTTGAACGCATAGGCTGATCCGGCCACCATTTTCCAGTAGTTTACCCTTGATCGAGGTTCGCCCGGTGATCATCCAGGGTTCGCCTCCTGGCTCGTAGTCATACCAAATTGGAACGGTAAGGGGACCTTTGCCTTCCCTTGGAATGCTAACAATACCAACGTGAAGCCCTGACAGGAATTTTTCCCGTTGATCCTTTGACATGGCTAACGACATAAATCCGTCTCCTGAATTTCGTACAACAACCCAATTAAGTCGCTGTCCTCGTAGTCTGAAGCAGGGTCTTTGTACTATGCCTGCTGGTTATAATCAAGTAGATTCTCTAAAAAACCAATAATGGACATTTATTCACTATATGTAACATTTGTTTTCTTTTTATTTCGCGATGATATAATTCCCACCAGATATTTTCATGGACATCTTTGTGGTGTTCCAATTTTTGAAGGTAACCCGGGGGGATCCTTCTGTGGCTGTTACCAAAAACACGAATAACAAAAACTATGCAAGATATACAAAATAACAAACCGCCACTCGATCGATCCCTGGTTGACCAGCATTCCTTTACTAAAGAGGACCTGGTTGAGTGTGGATATGGGCGACTGTTCGGTCCGGGTCGTGCTCATCTTCCGATAGATAAAATGTTGATGATTGACCGGATTACTGACATACGTGAAACTGGCGGTTTCAAGAATAAAGGATTGATTCGGGCTGAATTTGACATCAATCCGGACCTGTGGTTTTTTAAGTGCCATTTTCATGATGACCCGGTCATGCCCGGTTGCCTCGGGCTGGATGCCCTCTGGCAGTTAGTTGGGTTTTACCTCGCATGGAAAGGAAACTGGGGGATAGGAAGAGCGCTTGGTTGTGGCAAAGTTACTTTCAGGGGTACTGTATTGCCCACCGCCAAACTCATCCAGTATGAGATTGATCTCAGTCGAATTCGTGAAGGAAAAAACGTGTTGGGTATTGCTGATTGCAGGGTGCTGATGGATGGTGAGCAAATATACACGGCCGAGGGTGTGAAAGTTGGATTGTTTACTTCAATAGATGAATTTTAGGTGATTCGATGAAAAGAGCCGTCATTACTGGAATGGGCCTGGTATCTCCGCTTGGAAACAACAAGGCAGAAACGCTTAAATCCTTGAAAGATACTCGCTCTGGTATCCGTTTTCAGGAAGCATACAAGGAAATGGGTTTAAGAAGCCAGGTGGCGGGCAGTATTCATATTGACCTGGATGCGCAAATCGAGCGCAAACTCCGTCGATTTATGGGTGACGCTGCGGCATTTTCTTACATCGCGATGAATGAGGCGGTCGCCGATTCGGGCCTGGAGGCGTCAGATGTCTCCAACATCCGTACCGGCATCATCGCAGGCTCAGGGGGCGCTTCTTCCTCGAATCTGGTGGAAGCGGCAGATATACTACGCACGAAAGGCATCAGGCGGATTGGCCCATATCGGGTGACCAGAACCATGGGTTCGACCGTCTCCGCTTGTCTGGCGACACCGTTTGGTATCAAGGGTGTTAACTATTCAATTACTTCTGCCTGTTCCACCAGTGCGCATTGTATTGGTCATGCAGCGGAGTTAATCCAGTTGGGTAAGCAGGATATCGTGTTTGCAGGTGGGGCTGAAGAAGAACACTGGAGCATGTCATCTCTTTTTGATGCCATGGGTGCGCTATCTACCGCTAGAAATGATCAACCAGACAAGGCCTCGAGAGCATATGATAGAGACAGGGATGGGTTTGTGATTGCGGGTGGAGCCGGGTTCCTGGTGGTTGAAGAACTGGAACATGCAAAGGCGCGTGGTGCCAAAATCTATGCTGAGCTTGTGGGTTATGCAGCCACTTCAGATGGTTACGACATGGTAGCGCCTTCCGGGGAGGGCGGGGAGCGAGCCATGAAACTTGCCATGTCCACGGTTGAAGGAAAAATTGATTATATTAATGCCCACGGCACCAGTACGCCCGCCGGAGATCCACCTGAAATTGCTGCCATCAGGAAAGTTTTTGGCGATGATATTCCAAAAATCAGTTCCACCAAATCTTTATCTGGTCACTCACTCGGTGCGGCTGGTGCCCATGAGGCTATTTACTCCCTGTTGATGCTTCAGAATGATTTTGTGTGTGAGTCAGCTAATGTTGAGAATCTTGACCCCGAATTGGGAGAGTTCCCTATTGTCAGGAGTCGTATAGACAACGCCGGTCTCAGGACGGTGATGTCAAACAGCTTTGGATTTGGCGGCACCAACGCGGTGCTTGTTTTTCAAAAAATGGGATAGCATCCCGGCCGTACATCAACTATTGAAATGAACAGCATTCCCCATGATCCAACCCCAGCAAAAGCCTGAACCATGAGCAGGTCCAGAATTGTCATCATCGAAGATGAGCCGGACATTGTTGAGATCATTAGCTATAACCTGAAGAGGGAAGGCTACCAGGTATCATCAGCTGGCAGAGGTGATGAAGGCATTAACCTTGTACGTAACAAGGCACCCGAACTGGTGATCCTTGACCTGATGTTACCTGGGATGGATGGCCTTTGTGTTTGCCGGCAACTGAAATCCGACCCGCTGACTAAAGATATTCCCATCATTATCGTCTCTGCGAAGGAAGAAGAGAGTGATGTTGTCATCGGTCTCGGCCTGGGTGCGGATGACTATGTGGCAAAACCTTTCAGCCCCCGGGAGTTGTTAGCTCGAGTAAAGGCTGTCTTGCGTCGCTCGCCTGTCAGGGAAGAGCTCAATGCCGAGAGAATAAGTATCGGTGACCTCGTTATTGATTCGGTTCGTCATGAGGTTCGGGTTGCGAACCAGTTGGTTAAACTGACTGCGACTGAATTTAAAATTCTCTATCAATTAGCTTCCCAACCCGGCCGTGCATTTAGTCGGGAACAATTGCTGAATCGTGTTGTGGGTGAAGGCGTCATCGTCGTGGATAGAAATATCGATGTGCACATACGTTCTGTTCGAAAAAAACTGGGTTCCTGCCAGCATATGATCCAGACGATTCGTGGCATAGGTTACCGATTCGTTGATGAGCGGTAGCTAATGCCTGGTTCCCGGCTTCTCTGGCAGATCTGGGGTATTCTCGGGATAATGGTCTTTGTTTGTATTTTTGTCTTTGGCGTTCTGGCAGCTGATCGTGTCGAAAAAAATGCCAGATCGGATATTGAACAATCACTCCGGGCTCAAGCGATTATTCTCAGGCAACTTTTTCTTCCCCAATTGATCTCCAATCAACCTGTTGATGCCAAAACAATGGCAGATACAACAAACGGCATGGCAATACGGATTACGCTTATCAACCTTGGCGGGAAAGTCCTGGCAGATAACCGCGAAGATACAAGTTTAATGGACAACCATGCCAGCAGACCAGAGATCTTGCAGGCGATTCAGCAGCAATTTGGCGTGTCTGAACGCTATAGCAGTACCCTCAAACAGAATATGCTCTACATCGCCTTATCTGTTGAGCAAGGTGGTGCGCCTCTGGGATTTGTCAGGGTTGCTCTTCCATTCAAAGCGATTGATCTCCAGCTGTCAGAACTGCGAAGGCAGATATGGTTTAGTGCCGCGATCATAGGCAGTTTCTTCTTGCTGATAGGGTTTTTCTTAGCACGACAATTGACGAGACCCATTACGCAGATGACTGTCGTTGCAGGTGATATGGCGCAGGGCAATTATTCGCTTCGTTTACCGGAAGGAAGAGCAGATGAAATAGGTCAGCTCGCAATAGCCTTGAATGAGCTGGCGAGAGGAACGGAGGAACAGATTCGAGAATTAACCCGTAGCAGAAATGAACTGGCTGCTGTGCTTGGTGGTTTGACTGAAGGCGTGATCGCGGTTGATCTTGAGTGCAATATTTTACAGCTGAATAATTCTGCGAAAAAGATGCTCGGCCTGACAGATCGTGAAATCCTGGGCGAGCCTTTGTTTGATAATATTCGTGTTCCGGAAATCAATGAATGCGTATTGTCCTGTTTGAGTGGATCTAGCACAGTTGAAACGAACGCCAGTATCGCTGACACAAAGCTTAATATTGTCGTTGTGCCACTGGGTGGTGGAGCGCATCTCGCGTTGTCAGGTGTCATTGTCGTTTTACAGGACGTGACTGAGATGTTCCGGCTTGAGCAGGTGCGGCGGGATTTTGTCGCTAATGCGTCACATGAACTAAAAACACCAATCTCCGTCATCAGGGGCTTCATCGAAACGATTATTGATGATCCCCAGATGCCCGCGGAAGTTCTGCAGCAGTTTATCCTGCGAACCAGTGCCCAGATAGGCCGCCTTAATAATATCGTTCAGGACCTCATTCATCTTTCTCGA
>Ga0209988_10001130_pt1 | contig 17270 bp, 25 predicted proteins | sample N075metaG_FD_183115 | JGI IMG/M metagenome (GOLD analysis project Ga0209988, IMG submission 183115) | Deep subsurface microbial communities from Kermadec Trench to uncover new lineages of life (NeLLi) - N075 metaG (SPAdes) (version 2) | ecosystem: Environmental > Aquatic > Marine > Ocean trench... | reverse complement strand
TCGAAGTCAGTCTGAAACGAACCCATTGCTCGCTGCAACGCACCGTTAATATCCGATGCCAGCGATGAGTTTCCATCGAAGTCGGTAATGAACGAATCCATCGAAACGCCCATCAGTCCATCTTTGGCATCCGACTGGGTACTGATCTTAATCGACATTAGGAAATCAGCGTAGAAAGATCAATCCGAATTTGCTTGCCCGGTGTCATCGTAATGCTCCCGAGCGCAAAATCCTTGAAGTGCAGCAGATAAATACTGCTTAAGATTGCCGCCCCGGTGATGTCCGGGGTCCAATCTCCACCCCCCGTATTTTCAAATATAATATCGTCTGGTGTACCGTCATCATAGGTCACAATTCCATTGCTGCCTGACCAGACTCCACCCAGTGTTTTCCTGGCATAACCTGTTCCGGCAGGGTCAACCAGGTTAGACAGAATAGTGGTTGAGTCGAGACTGTCTGCTGCGTTTGTGTACAGGAATAATTGCAACGACGCTGAATCGGTCAATGCCTGGTACAAGGCAGGAACAATGACATTGTCTCTGCCTTCAAAGGGTGTGCCGTTAGTCGCCATTAGGCAGCATTGGGCGCAGTGACGGTATTCGGCCCGGACATCGACACCGTTCCATTCAACACGATGGCAGTATCATTCAACTGCAAATCTCCGGTTCCTGCTGCGATAGTCGATATGTCACCGTCCATCACAAACGTATTGCCATCTGACTGGTAGATCCTGAACCACGTGCCTGTGCCGGTTGCGTTCGCCGCATTATCTGCGGTTACACCGTTGAGCGTTAATACGCCTGCTGCTGCTGCCGGGGCGAACGCACTAACGTCGCCAGCAAGTTCTGCAAGCACCGTTGTCTCTGCACCACCACCAGCGGGTTGTGCGCCAGAAAGTATTTTGATGACCACGGTTGCGCCGGCATACGCTGTCAATTCATCCAGCATATTGTTGCGAACGATTGTCGCAAATTTCATATTAGCCATTGGTTAATTCGCCTCGATCAGAGTCTGCCGCTTTCGCAAGTAACTGTGGTGTGACCTTGCAACCTATCGGCACATGATCCTCTAAATATTTAATCCCTATTGGACCCAGTGCCTCGATCGCCGGTTGTAAATCTTCAGGTGGTGTGACAATGCCATGCATATGCTTCGCCCATAAAAAAACTCGCGAATGCGAGTGTCGGTTCCGTACTTTGGGATTCTAAGGTCAATAAGCGGCCAAATCAAGCGGCAATCAGGGGTAATTCGCGCCGAATGCGCTTCTTCCCTGCCAATATATGCCGGCGAAACCCCCTGGGTGACAGCCCCAGGAAGGTCGCTATCTCTGCTTTGGTGTACATCTGTCCTGTTTCCTTGATCGGATAAGAGAACCGCATCCAGATGCAGATGCGTTGATTGTCGGGTAAACGGCGCATTGCCAGTCGCATACATCGAATATGGCCTGGTGTATCCAGACATAGAATCTTGTCCCTGCTTGGTGGTCGTTGTACCTGGCCCTCATGCAGTATGCGGTACAGCAGGCTCACCATTTCAGGCTCGATCAACTCATGCCGGCAGTAAGACTCAAGCCAACCGTTGAGATTCACTTCCTGCGTTTTCGTTTAACCGGGCGTTTCGGGTGTCGTACTGGATGGTCGGCCATAGTCAATCTCCAATAGAAATCCGTCGATCAGCATGAATACCTGACCGCAGATCATCTGGAATTTTGCTTGGTAATTGATCATAACGGGGGTCCATCAGGGGAGTGTACACCCGATACCATTTATGTTGTCCTGTTTCGGTGACCTTAAACGGTTATCAATTATGCCCCTGAAGGTGTACCCACTGTGAATGAAGCTCGTGATAGTCATAGTCCGGGTTGTTCAGCGCCCAGGTCTGCAGCCTGACCAGTACCTCTTTCTCATCGCCATAAGTGGCTTGGAACTCACGCTTGGACTGTGCAAACGACACTCCAAGCAATCCGGTCATTTCCTGGTTGGTCAGGTCATTCGATGTGATTGCCTGGTGATGCCACGGTCAACATAGGCCATACGTGAACGCATGACCCAACCTCCTTCCGCCTGATGTAACGTGCTGAATTGTCGCCCGTACCTGGTGACGGTTTAACTGGCAAGGCAGACACCACTTGATCGCATTCATGCGCTGTTTGTCAGACTTCGTTGCTCGTACTGTCATTTTTCCCTTTGTTTTATCTCTAACCTTCGCCTGTAAATATTTATCTTTGCTTGTTTTAATTCTTCTCGTTCTTTCTGCCAGCAATCTCGACACAACGGTTTTGTATTATATTTGGCATAAGCCAACATCGCACCAACCTTGCGCCACACATCAACGCCACAAGTACCACACTTGGTTTCCTCCCAACCACCACGCCTACAAAATTCCCTCCTGGCACTTCCACGATGTCCTTCTAAATCAGCCCCACTGCGGGCAGTACATGATTGCATTCCGCTAATAGCAACCTCGCCATGCGCCCTTAATGTACTTGAATTAGTAGATGCAAACCCACTGCGCCTGCTCATTGCCATGCCACCAGAAACTGATGGATGTGTTTGCTCGACAATGGCTGACGCTCCGGTGCATAGATATCATCGCAATATTTGCAGACAACGCTGCCGCACAATCCAGTAGCGCGTCCGATCGCTGCCTTCGATTCGCCTGCTATAAACATTTCAGTCAGCATATCAACCTTCCACTGTGGTGTGGGTCCACTCATCCTAACTCCCCTTCCCACCTGTAGAACCGATGCTTAAGTTTGTCGAACCGTTGGGCAGCAGTTGTACTGTGATCAAGCTCTGCCCGCGATTGAATGTTGCAACAAAAGTAAATCATGTCCTGGAAATTGACACATCCCTGTGCCACTGCAAATAAATTGGGTTTGGTCTGGGAGCATAACTGTGCTGCTTCAATTGATATCGGTCCACCTTTTAGCTTATCTACTTCGTTAGTAGGTTTCGCATGACGCTCCAAAACTCTGCCCTGAAACTCCAGCACCATGCCTTTTGTCTCGGCATCCATAAACATCTGCCAATCTTCCTGATGCATTTCAAAACTAACGCGGTACTTCGGACCATCCTTTGTTTTGCTGCTCGATGGATTTGGATTCATTAGTTCCAGGCTAAATGGTTTCGTATCGTCCAGTGGATTTAATGCGTCCATTACAACCACTCCGGTAAATCTTCTGCTTTCTCTGTATGCCGGGCAAGATCTTCCATCGAATGCCGCAACTTCTTAAAGTGGATCTGCATCGACAGCATCTTTCGTTGCTTACGCTCTGCCGCTTGCATTTCGTCCCAGGTAGCTAAACCCCACAGATTGATGTCCACCGTTCGACCATTATCTATTCCGTTCGCGCCAACATACAGATCATGCTTGTACTTCTTTGCCTGAACTTCGGCGAGCAGCAAATAGGGCAACTTCTCAAAAGGAATAAAGGTGTTTTTGATATCGACTGTTCTTGTTGATCCGTCAGTGAAATAAAATATGAAATCCTGCTTATCCGAAACTCCCTGATTGTTGGACGTTTCCTTAAATTTCAGGTTGTTCGATTCGGCCCATTGTCTTAAGGCGACCTCACCGCATCGACCTGTAAAATATCTGCCAGTCGCGCTGTACCCGGTGTAGTTCTTGGTTTTCATAACTGATCTACCGAGTATTACCTGTTCCCAATCTTTGCACTGCTGCCGCCCTTGTTCATCTATATGAATCGTTATCACCCCTGTTCTCCGTTAGTGTTTCACTTCCAGTAATGACTCAAGATATGCGTTACCAACCTCCATCGATATGGGTTCACCTGGCCCTATACATTTTCCAGCAACCGGGTAAGACCTTGCATCACCACACAATGGGCAACAATCCCGGCAATCGTTCTCATTCCTGCTTGCCTCAAAACCGCCGATCCACTCATGTCCCTTGTCACATTCAAATAAGTAATCATTGTTTTTCATAAATTTCACTTTCAGCTTGCCCCTTTTTCGGGTGGTAAGAACCAGACCGTACTAAGCGTTTCGTACTGGTACACATCAGATGCGCCACCCACCATGTTGACAGTGGGCGCGGTCAGAGCATGGATTTACTTTGTTTTGGCCTGCTCGAGTTACGGTCAAGTGTGGGATTAGCACCGACTGATGGTGGTTGCTTGACGGTAGAGACACAAGATGTGGTATATTCCCTGCGTCTGGTGTTTAGCGGTCAAGCATCAACATCAGATTTAGCCTCGGTGCGTACTCCTGTTCGCGCCGGGGCTTTTAATTTTATACACTCAATTCATAAGACATTCAACCGTTCTAATTGCTCTGCAGTTTGCCGGATTATATGCTCAAGTTTGTTCAGTTGAAGATCCATTCGATCAAACGCAGAGTTAGCTTTTATTGGTTCTGGTTCGTCCTGCGCCTCAGTCGGAACCGGACCAATCAATCGATCAGCAAGATCCTTAAGATCATTGCGCCGTTCTGCTATTCGATCTGCTGCATTGTTAATGCGGTCAATGAATGTATCCATGTGACCTGTTGGTTGATCAGGTGTACACGCTGCAATTTCTCTTGCCATTGCCTCTGGTGGTCTTGCTCTTGCCATTATTTTCTCCTGGTTAAAAAGGATGTTCGTCATCGTCGCTGCCGGGTTCCCTGTTTATTGGATCTTTCATCGTGGTTTCATCGATTGGCATCTTTGTTGTACAGTCCAAGCAGATAGCGTCCCAGTTTGGAACTCCAATGCTTCTTTCTACTATCCCGTTTCGTTTCCACGATACGTGTTTTATCTGGACTTCTTTGTTGCACCTTGAGCATACGATCACGTTTCTTCTCCCGTACTTTCTGTTTATACCAACCAATACGAACGCGCCCATTGCGGGCAGTTCTGTTCCTGGTGTTGGCGACTCGTTTACTCATTCCTTCTCCCGAAGTTTCTTCAGTCCATCGGTGATGGTCTTCGCGCAATCAAAGCACAGCAAGTACCATTTCTTGGCGATACGATGATTACGAATGCGATCGCCCATTGTGCCGCGTCTACCGCATCGTTCGCATAAGACAATCATCCGAGTCTGTACGCGGTGTGTTGTTCGCCGCACTCCGGGCAGATGAAAGTTAGCAAGTCGCGTCCCTGCATATCTTCTTCGATGTTTACAAACTTAACTTTCGATTCAGGAATTAAATCGTGATTGCACGTTAACGTGACGCAAACCTCGCGCTCGACATCAATTTCATCATCGTGCGGTGACGCAGTTTTCCACTGGTCATAAGTGTTAAACCCACTCACGTTTCGTCCTGGTGCAGCAATACGATTTTCCGGCCCAGGTCGTAGGTTGGCTGACCTCGATTCTTGTTGGCGATTTGTCCAATAAACACAGCAGAACACCCGCAATGCGCAGCAATACTGGCATATGAACGTCCAGAGTCATGTAACTCTTTGATTATTCTTGAGAAATTAGTTGCCATTTAATTACTATACACCCTTGCCAAACCCTGTACACCTTGCTAAAGTTAGCACAAGATTTGACCCACCCTGCGAGAAGGAAAAAGATTATGACTACCACGTACCACAAAGAACCAGTAGTAGGATATGGCGACGGTTTAATTAAGTCTGACGAATCACCGGAACACACCGTCGAAAAATTCAACGATGATCGTAACGACAATCACAACAATTGGTTCACGATTGGCGACACTCGTTACAACGTCCACCCTTACCGATCTGATTTTGGTGGATACCCGGTTCGATGGACTGAAAGCGTATAAGAGGCAATTTCACGGGCAGCGGGAGACTGCCTACTGAAGTTTCTTTTTAACCTGCGAGGAAATACCATGACCATCAAGACAATCAATCGTGCCACTTGTGGCAAAATCCGTACTGACCTGAATGCTGCATTGGAAACAATCGGCAAAGAACTTGGTCTGACCATTCACGCTGGAAGCGCATCCTACAGTGACACTTCTGTCACGTTCAAAGTTGAGTGTGTTCTGGAAGGCGTTGACAAAGGCAAAGAGAATTTCGAGCGTGACTGCTTTCTGTTTGATCTGCCTGAGTCTGCATACAAAGCAGAGTTCACTTGGAACCAAAGCACTTGGATTCTGGAAGGCTTGAAAACTCGTTCACCGAAGTTTCCCATCATCGCATCGAAGAAAGGTACAAGCGGACCAAACTACAAACTGCCGGAAAAAGCAGTCAAATCTTTGTCTGAGAAGAAAGTCCAAAAAGTAACCGTCATAGATTTCGACCCCAAGACAACGGGAAATCTCAGGGGCAAGGGTGACGTTGGAGTATGAAATTCAGGGACGAGGAAAAACATCTGCGCCAATACCGCAAACAGGGAAAGTCTGCGGATTGGTTACAGTCGTGGCTGAAAGGCTGGCGACAATTTGATAACCTGCGAGGAAACCGAAAATGAGTTACATGAAACAGAAAGACATTGAACTGCGCAACGCGCTGAAGGACATCGGACGCGGTATGAACCCAGACAATCAGGGGTTCGATGTGTTCAAGCACGCCTATGACTTCCACGTTACCTGTGAAGGCGACATGAGCGTCATTTGGGCTGATACCGATGTGGCACTGAAGTGGTGCTACGAGAACCTGCCTGAAGGCATTGACAGGCGTACCAGAGGATTCGTGGTCGAGTCAACCTATGTCGGCATCATCACTCAGGGAATGCGTCGTGCTGACCTTGTGGACGAGTCTGACGCTGAAGAAGAACTGTCCAGAGAACACTGGGCGCATCAGCAAGATCAGGATGAAGAATGGATGGCATCACAAGAGTGAAACTGACGATTCCTAAATGGATGAAATCGCCAGAGGTATCTGCCCCAACTCTGCTGCCAGTGTAAGTCTGGCCGATATTTCACAGGCAATAAAATCAGGAGATTAAAATGCCGGATATAGTAAAAAGTAAAAGCGAAAATACGTTCACGCTGATTGAACCCGGAACTCATATTGCCCGCTGTTATGCAGTGGTCAACTTGGGATTACAAGAGTCATCGTGGGGTCCGAAACCAAAGCACTATTTGGGCTTCGAGGTAACCACCGTCAGAGTCAATTGGGAAAAAGACGGTGTGAAACATGAAGGTCCGGCCATCATCGGTTCGACTTATACCTCGTCACTCAGTAAGAAAGCGATCTTGAGATTGCAACTGGAGTCGTGGCGCGGTAAAGCGTTCAGTGAACTGGAATTAGAAGGATTCGACCTCCAGGTTTTGATTGGTGTTCCCTGTATGTTGTCGGTAGCACACACAGACGATGGACAATACGCCAACATTGCGACGATCATGGGTCTGCCCAAAGGCACTGTCGCACCTCCGCAGGAAACACCGTCACTCAAGTATGTTCCGAGTGATGATACTGCTGCTGCGGATCTTGCTGCGCTGCCAGAATGGATGCAGAAGAAGATCGGCAACCAGGCAGTGAAAACGGAAAACCCGGAACCACAGGGAACACTGCAAGGCAACCCTGATGATTTTGACGATGACATTCCTTTTTAGGAATCCCTCGCAGGGATAGCGGCAAGGTTTCCACAATCCTCCAATGAAGGACTCGTCCACCTGAGAACCGCGAAACGGACCCTAATTTTAACGGGAGCAAGACATGATTAATTTCTTCTTAGACCTGGAAACCATTCCAGACCAACGACCACTGGCACTGGAAAAACTTCGGGCAGATGTCACTGCGCCCGGTCAGTACAAAAAGCCGGAATCAATCGACAAGTGGCTTGCAGATAACGCCCAGTCTGCTGCTGAAGAAAAACACCACAAGACATCACTGAATGGCATTGCCGGCGAAATATGCTCAATTGCATGGGCATTTGATGATGGGGAAATTCAGGGATTGTTTCGACCACCAGACATCACAGAAAGGCAATTTCTTGAAACCTTTTTTGAAACTATTTATGGCGAAACTACAGCCACAATGAAACCAGGCGAAGGCACTCCAATGTTGCAGTGGATTGGTCACAACTTGATTGACTTCGATTTACGGTTTCTGCTCCATCGGTCACTGATCAACAACGTCAGACCCATGTTCACTTTGCCAGTTGATGCGCGTCACGGTCAGGGTAAGGTATTCGACACCATGAAAGAATGGGCTGGCTGGAAAGGATTTGTCTCGCAAAATGCACTCCGTGAGGCGTTTGGGATCAAGGGTAAGTCCGACATGGACGGTTCAATGGTTTGGCAAGCGTACCAGGACGGTAAGTTTGAGGAAATTCTCGAGTACAATAAGGATGATGTCCGAATCGTCAGGGAAATCTACAACAGGATGACATGGCAAACCTGAAATATTTATCGGTCTGTTCCGGGATTGAGGCAGCAACGGTTGCATGGGAACCGCTTGGCTGGAAGGCAGTAGGATTCTCTGAAATCGAGAAATTCCCAAGTTCAGTGCTGCAACATCATTACCCTGACACACCAAACTTTGGAGATATGTGTGATCACAAAAGCTGGCCCGAATCAGATGTCGATGTTCTCGTCGGAGGAACACCCTGCCAAAGTTTCTCAGTGGCTGGACTTCGGCAAGGAATGGCAGACCCAAGAGGCAACCTCGCGCTTGTCTATCTTGCAATCGCTGAACAATATCGCACCACTTGGCTGGTATGGGAGAACGTCCCCGGTGTACTGTCCAGCGACGATGGACGGGACTTTGGTTCCATTATCGGGGCAATGGTCAAACTCAGGTATAGCATCGCATACAGAGTGCTTAACGCTCAGTACTTCGGAGTTCCACAGCGACGCAGACGGGTGTTTGTTGTCGGATATCTTGGAGACTGGCGATATCCAGCAAAAGTATTATTTAACCCCGAAAGCTTGCGCCGGAATTCTTCGACGCGCGAAAAAACGCGGCAAGATATTGCCCCTACAATTATGGCTGGCGTTGAAAATGGTGGCCCAGGGCATGGGGCGCGAAGTGGACACTCAAAAGATGAATTGATTGTGCCTGTTGCTGCGCCACTGGGCGGCCTGACAGGCGGCCACAGGCAGGATCTCGATGCCGGGGCGTATATCCCCGAGGTCGCTAATCCACTCACCGCCAGAATGCACAAGGGTATCAACACAACGTGTGATGAGGGGCAGACCCCGATTCCTGTTGGCATGGCAGTGAGAAAACTGACCCCTATGGAGTGCGAACGCTTGCAGGGATTCCCTGATGGATACACAGACGTACCGGGTGCGAGTGATTCTGGACGCTACCGGGCGTTAGGCAATTCGATGGCAGTTCCAGTAATGAACTGGATCGGCAAACGCATACAAGAGGTGCATGATGAGCAATGTGATTAAATTTGAAAAGTATCAGGACGTAACCGGATGGTCACTGCATAAGATCGGGGATTGGGTGCGCGAACACAAGTGGAAGGGATTTGTGCTGCACTGGAAGAATGGCGATAATGTCACCATCGAGCGCACGACTTGAGGGACAGTCAACTGAGAATAGTGCAGGCATCACTGGCTGGATGGCTGGTGTTTGTCGCCTTTGTAATCTTTGGTGTCTACTGCGAGGCAACAAAAGCAGAACCACAGGCAGGACCGCGCTGTGATATGTATGGCAGGAATTGTAATGATTTTATCCTTCACAGAAAGGCGACATAAAAATCCCGACTACAGCATTGAGGCATGGATAACGGGTGTCCGACTGCCTAACGGGAAGGTGCATTGGCAGGTATCGGTTGAAGGTGCTGATGACGAAGAAGAAGCCGCAGGGATTCTGGAGAAAGCGGCAAGAGTATTGCGACAGGCTATCGTTATGAACCCACAAGACAATTAGAGCAACTCGTCATTTCGCCTTCAGGTCATCATAAGCTTCGTCATAGGCATCGAGTTCTATTTTGTAATCGGCTAATCGCACTGCGTCAGAAGATTTGTAGTCATCATCGGCATCTCTTTTAAACTCAAGGCGAGCAATGTTCCTTTTTAGTCGGTTAATATCAGATAACAATAAAACCCGGAATGCACTCTGTATAGGCGCAGTTTTCTCCGTAATTTTATCATCAAAATCATCGGCAACCGCTTCGCCAATAGACTGAACAAGGGCCGGCTTAACGAATAACCATGATATTGCCAATACCGGGATAAGTGTCGCCACTGTACTGATAGAAATACTTATTCCATGCCCTTTTAAGTCATTTGCCATTTTTAACTCCAGTTCGTGCAACGCCCAACCTCTTTTCGTATGTGCGTAATCCACCCATGCCTAACATGGCAAGCACAAGTGCCATTAAGGGTCCAGTCTCCAACTCAGGTAAATCTATTACATCAATCCCGGCGACAAATATTCCCCAGGTCAACAACGGAGCAATAACGAAACTCCATGCAAGTGCGAAACCGCACACCCAACCGATCCACGGCCGCCATCCAGAAACGAAGATAGATCCATGCTCTGCTTCCTTCAGGTTGATCGCTAATTGTCCTGCCACCAACCCGGTCATTGCCAGTAACATCTGCGATTCCATTTGTTCCTTTGCTTCTTCCCTGGCATTCTTGTCCGGGATGAACTTCAGGAAACCGTCAACGACTGGTCCGATAATTCCTTTCAATAAATTGCCTAACATTATTTTTTCCTCTTGAACCAACGGAACCCGGTCATAAAGTGCGATATCATCCACAGCATTCCACCAAGCAGAACCACCCGGAAAAACCAGTTCCAACCGGCGCGCTCCGATCCAGTACCAACCAACCACCAAATGTGTTCACTCAGGGTGTCGCCGGGTACGTCATTAAAAACCGCAATAGCCTCGACCACGATAAAAAACATGACCCAAAAACCCCACGCCCAGGTAAACCATGTCACATTCATTTCATTAGCCCCGCTGAATATTGCACCTTGCCGCCATGACGATGTGCAGTCAATATTTGGTTACGTGGAGAATCACTGATACCGGCATGAATCCATGAATTAAACTCCAGGATAATCTGATCAAATACCAGATCCATTTCGGTCATCAACTCGACTGTGTCATACGGACTCAAGCCAATGACCGTAAAATCTGCAGCGCGTCCATCGATGTGCGCGCTCTTTGAACTGCCGTTGATCATGGTGTTCAATTCTTTCGGCCGGAACCCGGACGAGATACGCATCGGACTGTCTACCTGGTCACGCAATGGTTGCAACACAGTCACGCACAGGTCAGCCAGGTTATCGATCACGAACTGCGGTGGAGTCATGTCGATATCATTCCGAACAGCAGTCTGCGACACCAGGAACTCGTCCAGTGTGAAGTTTTTTGTTAGTCCCATGTTTATGGACCCCCACCAGAACCTATGGTTGCTGTCATGGTTATAGTCGCTGTGACCGGGAATATGCCCCCCGGAGTCTCACCATTGTTGTCGTAAATACTGAACGTAACCGATGCGGGGTTTGACCCAAGTATAGATTGGCTAACGTAGTATTCCTGGTCACCGTTTAACTGCTGAATTGTTCCACCGTCAGCAGTCAGGGTTCCAGAGTTGACCGTCCTTGATAGGTAAAATGTTGAGTTTGTACCGTTGACCAGCCACTCACCAACGACTGCGCTGTAACTCAAGTCCTGATTAATGAGATACAGGATACCGTCAGCATCAAATTTCACACCAGCAAAACAGATTCCATTGGGTCTGGTGTTGCTGACAATGTGGTTACTGAGACTGACAACATTAGTTGCGACAGCACCCTCGCTTTCGTGATTCATGCGTAAAAGCATTAAGAATAAGCCTGAGAATAATTACCGTACCAGGTTGTTCCTGCATCTATCGTCCAAAGAGAAACAGAGTCAACCGCGCCGCTTGAGACTGTAATTGTCGGAGCAACACCACTGGGCCAAAGGACGCTTGCGGGCCAACTAACTGTGCGTGTGCTTACGTCCTGGATGATCTTGATATGCATTTCTCCGTATATGCCTGTTGCCGGCGGATCGCTTAAAGAAAACGTGGCATTTTCAGTCAACGTGATAACAAACGAAGGTCCGAAGTCGTAAGGGAAATCTGGTGTTGCGTTTGTTTGTGTTATTTGTACGTGAGATATTCCATGATCCCCTATTCGCGGCCTAAGAATGACGTTATCCTGCATATTAAGAAACGCACCGTCGAATGTCTTTGTGCCAGTAATGGTTTCATTGCGGGACAGCCTCATAAAATTCTGACCAATATCCTGCAGTACCACTTCAACCTGTCCACCGGCAAAGAATGACCCGGCATCCTCCACACCAATCAGGGACGCACCTTTCGCGTTCGATATACTGGCAAGGATAACCAGGCCATCTTCCAGGTTGTCCGAAGTGAATATCAAGGCAGCAGCAGCATTGCGACCAACAATTTTGATTGGAATGGAAGTGTCCCGAAACAGCGTGATAATGTTGCCGCCTGCCTCCGGGTATCCACCACTGTTCAGGGTAATGCTTGTGCCGATCGATGTACCGGAATTATCAGAAAACAGATTGGTCGGAGTTGATGTGCCAGCAAGGAAAAATTCCAGTGTTCCTCCAACCATATTCAATGATGTTGAAGAATCCTGGAGTTGAACCGGGAAAGCATTAAGTGGGACAAAAGTTGGCATTATATTTCCTCGTCTGTTATCCAGGCTATGAATCCGCCTGTCGCAATTGCCTGTGCATCTGCTTCGCTAAGTGTTGCAGTCCATTTTTTAAATGCGGCAGACTGTGCTGCAATAGCATCTGCTTCCGCTATCTGCCCGGCAACTGCTTTGTTAATTGCCCGGAGAAATTCCGGCGAAGCGATTAATTCATCTGCAGATACTGAGCGCGCGGTCCTGCCCTTTGCCAGGATACCTCCAACAACACCAGTTGTTCCTGCACCCGGGAATCCAACAGCAGTTGATGCAATTTCCGCCACAATCGCTTTTCCTGCTGCCTGTTTTCCGACATCATATATTTTCGCAGGCAACGTCATTTCATTGATTGCTTTAATAATACCGGCGGCACTGCCAGAGGGGTTAGCCAGTGGCTTAGTATTGGATTTGACAATGGCAGTCATTACCGTACCAAGATCGTTGTACCGTTGTTGAGTCGCTTCATCCAGGTGCTTGAACAACAATTCTTTCGCTGTTGGATTGCGGTTCAGTGAAATAAATTTCTGTACAAAACCCGTACCCAATGCACCCGCACGACCTGTAGTGCCGCCAAAGATTTCACCCATTACCGTTGCAGCAACTTCTGCTCGTCGGGCCGGCGGAACAGTATTCATCAGCTTATTAAATGCGGTGACCGTTCCTTTCGGAAGTTCAGTGGCTGCCGCTTGAATCACCGGGACCATCGACTTCGCCAGATCCCTGCCAAACAGGGCAAGTGAAGATGCCTCTAATGCTTTCCTGGACTCGACTAATCGTCTTGCACCAGTATAAGTACTACCAACCCCAAAAGAACGAGCAACATTATTTTGCACATCAGATAAAAGACCATAGACTTCACTCAATACGGCATCGTCTGCTTCTGCAAACACACCCCTCCTACTAAAACCACGACCAATTTCTGATCGAACCCGGTCTAACGCAGCATAGGTTGGAATAGATTTCATATCCTTACCAACCAGGTTGAACAATGCTGTCTCTGTTGAATCTAAATTTGCCCTTCCAAGATCCTTAATCTTTTGATTCAAAAACTCCACTATTGCAACAGGGTTAACCTTTGTCCCTTTCGGTATTGCTTTATTAACAGTGTCATAAGCAGTTTGCGCACTGCCTTTCAAAGTCTTTATTGTTTCCGTTAACTCAGCCCGGATAGATTCACTGATCCCGGCTTTATCGGCAGAACCACCAGCACGTACAACCAGGTCATCTGCTTTGTCAGCAAGTTCACCAAGAACCTTGACCTCGTTACCCTGGAGTTTCGACCCACCTTCGGATTTCAATGCTCGAGTAACGTCCTGAAATATCGAATTACTGGAATAGTGTTCCGGGTTCAGGTCAACGCCCAATCTCTGTGCTGACTCAAGAACGGCAGGATCTGGCAACACTTCCTCGGCAAGCGCAGCAGGACGATTTTTCCTTAAATGATCGATGATGGTTGCTGGTGGAGTTATATCGACCGGCGCATCCAGTTTAGGCGCACCAACAGTAGCAACGGGCTTGCCCTGGGTAACCAGTGGAGCAGGAACCTTGCTGCCCGGCACATCCACTTTGGGTGGCACAACGTCATCTGGCAATTTCTTGCCAATGCCTTTTATACCCAGGAAGCTGAGAATGGCATCCGGCAAGGTTTGCAGAGCAGCACCACCAATCGGACCACCACCCAACCCTTCCGGGTCTGCTCCGAAGTCACCCAGGGCAGTCCTGAATCCACGGTCACGCACTTCATTGGCAAACGGGTCCGGTGGTCTGCGGTTTTCCTCCGGTATCCTGGTTGATGTGTTCTCCCGGTTCGACAGGTCGATGAGATTCGCAATTGCCATATTGGTAATCCCGGATACCACTTCGCCGCCCTTCATCAGTGCTTCTAACTGCCCCCTTCCCGACTCTGTAAACGGACCCACACCAATAAATTCTTGTGTGCCTTTGACAACGTCTGTTGCCGCATCATTGCCGGCCAGGGACGCAGGAATACCAAGCAGACCACCAGCAACAGTGCCGGCGATATTGGAACCCACAGTCAGCCCCACATCTGCTGCACCGATAAGACTTTCTGGAATCGCATTGGTCAGACTTTTAATCGCTGCCTGGGCGAAGTTACCTTCAAATTTCGGACCTTCTTCGACAGGTGTTTCAGTTGGGGTTATCGTTTGAACTGGCGGAACAAAACCATCGTCCAGAGTAAAGCCTGGTGGTAATTGCGGTTCACCGTCGAGAATAAAACCTGGTGGAAGTTTGTCACTCATCGTACTTGCCATGCTCCGTCTCGGAATATCATTTTCTCACCGTTTTTGCCGGTTGCAACATCACCCGATACAAAAACAGCAGACTCATCTTGCAAAATCTTAAGTCCATTATTGAATGATGATTGCAAATCTCTTAACGAATTTTTGTAGTCATCCAGTGGAACCGTCCTGACCAGGATACGAGTCTTTGCCTTTGTTGCTGCCTGACCTTCCGTATCGGTAATCGGACCACCACCCTTCAATGACTGGAATGCATCCAGGAACGCGCCGCCTTGCAGTTGCTCCAGTTTTGAAAGGATCGCGCTTTCTTTGGCAGTAAATCCAGTATCCTTTCTACCCTCAAGAAACCCGACCACACTTGCCAATACCGGATCAGAAATAACCTCGTCTATCAAATCACTGTAAGTATTGATCTGGAATGTTGCTGTTGGCAATGCGTCCCTGGCCTGTGATCTTGTCTTAATTGCGCGGCGCACTTCTTCTGTTGATGTCAGGTTCTCACGCTCAACTTGCATTCGTTTTGGCAGGGATGCAGTAATGGCATCCTGCTTACCCTTTTCAGCACCACCCGCAATTATCTCTGCTGCGCTTGCTTCTTCCTCGACAGTCGAAAGTGCAGTAAATTCATCTGTGGTTAAATCAACGGTTCCTTTCTCACCACCAACCGTAGCAAATTGACTGGTTGCCCTTTTTACGGTCAGGAATCGTTCTTGTCTTGGCGTTATCTGATCTGGATTATTTGGATCACCGAATGATTCAAATTCCCGAAATGTCCTGACATCTGCCGGTATGCTTTCATCATTCAAGCCAAGAGCCTTGCGTTGCAATGACTCGTTTGCCGATTGAACACCCTTGAACCGTCTGGTAATTTCTGTAAAGTTTCCACGTTGAGCCTCGGCCAATATCTGTCGTGACTGGACTGCATTAGTTCCCTCAATTTCCAGTTTCTGAATATGCTCAGTCAGTGCCGTAATAAACGGTTGCGGATCTTCACCTTGCCTGGGAACAAGCGGTCCCATTTTATTGGCAAGATTTACAACACCCGCAAAATCGTTTAGATACAACTTACGTTGCTCTGATTCTTGTGTTTGTGCTTCTGCCTGTGCAGCAAGCAAATCCTCAGATGCACCTAATTGACCTTCTCGCGCACTCGATAACGACAGCCGTGAATCTGCTGCTTTCGCATCCCGAATTGCTTGTCCAGGTTGAGCAGTCTTGCCACTGAGTGCTATTAATGCATTACTTCTTTGTATCGGCATTATTGAAATTTCCTATTTAAATACTTTTTCAAGAAACGATCCAACAGCAGGCGCAGCATCATTAATCCCGGTTGCAAACGCATCTGCTCGTCCAATAACTCCTGCTGCCTGAACATCACCCTTGCCAGTCAACAGGTTGGTAATATTAACCCCGGTCTGACCTCGTATGCCTGCCTGGGTAGTTGCTGCACCCTGACCACCCTGAATCAGATTCAGTAATTGGTTAATGCGAGTATTGTTGTTGCGCGTATCCAGTCCAGTTTTGAACTCAGTCAGGTCTTTTAAACGCTCGCCCGAATTAATACCCTTGCCGCCGGCAGCAGCAGCCCTGTTGATGGCCTGAAACCCCTCGGACGTTTCAAACGCCCCACTGTTGTTGTTGCGAATAAGATCCAGGACGCTGCCTTCAGTTTCACCACCAGTACCGGCAATTGCATCCGTACCAACAGTGGCAAACGGGTCTAATATTGCTTCAGCACCCGCACCAAATTCTTCCTGCGTGTCGATTCCTTCATCAATTGCCCTCGCCTGGATTCCTGATGCATCACCCGCAGCATTGCCACCAATAACGCTGGATGCGATTGACGCACCAATGATTGCTACGTTTCCCCAAGACATTCTATTTCTCCATGATCAGTCGCAATTACTTGCTGTTCAATCTTCATTAGATCTGTTTCCTCGGTAACATGAATCGTGATCCATGTTGTATCTTCCAATGCATATCCTGCGCGTTTTGTTCCGGGTTTAGAAACAAATATGCAGGGTGCTTCAATAATCTTTTGTCCATCTTCAGTGGCAACTGCTATTTTGCCCTGTGACACAATATTTATATGCTCTGTCTTATGAATCTTGCCGGTCAGCACTACACCTTTTGGTATGAATAATTCTCTTGCGTAGACACCCGGCGCGAAATGGTGGGTCGTTAATTCATCAAGATCAACCTGATCCGGCAAATCAAACATCATTGCCTCAAGGTCTGCTATCTGACCTCGACGGTATTTGGCTATGTCACCCTTATTTTCCGATGATTCCATGATCCCGCAACATCTGTAATACGGTGTTTAACTGGTCTTTAACGTCAGTCAATTCGCTGCCCAGGGACGTTACCTCGTCCACCAGTGTGTCCAGGGCGGCAGCAGTAGTATCCAGATCGGTTAACGCTTCAGACAGCACAGCAACCGCACCAGTAGCGTGAGGCGTGTATCCAGTGATGGCCGTGATGTCGCCGGCA
>Ga0209988_10001129_pt1 | contig 17271 bp, 9 predicted proteins | sample N075metaG_FD_183115 | JGI IMG/M metagenome (GOLD analysis project Ga0209988, IMG submission 183115) | Deep subsurface microbial communities from Kermadec Trench to uncover new lineages of life (NeLLi) - N075 metaG (SPAdes) (version 2) | ecosystem: Environmental > Aquatic > Marine > Ocean trench... | reverse complement strand
GGCGGTCCACGACAGAATCCGGAATTAACACATTGCGACGATTCTCTCGCAACCACCTGGCGTCCTCTGCGGAACCCAAAATTGCGGTCGCCCCGATGATGTTTGTTTGGCGTACGATGCCGTTTTCCACAAGTCGTTTTATAAAGGATTTTAGGATATCCATATCCATGCATAGGTGTGTCTGTAAATATCCTGCGCCAGCGTCAATTTTATCCGTCAATAGTTTTCCCTTCCATTGCTTCGCTGGCCGGTGAGGTATCACAAGACCGCCAATATAAAGATCCGGAGAATGCGAATTTCTCTCGTCTTGACTGACCGTCGATGCAATCCGAATGAGCTCAACTGCATCCACATCGAGCACCGATTTCGGGCGCGGATCAATTTCCTTCGGTGCACGCCCGCCTCTCACCAGCAGGAGACTGGTGACGCCCAGCGCAACCGCGCCGATCAGGTCACTGATTAGTGCAACCCTGTTTCGGTTGCGGCTGGCAAGCTGCACGATAGGATCGACGCCAGCATTGATCAGTATGCTGGCCGCGACCAGCGTCGACATGTGTAGTCGCCCAAACTGATTGTCGGTAAGCAATATGGCGTCAACATGGTCCCGCAGAAGATCGGCTTGTTCAGTGATAGAGTCTACGCTGGATTCCGGACGCAGGAAGATTTCCGCGCTGACGGCAAATTCACGGTTTCGAATGGCGTCTTTGAATGATCTCAAGGGGTGTGTGCGGCAGGCAATGACTTACTATGGATTCAAAGGTAATCCGTTCACCAGACTTACACAACCATCCCATTGCATTAGTTGTGCGGGAGTCTGGCTATCCAATGCCAGCTATGCTGAAAATCCGATTTCATTTTAAGTTTCACTCTGGAGCTGGCAATTACAAGCGACACTATTCAAGGCGAGCATTTCAATCGGGCACTAAAGCACTTGCAATCTGGCGACCCACAAGCCGCTGCGGACTGTTGCGCCCGAATTTGTACTTGATGTGCAATACGATCAGGTCGTTGCAGACCTTGAAACCAATGTACGTCGCATTCTCGAATTTTGCGGCCTGCCGTTTGAGGATGCCTGTTTGCGATTTCATGAAACCGAACGCGCGATCAAGACTGCAAGCTCCGAATAAGTACGTCGACCGATATACAGTAGCTCGGTCAATTTGTGGCGAAACTATGAAGCGCAACTGGAAATGCTGATTGAAATTCTGGAACCGCGACTCCGGGAACTCCCGCAAGCTGATCGACCGTCAATAATGGCGCATGCAGATGAGACTTAATCTCAGCTGTTGAAAGGATGCAGACGGTGCTCGTACTTTATCGTGTAGTACTTATTCACTCGATTCGAATCCAATAACCATCATGATAACGAACGCGTTGGGTTCTGCCGTCGTCCCCCAACTCGAAAAACCAGGTTTCACGGCGCTCGCCGTCATCTGTCAGGCGCACAAAGGTATCGCCATCTACATGTTTGAGTTTCGTCATGGCGTCACCGAGGTTATCGGAAGGAATGGTGATAGCTACCAGTTGATCGCCCCACTGGCGAATGGCCATTTCACCACCCCAGGGGTGCGCGTCGAAATTGCCCTCGTACATCGAGAAATCCGGCACGGTTTCTACGGGAGTCGTTTGCGCCGCTTGAAGGGCGGGCCGAATTGTATTCAGCAGGTTGCGATTCAGACGCCCGGTCGGGCCCTTACTCACATTGGTCATCGTAACTATGGCGATTTTTTCCTTGGTGATCATCTGGAAATTGGTGGTATACCCAGGGCAGCCACCGCTGTGGCCGACGACCACCGTGTTGCCATCGCGTTGGACCGCAAATCCGATGCCTCTATCAGGGTCAACCCAGTGGACGCGATGCATCTCACGCAGCGTATGTGCATCCAGCACCTCGCTGCCAGCCTCTTCGAGCAGCCTGAATTGCCAGCTGGCGAACTTGCCCAAATCCTTTACTGATGATGTGAAGCCCACCGCCGGCGTAAGGCCACCAGTAAAATACGGATTGACGGGTTCCCGCTTGGCATCACGATGAAAACCGGAGTAACCAATGGCCAGTTGTTCGCCCCGTTTTTCCACGGGGTAATAGGGTCGCGTGTTGCTCATTCCCAACGGGTCCAGGATATTTGCCTTCACGTAGTCCTGGTAATCCTGCCCCGACCGCGCCTGCACAATCTCACCGGCGATTGAGACAGCCAGGTTTGAGTACTGGTACACGCGTCGGGCCGGATAGAGGGTGCTTTGGGTCTTGAGTCCCTCGATCATCCGATCCCGGGTCGGGAAGGGAAAATCCGGTCCATCCCAATAGGGATAACCGGCTTCGTAGGGCAATCCTGAAGTGTGAGTCAGCAGGCTCTCGATGGTGATCGGTGCGCTGTTTTCGTGCGCCTGCCTAATATCGAACCAATCCAGGTGATCGTCGACAGGATCTCGCAGCGCCAGTTTGTTGGCATCGCGCAGCTGCATGATTCCGATGGCCGTAAAGAGCTTGCTGATGCTGCAAATGCTGTAAAGCGTATCCGCATCGGCCGGTCGTTTTGTTTCGAGGTTTGAATAGCCGTAGCCCTTGTTCCAGATCAGCTCCTGGTCATGCACAATGCCGGCGGATATGCCGGGGATACGATCGTAAATTCGAACACCTTCCAACCATGCATCGATCGCTCTGAGAGCACCTTTGACTTCAGGATGAGCCAGGATTTCATCCGTGGTCGGCTGCTGGATTTCCTCATCGGCAAAAACGAGGTTCAGGTGACTCGAAAAACCGCAGCATGCAATGAGTGTGGCAATATGAAATTTATATTTGATTGTCTTGTGCGTTTTCATTTTATTTCCTGTTCTTACAGGGGGTTTCCTTCAACCCAGGGAGCACCTGCCTGCAATAGATCCTCGCCCAGAGTTGCTGCTTCGGCGCGCGCTTTTTCCAAATCACTTTTGATCTGTTGAATCTGGGCGTTGGCGATTTCCAGTGTCCTTATTAGAGTGTCAGTAGGCCCATAGGTGGACCTGTACACGCCCAGCCTGACGAAACTAAGTCGTGACTGAATGGTTGGCCGTGTCATTTCACCCACCTGGTGCTTGGCACGATTACCGTAAAGCTCATCTTCAATAGCCTGTAACACTTTTTTGAGCTTATTGAGGCGTTTGTCGAGATCACCGGGGGCGACGGTGGCGCGTGACAGGGCTTTTTGCATGGCATCAACCCGGGCCAGTTCGGTGCGAAGTGATTGGCTGAGCGCGGTCGAGGACCTGACCGACACTTCGTAGCTACGCCAGAAAGCGGCGGCCTCCCCGGGTGAACTTCCCGGCAGCGCACGCTTTCTCAACGGCACCACTTCGAATTGGATAGGCGGGCTCAATGTCTTGATTTCGCCATCCACTTCTTTACTCAGGGTGGCGGTGTAGTCTCCTGGCGCCGCCAACAGTCCCGACGGTTCGGCACCGGAGGACGATGATGGCGGTTTGAGGCGCAGCGATTCGGGTGCTGGGTGACGCAGGTCCCAGGCCACCCGGTTGAAACCCTTCGCAGTGGGTCCGTTGACCCGTCTCACGGTATTACCTTCGGAATCCTTGACGATAATCCAGATCCTGGGTTCGAGTTCGGCCATTTCATCGGCAACAGCGTCCCAGCCAGGAAAGGCGATGTCCTCGCCGGTATCAAGCCGTGCCTTCTCACTGGCCTGGCGGATCTGCTCCTTCGACTTCAACCCGTCCCGCAAATGATACGTAAACACTGCCCCAAAATCGGGGTTCGGGGCAACGTAATGACTGGCCCCCACAGAACCGTTCTTATCTCCATCCAGCAGAAAACGCGGGTGGTACCACCAGGCTTTCCGGGTCGGGAAAAGGGTTGCCTCCTCGGCGAGTTGCTCTTCTGATACGCTCCTCAAGGAGGAGTAGTCGTCGAGCACGAAAATGCTCCTGCCAAACGAGGCGCCGACCAGGTCGTTCTCACGTTTCTGAATGGCAAGATCCCTGAATGCGATCGTCGGAACTCCACCCTCCAGCTTCACCCAGGCCTTGCCTGCATTCGGGCTGAAAAAGAGCCCAAACTCGGTGCCTGCGAACAGCAGACCAGGTTTCACGTGATCCTGGACGATCACCCACACCAGCGTCCTGTCGGGCAGATCACCACGAATGGATGACCAACTGGCGCCCCGGTTGCTGCTCTTGAGCAGATACGGTGAGAAGTCACCAAACTTGTGGTTGTCGAGAGCCATATAGACCGTGTCGGCATCAAACAAGTCGGCCTTGATATCGTTGATAAATGCCGTGGCCGGGACGCCCTTCAAACTGTCGACCTCTACGGTGCGCCAGCTGTCGCCGCCGTTTTCAGTAACCTGAAACAACCCGTCATCGGTCCCCACGTAGATGAGGCCTTCGACCAGGGGAGACTCCGATATCGAAGTGATCGTATTGTAGTTCGACATGTAGACGAAATCCCAGGGAGAATCCCAGCTCTGCAAACGCCCCATGACAGGCAGGTTCATGCGCTCCTGATTTCGGGTCAGGTCACCGGAAATCGCAAGCCACTTGTCGCCACGATTGTCAGAACGCCACAAGCGCTGGGAGGCGAAGTAGAGCCGGGCGGGGTCATGCGGGCTTATCAGGATCGGCGCGTCCCAATTGAAGCGCTCAACCTCTTCACCTGCCTCCGGCTGGGGCTGGATGAAGATCACCTCGCCGGTGGGTACATCGATGCGCGCCAGGAGCCCCTCCTGCCGTTTGGCGTAGATGATGTCGGGATTTCCGGGCTCGGTTGCGGTCTGGTAGCCATCCCAGTCCAATACCATCCGCCAGTCCGAATTCTGGATACCGTGAATGTTGTCGGTCCTGGAGGGTCCGCCCTGCGAGCCGTGGTCCTGGGTACCGCCATAGATGTTGTAGAAAGGCTCGTCGTCGTCAACGGAGACCTTGTAGAACTGCGTTACCGGAAGGTTCTCAACCCAGCGCCAGTTCTCGGCCTGGTCGAAGCTTTCGTAAATGCCGCCGTCATCACCCACCATGATGTAGTCTGGATCGCTGTGCTTGAAAGCCAATGCGTGGCTGTCACCGTGACGGTACTTGCTATTCACCCGGCTGAAAGTCTTGCCGCCATCCAGCGAAACCTTGAAATAGACATCCATCAAGTAGATGCGGTCAAACTCGTGTGGCGATGCATAGAGTTCCTGGTAGTACTGAGGACCGGTACCGCCGGAAACCGTGTCGGAGCGCTTATTCCATGAATTGCCACGGTCCGTTGATCGATAGAGCCCTCCTTGCCTGCGATTAAGTTCGATTGCTGCATATACAACGTCCGGTCGCTGGAACGAGATGGCCAGGCCGATTTTCCCCATTGATCCCGCAGGTAATCCTTCACTCAATTTCTTCCAGGTTTCACCGCCGTCGTCGCTACGATATATTCCACTCTTAGGGCCACCGCCCATATAAGCCGCTACATTGCGATGGCGTTGCCAGGTGGCGGCGTAGATTCGCTTGGGATCCCTCGGATCCACCACGATGTCGGTCACGCCGGTCCACTCATCATCGCCCAGGGTCTTCTTCCATGATTTGCCGCCGTCGGTCGTCTTGAAGAAGCCCCGGTCCCCACCCTTGCTCCACAAGGGGCCTTGCGCGGCCACGTAGACTACATCCGAATCCTCGGCACTAACGATGATTCTTGCGATATGCTCAGAATTTCGCAAACCCATGTTCTGCCAGGTCTTGCCGCCATCGTCCGTCCGGTATATGCCATCACCGAACCCGACATGACGAGTGCCAACGTCTTCACCGGTGCCGGCCCAGATTACATTCGGGTTGCCCGGATCCGTGGCCAGACAGCCGATGGAATAGCTGGCCTGATCGTCGAAAATGGGTGTCCAGGTTGTACCGGCGTTAATGGATTTCCAGATACCGCCTGATGCAACCGCCGCATACCAGACGCTCTCATCGGCGGGGTGAATGACCAGGTCAGCGATCCGACCGGACTTCAATGCCGGCCCGATGTTGCGCAGCGCCAAGCCTCTGAATGTTTCGGCATTCAAGCGGCTCTCTGTTTTGTCAGCGTCTTTTGCCAGTGCCTCGGCACCCGGGAACGCCACCATAAATACGCCCAAAATAAGCTCGATCAGCAAACGATTTTTCATATTCATGTACTCATCTTATTGACCTGACAGCATAGGTGTGACCCTCTGTTCAACAAGGTCATTCAAGCGATTTTGCTGGATATCGAAACTAGTCTGCAGATCTTCGAATACCGCGTACATCGATTCCGTGGGCCGCGCATCGCCGCTACTGACAGCATTCGACAGCGAGTTCAGTTTTTCAGTCAATCCCGGCGGGCTGTACATCATCGGATGCGCCTCGGTACCTGCCCATACCATCAGAATGCCCTCGATCTGCCGCAACTCCTTCAAAATTGCGTCGACTTCGGCCCCGAAACCTTCCGACAGCCCGTTTCGGCGTCCTTCAAGTCCGGACCGAACTTCTCTGATCTGGAGTACTGTGTCGGCGACTTCCAAGGACCAGTCCCGGATATCGACCATCAGGTCGAATTGTGCCTTGAGGTCTTCGTCACTCGCCTTGATTCTCGGATCCATGCGGATTTCGAAAGGCTGCTCCCGGGTTTCCCCATCCACCATGAGCCGGACCCTGTATTGCCCGGGTCGCGCAAGCGGTGATGTGGGTGGTGAGTAATTGGCACCTGTAAAATCGACACTACTAAAAGCATCCAGTGCTCCACTGGGCATGGGCATCTCGGTACCGGGATATCGCATATCCCAGGAAAACCGGTTCATTCCCGCCTTAGTGGATGGGCTTTGGATATCATCCGGGTCGCTTGTGAATTCCTTGATGACCTCTCCATTGGCTTCGGCAACAGTGATCGTCACCGGGTTGACGGCTGGCTCGGCCAGGTAATATTCAAACATCACCCCCCTGGGCGGGTTTTTGGCACCATCCCGCAGTTTTGTCCAGCCACGCCCGCCACGAACATTTCGAATGGCAGGAACCACTTCAAACAAATGTGCTTGGGACGCTGCGACTTCCGGGGTGAGTGTGCGAAGGGACGAGATATTGTCCAGGATCCAGAATCCCCGTCCATGGGTTGCCACCACCAGATCATCGTCCTTTACCTGCATATTCATCACGATGACCGGTGGCAAATTATTCTGCAAAGACTGCCATATGTCTCCATCGTCGAACGAAATGTAGGCGCCGGTTTCCGCTCCTGCATACAGCAGCCCGGGCCGCACCGGGTCCTCGCGAATGACCCAGGTATAGTCATTTTCACGAATCCCATTCGTGATTTTCTGCCAGCTGTCACCATAATCCATTGTCTTGTAGAGATACGGTGTGCGGTCACTGACCCGGTGGCCTTCACCAGAAATGTAAACCGTCCCTGGATGGTGATGCGAGACATCGATGGCTGTAATCGTGGTCCATTCAGGGAGATCCTTGGGAGAAACATCGGTCCAGTTTTGTCCGCCGTCTATTGTAAACTGCACGGTGCTGTCATCGGTGCCCACCCAGAGTTCACCCTCATTTATCGGTGACTCGGCAATGGTGCGGACGAGACTGGTGTGAAAAAGCGAGGACGCCAGGGAACTGATGGGTCCTCCGGTTATTTCTCCCATCACCTCCTGGCGGTTCTGCGTGAGGTCCGGACTGATCTGCTTCCAGCTGTGGCCTTCGTCCGTGGACTTGAAAAGGAACTGGGCGGCAGTGTAGAGCACACCCGAATCGTGCGGTGACAGGAGTATCGGGAATGAGTAGTAAAAGCGGTACCTGATATCTTTGACGGGCGTTCCGAACACCCACTCCGGCCATACACTGATCTCCAGAGCCTGCCCGGTCTCCCGGTCGATCCGGACTGATTTCGCCCTGTCATTTGCATAGATCACGCTGCCGTCGGGCTTGACTGCGGTCTGCCCACCTTCGCCGGCGGGAAGGGGAAGGTAGTGTGACCGGGAAATGGATTGATCGTCGGTACGACTGGGAATCGCGATGTGGCTGTTGTCGTTCTGGGCAGCGTAGACCCAATACGGATCCTGGTCGTCCACCGCCAGGCTTAGCAGGTCTGCAGTGGGCTGGTTGTTAAGACTCGACCAGGACTCGCCTCCGTTGAGGGACACCGAGGCTCCGCCATCCCCTCCTTCGATCATACGCCGGGGTTCGTCCGGATCGATCCACAAGGCATGAGAATCCCAATTTTCAATGGGTACACGTTCGAAGGTCCGGCCCGCGTCCGTGGATTTAAGTAAACCCGCGTAGATTTGAATATAGACAACATCGGGATCCAGGGGGTCGGCAGTAATGTGGCTGTACGATTTTGGTGACTCCAGTTTCCGGGGGTCTGTGTGCGTCATCTGCCAGGTGGATCCACCATCATCGGAACGATAAATCCCACCCTCGCCCGCGTCAGCCTCGATAATTGCATACACCCGCCTGGAGTCCACCGGTGAGATGGCGATACCGATCTTCCCGACCAGGCTTCTTGGCATACCGGGGTTGCGGGTGATATCAACCCAGCTGTCCCCGCCATCTGCGCTCCTGAAAAGACCGGTGCCGGGGCCGCCACTTTCCTCATCCCACGGGTAAGCCACGTGGTGGTTCAGGGCAGCGATAATCACTTCAGGGTTCCTGGCATCGATCACCAGGTCCACGGCACCGGCAGTCTCACCCCGATACAGGATCCGTTCCCAGGACTCGCCACCATTTTTGCTTCGATAGACGCCGCGTTCCGGGTTGGGGCCGAACATGTCACCCATTGCCGCGACGTACACGATGTCGGGGTTGGTTGGATGAATGCGAACCCTGGCGATGTGCCGGGTTGCTTCCAGGCCGATGTTGGACCACGTGTCTCCGCCGTCGATGGATTTGTAGACGCCGTCTCCGGGTGAGATAAATTGCCGTGGCAGCCCCTCACCGGTCCCGACGTAGATCACCCCGGGATCCGACAGAGACACGTCCAGACCACCCACGGTGGGGAATTTGAAGAAGCCATCAGACACGTTCCGCCAGTTCATTCCGGCATCGGTGGTCTTCCACACGCCGCCATGGGCGGCGCCGAAATAGTAGACGAGGGGGTCGTCGGGGTTTCCTGCCACCGCAACAACACGTCCGCCACGGTAGGGGCCCACGAATCGCCACTCGAGGGCCGAAAGAAAGCTGGCGTCCACGCCACTGGCATTAGCCGGGAATCCAGACAGGGCAAGGAAGATAATAGCTAGCGCGGAGCACGCTCTTGCTCCGACGCGGATAACACCCTGCAACCAGCTTAGTGCTCTCTCTTCCAGCGCTACAAATGGGCACGTCTGTGACATGGCTTATTCCTTCGCATACTTAGCCGTCACTATTTGGAAAACTTGCTTGGCCGGCCAGACGCATAATGTCGTTTAGGGACGAATCATTCCTGGGGCTGCTATTTCTATTAGAAATCGACCGTATTCCAAATCTCGCTACCTAGACAGGTCGCAACTTCATACCAGGCCTCTTCCGCCTTTCCTGCTGGAGAGTCCTTATAGTTGTCAGTAAATTCAGCCCATGCCGTTAGGTCGGGGAAGGTAACCTGCTGAATAAAATCACCATCGATGGTGTCCACCGCAACTGGAAACTTCAGGGATAACTTCATGTTTTCAGCGCCTTTATTTTTCTTGGCGACCTTGAACCAGGCAGCAGTTGCTGCTATCACGTCATCCATTGTTGCGCTATCAAGGCGGTGGCAGAACCACTGGTGCTGGACAGAGTCTGCGTAAACGGGAGCGGTGAACAGGCACATCAGGGATGCGGTGAGCGAAGCAATTATCATTTTCTTCATTATTTTTCTCCATTGGGTATTACATTTTGTCAGGCAGATTCGGCTTTGACATTAGTGCAGGTGATATTGGTCCGGCTGTTCCCGCCATCTCTTCATATTGAAAGAGTTGTCATTTTAGACCAAACGGGCTATATAGGTCCAGTTCTGCAGTGGCGAGATTTGCGACGTCGCTGAGTCCTTGGGCAGTATCGAATCCGGTAAACCGATAGATAAGAAACTCAATGCTCAAATTCATAATCCGAAACTTCCGCTGGCTCGCTGGCGGATTCCTGCTCACCTACTTTTCCAGTTTTGGACAGACGTATTTCATTTCCGCTTCTGCTTCACAATGGTAGGCCGCGTTTGACTTGGGCCACGGCGAATTCGGGCGGCTCTACATGTACGCTACAGTGGCGAGCGCGCTATGCCTTCCGTTAGTTGGTCGCGTGGTGGACGTAATGCCAGTCCACCGGGTGATCGTCTTGGTGATGCCTGTGTTTGCCGGGGCAGCGTTACTCGCCGGTACAGCACCCACACTGCCATTACTTGTCTTCGCCATTTTCCTGCTGCGACTTTGCGGTCAGGGAATGATGGATCACATATCGTTGACCGCGACCGCACGATGGTTTGTGGCAGAGAGAGGCAGGGCCGTGTCACCTGTCTCGCTGGGCCACCCGGGCGGAGAGGCCACACTCCCGTTGGTGTTTGCTGCGCTGACGATCGCCTATGGATCCGGTACGAGCTGGATTGTTGCCGCCGCCTCATTGCTGATCGTCGGTTTTCCTGTCGCTTACTGGTGCTACCGCCAGCCACGCGTACCGCATGGCCAGCTGTCACCTGAAACAAATGCACTACCCGAGGTGCGCAACTGGACGCGGCGGGAAGTCTTGCGAGATCCGATATTCTGGGTACTCCTTACCTGCGTTCTTGGACCCGTGTTCATCAGCACAACAATTTTCTTCTATCAGAACTATCTGACGACGTTGAATGGTTAGCCGCCGCATTTATTTGCGACGTCACTAGCTGTTCTTGCGTTTACCTCCATCGGCTTCGCTTTGCTAACCGGTGCGGCAGTTGACCGATACGGGGCGGTCTCTGTGCTGCGATTCTTCCTGTTGCCGAGCGGGGCCGCTTGTTTCGCCCTCGCTTACAGTGGATCGGAGATAATGTTGTTCGTCGTGATGACGCTGCTTGGAATCAGCACCGGTATCGGATCTACACTGTTTGGTGTTCTGTGGCCGGAAATATACGGTGTCGCCAATCTGGGCGCCGTTCGTTCAATTGCCGAAGCGGTAGGAGTATTTGCAACCGCCGCCGGGCCTGGACTGACCGGTACTCTGATTGATCTGGGAATAAGTCTGCCGACGCAAATGATCTTCTACGGCGGTTACTGCCTTTTGGGAACGGCAGCGATGATGATAGTCAGTACGCAATTGCAGCGGCGTGACTAAATTATGTCCGATGATCGGTGGAATATCGTCGGCAAGGAAGTAAAAAAGCCCTATCTAGCTTTAGCTCGTTAGGGCTATAATATGAAACGATAGTTGTCGGTGCCGGACACAACGGCCTGACTACAGCAGCATTTCTCGCCAAAGAGGGTAAGCATTGATGATTAGTCCTGCCCTGCAATCAGGAGATTAGGAATGACAAACGAACGCCAACAGCAAGTTGATGTGGCGCAGCTAGTGATGGAAGCACACGAAAGAACCAAAGATTACCTGATTCCGACACCGCTTGAGTTTTCCCGCTACCTGAGCGATCAAATCGATGGAGAAGTCTGGCTCAAACTGGATCTGGTTCAAAAAACAGCGTCATTCAAATTTCGCGGGGCGCTCAACAAGATTCTGTCGCTGACAGAAGAGGAACTGGATGGAGGCGTGGTCTCCGCGTCGACAGGAAATTATGCTCTGGCTGTCGCTGAGGCCATGCGTATTCGAAATCGCCGAGCGACGATCTACGTCGGTAACGATATGGACGAGTCGCGTCTCGAGATCTTGAGGGCTCACGGATTGGACCTGGTGGTCTTCGATGGAGATGCCTGGGGCGCGGAGATTGAAGCCCGCCGGGTGGCTGACGAAGAAGGCAAGGTCTACGTTTCCCCGTACAACGACCCAATTGTTGTAGGCGGTCAGGGCACCTGTGGCTACGAGATATCGCAGCAATTGCCGGATCTGGATGCAGCCTTCTTCGCCTGCGGCGCAGGCGGATTGCTGACCGGCTCATCGGCCTGGCTAAAATCGCACAATCCGGATGTACTGACTTTTGGCGTGTCGCCCTCCAACTCACCGGTCATGTTTGAATCGGTGCGCCAGGACAAGATGATTACCATGGACACCAAACCGACGCTGGCCGATACCTGTGGCGGCGGCGTGGATCTTGACACCATTACTCTGGATTATTGCCGGCGTTACTCGGACGGAATTGTGTTGCTCTCTGAGGACGAGATTGCAGCTGCAATCCGGCTGTTGTTTGAACAGCATCGCCTGGTAGCGGAAGGATCTGGAGTCCTTGGAATTGGCGGGATCCTTAAGAACAAAGAAGAATTCAAGGGCAAAAAAGTTGTTGCAGTGGTATGCGGGCGAAACATTGATCTCGAAGTGTTCAAGCGAATCATTATGTGAGCCGGCGGGATATCAAACCCGGCTAGTCGATAGAAAACGCCTCCTCGTCAAAGAGGACCGTCTGCATATTTTCCGGACGCAGGTATTTGCGAGCGGCATCCAAGACGTCTTCTTTCTTAACGGCGCGTATTCTCTGCACGTACGACGCTGACTTGTTGTGATTACCGTAGCGCAATCGTTCCAGTGCAAAACTGCGTGTTAATGCGTAGCCGTCCCGATACCTGGCCGGAAAAGTGCCGTCCGCCAACGCACCAATGGCTACGAACAATTCACGATCAGTCACTTCCTCGTCTCGAATACGAATGAGTTCGCCCAGCATGTTTCGGTAGATATTCTCGATGACTTCGGGCCTGCTGTATGAGCGGAAGGTATACCCCCCCGGCCCATACCATTGATCCTCGAGAAAACCACTCGCATCGTTCGTGTAGCCATACTTGTAACGCGTTTCTACCATCAATCGCGTTTTGACGTGCTCGGCGCCGATGATGTAATTCATCACTTCGAGTGCTGCCTGTTCCTCCACGGGTACCAGCGGCAAGTCATGGCCGATAACAAGCCAACTTAGCAGTTTGTTCGATGGGAAATGGTGCAGCTCCGCCCCATTTCGGTTCACCGCGGGCATTTGTTTCGGCTCGGGAACATCGGCCGCTGCCCAGTCGCCGAACAGATCGGCCAGCCGGCCTTTAATGTCGTCCAAATCGATAGCCCCTGCAACAGCAATCGTCAAGTTGCCGGGCACGAAAACCTTCGCGTAATAGGCAGAGACGTCATCAGCGTTCAGAACATCGAAGTCATCCATCGTCGGTCGGCTACCGAAGGGATGGTCCTTGTAAAGAATTTCGTAAAAGCGATCCACGGCTTCACTCATGGAGCCATCGTAAAGCTCCTGGCCGGATTCCGCTTCCGGGTCGTCTGGTACGGGAGCAACGCTACCGGCAGCACTCTCTATATTCGCGTCACTAATAGACAGACTACGCAGCAATCCAGCAAAAATCCGCAGCGCCTGATCGAGGTCCTCCGCCGGTACGTTGAGCGAAATCTCCATCCACTCGTCGTGCAGATTAACCGTGTATTCCGCTGCCATCTGTTTGAGGCCAGCTCTGAAGTCGCCGCTGCTCATTCCCGACGGGCCGGAGTTTTTCAGCGCGTCCTGCAGAGACTCTGCAGCGCCCTGACTTTTATCACTCACCTTTCCGGCGCGAATGAATGCACTTAGGGTGACCAACGGGACCTGGTCGGCCTCGGCAACGAATGCGACAAGCCCGTTTTCAAGAACCAGCTGGTACTCCGCCGGATCGGGGCGCGTATAGCTACTCTCGGGCAAGTCCATTTCAAGCGGATGTGTGAGGTCCTGCGAAAAGGCCGGAGTTGCGAAGATTACTGCGAGCAAAGTTAGCTTCTTCATTGCTGCGCCGCCTCGGGAATAATAACGCCGACCGATCGGTTGTTGGTGACGAAGTATTTTCCTGCCAGGTCTCGCAGGTCGTCCGCTGTGGCTGCATCCCTGGCTTCGAGATACGGTTTCAGCGTACGCCAACTGTCCATGACTTCGAAATGCCCTATCTCAAACGCCAGAGCTCCCGAATCGACAGCCGTTCGATACCACTCGGTGCGTAGCTTCTTCTGCGCGTAGGTGACCTGATCGGCAGATAATGGCTCCTCACCGAGTTTTCGCAACTCGGCCAGCAACGTATGCTCGGCTTTTTCAATCTGTGATGCGCCCACCAGTACCAATTCAATGTTGATCGATGCCGGCACACCGAAACGCGAGGTATGGACGACTAGCGTATTGATATCGATGCTGCCATCGATTCCAGCGTCCGTTACAACGGCCTGCAAATGTGCTTCGAATGCCTCGGCCAGCACGTCGAACGCCGGCCTGTCAGGATGCCCAACGCCGGGAATCTGGTAGCGAACTTCCACGCGCGGGGAAAACGAGTCACTGCGCCAGATGAGCCGCTTCTCTGCAGACGGCAGCGGCTCACGTCCCTGATAGCGACTGGGCTCCGGTGCGCGTTCCATGTGGCCGAAATATTTTTCGACCCTGGGAATCATCTCGTCCAGCGTAACGCCGCCAATCAAGACAATCGTTGTATTGTTGGGCACGAAGTAGGTTTCGTATAGTTCGCGTTCGTAACGTCGCGTGTACTGCTCGAAATCATTGGCATAGCCTTCGGGTGCGTACACCATAGATGCCCTGCCAACCAGTGAGTTCATCGCTTCGTAATAGGGCGTGGCCGACCAGATCAGATCATCGAGACGTTGTTCGACCAATATCATGCGTTCCGCGTCGAAATTCCGGAATATCGAATTCTGCATGCGATCCGCTTCGATGCGCAAAAACAAATCAATTCGATCGGCCGGCAAATCGTTATTGAAATGCATGTACTCCTGCTCGGTAACAGCTTTTAGGCCGAGTCCGCCGTAAGCCATGTACCAGACACTCATCGGACCTTCTTCGCTGAACTCCATTGCTTGCCGATTAAGAGAGTCGATCAGCGCACGCAGTGCATCGATCTGTGGTGTTGTCTCGCTGTGCCGGTAGTCATGAAACACGCCGCGCTCGCGGAGCTCATTCCGCGAACGATTGAGTTCTTCGATCAGAGCATCTTCGGCCAAACGGATCTGCTCGTGCAATTCCTTTTCACGTGCCCAGTCCACGGAACCCAGGGTTGGCGTCCCCTTGAACATCAGGTGCTCAAGGAAATGCGCCGCTCCAAACTCACCGGGCGTCTCGTTGAGAGCACCCATGTCCGTAAAGATCTCGCTAACCACGCGATCCTCACCGGGCCGCTCGATCACAAGCAATCGCAGCCCATTCTCGAAGACATGTTCAAGAATGGGCAGGTCGTAGTTTTGTGCGCTTACTGTTGAAGCCGAAAAGGCAATAGTCAGAATTAACAGATATCTGAAGATTCGCATGGTTCCCCCGGCTTAGCCGGCAACACCGCCGCCATCAACGACCAGCGCGTCACCGGTGATAAAGGATGCCTCGTCAGAGGCAAGAAACAGGACAGCGTCGGCGATATTATCAACCGTACCCACTCGGCCGAGCGGCCGTTCGGTGCCACCTTTGGCGTATTCATCCCAGGGTATGCCGCGATCCTTGGCATCCGCATGCAGCATGGGAGTCAGCACGTCTCCAGGACAGACACAATTCACCCGAATACCGTCCGGACCGTGATCGATGGCCATCGCCTTTGCCATGACTATCAGTCCACCCTTGGCGGCACAATACGCTGCCGCCCTGTCACCCCCGAGGATGCCCCAACCGGAGCTTGTATGGATGATCGAGCCACTGCCCTGTTCGATCATCGACGGCAGCGTGAATTTCGACATCAGGAAAGCGCCCCTGAGGCTGGATTCAATCGTCTCGTCCCATTCCTCCTCGGTACATTCCGGAATCGTTTTCGGATGGAAGACGCCGGCGTTGTTGAACAACACGTCTATTCTGCCGAAGGCTTCGAGAGTCTTATCAACCGCGTTACGACAATCGTCGCTCTTACGCACATCGGCACGGATAAACAGGGCCTTTCCGCCTTTGTCAGTGATCTCTTTAACGACTTGCTCGCCGCGTTCGGGATTACGCCCGGTGATCGCGACCGCTGCGCCTTCGCCTGCAAATCGTATTGCAGTCCCGGCCCCAATGCCCGATGTTCCACCAGTGATCAGGGCTACTTTATCTTTGAATCTCATTTGTTGCGTCTCCTTATTCGGGTAAGCGATTGGGCTGCATTGCAATCACGTATATAGATTCAAAAATAGTCCTTCCGGGCTAAACTTGCAATCTTTTTCATTCGTTAATTCACGGCACTAAGCTAACTCGGCATTGCTCGCACAGATTAATACCCCATCGAGCATCAATGCGTCTCAGGGCTCCCGATCGGAGAACCCGGCGGCGCGACGACCGGATTGCTCCCCGCGAAATAGTCCGCCAAGTGCGTTTGAGCGGCCTTCTTATGGGCGTTAGTTTTCAATCTCCTGCAGATAGAAAAGAAGATGAAAATTGGTGGTACGCTATATTTTTCCACTCGCCTCGTCCAGGAAGCTCCCATTAGCCAGCCAAATACCCCGGAAGACATTTTCAATCGTGCTACTACAGAGCTGCGTTCTGGAAACTCGAAGCAAGGAGCGAGCATAGCTCTGGAGGGACTGGAGCAGTACCCCAGGGACCCATATCTGCTGTGCCTGGCTGGCCGCGCCCTAATTTCGCTAAAGCGGCCGGAAGACGCGGTGGTCCACATCAAGAAGGCGTTGCAGCTTCACCCTAAATTTTTCTGGGGCCATGATAGTAACGGCGACCTTGAGCTGATTGCGGGACGCCCCGCGGAAGCGGTCAAGTCTTACAGGAAGGCCCAAAAGCTGGGGGCTGACCGGGCCGACACTCAAAAGAAAATTGATCACGCCCGGGTCATGATGAAGGCGGGCAAGCCCACTGACGGCAAGCACCGCTCGGAGATGGCATTCCCGGAGGAGATCGCCCGCGCTGGACAACTGGAGCGCGATGGCAATCCGAAAGAGGCGGAAAATATCTACCGTGACATCCTGTCCCGCGACCCGGACCACGTAGAAGCCATTCGCTTACTCGCTGCATCAGCAAGCGTACACCATCGCGAGTACAGCGATGCAGAAATACTGCTCAGCCGTGCGACCGAACTGGCGCCTGATTACCCTCGGGTCTGGCGGGACCTGACTGAAGCACAGATGGCACTGGCAAAATATCCGGAGGCTGTCGCTAGTGCGCGCACCCTGGTCGATCTAAATCCGCAATTAACGGCATCATATATCGCCCTGGGCAACGCCCTGGGTGTGGCCAACAAGCCCGAGGATGCCATCGAAGCCTATCAAACCGCACTCAAGCTGCAATCAAACCACGTCGGC
>Ga0209988_10001127_pt1 | contig 17312 bp, 7 predicted proteins | sample N075metaG_FD_183115 | JGI IMG/M metagenome (GOLD analysis project Ga0209988, IMG submission 183115) | Deep subsurface microbial communities from Kermadec Trench to uncover new lineages of life (NeLLi) - N075 metaG (SPAdes) (version 2) | ecosystem: Environmental > Aquatic > Marine > Ocean trench... | reverse complement strand
CCTGGGGTGATTATCGAGAATTGTGGTAGAACTGGATAAATTCTCCTATTTTCCTCCGGAAATAAACGTTCCCCTAGTCCGGAGAATGTAACGGGGAATACTCTTTGATTTAGGAAGATTGGGGGTACGTAAGGAACAAATGCGTCGTTAGCTCCAGGGAATATATCTACAATAACTACACCACTAGTAGTAACTGGGGTGCTCGTTATCTTAATATCCTGGTCGAGATTAGGAATAAAACCGACGGACTCTCCAAGATCTGTGATATTAGTAACCAACATTTCTGTAAAGAACAAACCAAAAGCAGAGTTGTCCACATCCCCCACAACAGGCTCATTCATCGCGGACGTGAGAAGATCCTGACCGAAGAAGAAGTCGACATTAATTAAGCTATCAACTACCTCAGGAGCAGGAGCGACGTTCATCACTATAGGCGGGTCAAATATAGTTAGTATAGTTTCGGTAATAGAAGCACCTATCACTATTCCAAAATCAGAAGACCCGGGCAGGAAATTATTAGACCCGGATACTACGAAAACTCCGCTTACTGTGGGGGGAAATTGACCTAAGCCCGACATGTGTTAAGTATTCCGTATATATGAGGCGACGGTTCCGGGTGAAAATATTGTATACACCTCCCCAGTACCAGAAACAACAGCTCTACCTACTCTAGGAAGACCTGAAGTGTTACCGACACCTGTGAAAACATTCTTAACATAACCTATTGCTCCTTTTAGAATAGGAGAAGCGTCGTCAATGGTGAATAAAAGAGGTAATGCTGAATAGAGAAATTTATCTTGGCCGAGCCCAGTGCGGGGCTCATTAGCTATATTGAGTGACGCTGCAGTAAATATTGCGTCACTGGTTGTCGAGATCTTTTGTACAGGGTTGTTGCCAATATGACAATGAACACTGCCCAGATTCGATGCATGAGATGCGCTGCTTGCTAGATAAGTAGCATAAGGCTCATCCTCTGAATTCATAAACCTATCAACTCTTCCGAACATTACAGTATAATCTATGGTCGCGGTCGCGTTCGTGAAGCAGATCAGAGAGTCTTTATCGCAAGCTAACCACATATTAGTGTAGCCATTGGAGTCTACCGTAATTGTCTTAGTAAACGTAGCAGGGTTGGTAGAGTCGGGAAGAGGTAAACCACTCGAAGGAATTGTATGCGTACCGACGTCATAGGCAAGATGTAATTGGAATTGGATGAAATTAGAATTTTGAGTTGCGCTGTTCCCAGAAGTCATTGTAATATAAAGATTAGGATCAGTTCCTATTTCACCACCGTCATTATGAAGAACTACTTTATGAGTAGTGACGGTAGAAGTCGTACCAGGTTGATCTCGTCGGTCGTCTTCTAGCACCCAGCCCGCAGTGGTCATGGTGTCTACAAACTGGTTAAGACACGCAGAGGTACCTTCGACATCAAAATTACCCCCAGAAATTGTTACTTCGTCATATACGTAAGTCATTTAACTCTCCTATGATTTCCTTAGAATAATACTTTTAGTTGTAGCATTCGCCTCAGGACGGAATGCTTGATATTTTTGCTCGCCGAAGGAGCCCGATGCAGTTAGGATGGTTTTGTTGAGCATGTATGTTCCATCCGCACCTACCCACCCATTTCTTACAGTACCCGCTATACCTCGGACACGTGGAGTAGTTGAGTTATAAAAAACTAGCATAGGTTGAGCAAAAAAGACAGATGTAAAATCTCCTAAATTATAAGGACGGGAGATATCTGAAATCGCCGTGTCTAGGACTGACATTTCAGAAGTGTCTGCTATTGACAAAGGGGGATTTCCTCCTATACCTGCAATGTTCGAACCGGCGGCGGTCGTTATAATAGTACTGGAGTTACTGCCTACAACTATCAAAGGATAAGGATTATCCTCTAAGGATAAAAACGAATTAATTCTTCCAAAATAAGCATTATTCATTGTCAAGTTAGAATTATTAGTAATTTCTCTTGCGGTTATGATGTGTATCATCTCAGAATCACCAGACATAAACAACTCACTATTATCATCCTGAGATCTAATACTTAGCTGCAACTGAGTTTTTGGTAGAGGCGTTGCCGTAGTTGTCTTAGCTCCACTTATAGGGACGTCATGTGTACCCACATCATATGCGGTGTGTCCCATCATAGAAATAATATTACTATTAACAGTGGTAGTCGTTCCCGAAAAAAGAGTATAGTAAAACGTAGGATAATTACCCTCTTCTCCGTTAGAAGAAAACACATACTTCATATGTGTAGCCGCTACATTAGTTCCCGGTTCCGCCGAGCGGTCGTCGATCAAATCCCAACCACAATCCTGCATGAAAAGAGAGATCGCCGCCATTCCTGCAGACACCCCCTCAACACCCTCTGCTGTTCCAGAAACCACAACTGTTCTATACAACAATACCATTAAGAAAATGCCTCCGAAGTTAATTCGATTGAAAACGTACTATTATTATTACCATTGTTGGTGATCCGTAGGTGGGCCTCACCTACGTTATCCTCATCCTCATGAAACCATACGTCATTGTCGATGAAGGTTCCACTTGCGGTAGCGCTGTACTCCAACTTCGCGTTTTCGAACGCAGAACTCCTGTAAAATTTTATAGAAAATGCCTCCACTGTGGGATCTGTGGGAGTCACCTTTAGCTTGCGAACCAGAGATCTAACATTAAATCCCGGCTCGTTGATGTCTTCAACACCGCCCTGACCAGCTACCGTGACAGTGGTGAAGCTGAGAGTCTCTTTGTGTGGAAAGAGATTGATGTCGATAAACTGACCAGTTGTCTGATCGTATATTTTTAGTCTACCCATTATATCCCTGCGTAATCGGTGATATCTATGTCCCCATCTTCCATATTGGTCATAGTAGCTGTGTGTCCATTTCCCGTTGCGTCATGAATACCATCTGTAGTATTTGTGTCTTCCTCTCCTAATCTCCAATGCAGTAGTAAACTACTTGAAGACGTATAGTTACCTGTGTCTCCGGTTAGATCAAAAGGAACACCTTCGTTATAGATAGCAATTGCCTCCGCTTCGGATAAAGGGGTGTCCCAAAGAGCAAACTCATCGCTATGTCCTCGCATATAATGTGTGTTATTACTACCCACGTTACCCCCTCTTCCTATTGATACATTTTTATCCAATGCGGTAATGTCAAGGGTGGTGGTACCTACATTAGCGCCGAGTCCACCATCTACGTATATTTTAATTGTATCTGTATCTAGAGTTTGATTACCGTCGTAAACTCCAACAACGTGATGCCACTCACTATTTAAATTGCTTATTGCGTCGCTTACAGCGTATTTGCTATTGTCATTCCAAAAACCTATGAAGAATTTTAGCTGAGTAGCGTTATGCCAAAATAGTCCCCAGCCATCGGCGAGCGTGGCGGCAGTCGTATTAGCCTCGGCAAGGAATCTAAATGCTACTGGGGCAGCGACTTCCCATCTGAACCACATACTAACTGAAAATGACTTAGTGAAGGTGGCCAGAGAATCCATAGACGGTCCTACTATATACTCGTCAGTTCCACTAAGGACTATAGAAGCCGCGTTGTTATAATGAAAAAGAGATGCTTTGACAGCACTTGTGTCTATCAAACCTGGCGCTCTACTACCTGTCCCACCTCTAGATCTTACAGCATTTGACATTAGCTTAACCTATTCACGTGTCCACCAATATTTAAACCGCTCACGGTGGCAACGCCTTCTGCGGTGTACGCACGAATCTCAAGGCCGCCTGCAATAGTTTTACCTGCGATCAGAAGTTGATCACCGTTTGCAGAAGGGATACCCACCTGATGGATGTCGGTGACGTCATCCGTCCCTGCCCATTCGATTACTACGGACGCGGTGGATCCTGTGTTATTAACTCCCCACAACCACACCTCATCCTTCTCACCCCCAGCATTGGTGGCTGTATGGATTAGAGTACCAGGAGAACCACTAGCGGTGATGTTAACAAGCGCACCGTTAGCTCCTTGTGATAGAAATTCTCTTGTAATTGGACTCATTGTTATACTCCTATTAAATTGTTCCCGAAACGCCTACTCTTTCTAAAGAAAACCAGGAGGTAGCACCGCCGCCGGGGCCATTAGTGAGGATATCTTTGTCAGTTCCGGTATTATGGGTGAGTCCCACTCGTATATGCGTCCCAGCTGGTGCCATGAAGGGGGCGCTCACAACAGACTGGAATCTCGCATCCCCAGTATTGGCATTCGTAAATTGATGGCGTGGTCTGTGATTCGGGGGGCCAAAGATTGTTATTGTTCGAAAATTCGTGTCCGCTGCACTATCCCAGGCGACTTGCGCTTTAGCGACCCACCACGAATTAGTTAAATGCTCTGGAATAGTAAAACCATCTTGGCCAGCGATGAGGCCTGAGGTCCCCTCCCTCCCATCGGTATCTTCCACTACTAAATCCCAAGCAACTATGATATTAAAACCAGTAGTTATAGCAAAGGTACTCCCTGAGAGTTGCTTCATGGCAAAAAGATGAGGTAGGGGGCCTATAGTTACTTGACCTGCACCATCATCATACAAACTACCTGAAGCAACTACAATCTCACTTACGTCTGATACCGACGGGGCACTATCTGGAGTTCGGATAGTAAGAGCGCTACCTCCTCCTCCAACCGTTCCAGTAGCAACCGGTACTCCGGAAATTGTAAGAGACTCTGAGAAGGTTCCACTTACCGCTACTACTTCTCCCAGTTCGAATGGAGTATCTCTTTCCACTACCTCTATAGCCCAGTAAGATCTAATATTCCATATGGTAGGAGATCCGGGGGCATTGCTAGATACAAATAGTTCAAAATAATCACCGTCTTCTACGTCGATGGGATAGGTGACTGAAGGATTTACGACATTCAGTCCGGCGACAAAGACGTGCGGAAAACGCCAACTAATACTGGGAACCATATCGATGCCGTTTTTAGGAATGAAAATAGAAGCATAAGTTGTCGTTGATGGTGTGGTGTCAGCTAAAATCTGCACACATACAGTGAGTCGTATCTTCTTAATACCCTTGCCTGATGGAATAGTAAAACGGGTATTAGTCCCGCTGTCGAAAAATCCATCAGTGTCGAGGATTTCTACAGGCCACTCACTTAATGTGGATCCAGAGATAGCCTGATTACCGCCACCCTCTTTACTTACAACCGCACCAGAGAAGTTCTTAGATAGAAGAGTATCTACAGGCCCGATTAGAACAGGTACACCTGATACAGTCACACTATCAAACGTACCAGTAGCTGTAGTTATTGATCCGTCGGCGATAACTGTACTTCCAGTACCAACGGTCAAACCCTCAGTGAAAGTACCTGTTACGGCGACCAATCCACCACTGCTGGTGAGTTCGAAAGGTTTGCCGTCCGTAATAGAGATAGTTCCGTCACCACCGTCATACGCCTCTTGTAGAGTACTTGCTCCGCCTACACCAGCGCCTATATTAACAGGAACTCCGGAGACGGTAAGAGACTCGGTGAAAGTACCGCTGACGGAGGTCATCTCTGTGAAGTTAGGATCTTCAATGGCTCCCGCCAAAAGCCCAGCAGGCATTGGAGCGGTGGTGGATTCGCCGGACGTAGGATCATCGGTACGGAAGAACCCAAAAGAAGCAGAGTTACTGGTTTCGCCGTCCGTACGGGACATAATTCCAATCGCATTAAAGCCTGTCATGGAAGTAGTGCTGTCTAGATCCGGCAGAGCGGTCATTTGCCAGGCGACTCCATCATTCGACCAGAAGCAACCGACTCTGTTAAGGCTCGCGTTATAGCTAACTTTGATGAAGACGCCGCCTGTGCTGTTGTCGGTATATGAAGAGTCAGCGTCCTGAAGTGTAGCAGTGGCGTCATCGAACTGATCAAATTCCCATACACCAACCCTACCTGCAACGATTACATTGTTACCCGCGCTTGCTTTCTCAATGAAAACACCACATAGCAAGAGGTTGGTCGTGGAAGGGCTGTTAATGTCTTCTACAAGAACGATGCCGTGGAAGTTGTCAAAGGCGGCAGTCCTACTACTTCTAAAGTGGGGCCTGACATAGGTAAATGCCGACCACGAAAAAGAGTCATCTATGTCCGTTCTGGTTATTCCTACAAACTCCCCGTTATTCGAAGTGGAGATGAACAAACGAGAGGGGTCCTGCTCAATCTGCATAGTGTTGAGATCAGAACCTGGATCGAAGGTAGTCCAAACGTCAGAATTAGGAGACGAGCCTACGGGCAAATCAAATTCATCGTCGTACTGTGTACCCGAAGCGGGAGGAATGTGAGCATCATATCTAGAGTTTCCAACCTGGGACAAACCAGAGATAGTAACTACATTCCCCTCAGTAATAGTCTGAATGCTTCCAGTTCCTGTGATAGTAACGGAAGGACCCGTCTGGGCATTGATGTCTGTGATGTTACCTGAGCCGCCACCCGCCCCAATGTTAACAGGCACACCAGATACAGTAAGGGAATCTGTAAAGCTACCACTAATGGTAGCAAGATCATTAGGGATAGAAGCTACTGGGTCTATTACCTTAAGACTAAAATTATAGTTAGTCTCGGAAGAAGCAGCTAACGTTAAAGTAGTTCCTGCGGTGTGACGTGCTCCTGGAGTAATGATATCTCCCTCTACAACCTCAAGAACTCCGGTGGTTACTTGGAGACGCGTATCAACTCCGTCTAAAGCAGGACCGACACGAGTTGAGCCGGCAGTCGCCCCGTTCTTGCTAAGGAATGCAACTCTATCTCCGTCTATATCTGCTGAGAAGCTAACAGAATACGTAACTTCTACTTTGTTGATTCCAGCAGGAATAACAAATCTTCCCTCGTTCGCGGTGTCAAAGAATCCGTCAGTGTCGAAGATTATAGAATCAAAAGGTAGTCTTCCGTCCCCGTTGAGCGCAGTAACGCCGTCGTCGAGACTAATACCACTTGAAGTAAATACCCGAGCGCCTCGGTAGCCAGGTACAGGATTGACACTGATTGCGGTACCGTTAAGAGTAATCTCATTAAACGTACCAGTAGCGGTAGTTATTTCATGATCGTTAATTACTGTGCTGCCCGTACCAACAGTTAACCCACCAGTAAAGGTACCTGTAACAGCAACCAACTCTCCGGTTCCAGTAAGCTCAAGAGGCTTACCGCCTGTGGTGGAGATAGTACCGTCACCGTTGTCGTATGCTTCCTGAAGAGTGCTTGCTGCGCCTCCACCAGCGCCTATATTAACAGGAACTCCGGAGACGGTAAGAGAGTTAGTAAAGTCCCACTCACCGGTAATAGTCTGATCAGATGATGGGTCGAAAGAAGAACCACCCCCACCAGTAGGATCCATGTAGTTACCTAGTAAAGGGAATCCTCGGCGGCTGATCCCACCAAAGTTAGGATCGATTCGGAAGAATCTGGCCCCGAAGTTCATGACGCTGGTAGTGAGTGCATTGCTGCAGACCAGACCGATCTCATTTACGGTAAATGGGAATGTGTAGAAAGAGAACGCCTTCCAACCAAATCCATCATAAGAGTAAGCGAGGTCGAAGGAGTTATTGTTACCATCCCTAGCGGTTGCTCTCAGAAAAACACCGTTAGGGCTTATATTACCACCGTCCGTATCAATACTTGTACTGGCCGGGGTGTTGTCGTCATAGTCCGAGAACAGGGCTCGGGTCATCGAGTACCCAACAGAGTCCATAACTATTCCCATGAAGATAAAGTCAGTGGTGGAGGGGTTACCTGCCACATCATCAAAGAAAGCAAATCCCATGTACATAGAGTCTGGTCCGGATAGCGAGCCGGGGGAACCGAAATGAACAAAAGTTACGGCTTCCCAAAGCGACTCAGTGGGGATAGGCTTGTAGATACCCATGAACTCTATGTCGTCAGAGGTACTAGTCTTCCGCAGACGGAGGCCACCGCCCTCCGGAAAGGTTTCTATGTTTAGAGCGGTGCTGCCTGGATCCCAGACCTCCCAGCCACCCCAAGCCTCGGAGCCGGAGATGACAGTGCCTTCTATAAATTCGTCGTCGTAAATGGTGCCTGATGCTGGGGCTAGGAAAGGGTTCCATACGGTTCCGGTGACAGCTACCTGTCCTAAGCCTCCAGAGCCGCCTCCTGCGCCTATACTAATAGTTACTTGTCCCCCACCATCATCAGTCAACGTATCATTGCTTACAACAATGGTATCGACGTTAGCTACTGAGGGGTCTCCATCTACTTCCTTAACTGTGAGGGCGGAACCACCTCCGCCCACAACACTATCTGAAGTTAAAACAGCAGCTCCAGACACGGTCACGGAATCTGAGAAGATTCCAGACGGGGCTGTGATTGTTCCACTTACATTTATATCTGCATTATATAGTGCCATTTATCCTCTTTGGGTAGGGGATGTTATCCCACCTCTCTAATAATATTTAATGTTTCGACTTCTTGCAACCTGGCTACGAGCCGAATACCTGAGAAAGAAGAGCTACTTGAGTTTCATCTACTGATGAACCCCCGCCGCTGGCGGTTACCAAAGGTACTAGAGGCCAGGACCGTGCATACTCCGCGTAAACCTGTGTGGAGGTGAGAGCAGAATCAATGATCTTTACACTGGACAACACGATATCCGCGGCGGCGAAGGAGTGAATATATAGAATAGCAATACTGCCGCCGGTTGGTGCGTTCGCGCCCGTCTGGGCAGGTCCAAACTTACGTCCGTCCACATAAAACTGGACATTGTTATCCGTTCGTACCAGAGCGATATGGTATCGCTGATCTACTTCCAACTGGTTGTCGGAGCCGGACTCGAAGTCAAATTGGTCGCCTGCGCCGGTCTCATACCGGTAATGTAGTTGGCCGTCTGCCCGGAGACGCCAGAGATATTGCCAATTCTGTGTCTCGGCTCCGCCGCCATCAATACCAAACCCCGCGATGGAGGTACCGTTGGCTGAGGGGAAGACTCGGATATATACAATGGCCTGGATTGTAAGATTGCCTGAAATCTGAAGCTGCGAATGACCTGTCGTAGATGTGTAACCGGTCGTGGTGTTTTCCTGGGCACCGATGAGTCCATTACCTATAAACCCACGGACATACGAATCACCCTGATCCACATCAGCCCCGTTGCCACTGGAGTCTGAGAGATCAACATCCATTCTCCAGAAACCAACGGGATCGTGCGTAAGGTCGAGCTGTCTTGCGATGATTCCTGAAGCGGTTGTTGTGGAAGCAGTTGCTCCTGGGGATTCTACAAACGCAAGGGTTCTCTCGTACTCATTAAGAATCTGGGCAGCGGTAAGGGCCTTATCTAAAACCTTAACACTGCCGATCTGTCCTGTGAAGTGATCGGTATCTTCGTTATTACCTGAGATGTAGAATTTACCAGCACTACCATCATTGGGTGCAGCAAGACCAACTGATTCTACAGTGGCCGTCCTACCATTAATGTAGAACTGAATCTGATTATCTTTCCTGACCATAGCCACATGCGTCAGCTCGCGAGGTGCACCCATGACCCGCGTTTCATAACCACCGTTAAAGGAGATATTAGGACTACCTGTACCTTCTTCCGCGAAGTACTGCATCTGCTGCGTAGAGGTAAGTGTCCAACGTGAGATGAAGTTATTAGCTGCATCACCATCACCTGTAGGCCCCATCCACCCACAGATAACACCATTCTGCCCACCAGTAACGGCATCCTCTGCGTTTACTATGAGTGCTTCAAAGGTTAAATCTCCCGTATTTAAGAGAGAAGAATCTGAACTCTCAAACTGAGTACTACCATCGAGGACCGCTCCAAAAATACTATTACCACCTATCCTAGCAAACTGAGCAGTACCTGCCCCATTAACAGTAAGGGTGATAGCACTTACTTCGTCCACTAAGTCGTTGTTCTGGAAAGTCCACAAAGCAATTGGGTTGTGGCTCAAATCCAACGGCCGAGTAATCAACCCAGAAACAACAGTTGTTCCTTCTCCTGGTGAAGTAGGTACAATGTCTGAAAGTACTGCTACTTCTTCTCCCTTATAGAGTAACTCCTGGACAAACGTACCGCTAGTAGAAGTAAAGTCTCCCACCGTAGCGTCTACAGCAGTGAGTCCCCCTGTTCCTGATATAGCAACAGGCTTGTTAGCGGTGGTAGTGATAACACCTGTACCACCATCATATGCATCTTGTAGATCCGACGCAGAGCCTCCGCCGCCACCTGTACCTGTAGACACAGGAATTCCTGATACCGTTAAGGAATCAAAGGTTCCAATAGGTGCGGAGATAGTTCCGCTAGCAGCTATGTCAGCATCAAATCTCATTTATTACTCCTCGTCCGGGAATATCGGCAGCGGTAGCATTCTACCATGTCCTGCAGGATTATCACTGACCCGCACATCAGATACTGCGAAGAATTCTATCTTACCAGTGGAAGTAAATGTCTTATTACTGTTGAGACCAAATCCAATCTTAGACACAGTGAATCCAATCGGTGTAAGTCTTCTCAACTCGGACCACGTTATTCCGTCCGCAGAATAAAGGAAAGTAGTACGGCCATCACTTGTCCTATACCAGATACGAACCCAGAGACTCTCATTAACTTGGTTACCAGTGAGTTCATTAAAAGCTCCCTGAGAATTATAGTCCGACCAGGACATTGCGGAATAGACAGTCCAACCATTGTCATCCGGCGTAAGACCGTCCCACCCAATAGTCATGGATACCAAGTCGGCGGTGGCGGCGCTTCCATCCAAATCCCCCGCGATGAAGATACCAAGAGAGTTCTCCTCACCACCAGCAGACCCATCAAAAATACCTCGTAGAAGCCCAACCTTGGCAGTAATGGTAAAGTCCCCAGCGGGGGCGTCCTGGAAGTACCCTATCCATCCTCCGATAGTTGTCCCGTTATGCTTTATTTGCATCATGTTCATGTCGTATTTGGTAACACCGTCGCCACCAAACATTGTAGCAGTTATTCCATTCGAGGCGTGCGCTACGTCGTCTACGTTCCAAAGAGTCCACTTATCTGTGTCGATACTGTGACTACCGGTCAGCGTAGGATTACCAGAGTTATCATCAAACCAATCCGAAGCTGAGTGAATGTTAATAGGACGAACGAAGGGATTGAAGTACGTTCCGGATACCTGAATCGGAGATGATCCTCCACCAAAGTTGGGAGTCTCTCCAGCAATCTTAAGTTCGGGAGTATCAATACCAGAACCTGTGATGAAGGTGGTTCCTTCTCCAACGGTGATGCCTTGAGTAAAGGTACCGGTAACCGCTACTAGATTAGAGAATATACCACCAGCGAAGATAACGTCTCCGTCTACACAAGCAAAGATGTTTGCGATACCGGTACGGCTGCTAACGAAGTCTAGAGTTACCTGATTATCATCCACAATCGTGAAGTCATCAGGTTGAATCTGACTACCTGAGTCATCCAGGACAACATAGTTAACCACATCTGTTCCTAGATTATGATTAATCGTCCAAGTGTCGGCAGCTACGCTCTGTACGTGCGAGTAACATCCGCTAATAGTAGCGGTGCCCTCTGTCTCTCCGACCGGAGATCCGGTGCCGGAGATGCATGGGAAGATATCCGCAGTTCCTGCTTGCGGAACTGCAAAGGTGATGGTAACCGAGTCGCCATCGTTGACAGTAAAGGTGTCTGGAATGACCTCTACATTACTATTGTCAAGGACGATATAGTTTACCGGGACAGACGCTAGGTTGTGCGTAACGTTCCAAGTATCGGAAGCACTAGACTGGATGTGGGTGTAGCAACCACTTATGGTGGAACCTTCTGCACCGGATCCCTGGACATCTGTACCGTCAATGGTAATGACATTTCCTACAGTAATAACTCCAATACCTGCGGTACCTGTAATCGTGATCGACGGCCCTGATTGCGCATTAATATCAGTGATGTTCCCTGCGCCGCCGCCTCCGGTCCCCGTAGAAACTGGAACTCCAGAAATGGTTAGAGACTCAGAGAAAGTACCGCTTACTAAAGTAATGTTAGCCCTTAGAGGATCAAGAACCTCAAGCTGCCACCACATAGCCTCCGGAATAAGATCCAGATCTCCGCCAGAACCCTGTCGTGCATATACCTCAAAGTAGTCTCCCTCAATTACCTCCATAATCGGAGATATAGCGTCCTGGACGGTGCCGACTCCTACATCCTCTGTCGCGTGAGCGGCTACCTCGAATACTACCTGACCGTCGGACGGGTCGACAGAAAGCGTGCTACTTCCATTCTTACGCATGATGATTCGGCGGTCGCCGTTTGTAGACTGAGTCCATCGAAGGCGGGCAGATAATCTAACCTTGTTTACTCCCGTAGGAATAGTAAACCTAGTTGGGAGGGCGCTACTAAAAAACCCATTAGAGTCATAAGAAATTGTATCCCATGCGATACTGTCAGCAGAATCGTTAGCGATAGTTGTTCCTGAACTTACAGCTACCAACGCACCCTCGAACCCCTCAACAGGAATCGGAGCAGACAATCCAACCTCTATTGTACCTGCCTGACTGTTAGCAGTGACAGCAAGTCCGGAACCTGGGACAATATTTATATCACCTTGAAGAAGATTCAGACTATTTACGCCGGGAATACCTCTAGTATCTACCGCACGGATAGAGAAGAACGTATCCTGGTTTCCGTCCGCGAGGCCGACATCGAGCGGGCCGCCAGAAGTTTGTCTAACATTAAGGACAAAGAAATCACCACCGCTGGCTGTTAAGACCGGAGAAGTTACCGTTTGGACGTAAGGTGCAGTTCCTCCAACATCGGTTTGATCAATTACAGTTGCTACTTGGGATGCGGCATTAACTGTTTCGTTGTTCCTAGTGATTACAATTCTTCGGTCACCGGAGGTATTCTGCACGAATCGAGCACCAGCTACAAGCTGGACGTAATTAACTCCGGACGGTACCACCAATCTCTTGTCAACAGAAGGATAATCAAACCACCCACCGTTATCGTATTGAGTTGTGTCCCATTGAAGAGTAACAAAGCCAGTATCTTCAACAGAGATGCCGCTGGTGGAGGTGACCATTGCACCCAAGAAACCGCCGGGTAGACTGGCGCTACCGTGCTCACCGTGTCCAGTAGCATCTGTATCAAACCACAGAAGACCAGAGGTTGTGAGAACTGGTGTCCCGTCCTGCATAGCTACAACGCCTGCATTAAAGACATTATTACCCTGCATGTCCAGGTTACCGGTCATCGTATCGCCAGCGCGTGCTACGAAATCACCTCCCGCACCGCCTCCGCCTGTACCTGTAGATACAGGTACACCTGAGACGGTCAGCCCTGTGTTGAAAGTTCCGTCCTCAGCAATGATGCTGCCGGTTAGGATTTGATCGTCGTCGATGCAGGTTTGGGTGATGGGTACAGACGGGGTACCTGCAGTTAAGAACTCCCAGACGATCATTTCCGAATGTTCGCCGCCGTCGTCGTCTTCGTTTCTACCAACAGCTACCGGTCCCGCACCTATACTTTTAAATTGATATCGGTATTCTGTAGATCCAGTTCTCTCCTCAAAATGGGACATGAAACTATTGCTTAAGTTTACAGATGTAGCACCAATTCCCCCCTGCTCTGCTTCTCTAAAACCTGCATTATCTCTATAATCAGTACCAGCTGTTTCATTTCTAATAGCAGAGGTTAGACCACTATCGTTTTCCTGGATATAGGTAGGGGCGGTGGTTAAAATAATGATTGGAGAATTAGGTTGAGTTGGGACTATGGTCGTGTTAAGCGGAGTAAAGTCAACAAACGAGGAGGAGTTAGTACTAGTACCTGTGGTATCAACACTGTTCACTACTTGAGTAAATGCAGAAGCTTTGATTGCAAAAATCCTACCACGTCGGAAACTACTGCTGGAGAAGAATATAGACCCTACTAAGATCTCTACTGCGGTATTTCCCCCAGCAACATTAACAATATTCGCAGCTGCAACAGTTCCTAGTCTTGTACTAGCGGTAGTTCTACCTTTGAAAGTATATCTAGAAGTACCTACAGTAGAACCAGCAACCTGCATACGGAATGCAGAACCGCCGCCAGCGGAGGCGACGAACACTCCTGACTCTGCACCCCACAAAAAGATCCAATCTCCTGCGTCCATACTTGTAAATGTAGTAGACAGCAAGGAAACATTAGGAGGATCCACAGCGGAAGCGTTAGTTATATCATAACCATCAGAGTTAGTATTTTCTGTGTAAAAATAATCAGTATTTTGAACAAATTGTTCTAACGGAACACAAATAATACTCATAGCCCCTACATAACTTGTAGTTGAGCTTGCTGCGGAGAATTCAAACTTTACAGTATCTACACCATCTCCTGTGCTCTTAAAGATACCATGGCAAGAAGTGGCATTGTAATGTGCATTACCAAAAGTTCCCAGCAAGGACTTGGGGATCCCGGTCTCACCAATCTTAGTAGAACCTACGGAAATCTTAAGTTCCCCATTGCTCGTGGTCGAAGTATTACCTATATTACCGCTATAAATGATCAGATATTCTACACCATTGGCAAGAGCGATAGTTTCACAATTAGCATCTACAAAGGATGTGCTGGTGGTAGTTTGTTCGGTATCTTGGGAAGCAAAGATAACGTCCTTGTTAGCACTAGGAGGGGTGTTATCCTGTCCAAATTTAGCGGTACCTGAAACAGTAAGATCGCCCTTTATATCTACATCGTTCAGACAAGACTCGTCCGTAACGATTAGAGTACCTGCAGTAATTGCGCCTGCAGTAATTTCGGTTGCAGTAAGTGTTTCTACGCCAATATCAGAACCTGCGTGAACCGCAAGCCCGGACACGGTAAGGCTCTGTCGAGCAGCGACCGAGTCCGCAATAAAAGTTCCGGTCGAGATCTCGTCGTCATCGATGCAAGTGTTGGTGATAGGAACAAAAGGAGTGGTTGGGATAAACTCCCAGATGATCATCTCAGAAAGCTCTCCACCGGTATCGTCATCGTTTCTACCTACCGAAACATCACCCGCAGTGGGTGTTCTTAACTGGTGACGGTACTCTGTGAGCGCAGTTCTTTCTTCGAAATGAGCCATGAAAATAGAACTAAGGGCAACGTCCGCAGCGCCAATTCCGCCGACTCTGGTATTACGCTCACCAGAATCATCACGGTAGTCTATACCGTCTGTCTCATTTCTGATAGCGTGTAGTGCAGAGCTATTACTATTCTGTGTATAGGTGGTGGCAGAAGAAAAGATAATAAGAGGCGCGTTAGGCTGAGATGGAATAATGGAGGTGGTTAGTCCAGTAAAATCCTGGTAACTGGTAGAATTTGTGGTGAATCCTGTAGAATCTGTATTGGAAATTACTTGATTGAACAACGAAGTGTTAACCGCAAATATTCTACCTCGACGCCAGTCCGACTCAGCCGCAGCCGTAGACGATACCAGGATTTCACAAGTTATATCACCGCCGGAGGGTATATTTACTACATGCGCCGCGGAGAAGTTAAAGATGAAGTTCTGACCGTTGCCATTGCTCCTAGCATATCGAGAAGCACCGATAGTATTACCATCTACCTGGAATCTAGTCTTGAATGCTCGTCCGGTACCATTTGCCATGTTCACTTCATCAGACCATATAAACAACCAATCGCCTGACGACATGCCGGTAAACGTACTGGTCAGCAAGACTACGTTAGGAGGATCCTGGATGGCTGCATTGGTGACTACAAAGCTTTGATTATTGGCAGTCTCTCCATAATAATAATCTGCATCCTCAGTAAGCTGGTCTAAAGGTACACAAATAAGAGACTGTGCTCCTATGTAAGCGGTGCCCCCAGTTGCGAGAAACCGAATTCTAACAGTACTGGACCCGTCACCAGTAACCTTAAATATACCATTAGAAAAACTGTTATTATAGTGAGCGTCTGCTGCAGTACCTAAGTTACTCTTAGGTGCCTCATTGCCACCAATTTTAGTTCCACCAAAATCTACTGTGACTCTGGTGAACTGGTTAGTATCAATGGAGTTACCTGAGTTAGCATTGTAAATAACCAAGTAATCAACACCGTTAACAAGTGGGGCAGTCTCACACCCGGAGTCTACAAGGCTCGCGCTGGTGGTGGTTTGTTCAACATCATTGGAGGCAAAGACAATAGTACCGAATGAAGACACTGCCTCAGATTGTCCAAACTTTGCTGTTCCAGAGACTGTCAGGTCACCCTTGACGTCCACGTCGCTGCAGAGATCGGACGTACCTGAAACAGTAAGATCGCCCTTTACATCCACGTCATCTAGACAAGACGTACCGGTTACGATCAGAGTGCCTGCAGTAACTGTTTCTACGCCAATATCAGGACCTGCGTGAACCGCAAGTCCAGACACGGTAAGGGATTGCGAGCTGTTAATAATGTCCGAATCAATTTGATGGGAAGTAATTACAGCCTCATTTACTGTGGTAGCAATTGCATCTTCTGCTGCTTGCGGTGCAGACATCCCCCAAAGAACTAATGATCCATCTTTATGAGTAGATATGGATGAGGGGGCGGGACCCGCCTTTCGAAACTGCACCTGTATTTCTTTAGCCACATCAACTGCTGGTATAAGATGCATCATCATGCCGGGGGTAAACGTGGCCGGCTCCGTGAAATTCGCACCGCCGATCGGCCCAGAGTCTACTCTATAGTCCTCGGCATCAGTAGCATTGGTTAGTTTATAGCTTACTGTATCGTTCGAGTTCGGAGTATCGTACCCAAAAGTACTCAGAATTAGAAGTTGCTCGTCCAGTGTGGAGGGGGTAAATGTTTGAGTAAGTCCTGTAATTTCCTGATAAGTGGTTGTGGTGGTTGACGCGTCTACTTCCGAACGAACCCCCAATACCTGGTCAAAAGAACTATTACGCAAAACAAAAAATCTAGTGCGTCTGGTATCAACATCTCTGGAGGCTTCGGATTGAGCTTCTACACGAAGAGTGTGATTACCAGACGTTAAAGTACGAATTACTATAATAGGATACGATTGCCACCGAGCTTGTGGGGTTTCGGCTGCGGCCATTAGAAAATCCGCGGAAGGAGGATCAAGAACAACTCTGACATTGGCCGTTCCATTTCCAGGACCGCGCACTTCGGTGGTAAAGAATATAGTGTAATCGCCATCGTCGGGAACAGTAAACGCAAAATCAGTAACTGTTTGCCACGACGAGCCTGACTTTGTGTCTATAGCGTCGGTGCCGTTATCAAAAAAGTAATCCGTGTCCGCTACAAGACCTATATCGGATAATGGGACAGCGACAATTCCCAATGTACCGTATTCTATGGTAACAGCCCCAGTACCTCCGCTAAAGTTTATTCTAATTTCTGCAGTATGG
>Ga0209988_10001122_pt1 | contig 17345 bp, 14 predicted proteins | sample N075metaG_FD_183115 | JGI IMG/M metagenome (GOLD analysis project Ga0209988, IMG submission 183115) | Deep subsurface microbial communities from Kermadec Trench to uncover new lineages of life (NeLLi) - N075 metaG (SPAdes) (version 2) | ecosystem: Environmental > Aquatic > Marine > Ocean trench... | reverse complement strand
TCTTCTTCGGGCGGCGAAGTCGCCTCTTCGGGCGGCGGAGCCGTTTCCTCCGGGTCCGGCGCGGTCTCGGCAGCGTTCGCATCTTCTGCAGCGGGCGCCTCCTCGCCGCTGCTACATCCAAAGGCAAACGCGACGAGCATTAAGAAAGCGATGAGCCATATCAATCGGGTCGAGGGCATATTCGAAATCTCCTAGTTTGAAACACCATTTTAGAACAAGCGCATCTGAACCGCAGGCACTGCGAGAATGCCCTCGAGCGCGAGAAGCCGCCGCTTCAGGGGAAGCCCGCCACCATAGCCCGTGAGCGTCCCGTCGGCGCCAATCACGCGGTGACACGGCACCACGATCGGAATCGGGTTCGCATGGTTCGCCGCACCCACGGCGCGGCTTGCGCCTGGACGGTCCACGAGCTGTGCGATCTCGCCGTAGGACGCGGTGTGCCCGTAAGGGATTGCCGCAACGGCTCTCCACACGTCTTTCTGGAAAGTGCTGCCGCGAAGATCGAGTGGAAACTCGAAGACGCGGCGGCGGCCCTCGAAATATTCCTGCAGCTGTCCTCGATAGAGCTCGTGCCCGTTCTCCGCCGGAAAGATTTGCACGCCGTCGTAGAAACGGCCGAGCCAGATCTCGAGCTTGGATTTCTCCCGCGAGCCGAGACCTATAGCGACGAGTCCTGCTTCACTCGAATAGATCTCGAGCTCCAAGTCGGGGATCTCGAGGGTGGAATGAAGAAGCATGGCCGGTGGGCCCTTTCAAATACTCAAAGCCTCTTCTAGCGCGGAGAACGCGAGGCGACAAACAACGTCGCGTGGACGAGTATACTGAACGATCGATCAACAGGCGAGCAACACGAGCAACAGGCGAGCATGAGACAGGCGACCACAATCCTCTTCGATTGGGACGGAACTCTCATCGATTCCTACTCGGCTGGCTACCGTGCGTCCATCAAGGTCTTGAAGCATTTCGGTATCGACGTGGACCGCGAACAGTTCCTCGAGACTTATAGCCCCAACTGGTACGACTCTTACGAGAAGCTCGGCGTGCCGAGGTCGGATTGGGACGACGCCGATCAGATGTGGCGACGCACTTATCGCGAGCAGGTCTCCAAGCCCTTTCCCTTCGTTCTGACCCTGTTGACGCGCCTGCGTGAAGCGGACCGCACCCTTGGGCTCGTGACGAGCGGCGACCGTGACCGCGTCCTAGGCGAGCTCGAGAGCCACGCTCTCACGGACTTTTTTGCCGTGGTGGTGTGTTTCGAAGACACAGTAGAGAAGAAACCGCATCCTGCGCCGCTCCAGCGCGCACTCCGCGAGATTCGCATTGAGCCAGAAAAGGCCGTCTTCGTCGGCGATCGCCCCGAAGACATCGAGATGGGTCGCAAGGTCGGGTCGTTCACTGTCGGCGTCGAAAGCGAGTACGGCCCTCGACAAATCCTCGAAGAGGCGGAGCCCGACCTCATCCTCCCGCACGCGGGCCACCTCCCCAAAAGCTTAGGCCTCGAATAGCGCCCCCAAACGGCTCTAGTGCTCCCAGGAGCGGTCGATCGCGATGTCTACCGTCAGCGGCACCGCCATCGGGTAGACGTTCTCCATCGTCTCGCGGACGAGCGCCGTCACCTTTGCCACTTCTTCTTCCGGGACCTCGAGGACCAACTCGTCATGCACTTGCAGCAGGAGACGCGAGGCGTAGCTTCCGGCCGTAAGCTCCCGGTGCAAATCGATCATCGCCTTCTTGATGAGGTCTGCCGCCGTCCCTTGGACCGGTGTATTGACCGCGACGCGTTCGGCCGCCGCCCGCGTGTTCCGGTTCCGGGAGCCAATCTCCGGTATATAACGCTGACGTCCGAAGAGCGTCCGCACTTTGCCGGTTCGGCGCGCATCCCGTACGATGGTGTCGAGGAGCTCGCGAACTCTCGGGTAGCGCTCGAAATAGCTCTGGATGAACGCTTCCGCTTCCCTCGTGGGGATGCCGAAATCCTTCCCGAGAGTAAAGGCTGTCTTCCCGTAAATGATGCTGAAATTGATGATCTTCGCGCGACGTCTTTTCTCGTGCTCGCTCAAGTCCGCCTGTTTCCCGAAAATCTGACGCGCGGTGCGGTCGTGAATATCCTCGCCCGCGTGGAAAGCTTCGATCAAGTTCTCGTCCTGGCTGAGATGCGCGAGAACGCGGAGCTCGATTTGCGAGTAATCGGCCGAGAGCAAGACACCGCCCGGCTCGGCAACGAAGGCGCGGCGAATGCGCCGGCCCAGCTCCGTGCGGATGGGGATGTTCTGCAAGTTGGGGTTACTGCTCGACAGACGACCGGTCGCGGCGACCGTCTGATTGAAGGTCGTGTGGATGCGGCCCGTCTTGCTATGGATGAGCTGCGGCAGCGCGTCGACATAAGTCCCCTTCAACTTCGAGAAGCTCCGATATTCCAAGACTTTCTTGGGGAGCGGGAAGCTTTTCGCAAGCCCCTCCAAGACCTCGACGCTCGTCGACGGAACCCGCTGTTTCTGGGTTTTCTTGAACGTAGGGAGGTTGTGCTTGACGAAGAGCACTTCGGCGAGCTGCTTGGGGGAGTTGATATTGAACTCTTGGTCAGCGAGCTCGTAGACCTCCTTCGTCAGCTTCTCGAGATCGATCTCGATCTCTCGCGACATTTCGTCGAAGGCCTGGCGGTCGATCGCGATCCCGGCAAGCTCCATCGATGCCAGCATTCCAATCAGCGGAAGCTCCAGCTCACGATAGAGCTTCGTGAGCTCCTCCGCTTCGAGACGGCTCTCCATCTTCTCCTGGAGCCGCAGGACCCGCTCGGCGCGCTCCGCATTGAGCGGGCCGGCGGCCTCGCCGCCCAGCTGTTCCAAGCCGGGCAGAACCCCTTGAGGCGAAGCGGCCTCCCCTTCCTTGGTCAAAGGCGTCTGCAAGAACTCGAGCAGCAGATCGTTCAGCTCTTGCGATCGGCGCGACGGGTTGAGGACATAGGACGCGACGCGGGTGTCGAAGTCGATGCTTTTCATCACGACGCCACGTGCCCCGAAGAAGGTCGCGGCCTGTTTCAGATCGTGTCCAACAATACTCGTCTCGCGCTCGGAAGCGATGGCACTCAGCTCGGCCACGAGCTCGTCTTCGCTCACGCCACGACCACACACCACGTAGACGCCTTCTCCGGGCTCGATCGCAAGGCCCGCCCCGTTCAGCGGGGTGTTCCAAGGATCGAAGCGTTTCATCACGCCGAGATCCAGCCAAAGAGAAAGGTTTCTCTTCTTGCGCGCGCGCGCGAGGTATGTGGCGAGCTCCTTTTTGGATGCGAGCTCCCGAAAGGTCGCCGACATATCCACCGGCTCGTCACTCGGAAGGTAATCCTTGAGCAGCGACGTGAACTCGAGCTCGTCGAAGAGCGCGAACGCCGCTTCCCGGTTGGCACCTTTGTATCTCAGCTCGTCGAAATCGAGCTCGAAATCGAGCGTGGTATCGATCGTAACGAGCTCTTTAGAGAGAAGGGCGGCGTCGCGCTGCGAAAGGAGCGCTTCGCGCTGGCGTTTGTTCTTGACCTCCGCCGCGTGCTCGAGCACACTTTCGAGGGAGCCCCACTCCGCGAGGAGCTTCGCAGCGCCCTTGTCGCCAATCCCGTGGACCCCTGGAATGTTGTCGACGGAGTCCCCCTTCAGCGCGAGCAGGTCGATGACGCCCTCGGGCGGCACGCCGAGCTTCGCGCGTACACCCTCGGCATCGAGACGCTCATATTGAACGGGGTGGATGATGGTGACGCCCTCGCGCACCAGCTGGAACAAGTCCTTGTCCGAGGACGCGATGAGAATCTCGTAACCGGCATCTATCCCGCGGCGTGCGAGTGTTCCGATGATGTCATCCGCCTCGATGCCGTAGATCTCGACGATGGAAAGCCCGAGCACGTCGCAGAGCTTGCGTGTATAGGGTAGCTGCGACCTCAGATCGGAAGGCATGGGAGGACGATTCGCCTTGTATTGGTCGTAGCGCTCGTGGCGGGAGGTCTTTCCCCCGGCATCGAAGGTGACGGCCGCGAGGGCCGGCGACTCGTCGGCTAGAAGCTTTCGCAAGATGTTGGCGAAGCCGTAGACGGCGTTGGTTGGGAGTCCCGATCGAATAGCAAGAGGAGGGATCGCATAGAAAGAGCGGTAAAACAAGTTGTTCCCGTCGACGAGAAGCAGGACTTCCCGCGGATCCCGATTGCGGCTGTCCGGCTCGGCCATGGGGAGCGCATTGTATCCCACCGGCCGACGCGCTATAGAATCGAGGCGATGCGCATCGTTTTCCTATGTGCTTGTGCCTTCGCTCTGGCCGCGTGCGAATCCTACGAATATGAGGAAGAGGTTTTCCTCGAGACCGACGGCTCGGGCAACATCCGCATCAGTGGCACGCATGAGCTACTCCGCGTGATACACGATGTGGAAGCGCCCAGCCTCAGCTCGATGCGCGCCCATTTCGAGGACCCCGCTCTAAGAATCGATTCCGTTCGTGAGACGAGCCGCGACGGCCGGCGCTACATACATGTGGAGGGAAGATTCGAAGACTTTAATGCACTCTGTCGCCACCCCGCGTTTCGCGCTCGCGATTGCGGGCTCCGCCAGGAAGATGACCGAGAGCTCTCGCTTTTTCTCTCCGTGCCCGCCATCACTGCCGAAAGACCGAGTCCTGTCGAGCCGGACGACGTCCTCGCGTTTCGTTTTCATTTTCCGAGCTCGGTTCGATCTCACAACTCACGACACGATATAGAAAGGGGCAACATCATCCGTTGGCAACGAACAGCGGAAGAGCTCTTCGGCGGAGACGGGCTTTTGATCGAAGCGCGCTTCGAGCGCCGCTCCGTATTGGCGACGACCGTCATTATTTTGGGCACGGCGCTTGGGATCGTCGTGCTCACCGCGTCCATAGCACTCTATTGGATGACGCGAAAGGGACGCCGTCAGCTTGCCGATGAAAGAAAAGCGGAGAGCGTTTAGACGGATCTTCCATCCAAGCCTCTTATTGGAACTTCCGCTAAGACGCCCACACAGTCCCCTGGCACCTTCGCGGCCTCTCCTTAAGTGGAGTATCAGATTCTTCCGCTGTCTAAGCGGATTGTTTTTCCACGCCCGTCGCGTACAGATCCCTCGAGGCGTTCTTGCGTTTCGAGATGAGGTCGAGCTCGACCAGCTTCTCTAGCGCATGACTAACATCGACAGGATCGGCGTCGACCCAGAACCTCGCAATGCCCTCGACTGAGTCCTTGGCCTGGGGGTGACGGCGGAAGTAATCGAGGATCTGCAGGGCTAGCGGGGAATCTTCGCCGATTTCAGCTACGTTTTCCCGAGTCATTGAACTTTCTCCTTGCGAACCTTCGTAATCACTCACCCATGACATTAGCAACCGTTGTGCCAAAACAGGCATTAGGCGAACCGCTACAACTATTAGACTTAGGAGACTCCTACTTGCGTCCTGCGGTCAATTCCACCCGAACGACGCCCTCGGGACATAGGCTTTCTCCCGCAGGCGGCCAAACGGATCCATGACTCCGACGCTTGGCGTTTGTAGGGGTTTGCCGGCACGTCGCAGGGAAAAGCCCCCGTGACCGGATCGCCGTTTTGAGTGGGGAGTTCCCAATAGCTCCAAATTTCCCTCTCGTAACGGACACTCGAATAATGACTTAAGCAATCACCAGGATGCCTTGTCGGAGAGCGGAATCGTGATACGGCAGGGATCTCACTGGTACGGATATTGCTACCTACCACCTGGTCTGGGCCTCTCTGGCCTAGAGGAAGGACATAGCGTTGTCGCAGAAGATCCTCGCCGTAGACGATGAGCCGGACATCCTGAGGCTCACGCAGTTCCTACTCGAGTCGTGGGGATACGAAGTTTTGACGGCATCGAGCGGTAGGGAAGCTGTGGAGAGAGCTCGAACGGAAGAACCTGATCTGATTCTCATGGACGTGAACATGGAAGAGATGAACGGCTTCGAGGCCTGCGAGAAGATCAAGAACGACTTCTCCACCTCGTTCATCCCCGTCATCATGCTCACGAGCCAAGACCAAGTGCAGAACAAAGTGCACGGACTCGGCAAGGGCGCCGACGATTACGTCATCAAGACCGTGGACCCGCTCGAGCTCCAAGCGCGGATCGAGATGGTCATACGCCGCACGCAAGAGCAGTCGGGCGCCAATCCGCTGACGCGTCTACCCGGCAACCTCGCTCTCGAGCGCGAGATCAAGAAAAGGCTCGATAGCGGTGAGCCCTTTTCCGTCTGCTACTGCGACCTCGACAATTTCAAAGCCTATAACGACAAGTATGGCTACGAGGCGGGCGACCGCGTCATCTTCCATACCGCCCAAACCATCATGAACAGCATACGCGCTCTCGGGGACAACGGAGATTTCGTTGGACATATCGGGGGCGATGATTTCGTGGTCGTCACGACGCCGGCGCGAGACAAGCTGACGTGCAAAGCCATCGCCGAAACTTTCGACGGCTCCATCACCAAGTTCTACCACGCCGAAGACCTCGAGCGAGGGAGCATCGAGATCGAGAACCGCTCCGGAACGCTCGAGAGGTTCCCGATCATGTCGATCACGATCGCGATCGTCAGCGGTGTGAAGGGCGATTTTCCGAGCACGCACGTCATTGCCGAACGCGCGGCGGAGCTCAAGAAGTATCTGAAGAAATATGCAGGCAGCAACTATCTGTCCGAGCGACGCGGTGTGCGGGAGCACAACGTCAACGCGGTCAGGGTGAGCCAAGGGATAGGCCGTGCAAGATAGCAAAGGTCTCGTGCTCCGTGGCCTGATAGCGGGCGCTATTGCCTCGCTTATCGCATGCACGCTTTATTTCTTCCAGGTGTTCGAGGCGCTCGAGTACCAGCTCTACGACCAGAACATCCGGATGAACGGGCGACCCGCCCCGGACAACATCGTCATCGTCGCCATCGACCAACCCTCGCTCCGACGTTTGGGAAGCTGGCCTTGGCCGCGGGCTTTCCACGCCGAGATCCTGCGTCAGGTCAGCGCGAGCGGCGCGAAGGTCATCGGAGTGGATATCGGCTTCTTCGAGCCGGATCGACGCGAGCCCGACAACGATTTCCAGCTCGTCGAAGCGACGCGCGAAGCCGGGAATGTCATCTTCCCCGTCATCATGGAAAGAATCGTCGATGCCGGTGAAGCGCAGCTCGTGAGCTTCGAGCCCCTGCCCGAATTGAAGGAGGCCGCCGCAGGGGTGGGCCACGCGCATATCGAACAAAGCAAAGACGGCATCGTCCGCCGGGTACATCTCGCTTACAGGACGCCGGAGAGGACCTACTGGGGCATGAACCTCGAGATCCTCAAGGTGTATCTCGACGTTCCGGATGACGCCATCCGCGAAACGAGCCCGGGCGTTCTCAGCATCGGCGATATCGAGATCCCGGTCGCGTCGGCGCCAGATTCCGCCCAGGCCCTCGACGATGTTTACGTCATCGATTACGAGATGAACATTCCTTATTACGGCATCCAGGGAACGTTCGAGTACATATCCGCGCACGAAGTCATCGATGGACGCGTGCCCGCCAACTATTTTGACGGCAAGATTGTCCTCTACGGAGGCAACGCCGCTGGCCTCTTCGACACCCACATGACGCCGTTCTCTCTCGACCGCAGCCCGACCCCGGGCGTCGAGATCCAAGCGAGCGTGATAGCCGCCATTCTCGACCAACGACACATCAGTCGAGCCCCGCTCTGGCTTCTGGCCCTCATTACCACCGTCAGCGCCATGGCCGTCGCGGCGGTCTATCTTTATTTCGACACCCGAATGGCATCACTGGCTCTCGTGCTGCTGACGGTTGCAGCGGTCGCCGTCCAGACCTATTTGTTCGGCTCCCACGGTTTTTGGATCGAAATCTCGCCTCTAGTGACGGCTCTTCTCATTTCGTTCATCTTTGGCTTGATGCTGAAGATGCGTCACGTGAACGAGGCGCTCGATGAAGAGGTTCTGAGCCTCTCACAGGCGGCGGCCCTCGGAGACAAAGCGGGGGAGAAAATTATCATCCAGCTCTTTCAAGCCGCGGAGCCAACTCTCCGTCATCTCCTCGGCTTTCCCGCGGCCGCTCTTTTGAAAATCGAGCGTGACAAAGGGTCCGTGGTCCCCACGGCACAATACGGGCTTACGAGGATCAACCCGAACCAAAAGACGAACTTGAAGCTCTCGGGCGACCTGATGAGCTTGTTGGTAAGCCTCGACCCGATTCTCGTGGACAGCCTGCAGAATCATCCGCTTGCGGCGATCGTACCCAAAGCGCAAATTTCCGCCTATCACGCGATGATCGTCCCGCTCGTCGCAAAAGGCGATACGGTCGGCGCGCTGTGCCTGTTCCGGCCGCGCGGCGAGGACTTCCGCACGGAGGACGAGAATCTTCTTCGATCCGTCTCCGCCGAGTTCGGCACCGTATGGTACAACGCCAATCTCTACGAGCGCCTGACCGCAAAGAACACGAATCCACTCGCGACTTTTACCTACAAGAGTCAAGAGCGCCGTATCCAGACCCTGAGTGCTTTGAACGATGCTGTCGTGGATGAAAAATCGCTGATGAGCTCGATTATGAACAGCGTCGCAGACGGCGTCATCGTCTCAGACGTTCTCGGCACGATTCAGCTCTTCAATCCGAAGGCGAGAGAAATCCTCGGGCTCTACGCCGAAAGCGCCATCGGCCAGAGCGCCGTCGAGTTCATCCGGCGCTTCGAGGAGATACCTTACGCGGAGATGCAAAAGAAATTCCAGAAGATCGTCGAGCGCGGAGAGACCTTTAGTGCGGATATCAAGCTCTCTCTTCCGACGACGCGCTTTTACACCTTGTCTATGGGTCCCGTCAGGAGCTCAGACGGCCTCGTTCAGGGGATCGTTGCCGTGTTGTCCGACATCACCCAGCTCAAGGAAATGGACCAGATGAAGACGGATCTCATGTCGATGGTGACGCACGAGATTCGCACGCCGCTCGCGACGGTTCGGGGCTTTGCCCAGATTTTGCTCAAAGGCGGTATCGACAACGAAAAGGGGAAGGAGTTTCTCGAGATCATCAATCGGCAGTCGAATCGACTGGTCAACCTCGTGAACGACTTCCTCGACATTACCCGCATCGAGTCGGGGCGCCAAGTCATCACCAAGGCACCCGTCAATATCGACAAGCTCATCCAAAACGCCCTAGCGGACCTCAAACCACTGGCCGATGAGAAGAACATCTCGCTGCAATACAGGCCGGACCCTGGAGGGCTCACCGAGGTTTTCGGCGACCGCAATCTCATCGAGCAGGTCCTCATCAACTTGTTATCGAACGCGATCAAGTACAGCCCGAAGGGCGCCTCCGCCGGCGTCGCTGTCGCCCAGCAAAACGGCATCGTCGCGGTCTCGGTTCAGGACACCGGGCTCGGCATTCCGAAAGAAGCGCTACCTCGCCTGTTCGAGAAGTTCTATCGAGTCCGCCACGACGACCGCAAAGACATCATCGGAACCGGTCTAGGGCTTTCGCTGGCGAAGCAGATCATGGAAGTACACGGGGGCACGATTCGCGTTGAATCCGAGCACGGCAAAGGCTCCACGTTCACAATCACGATTCCCGCCTATGTCGAGGGCATGGAACTGGTGGTCGAAGAGACGGGCAAACTCGTCGAATCGACCGCGGTATTGACCAACTGAGGCCAAGAGAGGGTGACGAGCAGAAATGTCTAAAGAGCTGGTCCTGATGGTCGACGATGAGCTCGACAACCGCGTGATGATGCGCTACTTCCTCGAGTCCTGGGGCTACGAGGTCGATCTCGCCGAGAACGGCCAGGAAGCGCTCGACAAGGTCGACGAGAAGCGGCCCTCGCTCATCCTGCTCGATCTCGAAATGCCCGTCTTGAACGGCTTCGAGACCTGCGAACGCCTGAAAGAGAATCCGGATACCGAGGACATTCCGATCATCATGTTCACAGGACTCGAGGCGACCTCGGACAAAGTCAGAGGAATCAACGGAGGCGCCGACGACTACGTCGTGAAGACCGTCGATCCCGAGGAAATCCAGGCCCGCATCGAGATGATCCTCCGGCGGACCAAGCGCTACGAGCAAAAAGCCAAGAAGGCGCAGGCAGCAAGCACCAACTCCAATGGGGATGGGAATGGGAATGGCAGCCAGAAAGCGGCCGTGCTCAGCGGCTCACTCGAGGAGAAGAACTTTCCCGAAGCGTTCCAGCTCGCCATGGCCTATGGGCAGAGCGGCACTATGGTCGTCAAGGATGGCGACAAGATCGGACGCGTCTACCTCGTCGACGGTGACGCTATTCACGCCGAGTATGACGGGCGCACGGGCGAAGAAGCGTTCTATGCGATGTCCGTCTGGAAGCACGGTCAGTTCAGCTATCAGGTAGAAAAAGCCTCTTCGAAGAGAACCATCCAGGCGAAGGGTCAGGCTCTCCTCATGGAGGCTACCCGCCGCTTGGACGAATGGAACCTCATCTCGGCGAAGATTCCGAACTTCGATGTCACCCCACATCGCATCGCCTCCGGCGTGACCGACACCATCAAGTTCAACAAGATGGACTGGAAGATTCTGAGCCACGTCGATGGCAAAAGAAGCATTCGCCAAGTCAGCGAAGCGACGGATGTAGAGCTGTTCGAAGTCGCCCGCACCGTTTTCGGCTTGCTCACGGCAGGGGTCTTGGCCTTCGAAGCGGAAAAACTGGAGCGGGATACGTTTTTCGACGCGGTACCGGAGCTTCGTGACGAGCCCAAGAACAAGGAGTTCGAGCTAACGGCCATCCAATGGAAGCTCCTGGCCTATATCGACGGTAAGCGCGACCTTGGGACGCTGACGCAACTCGTCGGTCTATCTCCGCACAAAATGGCGAAGGCTCTCAAGACTCTCGCCGAGCTAGGTTTTCTACGTGTTGGCAAGGCCCGGTCCAAGACCGAGGGCGGAAACGGCAAAACAACCGCACCGAAGAACGGCCGCGATCACCCCGAGTCAATCAATGCGGGTGTCCGCGCCGCCGGATTGGACTAGGTGGAAGCATGAGTAAAGAATTTTGGGTTTTCCTCAGCCAAAAAAGTGAGCTTTCGAGCTCGCGTATTGTTTCAACAAGGAGGGTAAGCACGATGCACATGAAATGGAAGAAGGTCCTAACCTTCGCGTTCACCATGTCCATCGCTGTAAACCTCGCTGCATTTGATGGGGGGCGTTCCGACGAGCAGGAGAAAAAACCAACACCTGCCACGAAGATCGATTCACCCAAGGAGTTCCAGGCTTCGGCCGAGACCTCCGGCGAGGATTACGTGGTGGTCATGACACAAAGCGATACGTCGCCGCTCAAGGTATACCAGAAATATCTGAAGAGCGCTGACGAATGGCGTCGACTAACCGAGCACAATCTTCTGCAAAAGGGCGTCGCCGTGAAGGTGCCCAAGGATATGCTCAAGGCGGGGATGATTCCGGCCAAGGTCACGAAGTTCAGTGGCCGTGTCGAGATCGCCCGAAACTTCGACTGGAAGTGGGTCAAAGTCGTGGACAACATGCTCGTTCAGGAAGGCGATTGGATTCGTACGCGCGCCAAGTCCTCCGTCGAGGTCATGCAGGATGACGGCACCGTCATCGTGTTGCGTCCGAACACCAAAATCATGTTCGAGTCCAACGGTTCAGCCAAGACAGCTCGTGGCGAAGTTCGCACGACCAAGCTCAAGCTGGACCAAGGCTCGATCCTCGCTCGAGTGAAAAAGCTCGCACAGCGCGACAGCCGCTTCGAGATTTCCACGCCCACGGCCACGTCCTTCATTCGCGGGACCGAGTTCCGCGTGAAGGTCGAGGCCGAAGGCGCCACCCGTCTCGAGGTTCTCGAGGGCCGCGTAGACTTCGGCGACGAAAGTCAGCAAGTCTCCGTGGACGGTAACTTCGGCTCGCTCGTAAGCGCTCAGGGGACCATGCCTGACGCGCCTCACCAGCTGCCCGCCGCTCCGGCTCAATTGCTTGCTCCGGAGGATCGTCAGGTTCTCCAGGGCGATCTCGCGAATTACAACTTCGCATGGGCCATGGTGGCGAACGCTACGCGTTATCACCTCGAAGTCGCCGCGGATGGCGGGTTCAAGCAACTCGTCGACGAGGCTTGGGTGGACGGAACTTCCGCCCAAGTGCAGAGCCTCGATCTCAGCGATATCGGGCCCGGCACGTATTTCTGGCGCGTCTCAGCTCTCGACGCCCAGGGCTACGAGAGTGCTTGGTCTTCGGCCAGCCACTTCATCTACCCGATGAAGCTCCGGTAAATACTTACGTCTCTTCGGAGACGGCCTGCCGCGCCGAAGCCTTGGCGAAGGCGGGGGCCCTCTCCTCCTTCATGGAGGGGAGGGCTTTTTTGTTCAGCATTCAGCATTCAGCATTCAGGAGTTTCGCTTTTTGGGGGAGCGACAAAGGCGAGCGACCAAATTAGGCACACAAGCATTTCCTCTCACCTTCTTGTTTTTTCTTTGCGCCTGTGCGGCTTTGCGTTACGCTTTTCTTAATGTTGACCTAGCGAAGTTCTAGACGGACGGACCCCGGCCGTCGCCGGACTCGTATTCTTCAATGGCGGCGAAGAGCATTTCCCGGGCCTCGTCCTCCATGTCCTCGAAAGCGATCCCCATCCCCGACGTCCCGGCTTTTGCGTCGATGGGCTCGCCGCCGCCTTGCCACGCGACTGAGCCCTGGATTTGGAACTCCTTTTTCCGACCTTGAAGCTCCAGCAAGATGGATACCTTCGTGCCTACCGCGAGCGGTCGCCGCTTCGTCGTGATGAACACGCCGTCCGGGCTGATATTATCCGTCTCGGCATCGACGACATAGCTGGAACCTTTGCGCTCGTAAAGAAGCCGAAGCTTTACCTTGCGCTCTTGTTTGCTGCCCATCGTTGCGCTCTAGTTTAGATCAATTTCTTGCCCACTTCGAGCTCGAGACGGTTGACATCTCGACGGCCGAGGCGGAGAGTTAGCTCCGATTGTTTCGGAGGGTCCATGATTTCGCAAGCACGTTCTCGCTCCAAGCGGTGGCTCGCCACCAAACTCACGATGGCCGCACTCGCTGCCGCCGTCAGCTGCGCCGAGACCGACCCCGTCCCGGCGGCGACGGTCTCGAGCACGAGCTATGACGATCTCGTTACGCTCTTTGCCGATTGGCGACAGTTCGAGAAACCCAGCCTGGTCGACGGGATCCCGGACTATTCCGCCGAAAATATGGCAATGCAGCACCGCGAGCTAAACGACTATCGCAGCCGACTCGAAGCCATCGACGCAAGCGGCTGGCTCGTCGCACAGCAAATCGACCACCATCTCGTGCGCGCCGAAATGAACGGGCTCGATTTCGATCATCGTGTACGCCGGCCGTGGGCACGAAACCCTGCTTTTTATGTAACGATTTTTACCGCAGAGAGCGACGTCCCCGCCCACGAAGGACCCGTCATCCACGGTTTCGTCGATCTCTGGACTTATGACTATCCTCTAGGGCAAGCGAACGCGACGGAGCTCGCCGAAGTCATCGTCAAGATCCCTTCACAGCTCGAACAGGCGCGGACCAACCTCGTCGAAGATGCAAGAGATCTCTGGATGGGTGGCATCCGCGCCATGGCAGGCCAGAGCGCCGATCTCGAAGCCTTTGGCGCCGAGGTTGTGGGGACGAGTGCGGCGCTCGACGAGGCGGTCGGGCAGGCACGCGAAGCGACGGACGATTTTCACGCATGGCTCGAAGCCGAGCTGCCGTCGAAAAACGGCCCGTCTGGCGTCGGTAAAGACAACTACACGTGGTACCTGAAAAACGTTCACCTCGTGCCTTACACGTGGGAGGAAGAACTAACTCTGATGCGTCACGAGCTGTCGCGTTCCCACGCAGCACTCGCCCTCGAAGAGCACCGCAATCGCAACCGGCCTGAGCTCGAGCGCGTCGGAAGCGCGGAAGAGTACGACCGACGCTTCAACGATTCGGTCAGCGAGCTCATGGCCTTCCTCGACGAGGAAGAAATCATCTCGGTCCGCGAATACATGGACGCCGCCCTCCGCGCCAAAATCGGAACTTTCGCGCCCGCCGAAGGTCTTCGCGGCTTCTTCAACGAGGTGTCCTATCGCGATCCGGTCGCCATGCGCACCCACAGCTACCACTGGGTCGAGCTCGCCAGGATGGAGAACGAGCCGCACGCGAGCCCGATACGCCGGATCCCGTCGCTCTACAACATTTTCGACGCGCGGTCGGAAGGCCTCGCAACCGGAATGGAAGAGTGGTTGATGCAGGCCGGTCTTTTCGACGAGCGGCCGCGCGCAAGAGAGCTCATCTACATCATGCTTGCGCAGCGCGCAGCGCGGGCGATCGGCGGACTGATGATGCACGGCGGCGAGTACACGATCGAAGAGGCCGCCGAGTTCGCCGCCGCTTGGACGCCTCGCGGCTGGATGCCAGCCGATAGCAACACCGTTTGGGGCGAACAGCACTTGTACTTGGCGCAGCCCGGATACGGAACGAGCTACTTGATGGGCAAAATCCAAATCGAGGCGCTCATGGCCGAGAGAGCCAATGAGCTCGGAGACGCGTTCACGCTTCGCGGTTTCATGGACGAGTTCAGCGCTGTCGGCGTGATTCCGGTCTCGCTCGTCCGATGGGAGCTCACGGGACGTCGCCTCAGCGAGAATGAGTGATGAGTCTGCATAGGGGAGTGAAATCGATTCCAACCCGCCCGTGATGCGACCCGGTACGACGGCGAACCTTCAGATCACGATCCAGCGCGGGAGCACGGATGAAGAACGCCTCGAGCTTTTAACGGAGCTCGCAGAGAACGGCGCGGAAGGTCTGGTCAAGGTCCTCAGAAAGCAAGAAGAGACAGGCTTCGCGCGGGTCACGGGGCGTGCATCGGCGCGGAACCCCTTCCCAGCGAGCGGCTGCGTTATGCCCGCGAATATCGGCTCGAAAATGGCGCATCATCCTTGCGCTCGATCCCTATATCAGCCTCTATGAGGCTACGCGCCGGCCAGGTGAAATGACTGCGACGTGACGCTCATCGTCATGGACATCGACGACGAAGGCAAAGGCACCGGCCAGCTCGCGATGGGTGTGCAGCTCGCCATCGACGAGGACAGGCACCTCGTCATCAAGAGTTTTGGTACGGAACCTGTTCGCCTCCAGAGCATCCGACAGTCGAAGTAGCGTCGCCCGCACCTATGCGGGATGGACGTGATGCGATGTGACGACGCTCAATCCCTGGCTGGCGGCGCTTCGAGCTAAAATGGCTCCGAGGACCACCATGCAAAGATGCGTTTCACTCTGGGTTCTGGCATCAGCGTTGGCCGGGCTCGCGCAAGCGCAGTCTCAGCCGGACCTAGAGGATGTTTGGCTTCAAGAGACCGTACTGAAGGTCCTCACGGGCCGAGGCTACGAATCCTTGCGCGTGATCGCGAAGGACGGCGTGGTGACGGTCACCGGCCGAGTTCAGAGTGCCCGGGACAAGATCCTCATCATCCAGGCCGCGTTCACGATCGCCGAAGTCGAGGCCATTGAAACCGAGCTTCAACTGCGGGTCAGTGGCACACGGCAGCTCGAGGAGGAGATCTGGCTGACCCTTTTTCAAGCGGGACTGGGCGGAGAGCTCGAAGAAATCATCGTCACGAACGGGGTCGCCGAAGTAAGCGGCCGTGTCCCGGATGAAGCTACACGTGACCAAGTCTTCGCCATCGTGCGACGCGTCCCGGGAATCGAAGCGATCAACAGCCTGGTCGTCGTAGCGAAGGCCGCCCCCCGAGCACCCGAGCCCACGCGGACGGCGATGGTGACGACCCCAGAGCTCGCACCTGAGCCTGAACCCGATTTGAAGCCTGAAGCCGAACTGGAACCTGAGCCCAAACCGGAACCTGAACCCGAACCGGAGCCTGAACCCGAACCGAAGCCTGAGCCCGAACCGAAGCCTGAGCCCGAACCGGAGCCTGAGCCCGAACCGGAGCCTGAGCCCGAACCGGAGCCTGAACCCGAACCGGAACCTCAGCCCGAACCGGAGCCTGAACCCGAACCGGAGCCTGAACCCGAACCGGAGCCTGAGCCCGAACCGGAGCCTGAACCCGAACCGGAGCCTGAGCCCGAACCGGAGCCTGAAGCCGAACCGGAACCTCAGCCCGAACCGAAGCCGGAACCGGAGCGCGAGGATGAGCCCGCACCCGAGCTTGAGACCAGGGCTACGCCTGGGCCCGAACCCGCCCTCGAGCGCGAACCCGAAACCGCACGCATCTTAGAAGCCCAACCCGGCCGCACCGTTGCGCCGGCGCGGAGCGGAGCCGACATCGCGCGCGACATTGCCCAACGAATCCTTTCGGCGGACTACACAGTGTTCGACCACATCCAGTTCGGCTTAGACGAGGGTGTGGTGGAAATTGAAGGCTCCCTGACGACTCGAGAAAAGAAAGATGCACTCGAGAGCAGCATCGCGAACGTCCCGGGCGTCGTCTCGGTCAAGAGCGACATCCGTGTCCAATCCGACTCTTCCGCGGATCAAAGGCTGCGACGGAACCTGTTCCGCCGCATCTACGACGATCCTTCCTTCGCCGAGTTTGCCGACCAATCCAACCCTCCCGTCCACATCATCGTCCACGGGAAGCACGTGACCTTGACAGGCGCCGTGGACACGCTCATTCAACAAATGGCGGCGGAGGCGATCGTGCGTACGACCTTCGGCGTGCTTTCGGTGAAGAACCGCATCCGCGTTCGGGATCGCGAGTAGCGCGTCCGATCTTCAGGCCAAAGCACCTCGAAGCGTTGCGACCTGCTCGCGCACGTGATCCGCCGACACGTGGCCAACTGGAATCGGCGCGCCCACGGAGATGCCGACGCGACTCGAGAGCTTCCCGAGTGTCACGTCGCGAAGCCGCGTGCGCGCCCGTGAGAACAAGCTGCCCCAGAGCCCCGAAAGGCCGATGGGCACAACGGCGACCGGCGTGCGAGCCACGATGTGCTCGATGCCTTTTCGAAACACGCGCACCTCGCCGTCTTCCGTAAGGCTGCCCTCGGGAAATATGCAGACGGCTTCGCCGTTGTCGAGAGCCTCGGCAATCTCGTCCATCGCCGTTCTCAAGATCTCGGGGTTCTCGCTCCGCCCCGCGATTGGGATGACGCGGGCCCAGCGCAAGAGCGTGCCGACGATGGGCAGCTTGCCGAATTTGTAATACATGACGAAGCGCACCGGCCGCGCAAGTGTCGCCGCGAGAATGAACGCATCCACATAGGTCACGTGGTTCGCGGCGAGGAGCACGGGGCCGTTGTCAGGGATGTTCTCGAGTCCATCGACGCGAGGACGGTACACGAGGCGCACGACGAGCCAGACGAGAAGACTGACTAACAAGCGCGGCACGCGCTTGAAGATATA
>Ga0209988_10001121_pt1 | contig 17348 bp, 13 predicted proteins | sample N075metaG_FD_183115 | JGI IMG/M metagenome (GOLD analysis project Ga0209988, IMG submission 183115) | Deep subsurface microbial communities from Kermadec Trench to uncover new lineages of life (NeLLi) - N075 metaG (SPAdes) (version 2) | ecosystem: Environmental > Aquatic > Marine > Ocean trench... | reverse complement strand
ATAAACTATTATATCATCACCGTTAGAATTGGCAGGAAACAAACCAAATACTGCGTTAGCGGTTAAAGAATTGTCTTTGATGATTGCGTCAATCAGATCGTTTGCATCATCAAAAAGACTTTTTGCTTCCTTGCCGTACTTTTCACTTTTAAGAATTGCAGGGTATCTTCCTTTCATCTCCCAGGATAAAAAGAATGGCGTCCAGTCAATGTAATTTCTTAGTTTTTCCAGTGAAAAATTATTAAGAGTGGTGATTCCCATTTTGTTTGGTTTAGTAATATTGCTACTTGTCCAATCAATTTTTAATTTATTCTTTCTTGCATCATCAATACTTAAATATGTTTTTTTTGATCTCCGCTTTAAATAATTTTCTCTAAGATTTTCATATTCTTCTTTTACTCCGGCCGTATATTTTTGTTTTTGACCAGAATCATTACTAAGTAAGCTGCTAACAACCGGAACACTTCTCGATGCATCGAGAACATGAATTGTATTCCCGGAATAATTTGGTGCGATTTTCACAGCCGTATGGATCCTAGATGTTGTTGCGCCACCAATTAACAAAGGTTTATTTATTCCTCTTCTCTCCATTTCTTTTGCAACGTGAACCATTTCATCAAGCGATGGTGTGATCAATCCGCTTAACCCAATAATATCCACATCTTCATCAATCGCTGTTTGTAATATTTTATCCGCACTAACCATCACACCGAGATCAATCACATTATAATTATTACAACCAAGCACAACACCAACAATGTTTTTCCCAATATCATGTACATCTCCTTTTACAGTTGCTAATAATATTTTTCCCTGTGCATGAATAACAGCAGATAACTTTTTTTGTTCCTCTATATATGGCGTTAGATAGGCTACAGACTTTTTCATAACACGGGCACTTTTTACAACTTGCGGTAAAAACATTTTGCCGGAACCAAAAAGGTCACCGACTACATTCATTCCATCCATTAGGGGACCTTCAATCACATTAATCGGCTCGGGAAGTTTTTGCCGCGCCTCTTCTGTATCGTGTTCTATGTAATCAGTAATACCTTTTACAAGGGCATGTTTCAATCGTTCCTCAACCGGTGCATTTCTCCACTCGTCTTTTTTTCCTTCTTCTTTTTCTTTTCCCGTAACAGTCTCTGAAAACAATAATAATCTATCTGTTGCATCCGGCTTGCGATTAAATATAACATCTTCAACCAGGACTAAAAGGTCCTTTGGTATTTCTTCATAAACTTCCAACTGTCCAGCGTTAATTATTCCCATATCCATTCCGGCTTTTATTGCATGATAAAGAAAAGCAGAATGCATTGCTTCCCGGATTACATTGTTTCCGCGAAATGAAAATGAAAGATTACTAACACCACCGCTTACTTTTGCAAATGAAAGATTTTGTTTTATCCATCGTGTTGCTTCAATGTAGTTTACAGCATAATTGTTATGTTCATCAATGCCTGTTGCAATTGGCAGAATGTTAGGATCAAAAATAATATCCTGAGGAGGGAAGCCGATGTCATTGACTAATATTTTATAAGCTCTTCTACAGATCTCAATTTTTCTCTCAAAAGTATCTGCCTGCCCTTTTTCATCAAATGCCATAATTATGACAGCTGCACCAAATTTAAGAATCTCTTTTGCATATTCCCTGAAGACATCTTCCCCTTCTTTAAGACTTATTGAGTTTACAATGCCTTTGCCCTGTAAACATTTTAGTCCGGCTTTTAAAACCGACCATTTAGAAGAGTCAATCATTAAAGGAACTCTGGTAATATCCGGCTCAACCGCTAAAAGGTTCAGAAATTTTGTCATCGCATCTTCAGATTCAATCATTCCCTCATCCATATTTACATCAATTACCTGTGCACCGTTTTCTACTTGTTGGCGGGCAACAGAAAGTGCTTCCTCATAATTTTCTTCCTTTATTAGTCGTGCAAATTTTTTAGATCCCGCAACGTTTGTTCTTTCTCCAATATTAACAAAGTTTATTTCAGGATGAAGAACAAGGGGTTCTAATCCGCTTAATCTTAAATAAGGTTTTTGTTCGGTATGAACTCTGGGTTCATAATTTTTTACTTTTTCAGCAATTGCACGAATGTGATCGGGCGTTGTACCGCAACAGCCTCCAATGATATTAACAAATCCGCTTTTCAAAAAATCATCAAGTATTGCAGACATTGTTTCGGGAGATTCATCATATTCACCCATCTCATTCGGAAGTCCGGCATTGGGAAAAACAGATAAAAATTTATCCGTTATATTCGAAAGGTCTTCAATAAAGGGGCGCATTTGTTTCGCACCAAGAGAACAGTTTAATCCAACACTTAAAAGATTTTTTACATGCGAGATAGATATCCAAAATGCTTCTGTTGTTTGTCCAGATAAAGTTCTTCCGCTTTGGTCAACAATTGTTCCCGATATCATAATTGGTAGAATTAACTTTTTTTCAGAACAAACTTTATCAACAGCATAAATTGCTGCTTTGGCATTCAATGTATCAAATATTGTTTCAATAAGGAGAATATCAACTCCACCGTCTATAAGTCCCCTTGCTTGTTCATAATATGCATCTACCATTTGATCAAAAGTAACAGCACGAAAACCCGGATCAGTTACTTTTGGTGACAGTGAAAGCGTTTTGTTTGTGGGGCCAAGAGCACCGGCAACAAATCGTGGTTTGCCCGGTTCATTTTTTGCAAACTCTAAAGCAACTTCTTTAGCAATCTCAGCGGAGGTTTTACTTATTTCATAAGCAAAATTTTCTGTTTGGTAATCTGCCTGTGAAATTGATGTTCCGTTAAACGTATTTGTTTCAATAATATCCGCACCTGCATTAAAATATGCCCTGTGAATTTCCTTTATTAATTCTGGCTGTGTTAATGATAGAAGATCGTTGTTACCTTTTAAATCATGTGGATGATCTTTAAATTTGTTCCCGCGAAAATCATCTTCACTTAAATCGTAACTCTGTATCATTGTACCCATAGCGCCATCCAACACAAGGATTCTCCCGGTTAATATTTTAGTAAGTGCTTCTAACATATCCATTTGAAATTACTCCTGTAATTAATCATTATTTTTAGTAAATGATTAAGAGATTAATTATTTGTCAATTCATTAGCTGTTTTGAAAAGGCTGCCAAATATAACTAAATTGCTTTGCATTATAAACCAATTTAATTAGACATAAAACATTATTATGATAGTTGTAACAGGCGGTGCCGGCTTCATCGGCAGTGCGATAGTTTGGGAATTAAACAGGCGCGACAAAAAAGACATACTGATTGTTGATGAACTTGGTACGGATGAGAAATGGAAAAATCTTGTTGGTCTGCATTTTGAAGATTTTGTTAATAAACACAAATTTATTGACAGCATTAATAAAGGAACTTTTATTAATGCGGATGCCATTATACATCTAGGCGCTAATTCATCAACGACTGAAAAAGATGCCGACCACCTTTTTAATAATAATTATCTTTACACAAAAACACTTGCAGAGTTTTGCTTAAAAAATAATATTAGATTCATATACGCATCATCCGCAGCCACATACGGTGATGGATCGCTTGGGTTTAATGATGACGAAAGTAAATGCGATACACTCCGACCACTTAATATGTACGGCTACTCAAAAAGTATGTTGGATATCTGGGCCATAAACCAGGATGTATTTAAAAATATTGTAGGTTTGAAATACTTTAATGTTTTTGGTCCTAACGAGTATCATAAAGGTGATATGCGAAGTGTTGTTCATAAGGCATTTGAGCAGGTAAGAGATACGGGGAAAGTAAAATTATTTAAATCGAGGAACCCGAAGTATAAAGACGGCGAGCAAATGCGCGATTTTATTTATGTAAAAGATGCTGTTAACATGACACTGTTTTTTTTAGACAATAAATATATAAACGGGTTGTTCAATATTGGTTCCGGTCAAGCGAGAACATGGAATGATCTTGTAACTGCATTATTCAAAGCGATTGAGAAACCGGTTAATATTGAATATATTGATTTGCCCGAACATCTTGCAGATAAGTACCAGTATTTTACTGAAGCAAATCTATCAAAGATAAAAAGCGCTGGCTATAAAAAAGAAATCACTTCGTTGGAAAATAGCATTAATGATTACGTTAAAAATTATCTGTTAAGTAAAATATATTTAGGCATGTAAGCAGTTATTAGTTGTAAGGCACTTCCTCATCGTCGTCTAACAAGTCATCTTCCGGATCGATTAAAGGTATGTCGTTTTCAAGGATATCTTGTTCAGTTGGTTCTTTATCGAAAGGATTTTCCTCCACCTCCTCTTCTTCTTCATCTTCGATAAAATCATCATCGTCTTCATCGTTATCTTTCTTCTTCGAAGCTAAAAAAGCGAATTTAAAATCATCACTCTCTATCAGTTCAAAATCGCCAAACCCCTCCATTAATATCTCGCTTTCTTCAAATCGTGGCATTTATACTTTCTCCTCATTTAATATCTTTAGAGGGTACTAAAAGTTTATATTTTATTTCTTTATTTACAAACGTATAAACTTTTAATTTTATTGTTTTCTCATAAATATTATAAGCATCTCATCTAAAAGTAAAATTGATTTATTACTTTGTCAATACAATTATTAAAAATATGAAACGAGCAAGAAAAACCATTTACGCTCTTCCGAGGAAATGCCTTCGACAAAGGAAAGTATTAATAAACAAGTTTCCCGATACATCGGGACAAAAACAATAAATTCCGCCAGGGGCGGACAAGTATAAACATATGAAAGATTAATATGAAGCTGGCAACTCTTTGTTATGTAACAGATAAAAACAGAAACTCCACTCTGATGATTCATCGTGTAAAAAAAGAAAACGATTATCATCAGGGTAAATGGAATGGATTAGGAGGAAAATTTGAACCTGGTGAAAGCCCTGAAGAGTGTGCGGTAAGGGAAATAGAAGAAGAAAGCGGCTTACAAGTAAAAAACAATAAGATGAAGGGATTTATAACTTTTCCAATGTTTGATGGCAAAGAAGATTGGTATGTTTTTCTTTTTACGGCAGATAATTTCGAAGGGAAATTAATCGATTCAAACGAAGGAAACCTTGAGTGGATACCAAACGAAAAACTAACAGAAATCAATCTATGGGAAGGAGATAAATATTTTATACCATGGCTTTTTCAGGATAAATTTTTCAGCGCTAAATTTATTTATAAGAACGGAAAATATATAAGCCATGAAGTTAGTTTTTATTAACCAACCGGAAACAAAGCCGGATCTTTTTACCGATACCAAAAGCCAGCGAAAATAAAAATATGACTGATAAAACTATCGTGAATACATTTGCAGAAAAAGCAACGAAATATTTTTCTAACTTAAAGATTCCGAAAAGATTACCGAAGGAGATTAGCATTTTAAATCCTTATTCTAAAAAAGAAGTTAATAATGCCATACAATGGTTCTTTAAAAAATATTTTGATGACAATAAAAATCGTGTTTTTGTATTTGGGATTAACCCCGGAAGGTTTGGCGGGGGATTAACCGGAATATCTTTTACAGATCCCGTTGCATTGCGGGAAGAATGCGGAATTGAAAATGATCTTGGAGATAGACAGGAACTATCTAGCAAGTTTATTTACCGGATGATAAAGGAATACGGCGGCGTTAAAGAATTTTACACGAATATATTTATTACCGCGTTGTATCCTCTTGCGATTATTAAAGACGGAAAGAATTATAATTACTATGATAGTTTAAAACTTTGCGAATCTTTAAAAACACAAATCGCATCAGCAATTAAGGAACAAATAAAATTTGGAGCTGATGAAAGATTTGCTGTTTGTCTTGGCAGGAAAAATGCGAAGTACTTTAATGAAATAAATAAAGCACATAATTTTTTTGATGAAATCAGAGCCCTGGATCACCCAAGGTATATAATGCAATACAAATTAAAACATGCCGATGCATACATAAGAAACTATCTTAAGGCTCTCAAATAAAGTGTCCATTATGTTAATCTGAATTTTCTTCAGATGTTTTATAGGGGTTCGCTCTTTGTTGCTCAACCTTAATGGATAGTTCCTCTGATAATTTATTTTTGTAATTAGTGCTCTGAATATTCTGCTAAAAAACTTCTCATCCTTTCATTAACGATATCAGCAGCCTCAAAAGGAGCCATATGTCCAGCTCTATCTATTACATGAAACTCCGAATTATTAATTTGATCCGCCATTGATTTCATTACATCCGGAGAAGTTAATTTATCTTCTTCACCACAAATAACTAAAGTGGGAATCGAAATATTAAGTAGGTAAGCCGTTGTATCTGTTTTGCCCGCCATTGCAAGCAAACCTCCCTTCACCCCAATTGGGCTGTTGCTTTTCGAGCGGATTAAAACCTCTTCATAGTCAGGTTTGTTTTTCATCATAAAGTTATCGGAAAAACAATTTGGAACAAACTGCTTTACAAAATGTTCAACACCAGATTCATTTATCGATTTTATTCCTTCGGCTCTTTTGATTTTTCCTGCGTTATCATCTGCAAGCGCTTTTGTATCACATAAAATTAAAGCGTTGAATCTTTTTTTTACATCCTTTCAATTGCTCTTAAAGAAATATATCCACCCATTGATAATCCGCACAGCATAGGCAGTTTTAATTTTAATTCATTAAGAATGGTTTCAAGATCATCAACAAATGATTCCATGGTAAACTGTCCGTCGCCAGCATGGGATTCGCCAAGACCTCGTATATCATAAGTTATACAATAATAATCCTTGCTTAGCTCTTCTATTTGTTCGTCCCACATTCTATGATCAAAAGGCAATCCATGCACAAAAATAATTGATTTATTATTAGTGTTTCCCGATGTAAAAACAGAAAGGTTATTTATTGTTGTCTTCATAATTATTTCCGTATTAATTTTTGTAAATCCAATAAATAATTCAGTATAATTTAATATTATTATTATTCAATTTATTCATAACAGGATTTTATATTATGAAAATTGCTTTTGCAGCTACCGAGGCGGTTCCTTACGTTAAAACGGGCGGACTTGCTGATGTAGCAGGGTCCTTGCCAAAAGAATTAGAAAAGCTTGGCTGCGAAGTAAAATTGTTTATTCCAAAATATTTTTTAATTGACGAAGAAAAACATATACTTCACTATAATTGGGAAATAGGTGAAATGCCTGTTCGGATTAACGGCATTACACGTTCTGTTCATGTTCATCAAAGTGTACTACCTGGCTCAAATGTAGAAGTAAATTTTATTGATTGTCCACATTATTTTCATCGCCATCGTATTTACACAAACGATGTGGATGAAGATGAAAGATTCATTCTTTTTTCTAAAGGTGTTATTGAAACACTGCAGAGAATGCAATGGGCACCCGACATAATACATTGCAACGATTGGCAAACAGGTTTACTGCCACTGTTCGTAAGAGATAATTATAATTGGGATAGACTGTTCGATGAAACAGCAACGTTGTTTACAATTCATAATATTGGTTACCAGGGAAGATTTTCAAAATCAGTTTTACGTAATGCTGAAATACGCGAAGAATTATTTTATCCGAATGGTCCTGTTGAACACGATGGTACGGTCTCATTCATGAAAACGGGAATTGTTTTTGCAGATATTCTTAATACTGTAAGTAATAAATATTCGCACGAAATTCTAAAACCCGATTTGGGTGCAGGCTTGGATAAAATACTGATGGAAAGAAAAGAAAACTTGTACGGAATATTAAACGGTGTTGATTACAGCATTTGGAATCCGGAAATAGACGAATACATTCCTTATCATTATTCTCCGGAAGATTTAAGTGGTAAAATTAAAAACAAACGCTTTTTATTAGATCACTTTAATATGCCGTTTGAAGTAACTGTTCCGCTTATAGGAATTGTATCGCGAATGGTTGCACAGAAAGGATTTGATATTTTTGCCGATGCAATTAACAATCTTATGGAATTAAATGCACAATGGCTTATTCTTGGAAGCGGAGAAGACCAGTATGAACAATTATTCAGAGAGCTTGCTCATAAACTTCCGCAAAAAGTAGGAGCTTATATCGGTTACAACAACGAACTTTCTCATCTTATAGAAGCCGGTGCAGATATGTTTCTAATGCCTTCGCGCTATGAACCCTGCGGGTTAAATCAAATTTACAGCTTAAAATATGGTACGGTTCCGATAGTGAAGAAAACCGGCGGATTGGCTGATACAGTACACGATTGGGATGAACTGATAAGTTTTGGATTAGAAACGGGAACCGGTTTTTCCTTTAACCATCATTCAGGTTATGCCTTGTTGACAAGTGTTCAGAGGGCAATAAACAATTTTAATAATAAAACTGTTTGGAAAAGAATTCAATTGAACGGAATGGCAAAGGATTATTCATGGAAGCATTCAGCCGAACAATATATTGAGTTATACCGGCTTGCTAAAAAGAAGCGGGGCTGAGATTTACTCTATACCCGATAGAAAAATAGAAGAAGACTTCACCCCATACAACCGGGTTTTCGGGTAATTCTTTTTTTAAGAGAAAACTTCTTCCTATTGCAAATTCAGTGGGGCCTATCGGCGTATCAAAAGAAAGAATACTGCCTATACCATGCCGCAAATCCTTAAATCTTATTTGCGATGGCTCTTGCCAGGTTGTACCAAGATCATATCTTAATTTGATATAGGTATCGAAAAAAACCTGGAAGGGTAATTTTATTCTGTACATAAGCGAGGTAAGAAAAATTTGCCTGCCGCGAAATTCATTTACTCTCATTCCTAAAAACGAATCCATTCCACCCAGAAAAAATTGTTCGGTAAGAGGCATAGTGTTATCGCCAAAACCAATTTTGATTCTTGGCACAAGAGTGCTTCGTTTGCCTAATTTAAAAAAGTATCGAAAGTCCATTCCAAGAGAAGTGAAACTCTGGTCGCCGCCAAGAAAACTTTGAGCAGTCTCATAAAAACCAGTAAAGTATAATCCCCCCGAAGGATAAGGATACCTGTCCATGTTATCAATAGTGGTGTTTACACCAAGACTAACTAATTTTGTTTTAAACGGATCAACAACATCACCCTCAAGATTTTTGGCTTCATCAAACTGGTATTTTCCTGTAAAGATAAGGTTTCCAAATTTCTCTATCTGTGTTCCTAACGAAAGAGATATACCATAAAAAGTTTGATTGTATTCTCCGGTTTTGACCCTGGAGAAAGTTTTTGTTGAGGATTGTGGAACATCATGATAAACATTGATATCGCTGAATTTATAATAAATGCTTAGATTATAAGTTAAGTACGTATCTAAAATCCTATTATTTATTAGTTCGAAAATATATGCACCGTTGTTTGCCCCGCCATAAAGGTAAAGCCCGGCTTCAGTTCCGGAACCAAAAATATTTTCGTCTCTTATATCAAGACTAAACTGTGCGTTGTAAGCTTCGTCTACAAGAAAACCAAATCGCAGTATTCCCGATAATTTTTCATTTACGTGAATTATAAGAGTATTTTTTCCATCTTCTTCAATAATATACATTGCAATATCTTTAAAGAATCCGGAATTGCTAAGGTTATCCAAACTCTCTTTGGCTTTATCATAAACAAAATACTCGCCTCTTTTTAATTGAAGCTCCCTTGTAATTAAAGTTTCACCGGTAAAGTTACCCTTAACTTTTATGTTTGATATCAATCCTTCATCAAAAAACAACATCAGGTTTCCTGTTAACTCATCAAAATCTAATCTTTCAAAATCTGCCAATAAATATCCCTTAAGACGATAATTTCTTAATATTTTTGATATTGTTTTTGCAATAGCTCTGTTATTAAATGGGTTATTAATTAATATGGAAAGGATTGAATCGACAACCTGATTATCAATTTGCGTTATACCAATTGCCCGGATTGTTTTTACAACCGGGTATAATTGATAATTAAACATTAAGATTGTTGAATCGGGAAACTCAGTTACTTCCATAATTATTGATTGGTATTTACCTGTTTCATAAAGATGTGCAATATCTTTTTTTATTTCCGCACTGGAAACAGAATCATACAAAACATACTTGTTAAACAAGGAAAATAATTCTTTTTTCTTTTCATTGTTAAAGACGATATTTTTAATAAAAAACTCATCGTGTTTTAATCTGCTATTAAAAAAGGAATCGACGGCAGCTTTAATGTTGTGTATAACCGGAAGTGTGCTCATATAACCAAGAGAAATAAGAGAATCAATATCAGCAAAGTCAGTTGAAGATTTATCATCTAAAACCGGTGTAATAACAAAATCTGCAAGAGATAACTGAATTGCATTTAATTTTTTAATCGGGATGCTTACAACCTGATCTGCAATGTACCATGGTAAATCAATTTTTTCTTTCGGATGCAGCGGACTTGTTGTGTTTACAGCTATTATTAAATCAGCACCATTTTCTTTTGTTATATCCACAGGAATGTTTGATAATAATCCGCCGTCAACAAGCAGCTTATCATCCCACTTTACAGGTTCAAGGAAAAAAGTAACACTGGAGCTGGCACGCATTGCCATGCTTAATTGTCCGCTCTCTAGCACAACCATATCGCCGGTTATCAAATCGGTGCAAACGGCTCTGTATTTTATCCACAAATCATCGAAGCTTTTGCCCGGATGAACAGGCGCCTGGTTAGTAAGCAGGTAGAGAAAGTTTGTTAATTTTTGTCCTTCGCTAAATGATGTGGGTAATACGGGATTCAGCCCGTCTAATCTTAATGCAAATAAAGCCCTGTCCTCGGTTATCTTCTGGCTTATAAAAAGATCACCCCGGCTTTTCTTTTGATTTAAAGAAAGCATCTCGCCCCAGTTTGTATTTAAAGCAATCGAATCAAGCTCATCTATTGTAAAGCCGGATGCATAAAGACCCCCGACTATACTGCCCATGCTTGTACCGACTATTACGTTTGTTTCAATTCCTGCTTCATCCAAAGCTTTAAGAACACCAACTTGCGAGAGCGCTCTTGCACCGCCGCCGCTTAATGCTAATCCGATTACCGGTTTATCTTTCGGAAAATATTCAACTAAACCGAATGGAAGATTTCTTGCGTTTAATTCAAGCTCAATGGTTTTTTTTTCCTGCGAATAGGAAACAGAAATGAAAAACAACAAAGGAATGATGATTATTTTTATCAAAAAATTCACTCTTACCAGCTAATAAAAAAGCATTAAGATTAAATTATTATTTTATCTCAATGCTTTTAAGTTAAGTAAATTAAAACTTTATCGTTTTCTTTTTGCCTGTGCTTTTTTCTGCTGTTCCGCAGCATCCATTAGTTTTGACATAAAACCCTGCTTCTTTTTTGGGTTTTTAACGGGAACCAATTCCATTCCGCTGTGCTGATGGTTAATGTATTGCTGCTGTGCAATTGAAAGTAGGTTGAACAGAAAATAATAGAGATTTAATCCCGATGGAAACGTCATAAACAAAATTGTTAGGAAAACCGGCATAATATAAACCAATGCCTGCTGTTTCGGATCTTTCATCGTCATTTTCTGTTGTATAAATGTAGTAACACCCATCAATATTGCAAGTCCGCTTATTTCCTGAATACCAAACATTGGTAATTTGAAACCGAGATCGTAAATAATATCTGGTTGTGACAGATCTTTTATCCACCAGATAAACGGCTGCTGCCGTAACTCTATTGCCATTCTGAACATTCCCCAAAGCGCTACGAAAATAGGCATCTGCAAAAGCATTGGAAGACATCCGCCCGCGGGGTTTATTCCGTACGTTGAATACAGCTTCATTGTTTCTTTGCTTACCTTCTGCTGATCATCTTTATACTTCTCTTTTATTTCAGTTATCTTGGGCTGAAGAAGCGACATCTTCTTCATCGATTGATAGCTTTTCTTTGTAAGAGGGTAAACCACAATCTTAATGATTATTGAAAATACAACGATTACAAATCCGTAGTTAGGTATAAAAAGGTGCAGAAAGTTAAACAGCGGAAGTAAAAGGAATTCAGCTATTGGTCTTACAATAAATTTTAATCCGAAGAAGCCGCCAAAATCTACAAGCGCCTCTAAATTATTACCCAATCCTTTTAGAGTGTTATAATCAACGGGTCCTATATATAATTTGAACGATTGTTTTTCATAATCGGTGTTTTTAAATGGAAGACTCAGCCGTATGTTATAAAATTCTGCTACACCCTGATTCGGTCTTGCCTCGCTATGTCCCTCAAGATAAGCACCATTAACAGATGATGGATCATCAGGAATTATTATTGCTGCAAAGTATTTGTTTCTTACGGCAATCCAATCAACCCTGCCATGAAAATCTTCTCTAACAATTTCTTCATGGTCCGATGGCGCATCAATAATAACTTGTTCATCACCATAATACACACTTGAGTTGGAAGCAGTTGCACCATCAACTGTATTTTTTTCAACAAGTCTTATTCCGTTATTCCATACAAGGTCATATTCATTGTTGCTTATAACGTTATTCATTCCGACCAGTTCAATGTCGCTCTCAATCTCGTAACCACTTCCTCTAAAGGTGTATGTTTTTACAATTTCTTTACCGTCATCAATTTTCAGGTGGAATTTTATAATTAAGGAATCTCCGTTGGCAACTATGTGTTTCCCTGCAGATTGGTCTGACTCAAAAAAGAAATCTGCCGTATTGATAGCTTTACCGTCGGTTGATACAAAAGAAAGGTCGTAAGTATTCCCACGGGAATAATTAATTAATTGGACTCTTGTTTTATATACATCATCATCACCGTTACCGTTAATTGAATACCAGTTCCTGTACTTTTTTAGAAACACCTTATGTATGTTTCCACCTTTGTTTGAAAGCTCAATTATTAAAACATCGTTTTCAACAGTGGTGATTTCCTCTTTTACATCATCAGCATTAAATAGTTTCCCGCCCGGAAGAATAACATCTTTGGTTTTTATTTCTTCTGTTAAAGGTGTTTCCGGTTCTGATAATTTAACTGTATCGGCGATAACAACCGTGGTGGAATCGGTTTGTTTTGGCTTTACATCTGTGGGATCGGGCGCTGTAAGATACAGCCATGCTACAAGCACAATTCCAATTAATACAAATGCTAAAGTTGTTTGTTTATCCATCATTAATTCCTTTTAAATACCAAATTGGAAAGATAACCGATTAAAAAAATGCGGCGGAAATTTTCCATCTAAATCGAATCCTTTATTTTATTCATTATATCTGTTACGCAGGGCATTACGTCTTTTAGTTTTAACCCCTTATAATTTTTCTGGTTAAGTCTGTTAGAAGAAAAAACAATTTTCACGGATTTATTTTTAAGGATGAAATATTCAATAAAACTAATTTTATTTAATCTATAGGATTCTCTTAAAAGGCGTTTAAGTCTGTTTCTCCATACAGCATTCCCGGATTTTTTAGAAACCGCAACAGCAATTTTAATTTCCGGTTGTTGCTTTTCTTCAACTATGTAATGTGCTTTAATTTTTTTGTCAGAAGAGAGGACTGTTATTCCGGATTGGTAAATTATTTCAAAATCTTTTCTGCTTTTTATTCTTTCTTTAGCCGGTAATCCATGCTTTTTCAATCGAACCTAAAACTCATCACTTACAGTTAATCTTTTTCTTCCTCTGGCTCTTCTTCTGGCAAGGACCCTTCTACCGTTTTTTGTACTCATTCTTTCTCTAAAACCATGCTTGTTTTTTCTTTTTCTATTGCTTGGTTGATACGTTCTTTTCATTATTACCTCTGGTTCATATTTTCATTTCAAAAAGGTTACAAATTTAACAGCATATTTCCATTAATTCAAGCAAATTTTCAGTTCATGTTAGCTAAAGATAAAATATATAAATAAATTTCATTTTTTCCTGTAATTAATTTGCAACCTAACTAAATACTTTCTATTTTTTAGTTAGTGCAGGGCACCCAAATTAATGTGGATAAGTTGTTGATAACCCGGCCTTGTGGAAACGTTTCACATTCTTTTTTTAATAATAATTTGGGATTTTTAAAACTATTTTGTGTGTAATTTTAAGTAATCCCTCTAATTTGCTTGTATATAAGCGATTAACGTGCCCCGGCTTATGTGGAAAAGTTGTGCATAACCTCCGGTTAAGCGAACAAAACACATTTAATTTCTTTATAAATGCATATTTACTAAAGCTTTAATCTGTGGATAACTAATTATGATTTCAGAATTTTCAGAAAGCACTACGGCAATTGATTACTCCACAGTTTGGAAAAAATGCCTGGGGAAAATTAAGGAAAATGTTACCCAGATGACCTATAACACCTGGTTTCTTCCAATAAGACCGGTTCAGCTATCAAATAATATTTTAAAGGTCGAACTTCCCAGCAGATTTTTTTGGGAATGGATAGACGAACATTATAATTTACTGATAAACAAAACCATAACAGAAATAATTGGACCTGAGGCAAAACTAACTTATATAATTGATGAAGAAGCCGGAGAGGATGAAAATTTACTCGGTGATGCTTCACAGTCATCTTACAGCATACCCACTATAAAAGAAAAGCCGAAAGTAAAGCATAATTTTGAATCCTTCTTAAACACACGCTATACATTTGATAATTTTATTACCGGGGAAGGTAATCAGCTTGCAAGAGCAGCCGCAGGTGCAATAAGCGATAATCCCGGCGGAACGTCCTTCAATCCGTTTTTTGTTTACGGCGGAGTAGGGCTTGGTAAAACACATCTTATTCAGGCAATTGGTAATGAAATAGTAAAACGGTTTCCCGATAAAAGAGTGATTTATTTATCCACCGATATTTTTACTGTTGAATTTGTTGAATCAATCCAGGCAAACAAGGTAAACGAATTTTCCAGTTTTTACCGGAGTATGGATGTGCTGATAATTGATGATATTCAGTTTTTGATTGGAAAGGAAAAAACGCAGGATTTATTTTTCCACATTTTTAACATGCTGCATCAATCAAAAAAACAGATAATACTTACGAGTGACAAACCACCTAAAAATCTTAAGGGATTGGATGAAAGATTAACATCTCGTTTTCAGTGGGGGCTTACCGCCGACATTCAACCACCCGAATTAGAAACACGAATTGCCATTTTAAGAAAAAAAACCGAAATTTTCGGAATGACGGTTTCTTCGGAGATACTTGATTACATTGCATCGAATATTACTTCGAACATTAGAGAACTTGAAGGATGCCTTATTAAACTCCTTGCAAATTCCTCATTAAATTCTAAAGAAATAACTTTTGATCTGGCGAAAAAAACAGTTAAGGAAATCGGAACCAACAGAAAAATAAATAGCATCAATATCGAATCAATCACAAAAACAGTATGCAATCACCTGGATATTGCAGAGAATAAAATTCGTGATAAGACACGGAAAAAAGAAATTGTTCGGGCAAGACAGCTTGCAATGTTTTTATCAAAAGAGATGACCAATGCGTCACTTAAAACAATCGGGCTGCATTTTGGCGGAAGGGATCATTCAACCGTTGTACATGCTTGTGCATCTGTAGAGGAAGCAAAAACAAAGGACAGGATTTTTAGTGAGTTGATTGAGGATCTTAGAAACCAAATTGAACTGAATTCAACTTAGAAAATAAAACAATTTAAACTCTTTTTGGGGATTATCGAAAAAGAACCCCCGCCAAGGTCGTCCCGATAAATCGGGATGCTTAAATGATTCCGTTATTTAAGCATCAACATTTTTTTGGTTTGAACAAAACTGCCAGCCCTTAATTGATAGAAATAAATACCACTCGGGAGGGCTTGATGAATCAAACCCCTACTATTAAATTCTACCTCATAAGTTCCTGCAGGTTTTTCTTCATTTACAAGCACCGCAACTTCGTTACCCAAAACATCATAAACTATTAACTGCACAAACCACCCCTGCTTCGCTTCCCCTCCTTGGTAAGGGGGGGATTGAGGGGAGGTCGGAATTGTATATTTAATCTTCGTTGACGGATTGAACGGATTCGGAAAATTTTGGTGCAGCACAAATTTATGGGGAAGGTTAATCTCCTCTTCTACTTTTGTTATATTCAGTTTATATTTCAGTATTAATCCGTTTTCACCCACGGCATAACCTGTAAATGGGTCGGTAAAAGTAAGATCGAAAATAACCCAATTATCTGCTATGGTCTTTTCAACCCATGTTGCACCCTTATCCGAAGTAAAAAGAAATTTTGGACCGGATGCAGACCATCCCTCAGTATTTGTTCTGAAATCAATTGTAAATGAAAGACCAAATAAAGGCAGTTCATCAAAACTCCAGTTTTCACCAGCATCGGTTGTTTTAATATTTCCGATTCCAAATAATCCTTCAGGATCACCCGAAAGAGTTATTGCATTAAGCGAATCGAAAATAAACATATCAAATATCTGGTCGGGACTTACGCCCACAGAAGACCAGTTCAAACCAAAATCCGTCGTGCGCCAGATAACCCCGGCGAAATCTATAAACCCACCGCAGGCGTAACCAAACTGCCGATTATAAAAATTAAAATTTAATACCGGAAGATTGGAAACGAAACCCGAATCGATGTTGGCATCAATCCACGTAAACCCGCCGTCTGTCGTTCCCGCAATTGTTGATCCGCCGATCCAGCCGTTGAGAGAATCAAAAAAGAAAATCGTGTTCATAAAAACATTATCTTCGGGATAATTCTCTGCAAGCCATTCATCTCCGCCGTTTGTGGTTTTAATTATCGTTGAACCGAAAGGCATAGTGGTCCTTAAAGTTAATGCCCAGCCAATGCTCTCATTTAAAAAGAAAAGAGCAACAATAAAGGTACTTACTGTGCTATTTTGTTCTTCCCAGTTTAACCCGCCGTTTACTGTATGAAAAATTATTCCATCTTTACCGGCACACCAGCCGGTTGTGCTGTCAACAAAAAAAACATGTCGTAATAGTTTATCTGTGGGTGAATCCAACCTTTTCCAATTTTCCTGTGCATAGCCGGATGAATAAAATAATATTAAGCACGGCAGCAAAAATTTTATAGTTATAATTTTTATCATTAAAGGAATTATTTTTTGAACAACTTACAAGTATTAGGAGAAAAATAAAAAGAAGCAATGGTTTTAAAAATCATATCATACGTTTATAGTATTAAATTAAGTTAATATGGAACTCGTCCCGATACATCGTGACTCGTTTCACCTGTTATTTAAGTAGGCTTAATATTCTTCAAAAAACTTTTACCAAAATGAAATGCAACCGAAATCCATGGCAACGATTTGTTGTGGGGAATGACGTAGTGACCTTTTACTTACAAAAGTAGCTGTAAATTTACCGCGATTTAATAATTAGCCCATAACCCTTCCTGCCATCACTTAAAACAGAAAATGAAAATTGTAATTTATCCCGGATAAAT
>Ga0209988_10001120_pt1 | contig 17357 bp, 20 predicted proteins | sample N075metaG_FD_183115 | JGI IMG/M metagenome (GOLD analysis project Ga0209988, IMG submission 183115) | Deep subsurface microbial communities from Kermadec Trench to uncover new lineages of life (NeLLi) - N075 metaG (SPAdes) (version 2) | ecosystem: Environmental > Aquatic > Marine > Ocean trench... | reverse complement strand
TTGAGCACGAATCAACGAAAGAGAAATTCGCTCAGGATACGTTTGAATAACGGCATTATTATCGGGCTGCGGTGTCCATAATCTCCGGACGCGGCGTTGGAGTTTATCACAGGGAATTTAGCGGCCAGTCCGGATTACGGTATATTGGACCGCCCCGGGCCGGGCCAAATTTGCCAAATTAAGGAAAACTATGAAGCGCTTCCATGTCATCGCGGCACTTTTGTTTATCGCCGCCTGCTCTCTCGCGGAAATTCCGGCTCCGGGGTCCACTGCCAGTACGGAGGCAGCCTGGAGTCCGGACAGGACCTGGAACCGCGGCGCAATCGCAGCGACCGCTAATCCGCATGCCGCCGCTGCCGCGATAGAGATGCTGGACAAGGGTGGACACGCTGTTGATGCCGCAATCGCTGCGCATGCCGTGCTGGGCCTTGTCGAGCCGCAGAGCTCCGGCATCGGCGGTGGCGGATTCATGCTCGTTTATGAGAATTCCACCGGGGAACTGACCTTCCACGATGGCAGGGAGGTCGCGCCTTCCGGCGCTACTGTCGACATGTTCATGCGAGATGGCGAGGTTCTTGGCTTCATGGAAGCGTGGCAAAGCGGCCTGGCGGTCGGCGTTCCCGGCGTGGTCGCCTTGTACAAGAGTGCCCACGACGATCATGGGAAACTGCCATGGCCTGAATTGTTTCAGCCGGCTATTCGCCTCGCGCTGGCAGGATTCGAAGTATCGCCCCGCTTGGCCATGTTCCTGCCAAGGGTCGCCTCGCGCGGGCGTCTCGATGAAAACCCGGCAACAGCCGCCTATTTTTTTCCCGGCGGCGAATCTTTGCAGGTTGGTCATCTCCTCAGGAACCCGGAATATGCCGCAACGCTCAAGCGCATAGCCAATGAAGGCATCGACGCGTTTTACAAGGGCAAGATTGCCGTAGCGATTGCGAAGGCGGCTCAGGAGGCTCCTAACGGAGGCACATTGACCGCCGAAGACATCGCGAATTACCGGGTAGCGAAGCGCGATGTCGTATGCGGCGAATTCCGCGAGTTCAAAATCTGCACGACTTCACCGCCGTCATCCGGTGGCGCACAGATCATGATAGCCGGATTGTACGATCACCTCACACGTGAGAGCGCAACACAGGACGACAAGATCGCGGCCTTCGTCGATGCACAACGCCTTGCTTACGCCGATCGCGATCACTATTTCGGTGACCCCGATTCCGTACTTGTTCCACTTGATGATTTGTTGAATCCTGCCTACATCGAATATCGCGCGTCTGAGCGTTTTGCACCCGGCGCAACACCAACGCATGGTGACCCGGGTCGCGTGTTGCGCGGTGAGCCGATCGCCAGCCTGTGGGGCGACGACACGACGGAGGAAGTGTCGGGAACAACACACATGTCAATCATCGATAACGAAGGCAACGCGGTATCAATGACTGCAACGATTGAGGCGCCGTTCGGATCGTCGCGCTGGGTAGGCGGTTTTCTGCTGAACAACGAAATGACCGATTTCGCCCGCGAGCATGTACCGGGTGGACCGCCCGTCGCAAACGCAATCGGACCGGGCCGGCGCCCACGTTCATCCATGTCACCAACCATGGTGTTCGACATGGATGGCAAGATCCTGATGGTTACCGGTTCGCCCGGCGGCAATTCGATTCCTGCCTATGTTTCGAAATCGATTATTGCCGTGCTCGACTGGAATATGTCGGCGCAGGATGCGGTTGATTTCCCGAACATCGTTGCTCGCGGCAAAATGGTTCGCGTCGAAGTCGGCGTTGAGCCCGGGAAAGCGATTGCCACCGATCTCGCAGAGCGCGGCTATAAAGTGCAGGAACGCGACGGTGAGAACTCCGGCCTGCACGTCATTGTCGTGCGGCCAAGTGCACTGGATGGCGCTGCCGATAAACGCCGCGAGGGCGTTGTCAGAACGACGTCAGCGAACTGATTTCGAGGGATGCAAATCGCGACCAATCTAATTCTCATCAATCGACAAAATGTAATATTTGCATCTTTTTCGGAACGATTGCGGTGCCGCATCGGTCAGTGTATAGGTGTGTTCCGTCTCGGCTTTGCAAACATTGATCACTGATCACGATGAAACGTTATTACCCGGCAATTCTTCTGCTCTTCCTGATCGTAAGTAATAATACGGTCGCAGATTCGGCATTTAGCCTGGCAGAGTTCAAGGGCAAGGTCGTGATGCTGGATTTCTGGGCCTCATGGTGTGTTCCGTGTCGTCGATCCTTTCCCTGGATGAACAGCATGTAGGAGAAATACGCAGGCGACGGGCTGGTGATCATCGGGGTCAATATGGATTCTGATCCTGCGGAGGCATCAGCATTCCTGCAGCAATATCCGGCCCAATTCGAGATCGTCAACGACCCTGACGGTGAGCTGGCGCGCGAGTACGATGTCATCGCGATGCCGAGTTCCTATATTTTCGACCGGGACGGCGTATTGGTTACACGGCACCTGGGCTTCAAGGTTAAACGCCAGGATGAATACGAGGCGATACTCGCTGAATCGTTAAGGTTAGATAAGGAGGGATATTGATGCGTCGTAGTGTAATTGGGAGCACCATGCTCTGCGTAACGGTCATTCTGGTCAGTGCTTGTTCCACGATGGGCGTGGAGGCGTGGGAGCGCGATATCCTGGCGAAGGCTGAAATGCAGTTGCCATCAGATCCGCTGGAGGCCGCCATCGACGATCACATTTACTTCAGCAAAGAGGCCTCCAGCGGTGGACGCGGTTTCGGCGGCGGCGGCTGTGGTTGCAACTGACTAACAAGAGAATCCAGTAATGAGTCGGAACAGCAAGAAACCACTGGCCGTGTCACTGGCGACAGCAACCTGTGCACTCCTGGGGACGACTACCGCTTCCCCGGTAATTGCTCAGGAAGAACCGGTCTGGGAATTCAATACTGCGCTCTTGTATTATGGCGAAAGCGACAATCGGGTTGAGGACATCAGTCTGAATGTGCTTGCACAGCGCAACTTTGTCGACGATCGTATTCTCACCCTTGGCCTGACCGTTGATTCGCTAACGGGTGCTACACCGTATGGCGCCATACCGTTGATGGGCCGCAGACATTTACAACTCCGTCAGGATTACAGGTGCGCACGACACCGGCGAACGAGATTCCGCTGGATGATACCTTTTTCGACACCCGCTACGCCGTCAGAGGCAGCTGGCAACAACCGCTCGGCAGGATGAATACATTCAGCGCTGGGTTAAGCTTCTCCGGTGAGTTCGACTACAAGCATCTCGGCGCAAACTTCAAGATCTCCCACGATTTTAACAAGCGCAATTCGACGGTGTCGCTGGCGCTCGCGGTGGCTCGTGACGATCTTGATCCGGAGGGTGGCGCGCCGGTTCCGTTGAGCGCGATGCTCGATGTTGGTGATCTCTGCAACCGAATCGGCGACGTCGACAAAGATGTCGTCGACATCGTCGCGGGGATCACCCAGGTCGTTAATCGCAACCTGCTCTTTCAGGTCAACTACTCGTTCAGCAACTCCAGCGGGTATTTGAACGATCCATACAAGATTATAAGTCTCGTCGATTCAATAAGCGGGGATCCGCTGCCCAGGATTCCAACGCCCGGCATTGCTGGCCCGTCACACCAGTATTTGTTTGAGAGCCGGCCGGACGAACGGACCAAGCACAGCCTGTACGTACAGACCAAGTACTACATGAACGGCAAGGTGCTGGATGCTTCCTACCGGTTTATGACGGGTGACTGGGACATCGATTCGCATACCCTGGATCTGCGTTACCGCTGGCCGCTCAGCGGCGGCAATTATCTCGAACCGCACTTCCGCTATTACACCCAGTCACACGCCGAGTTTTATCGGCCCAGTATCGACGGTGGATCAGCGCTCCCATCCTATGCTTCCGCCGACTATCGCCTCGGAGAATTCGATGCCATCACCGTTGGCCTCAAGTACGGCTGGGAAACCGCATTCGGCAATGAATGGAGCGCCCGCCTCGAGTTTTATGCCACCGATGGCAAGGTACCGGGCAGCCTGTTAGTCGGTGACCAGGCGGGTCGCGAAATATATCCGGATCTGGAGGCTATAATCGCGCAGATCAGTTATCGCTTCGGAATATAAGGTGGCAGCGGTCGATCGTTCGATCCACATCCTAAAAAAACCAGGTTACTTTCAGGGTACGTTTCTCGCGATGGGAAGTCCCTGCGAAGTACTCAGTGGAACGGATGATGAGTCCCTTGCAAGCAGCTTATTCGATGTCGTCGCCAGCGAGGCGTGGCGCATTGAGGACAAGTTCAGCCGGTACCTGCCCGACAATGCCGTTGACCGAATTAATCGCAGTGATGGCCAATCTGTCGAGGTCGACGACGAAACGGCCAACATGCTCGACTTCGCCGCATCGCTTCACGAGATGAGCGACGGCCGATTCGACATCACCTCCGGCGTCTTGCGCAAGGCATGGGTGTTCGATGGCAGCGACAGGATCCCGGACGATGGTCTTGTGCAATCTATCCTGGCAACGGTCGGCTGGGAAAAAGTTGCATGGGACCGACCGACTCTGACATTGCAACCGGGCATGCAGATAGATTTTGGCGGCATTGGCAAGGAATATGCAGTCGACAAACCAGCCGGCCTGGCTGTAGACAATTCCAATGCACCCATGCTGCTGAATTTCGGTGGCGACGTCGTCGCCACCGGTTCGCCTGGGAACTCAAGCGGGTGGCAGGTCGGCATCGAAGCGCTTGAATCGAGTGCCAGAAAAGCAGACCGCGTAATTCGGCTTGCGCAGGGCGCACTGGCAACCAGTGGAGACGCGCGGCGCTTTATTCTGAAAGATGGCGTTCGCTACGGCCATATTCTCGATCCCGGGACCGGCTGGCCGATCAAAGATACACCGCGATCTGTCACCGTGGCTGCCGACACATGCACCGAGGCGGGGATGCTTGCGACACTTGCGATGCTGCGCGGTGCTGATGCGGAAGAGTTTTTGCAGGCGCAGGATGTTCAATTCTGGCAGCAACGCTGATTGCTGTCACAGCGTTTCGAGATCCTGCTGCAGTTTGCTGAGCATACTGGTCGACGGCATCGCGTATGCCTGAATCCAGCGCTCGTGGATGCGCTGGATAGGGCTTACATCCAGGTAATTCCACCGGCAGCGCCCTTCCTTCTTGCTGATTGTCAGGCGCGCTTTCTCGAGCACACGGAGATGCTGCATGACCGTGGTTCTGTCAAGCCACGGCAGGCGCTTGCCCAGTTCCCCGGTGGTCATCGGCGCATCGCGCAACAGGTCCAGAATCTTCCTGCGATCCGCTCCAGCCAGGGCCTTGAACACCAGATCGTCCTGATCCGCCCGCTTATCCTGCTTTTTTCTGCCTCTGACCATTGACAAACATGTTATAATTTTATAACGTATTTGTCAACGCCATGAAACACCTGCACCTTTTGGGGCGGGCGACCGGACAGGAGGAAGAAAAGTGTCCAGGAATTACACAGTACAGACGAAAATCAAACGACCGGTCGCGGACGTGTTCGACGCGATCGTGTCCAGTGACAGAATGAAGCAATACTTCGTAAACGGCGCAAGCAGCGATCTCGTTGAGGGCGAAACAGTAATCTGGCGCTGGGATCACTACGGCGAGCATCCAGTCATTGTCAGGAAAGTAATCGCCAATGAACTGATTGAGTTAGCTCTCGACTCGAAGGAGTGGGACAAGTCAAAAACCGAAGCATACGAGGTGCTGGTCATTTTCGAGTTCGAAGAACTGGAGGACGGCACCATGCTGAGTATCAGTGAGCAGGGCTGGAAAACGGACGCCGATGGTCTCAAGGGCTCGCATGACAACTGTGGCGGCTGGATGCATATGTCGATGTGCCTGAAAGCCTATATCGAACATGGCATAGATCTGCGTTAGATACACCAGGAGCAGTTTCAGATGAACAATAAATTAAACATTTTCATTTTTTCACTTCTGCTGCTGGCATGCACAGCGGCTCTTGCAGATTCCGCGACCCGAAGTGTGGAGGCCACAACTACCATTTCTGCCAGACCGGAAGAAGTACTCGATGCATTCCTGGACGACGATGCTCTCAAAGCCTGGTGGAAAGTGTCCCGATCACTGGTCGAACGAAAGGCTGGCGGAATCTGGTCCATTACCTGGGATGACTGGGGGCCGGAAAAAACGCAGCACGCCTGGATCGGCGTAATCGAGGAGATAACGCCGGATCGGCTGGTGGTTGGACACCTGATCATGATCGAACCCGACATGCCATTGCTTGGTCCTATGCAACTCGAAATAACAGTGAAACCAGATGACGGCGGCAGTGTGCTGGCTGTTTCTCACCGTGGCTATGGGTACGGCGACCACTGGGACTCGATTTACGAAGCCGTCGTACAGGGCTGGGACCATGTTCTGGGTGATATGGAAGCGTGGGTCCAGGAAGAATACTAAGACTCGCAGCGGACAAAACTTGACGACTGTTGTTCACGAAGGAAGCTTACCGCTGGCCAGATAGGGGGTACACGCTCATGCTTACTCGCCGCGCCTGCATTGCCGGCGCCTCCGCCGCAGTACTTGCACCGCTTGTTGCCGGCAACGCCCGGGACATAGCCGGCGATGCGAAGCACGAATTCGATCCGTCTTCGCCATTGCCGCACAAGACCGCATTCTCCCCGTTCGCGGGTTCGTATATGAACTCCGCCAGCCAGCATCCGCTGAGTCTTGGCGCACGAGATACGATCAATCGCTACATGGATTTCAAGACGTTCGCGAACGGTAACGATCACTCCGTTTTAGCGACCTACCAGCGCAACCTCGAAAACTACGCACGACTCATCAATGCCAGCAAGGAAGAAGTCTGCTTCGTGCAGAGCACGACCGTTGGTGAAAACCTCGTACTGAAGGCGCTGAACATTCCCGAAGCCGGCGGCCGCATCGTGACAGATGAACTGCACTATGTCGGTTCGTTACCGACCTATGCTGAAATCGCGAAACAGGGCATGGATGTTGTGACCTTGCGATCGTCCGACGGCACTATCGATATGGACGAATTCGAAAGAGCGGTGACACCTGGCACGCGCCTGGTAACAGTTTCAAGCGTCTCCATGGTCAACGGCTTCCAGCATGACCTGTCGCAAATCTGTGAGATCGCCCATGCAGCGGGCGCGCTCGTATATGCAGATGTCGTGCACCAGGTAGGAAGCACGCCGATCGATGTACGGGAGTCCGCTGTCGATTTTTGCTCGGCGGCCAGCTACAAGTGGCTCATGGGCGAACAAGGCCTGGGATTCCTGTATGCAAGAAAGGATCGCCTCGCGCAAATAAAACGCCCGTGGCTCGGGCACTACCAACTGCGACGACGTCGCGGATTCGGCTTCCCTAACCCTGAACCAGGCGACAAACTTACGGAATATGAACATCACGATTCGGCGCTGGGCTATTTCGCGATGGGTTCGCAGTCGAATATCGTATCCGCACTGCTCGATCATTCGCTGCCATACCTGTTGCAAGTTGGCGTCGCAAGGATCCAGGCATACCGGCAACCGCTGATCGACCGCCTGCAGCAAGAACTGCCGAGGGTCGGTTATCCGTCGATCACGCCTCGCGATTCCAGGACAGCGCTGGTTTCATTCAGACATGGCGGAAACACCGGGGAATTACACAACAAACTCGAGGCAGCAGACGTAACGGTATCAGTGGCCTCGCACCACCTGCGAATTTCACCGTCCGTGTTCAACGACATGGACGATGTCGAACGCCTGATCCATGCGTTGTCCTGAGTGTGATAGTCGGCGCCTGATCAGACCTACTCTGTCAGATCCAATGCTTGTGCCGCATCGACCAAACTGGGATCGTCGCCAAGTGCAAAAATTACTTACGACGTGCTTCTGCACATTGTATCTGTTTGCTCATAGAAACATGATGGATGGCTATGACCGACATGGACAATCCCTGCCAAAGCGAGCGTCATGATGAAAAACCTGCTGGTGCAATTCGCTTTCCTTTTACTCCTGCCCGGGCTATCCGGCTGTGGCGGCGCCAAGGTGCTCAAGGAGCCCGAAGCACTTGCAGTCACGCAGTCGCTTGCGACCGCCTCGGATCGGCATCTCTCCGGAACGCTCGACTGGGTCATTTTTCGAGATGGTCCTGGCACGTGGGCAAGAAACGTGGACTGGGACGAGTACCTGATACGCGTCCAGAACCTGGGCGATGATTCACTTCAGATTACTAAGATCACTGTGGTGGACTCACTCGGTACCCGGATCGAACCCCGTCAAAATCGAAAACAGCTGGTCAAAGGCACCAAGGAGACAAAGCGTCGCTACAAGGGTGAAGGATTGAAAGTCAAGGCGGGTGTCAGTGCCGGCACATTGCTGGCTGCTGGCGCCGTTACTGCAGCCACGGTCGCGTCTGCCGGAGCCGCAGTGGCAGCATATGGCAGCAGCGCCATGGCGGCGGGAGTTGCCACCGGCCTCTTACTTGTGCCTGTCCTGGCAGTTGGCGGCCTCGTTCGCATGGGAAATAACAATAAAGTCGATAAGCAGATTGAATCCCGGCAGACGCTACTGCCAGTCGTGTTACAGGAAGAAGAGGAAAACAGCTTTCATATCTTCTTTCCATTGGCGCCGTCTCCCCAACAGCTGGAGTTAACCTATTTCGACTCCCGGGGAGATCACACATTAATTGTTGATACGCAAGCTGCGCTTGCGGGCTTACACCTGGTACAAGTTGAAAAGTGACGGTTGCTGACGTCCTGCGTCGGTTGATGGAGACCGCCACTCAATACAGACGTCGGGCCACATATCTCAACTGACGGCACAGAATTTCCTGTCCTTATACGGTGATTTTGGCACTTGCTTGTTGCAAAACGCCCACGAATACTGACATAGTGTGAGGGAGTTCACACCAACGTTTTGGAAACCGTGAAGTCTATCGGCCTTGTCGAACTTAAAGGTTATACTATCAACTGACATTTACTATGTAAGGAGCTTGTTGTGGCGGAACTAAAAGGACTCAAGAAACCAGTTAAACTTAAGGCTGATATGGCAGACTTTTGCGGAGTCAGCGAACTGCCCCGCACTGAGATCACCAAAAAACTTTGGGATTACATAAAAGCCCAAAAACTTCAAACCAAAACAGTTAACGGCCAACCGGAAAACGCAGGAAAATACATCGTCGCCGACGCAAAACTGCTTAAGGTATTTAAAAATACAAATTCCACCAGCAAGTCGGGCAACCTTACCGATCTACGCAACATACAGGAAGGCGACACCATCGATATGATGCAGATGGCTGCAGTAGTCAGTGCGAACGTAGAGTAACCAAAAGCGCCCTTGATACTGTTTTTTTGACAGTGGCAGATAGGATTCTTACTGGATAACCCCGCTTTACGCGGGGTTTTCTTTATCCGGCGAATGTCCGGCCTGCGCTACGGCACCGGGGAACTATCAGGCATCCCGCTAACCGCCGCCGTGAAGACAACATCGGTAGAACTGTTGAGAGCCGTCTCCGCGGAATCCTGCAGGATGCTGATCACGAAGCCGACGGCGACCACTTGCATTGCGATATCATTCGGAATGCCGAACAACCCGCAACTAAGTGGTATCAACAAGAGCGAACCGCCGGCCACGCCCGATGCACCACACGCTGACAGTGCAGCAACGACTGACAACAGCAATGCGGTCGCCAGATCGACATTGATGCCGAGCGTGTGCGTTGCTGCGAGCGTTAATACGGTGATCGTGATCGCAGCGCCGCCCATATTGATAGTCGCGCCAAGCGGAATCGACACGGCATAGGTGTTTTCATCGAGTTTCAGGCGTTCGCAAAGTGCCAGGTTAACCGGAATATTGGCGGCGGAGCTACGCGTAAAGAACGCGGTAACCCCGCTTTCACGCAAGGCAGTAAACACGATTGGATACGGATTCCGCCGCGTCTTTATCCAGACGATCAACGGATTGATGAGCAACGCCATAATCAGCATGGCACCCAGCAAGACGCTTAGAATGCGCACATAACCCTGCAGTGCCGCGAAACCGAACTCTGCAAGGTTGCCGGCAACCAGGCCGAAAATTCCGAGCGGCGCCAATCGAATGACCACGCGCACGATGAGCGTGATCGCGTGAGAAATATCAGCCAGCATTCCGCGTGATGCATCCGAGGCATGTCGCATGGTCAGACCCAGTGCGATGCCCCAGACGAGGATACCAATAAAGTTGCCGTTCATGATGGCGCTAACAGGATTGTCGACGAGTTTGAATAACAGCTTGTTTAATACTTCGCCGATTCCCTGTGGCGGATTGATGGTCACATCGGAGATAGCCAGAATCAGGGTCGTTGGAAAAAGCTTGCTCATCAGTACGGCGAGGAAAGCCGCGCTAAATGTGCCAATCAGGTACAGGACAACGATGGGACGAAGCTGCGCATGCGTGCCTGCCTGCTGATTGGCCAGCGCCGCCGCAACCAGTACCAGTACGAGCACGGGCGCTACTGCTTTCAATGCCTGTACAAACAGGTTTCCGAGCAACATCGCAGAGCTGGCGGCATCCGGCCAGACCAGCGCCAGCAAGACACCGGCGACAATGCCAACGGCAATCCGCAAAACGAGGTTGCCACCAAAGAATTTTTCAGAAAAAGTTAATTGCGACATTGGGTATTCTTCAGTCAATGGGACAGCAGTGGTCTGTTCCCTATTTATTAATCGCTTCGCGGATCACATTTGCGGTGTACTCCGCGCGAAACGCCACCATCTTCTTGCCGAGTTCGATCGCATCTTCCATCGGTGCGATATCGATGCCATTGATTGACGCAAGATCTGCCTCGACACGTTCGTGGTAACGCACGGATGCCGGATCTGTCACCATCATCATTGCCGTTACCCATATGTCATCGTGATAGCCGTCGTTTCTTGTTTCCGCGACGCCAAGCACGTCTTCCGTGTACTTTTCCGTCTCTTCCCAACCCGGTGTGTAAAACTCGATCACAAAGTGCGCGGTGACACCCGAGCCGGCCCAGCGCTTGTTCAAATCCCCGGCAACTGCTGCCATCCCTCGTTGATTGCCGCCGCTATCTCCGATCAGGACGATATCTTTGAAACCATGAACCCGGAGGCTTTCGGCAATATCGACGAGCAGGGCGTGATAGGTCTCGTCCCGCACCGTGAATGTCCCGGGGAAATGCATTGCTCCCGAGGGTGGATCGAAACTGCCCTCGGGAACGAACGCAACGACCGGGGCACATAATGCATTACCAAGATTACGGGCGATCGCCGGACAAAGAGCGCGCAGGATTACATTGTGCTTGCCGGTCGCCAGGTAGGGTCCGTTCTCTTCAATACCACCGGTCGGAATAATGGCTGTTGTGAATCCGCCAGCGATGAGGTCTCGAACTTCAATGTAGGTCAGCTCCTCCATCCACAAAGAGTCACTGGCCTCAATCGGGTTCGGCGCCGCGAGCTTTTCCTGTATTCGCCGATCACGATCCGCGTTCTGTTGTGCCTCACTGGTACAACCAGCGATCAATAATATTGCCGTCAAAAACAGCCTGCCTGCTCTAATCATCGAATGTAGCTCCCCCGGACGGACTGCCGCTCGCAGCCCGGCGATTACATTACTACGACGGATTGATTGATATGTATCCACCGAGCAATAGTACTGAAACAAGAAATAATTGTTGAAATCGCTCCTCATCGATCTTCAACCGAACCCGGCGACCAATAGTCAGCCCGAGAATCGATGGCATGAGCGCAGACACGGATACTCGCACGTGCTCCATGGATATCAAGTCGTGCCTGCCGAGTGAGGCAGGCAGCACGATGGTCGAAATCGCGAAAAATATGCCCATCGCCTGCACCAGCATGTCCCGTTGGAAGCCCATTGCCTGCATGAACAGAACAGAGGGCACCATGAATGAACCAGTCATCCCGGTCAGCATGCCATTGATGGCGCCCAACGGGACCGACAGCGGCCGCTCCCATTTTCGTGGCACGCTGATGCTGACTTTCAGTAATCGGGACAGGGCGAAAACAATCGGAAAGCCGAAGCCCTTGACAAAGCCGGCAAGAGTGAAAGCAACAGCAGCGATGGCTAGAATGTCCGCAAGAGGCATCCTGTCCGAGTCGCCTGCCGCACGGAAACACAGGTGGCGGGACCTGCCATGAAACCGAGGAATACTGACATGAGCCAGATCACCGCTGTACTGCAATCAGGCACGGTCGCCACACTGTCAAACGGCCGCCATACCTGGACTGCCGACGAGCCGTTGGCTGCCGGCGGCACCGATACCGGCCCGGACCCTTACGAGTTGCTCTTGAGTTCGCTGGCTGCGTGCACCTGCCTGACGATTGCCATGTACTGCAAACATAAAAAACTTTCGCTGCAATCCGTCCGCGCCTCTTTTGATTTTGTACGAATTCACGCCGATGATTGCGAGGATTGCGATATGTCGGACAGGGGATACATTGAACGGATTACCAGCAACGTCCACATCTCAGGCGATTTTGATGACGCACAGAAAAAGCGGCTTGCGCAGATTGCACAACGGTGTCCGGTGCACAAGACACTGGCTCAAGGCGTCGCATTCGAGGACAATGCGACGTTTGATTAACGATTGAATACTACCGTTTGAGGAATCATGCCCGACCTGAATTTATCTGTTAAGGATGGCATTGCGCGATTGCAGCTGAATCGCCCCGCCGTATTCAACGCGTTATCGCCGGGTCTGCTGCAGGAGCTGATCGACAAATGCGACCAATTTGCACGGGACGATACGACAAAGGTCGTCGTGCTGGAGGGCTCAGGCAAGCATTTCTGTGCCGGCGCGGACCTCCCACAGTTCACGAAGCGCATGCAGACGGATCCGCACGGCACTGCCGACATTGGTCGCCGCACGGCAGAGGCGCTTGCCGGAATTCCCCAGATCACGATTGCAGCCATCAAGGGTTACTGCATCGGGGGTGCGCTGGTGCTTTCTGCTGCCTGTGATCTCAGAATTGCCGCCGACAACAGCCGCTTCTCCATTCCCGAGCTCGATGCCGGCATACCACTGTCCTGGGGAGGCATGGCGCACATCGTGCGACTGATCGGAGAGTCACTGGCCAACGACCTGGTACTGACCTGCCGGCGGTTTGACGCTGATGACGCTTTGCGTGCCGGATTTATCAGCCGGATTGTTGCGGCTGGAGAATTTGAAGAAGAAGTCACGACGCTGGCAGAATCAGTCGCCGCCAAGCCGCGCATCGTCCTGAGGCAAACCAAACGAAAACTGATAGACATTCGAGCGGGCACCTTCGATGCACGGGACGACGCGGCCGAGATGATCGCTGCGATGGCAGATCCCGAGGCAATGTCGATCGGCCAGGAGTATATCCGCAAGAATATTGGAAAATAACGGCGGTCAGACACGGTATTCCGCCATCCTCACTTTTCCAATGATCGCCTCATTCCCCGGTCCCGGGTTGTCGGGCACGTTCTGTGACAGCACCAGCGAGCACACGGCGAAACCGGTGCCAATCAGAAATACAGCAGAGATCGATTGCACCCAGACAACACCGAGGGCCGCCGGAATAATCACCGCGGCGATGTGATTGATGGTGAACGACACGCCGGCACTGCTGGCAAGGTCGGATGGATCTGCAATCTTGTGAAAATAAGTCGTCATTGCAATGTAGAGCGCGAAAAACATGTGGTCGATAATGTAGAGGCCTGCCGCCAGGTAAGCGTTCTCAACATACGCGTATGCGCTGAATACCAGAACCAGGCCACCATATTCGATCGTAAGCGCATTGCGTTCGCCAATTCTCCTGATTACCACGCCAATCCGTTCCGCAAATAGCCAGTTGAACGCGTAGTTGACCAGGAACAGCAACGTTACCTGGGCTGCCGTGTAGCCGAATTTCTCGACCATCAGGAAGGCGGCAAACACCATGAAAATCTGCCGCCGTGCGCCCGAGAAAAAGGTCAGCGCATAGTACAGCCAGTATCGTTTACGCAGGATGATGCGGTTGTGCTGTTCCGGCCCACTCGAAAAATGTGGAAAGCCTGCCCACATAACAATGGCAAGGCAGAAACAAATGACGCCGGCTATCAGGAAATTCCAGACATAATCCAGCTCGAAAATTTCAAGCAGAATCCAGAGAACTCCATAGATGATCAATGACGTGATTGAAGCGACGGAGATCAGCTTGCCAAAAACCTGCGGCGCTTCTTCCCTGGATAGCCACTGCAATGCCAGGGACTGCTTGACGGCCTCGAAGTAATGAAATCCAAGCGACATCAGGACGGTCGTGAAATACAGGCCGTAGACCGTTGGAAAAAAGCCGGTGATTGCGACGCCAGCTCCAAGCAGCGCCAGCGACAGGACCGCGAACGTTTGCTCTTTTAGAACCAGCAGCACGAACACCGTCGTAAACGCGATAAAGCCGGGTATTTCCCGCAGACTCTGCAAGATACCGATTTCGACACCCGTGAAGGCCGCTCGCTCTACCACGAAATTGTTCAGTAGCGCAGTCCAGGCATTGAATGCAATTGGCATCGAAATGCTCATCAGCATCAGCAAGACCACGGGGGTTTGCCAGCCAGCTTTCTTCACAGGATCAGGATTAGCGCAGTCGTCGAGGTCGCGGGCACCAGTATCACCTTTGTTACCGCCAGCTTCCGTGGCTGCCGGGTTGATAGAAATTGATGGTATCAAAAGGTCACCGTGTAACAAATGGCCGAACTTGCCGGTCCCTTGTATGGCGCCTGAGAAATTTCGTGAGTTGATGAAAAGCGTGAAAATAATCCATCGGGCATCCGGTGTCGTGCTGGCCGACGGACCGCTGGGATGGAGCATTACGCCATTTGAGGGCAACTTCTATATTGCCGGAAAATATCTGAAAACAGATCGCTTCCGAGTGAACTTCGTTCCCGGTCTGTGCATCTATAAGTTTGTTTATGTGTGGATGGATCTGAAGCTGGATCATGGTGAGCGAATCCGGAACCTTGGCTGGATGTACTGGCTACCGAATCCCCTGTTGCCATTCATATGGTTCCTTATCGCCGTATCCGGAACGCACCCGGAGATCAAAGTTGAAGAGTACTGATCGATGCATTGTTACCGGCACAGAGAAAATTACGCGGTTGCCGTCTGCCAAAACTGTGGTAAGGCTGCCTGCCCCGATTGTTGTGAGGATACGGGGCAGGGAATCGCTTGTTGTTGGACTTGTGCAGAAGAACTGCAGCAAACCCGGCGACTGAATGAACGGCTGAAACAGAGCCTGGGAATCGGTGCGCCACCACCTATGCCTGCCTCGGTACCGACGTACTTCTTTTTCGGTTTGATTTTGCTGGTGACCGGTGTTTATTTGTCGTTCGTTCGACCGGACATCGACTTCCTGACCCTGGCGATGGCAGCAGCATTCTTCGTTATGTCAGCGGTAACCTATAAGCGATTCCACAATAGCTGCCCTACTTGCTGACTAAATCAGGCTAACAACCTCAATCCGCCGTATAGATCCCGGTATCGGGATGAAATGCGTACCAGGCGAACCAGTATGCGATGAGAGTCGGCCATTCGTCGCCATCCTCACCCACGATCCTCGCCGTTTCGTTTTTCTTGTCGTACCGGACTTCGAAACTCTGTCCCTGAAATTCGTCCAAAAATTCCCGCGGACTCTTGCCCAACTCGCTGAACGGATAGGCCTTGAATTGCCCATCGATTGCCAGGCCCAAAACCAGTGATTTTCTTCGATATTTCGAATTGTGCCCGGTTACCGGAAAGTACAGCGCGCTATTCCGAGCGTAGTCAGGATACGGACTCACTTTGTAATTCCGCCGGAAACCGGTCTTGTCCGACAGCACCTCCGTTTCCGGATATCGCGCGACCCAGTCCCGCCACGTTGTATGCGCCATCGGGAGTGCATTGAGTCTCGTGCCCTTCATCGTCCCCGTTATAGCGGTTTGCGCGATTTGCGACCACAGCGAGCCGGTTTGCCAGTCATAGAGAAGCACGTCGCTATTGTACAAAAGGCCGGAGACACCAAACTCGAGCCGCGTACCATCGACCATTGCGTTGAAGGCAATGCCACTGTTGCACAAGGGGCAGTAGGTAACGACGATGGCATGACCGCCAAATGCATCATTGACGATCTCGTGATAATTGAGGATGCGAATCGGGTACGCGCGTGCAACGCCGTTTAGCTCGATGCCAAGAACCCGGTCCCTGGACTTCAGATAAGTGGCTTCTTTTGCGGAAATGAAAGCAGGATAGTCCAGCGAGCGTATTCCGTCCCGCCCCGGGCCACCGTTCAGTATTTCCTGCGGTGGTACGAGTGCATCGTCGAGCACGAAGCCGTTCTTCGACTCCGCGGCCGATTCCTGGGCGGCCAGCAGAATCACGAAAGTGACGAGCCAGCGCAGCTCGCCTATGGAGGAAACAAGCGAAATCATACCTGTATGACCCGGCTTCAGGCAGACGGTTCCTGCAATTTTCCTTTGGCAACGATGCGCTCGACCAGTGGCTTGATCGTCAGACCCTGGACAATGATAGAAAACAGCACCACCGCGTAAGTGATCGTCAGGATCGTCGGCTTGTATTCGTTCGACGGCAGAGACAAAGCAAGTGCTACTGCAATACCGCCTCGCAGCCCGCCCCAGGTCAGTATCGGAATGGCGCCTTGCGTGAATGAACTCCAGCGAGAAAGTATCGAAATCGGAACAAAGACGCTGAACCAGCGTGCAGCCAGCGTTACCGGAATGATCAGCAGTGCAACCCCGGCATGATCCACCAATTTTGCAATAACCAGGACTTCCAGGCCGATGAGCAGGAACAGAACCGAATTCAGAATTTCGTCAACGAGCGACCAGAATTTCTTGATGTAGTCGCGCGTCGTTTCGCTAACGGCATACTTCATGCCCTGGTTGCCGATGAAGAGTCCGGCAACCACCATCGCGATCAGGCCGCTCATGTGCAGCCTGAGGGCGACTGCGTAAGTGACCATTACCAGCGCCAGCGTGATGAGCACCTCCAAGTTGTGTTCGTCAATATGCAGCATTGCGCGGTACCCCGCATAGCCTGCAATCAAGCCCAGGACGGCGCCACCCACAGCCTCGGTGAAAAACAGCTCCGCTACAAACCAAGCATCGACATCTCCGCCATGAGCGTTTCCGCCAACCGCAACAGCGACCACGACTGTAAAGACCACCACGCCCACGCCATCATTGAAAAGGGCCTCACCCCCCATCTTCGCCTCCAGCGTCTCCGGTACATTCACTGTCTTGAAAAGTCCAAGGACGGCGACAGGATCAGTCGGGCTGATGAGGGCCCCGAATACAAGCGCCCAGATAAACGGCATTTCGATACCGAAAGCGTTGAGAATGAGCCAGGTCATCCA
>Ga0209988_10001119_pt1 | contig 17360 bp, 14 predicted proteins | sample N075metaG_FD_183115 | JGI IMG/M metagenome (GOLD analysis project Ga0209988, IMG submission 183115) | Deep subsurface microbial communities from Kermadec Trench to uncover new lineages of life (NeLLi) - N075 metaG (SPAdes) (version 2) | ecosystem: Environmental > Aquatic > Marine > Ocean trench... | reverse complement strand
ATGAAAATTGAAAACCGCTGAAGTCCAACCCCGCATTGATAAAATAGGCATTTGTTGGCGTAGCATATTCCTTGATCCCGACAGGGAAAATAACGTCCGGTGAAAAAGGCGCCAGGCGTACCATTCCCTGGGTTTTATATTGATTATGATACCAGGAAAAATCTTCTTTATAGTAATTTGGCAGCATTGGTTCATCAGTGCGGTAGATATTGCCGCTAACAACAAAAGACGCTTCTGGGCTAATCTTTTTGCCAAATACAAATGAATTGTTCGTCGTATTGAATTGACCGTAGGAGGCCGCTATATTTCCTCCATCAACTTCATCTCCTGTTCTGGTAATAATGTTGACAATACCGCTAAAAGCGTCCACACCGTAAAGAGCGGAGGCCGGCCCCAGGATAACCTCCACCTGTTTAGCATTTACTAAAGCATAGTTTGCTCCAACGACGTGTGGTGTGCCTGTAGTAGAATTTATACGCACGCCATCCAACAGAATGACAAATTTTTCGTTTCCTGAAATTCCTCTAAATGTGAAGTAATTGCTGAATTCAGACGTGGACTTTTTTTGAATTTCAATTTCAGGGATGTCTTCTAATAAATCTTGTAAATTTCTATAACCGCGATTTTTTATGTTGTTTTCTGTGACCACGTAAATCATCGCAGGTGCGTCGGAAGATTTCTGCTCTTTTTTAGAAACGGTAATAACATCGATGTTAAGAATATCCGCAAGCGATAAGCCTTGTAAGGCATCGTTGGATTCTTGAGCAAGCAGAAGACTTGGAATGATAGAAGCATATAAAACGAGGTATCTGATTGAGTAAAAGATACCATTTTTTTTTCTTTCAGAGCGCACAACAGATTCAATCATTTTCTTAGACTCCATTATCTTTATTAAATCTAAATCGGCATGAAATTATTCACGCTTAAGGGTGTAGATTTTTTAACTAAGTTTTTTCTGATTTCCTCAAACAAGGCTTTCTTGTCGATCGGTTTTGAAGCATAGCCATCCATTCCGGCTTCCTCACATTTTTCTCTGTCCCCCGTCATTGCATTTGCTGTTAGTGCAATTATCGGGATATGCTGCCAAGTGTTTTTTTCATTTTCGCGGATCTTCTTTGTCGCTTCAATGCCGTCCATTTCTGGCATTTGCATATCCATAAGAACAAGGTCATATGAGTTTTGATTTACCATTTCTACGGCTTTGAGTCCATCTCCAGCTATTTCGACTTCAAAACCATTTTTCTCTAAAAGACGCTTGATGACCTTTTGATTAATAATGTTGTCCTCTGCGACGAGAATTTTAAGTTCAGGTAATTCAACCAATGCCTCAGGAGGAATAACTTTTATAACCGGACTATCCAAATGCTGGTCAACTTTTTCAAGTTTTGTCGTAAACCAGAAAGTCGAGCCTTTACCTTCCTGACTCTGCATACCAATTTCACCGCCCATTAGCTCAGCCAGTTGTTTAGAAATAGCTAAGCCAAGACCCGTGCCTCCGTATTTCCTGGATGTTGAACTATCGGCTTGCGAAAAACTCTCGAAGAGCAGGTGTTGTTTATTTTCCGGAATGCCGATACCGGTGTCTTGCACACTGAATTTAACAGTAATTCGTGTCTCCGATTCTTCTTTGAGTTTTAACGAAACGTTGATTTCACCTTCGTGAGTGAATTTTACCGCATTACCGCCGAAATTAAGAAGGATCTGCCGAATCCGTGTTGAGTCGCCGATGAGAACTTCTGTAATCCTCGAATCCAGATGAATGTTTAGTCTAAGATTTTTTTCACGGACTTTAGAAGAAAGAATGTTTTCAACTTCTTCAAGTATCTCAGAAAGTTTAAATAGTGTGTGTTCGATATTCAGTTTCCCGGCCTCAATTTTAGAAAAGTCGAGAATTTCATTTATTACCTTCAGCAGCGAGGCGGCACTCGTTTTAACACTTTGAGCTAACTCAAGTTGTTCAATGTCTAAGTTCGTTTCCAATAGCAAGTCGTTCATTCCCATGACACCGTTCATAGGTGTTCGAATTTCGTGACTCATATTTGCTAAAAATTCGCTTTTGGCTTTGTTAGCGGCATCTGCTATTTCTTTTGCGGAAATCAAACTTTTATTCACAAGACGCAACTCTGCTGCTTGCTTATCTAATTCTTCCTTTTTTTGCTGCAATTCTTTTGTTCGGTCTGCGACCTGCAACTCTAATTCATCGGTGTGTCGCTCTATTTTTAAACGCATTGTTTCAAATGTACGGGCAAGGAGACTGATTTCATCGTTTGCGGTAAAGGCTATTATTGAGGAATAATTTCCGTCGGACATTGAGTTAGCCGCTTTAGTCAACTCGTCGAGAGGGGTTGTGATACTTTTCGCCTGTTTTTGCGCTGCTCTGATACCCAACCAAAGTATGATGGCTCCTATAAGAACCAACAGCATGATGAAAGTGCATAGGTCGATGAACTTGGCCCGGGTAGCGTTTTTCAGTGCAACTTCCATTGATTTCGTGGAGATGCCATATCGAATGGTGCCCAGCCTATCTTCCTCGCTGATAATCGGGGCCGCAAATTCAAGAATGTCTACACTATCAGTTTGAATGGTTTTGAAACTTGTTTCATTAACCAGCGAGGCCCAAATGGCAGTAGAATCTTCTAAAGTCTCAATAATGAGGGTGGGGTCAACACTACCAGCATCCATAATAACCCATGGCCGACGAGCATTGTCCATATAGATGCCGTAGGCGACATCATCGTCCTCGCGCACCGTTGCAGTGACCAGCTCCTGAATTGCCAAAAACGCATTGTCTTCAGCAAGTCCACGCATCGCTTGACTGTTGTTTGTAACAAGGATCAGGCCTTTACCAATAAGATTCTGGCGGTGCGCTTTTCTCAAGTGGGTAAATGATCTCTGAGCGCTGAAGATACTAATTCCAATGCACGCCAGAAGGAACGCTAGTGTTGACCAGCCCAAAATCTTTTTGGCTAGGGAAATGAGTTTGTCACTGATACTGATAAATTTCAACTCACTGCCTATATGCTAAGTTTTGTTAGCAACATAAAATTCATGATTATTCTATGATTTTGTCAATATTGGCGAGTTTGCTTTTATCAAGTTTCAAGACTTTTTTAGCTTGCTTCATATTTAAAATTTTGACTACAGAAAGTGGTTGTTCGATGGGTCGCGGGGAAGGGCTATCTCCGTTTTCCAGGATATCGTAAATGAGTCCAGCAGCTTGTTGTCCTAAAGCGTAATGATCAGGTAAAACGGCAAATGTTCCGAAATCCAATCTTGAACTGACTAAAATTTCCACTCCAACAATTTTTGGTATTTTGTATTTCGGTAGTTCAGGCAACCAAACTTCCTTGAGCAAATTATGATTCAGCAGCACGTTATCATTAAGAATCCAGAGTGCATCCACTTTTTCGTTTACTGATAATTTTTTCAGTGCCTTTCGAATTTGGTCGGTTTTTCCTTTGAGGCTATTGGATAAGCGCACTCCGACCAGCTCAAGTTCTTCCTGTTTACAAAGTTCCACATTTTCTTCGAAAAAATCCGACATTATTTCCCGATAAACAACTCCGATTTTCTTGATTGATTTCGAGCTAATCGAACGCAGGTTAACTCCGCTTACTACCGCTGGGATTTCATACCGAATACCGGTTGCATTAGTCAGGCCCTCTATAACTTTATCGAGATAAATCGCCATCAATGAGACGCTCGGGATTTCCTGAAATGAGTTTGTTGGCTCCTGGAGTAATCTTTTGTATGTGTTAATTGCCAGATTGTCCATAAGAACAAGAATAGCCGGCTGATTCGTTATGAGGGCTTTTGAGAAGTCGCGCATCGGCGCTTCGTTTTGAAGAATTATTTCTTTAATACTGAGGTCCGCGTCGATATCATCTTTCAAACCTTGGACGGTCTCCTCAAATGCTTTGCCGGAATTTCTGATGATTAAAATTCCTTCTTGAGCATACCCTACCGTCGTTAAAAAAATGATGAAGTACGAGAGATTCGCAAACAATCTCATAGTCTTTTTTCGAGACGCTTGTTTCATTTTACCCATGCTTCCACTCCCAGGAGCGCTTTATTCTCTTTGTCAAGTTTTTTAATAGCTTCAATAACTGCTGTTGCCTTTTCTTTACGGTTCACAGCTAGAGCCGTTAACCCTAACTTTATGTTTTCTAACTTGGTTATGACAAAATTGAGCTTAGATTTCTCGCGAAAGCTTGCTACTTTGCTTGCAGGAAGTAAAATAGCATCCACCATTTTGAAGTTTAATAAAGTTAGCAGATCTTCCAATTTTGTGACTCGCTTCAATTTAGGTGCTGGTCTGAATAGACGAGCATAGAGGACTTTCATTCCTTTTCGCCCCAGAAAATCGACAACACCAATTGTTTTATCAGATAAGCCGTTCAGTTCGATGGGTTGTTCCACGGATAGCAGAACATATTTCTGAAACTTGGAACCATTAAGAAGACCTGAAAATTTCGTAGAATAGTCGTCAAACAGCTTCAATACGGGTGTAATAGTCAGAATGGCGGTGGGCGGCTCTTGGGCGATTTTCACTTTGAAGTCTTTTATTCGACCAAAGGCGGTGATTTTAAGGTTTGGGCATGCCTGAGATAGTTTGTCCTGTAAAACTTTTGGCCGGACTTCCGTTGGCAAGAAAATATACAGTGACTCTTTGCCGGCAGAATGAGGTGCCCCAAGCAAGGCTAATACAAACACGCCAGTTAGTAATTTGCTTAATCTATGCAAAATAAATGAGTTGATTTTTTTCAAAACTGTTTGAGAGGGTCAATCAAAAATGGCTATTTATGTTACATTAGTTTATCGTTCTTTTTGTACCTAACTTAAATCGTTGTTAACAGTTTGACATTAGAATAAACCAGGTTTGCAGTGTTAAAAATATGAAATGATTTAATTTAAACTTTTCAGGAGAAATAGATGATTGGAAGAGAGCAGGGCGGTAGAATAAATGCTAACCGGATTGCGTTGCTTTTCGAAGAGAAAATGCGGACCGCAAAGACTGTGCGGGATTCTTTTCGATAATTGTAGAAAAAATAACGAGCGCAAGGAATGTGATGAAGCTGCACACGATGAACATGCTTCGAATACCGAATTTTTCGGCGATAAATCCAAGCAGAAGGCCGGTTATTGAAATGCCCAAATCGAAGCCGCCGTAGTAAAAGGAAAAGACTTTGCCGCGGGTTTCTTCTGTGGTGCTGTCGGCTACCAGCGCGGTCAGGACCGGCTGTTGGGCGCCAAAGCCAAATCCGTAGAGCATTGCTGCAGTAAACATGAGAATCACGCCGGTAGTCTGGCTCAGCACAAGAACACCAGCGGTAAGGAATATTAATGAAAACACAACGATAGGCCCCCGGCCGATTTTATCCGAGGCCTTGCCCACAACGAACCGGATTAGAAAAGCGGAAATTCCATAAACAGAAAAGAAGAGACCGATATTTACTTTAAAATCTTCAAGATAAAAAGGGATGTAAAACATAACTCCGCCATGAACCAAACCGATCAACATGATAACCGTTGCTGCTACAATTATTTTCCTTTGCCAGATAGCTTCAAGATACTTCACGCTGCTTTCTGCCGAGGAATCTGTTTTCGTTTCGTTGAGAAAGAGTGAACAAATTAAACAGAGAATAGCCAGGCCGGAAAGAAAACTAAATAGAACATTGAATCCCCAATTATCCCACACCCAAAATCCTAGAATTGGTCCCGAGGCGAAAGCGATTGTATTAGCCATTCCAGTGTAACCCAGAATTTCTCCCCGGCTTTCCAGTGGAGCAGCATCGGTGATGAGCGTAATCGATGCAGTTCCAAATGCCGCCAAACCCAGTCCATGGAATATTCGCACCGGGATGAGCCAATGAACAGATGTGACGAACATATAAATTACCGGTGATACGATAAAAATTAATATTCCGAATATCAGCACGATTTTTCTGCCGCGGGTATCCACTTTTTTACCGACCAGCGGCCGAAAAATAAGCACGCCTACAGCAAACGCGCTCATGACGATGCCGGTTTGTGAATAATTGCCGCCTATCTGGCTAATATAACGCGGCATTGCCGGTAAGAATGCGGATAAGCTAATAAAGAATAGGATTCTGGTTAGCCAATTGAGAGTAAGCTGCGGGGTAAATAGTTTTTTAGTCAAGTTGCTCCTTTGGGGTTCAGGTAAAATATAAATATTTGTTCTAATTTGCAAGTGGCTGCGAGTTAGAAAACCTATGCCAGCGACATCTGAGATTTTAGTTGATTTTATAGCAAAATTCTATTATTTTGAGACATGTTCTGTAAATTTTTAGTGTGGCTTTTAGCGATTTATTCTTTTCAGGGTGTTCAGATTCTTAACGCTCAAAATAGAGCCGAACGCCATCATGAAAAACTTCAAAGGACACGCAGCGAAATCCGTGCTGTACAAAAAGAAATTAAGGCCAATAAAAAGGATGAAACATCGATTTTATATGTACTGACTAATCTGGATTTGGATATTGATTTAACTCACAGCTTTATCCTCAGTCTAAAAAAGGACGAGAGAAAAAAAGAAAGCCAGATTTCAAAGATCAGTAAAAACCTGAAAACGACCCAACAGGAACTAGAACGGTTGAAGGAAATTTTTCGCAAGCGACTGGTCTATATTTATAAATACGGCCGTTTTAAGGATGTTGAGTTGCTGCTGACTGCAAAATCAATTAACGACGGTTTGTTGTGGGTTGAATATCAGAAACGGTTGTCTGAAAACGATTACCGGAATTATTTGCAAATCAAAGATAAACAGACGAAGATCACACGCGATCAGTCGCTACTGACTATAGAACTGAAAGAAAAAAAGAAGCTCCTTCGAAATAAAATAAATGAAGAGGCGAAGTTAAAAACCAAGAAGAACGAAAGACAAAAAGTATTATCTTCAATTCGAAAGAATACCGATTTGCTTCGTCAAAGATTGGCTGAAAAAGAAAATGCCGCGAAGGAGATCACCCATTTAATTGTCAAGCTGGAAGGAGAACCAAAACAAATGCCTTTGCCAAAATCTGGAACTCTATTTTCAGAATTGCGCGGCGGCATGATCTGGCCGACCGAAGGACAAATTGTGACCAGGTTTGGAAGAGTTAAGCACCCGGAATTAAAAACCGTTACCGAGAATATCGGGGTTGAAATTAAGGCGCCGGAGGGCAGCCCGGTGCAGGTGGTTGCCGGCGGCAAAATCACTAAAATTACCTGGCAAAGAGGGCGTGGCAATATAGTCATCGTCAGTCACTATGGTGGGTACTACACGGTTTACACGCATTTAGGAGAGATTTTAGTGGATTTATTAGAGACTGTTGAATCGGGCCAGGTAATTGGCAGCGTGGGCGAATCAGGTTCCTTAAAAGGGCCGATTCTGCATTTTGAAGTTTGGAAGGGAACGACCAAGCTGAATCCGGAGAATTGGCTGGCCAAGAGCACTTGATACTTTGGGTGAATTCCAAGTTTCAAGCACCAAATCTCAATTGTTTTATAATTTGAAGTTTGATAGCATTCCTTTTGGAGTTTGTTTTTTGTTGTTGGAGTTTTTTATAATTTGTAATTTAATAATTTTTCATGGCTTTTGAAAATATATTAGGACAACAGCGTGTTAAGAATTTCTTCGAAAAAGCTTTAAAAAGCCAACGGCTGTCTCATGCCTATTTGTTTGTTGGCGATCGCGGCGTGGGTAAAGAAGCGATGGCTTTGGAATTAGCCAAAGCTTTGTTCTGTGAAAAATCCGGAGCCTGTTCGGCTGAACCTTGCCCAAACTGCATGCGGGTTTCTAAACTGAGCTATCCGGATTTGCATTTTATTTTCCCGGCACCCGCGATAATTAAAGACAAGGCTAAAGAAAAAGTTAATGAAGCGAAGCGAGTACAAATTCTTGAAAGTGTGGCCGCCAATCCTTACCTGAGGGCTGAGTTGTGGGCCAACCCGATGATTTCGATTGATAAGATCCGGGAGTTACGCCGGCAATCTTCTTACAAATCTTTTGAAGGCCGGGGACGAATCGCCATCATTGTCGACGCGGAGAGAATGTCTGAAGAAGCTGCCAACTCAGTTCTCAAAATCCTGGAAGAACCGCCGGAGAAAATGTATTTGCTAATGATTTCTTCAAGGCCAAACCTGCTGCTTCCGACGATAAGTTCAAGGTGTCAGATCATTAAGTTTGAACCTTTGAAAGCGACGGAAATTGAGCAGGCTATAATTGAGAATTACAATATTGAGCAGGAGAAGTCGAGATTAACTTCTCGTTTGGCTTCAGGAAGCTACCGGCGGGCAGTCGAACTTTTGGATGATAACATTCAGGAGATGCAAAATCAGTCGCTGGAATTTTTCAGAAAGAGCGTCCAAAGCGAATTTACCCAGATTTTATATGTCGATGAGCTGTTGAAAGCTTGCCAACGGGACTTAAAAAAAGTAAAAGACCTACTGTCTTTACTGTTGATTTGGTTTAGAGACGCCTTGGTTTTTAGAGAAACCGGCGAATCAAATCAGGAATTGTTAATTTATGCTGAAGCGTTTGAAACCTTAAACAATTTCACTCAGAAGTTTCCGAATGCGGATTTGCAGAGTGCTGTGATCGCAATCGAAGAGTCTTTGGAACAGATGAATCGCAATGTGCAAATCAATTTAATACTGATTGTGTTATTGAATAAATTAAGAACCTTTGTGAGGAGATAACTTATGCAGAGCGATCTTGTTGAATTAAAATTTAAGGGACAGCGTCGGATAATTTTTACGAATCCACAACAAATTCCATTTAAGGTTGGGGACTACGCCATCGTGCAAGCGGATAAAGGAATCGATTTAGGTCGAATTAATCATATAAGTTCTCTGTTGGCAAAAAAAGCCGGTAAAGGTAAGCTGAAAAAAATAATTCGCAAATCACATCAAGCAGATTTGGAAAAACATGAGCAAAATCAGCAGCAGGAGGAAAAAGCCGTTCAAATTTGTAAGGAGAAATTAAAGAAGCACAAGCTCGACATGAAATTGGTTGACTGTGAGTACCAGTTTGACGGCAAAAAAATTACCTTTTATTTTACCTCGGACAACCGTGTGGACTTTCGAAAGTTGGTAAAAGATGTCGCTGCGATTTACAAAACCCGGGTGGAATTCCGGCAAATAGGTGTGAGAGATGAAGCGCGCCGATTGGGGGGATATGGCGTCTGCGGCCAAAAATTGTGTTGTTCATCGTGGATTCGGGAATTTACCCCCGTCACCACGCAGGCTGCCAAAGACCAGAATATGTCATTAAATCCTTCTCGTTTGGCTGGCGTGTGCGGTCGTTTGAAATGCTGCTTGATGTACGAACTCGATTTTTACAATCAAGCCATAAAGCAATACCCTGAATTGGCCAAGCCAATTGTTACTGAAAAGGGGGAAGGGATTGTCTCAAACATCGACATTTTTGGTGAAAAAGTTTTAGTACTTTATCCAGATGAGACTACTGAAACATTTTCTCTGGAGTATATCAAAACCAAAATTTATAAATGCGAAAACGATTGCGGCCATGAACACGGTAATTTAGAGAAGTTGAATTGAGTAAAGAAATTAAAAAAGAAAAAATTCTCGTAACCAGTGCACTTCCATATGCAAACGGTCCCTTGCACATCGGTCACCTCGCCGGAGCCTATCTGCCAGCCGATATTTATGTCCGCTACCAGCGTCTGAAAGGAAACGATGTCGTCTATATTTGTGGCTCAGACGAACACGGGGTCGCGATCACCATTCGTGCCGAACAGGACGGCGTTCAACCAAAGCAAATCATTGATCGGTTTCATGAGCTGAACAAGAGAAGTTTCGAGTGCTTCGGTATAAGCTTCGACAATTATTCCCGAACGTCGCTGCCGATTCATCATGAAACCGGGCAGGAATTCTTTTCTGATTTTTATCAAAAAGGGATTTTAAAAAAGAAAAAGGAGAAGCAGTTTTATGATGAAGCGGCCAGAATGTTTCTCCCCGATCGCTACGTGGAAGGAACTTGCCCGAATTGCCAATTCCCGGAAGCTCGCGGCGACCAGTGCGAAAAATGTGGCAGCGATTTCAATCAAACCGAGTTGATTGATCCAAAAAGCAAGATCACCGGCAAGACTCCGGTGCTGAAGGAGACTTTTCATTGGTATTTTCCTTTGGGTGATTTCCAGGAAGGGTTAAAAAAATACCTCGATTCCCATCCGGAGTGGAAGCAAAATGTCAAAAATTACTGCTACGGCTGGCTCAAGCAGGGTTTGAAAGATCGGGCCATCACCCGGGATTTGCAATGGGGCGTTAAAGTGCCGCTGGAAGAAGCTAGGGATAAAGTTCTGTACGTCTGGTTTGAGGCGGTTTTGGGATACATCTCCTCTACAAAAGAGTGGGCACAGAAAATCGGCGAGCCCGACCGCTGGCGGGATTATTGGCAAAACGAAAATTGCAAACTCGTGCACTTTATTGGCAAGGACAATATTACTTTTCACGCAATTATGTTTCCCGCAATTTTAATGGCTAAAAAAGGGTATACCCTGCCGGATAGTGTGCCGGCGAATGAGTTTTTGAACATCCAAGGCGACAAAGTCTCAACCAGCCGGGATTATGCAGTTTGGCTGGAAGATTATCTTGAAAACTTTCCACCTGATTCGATGCGGTACTGTCTGGCTTCGATTGCGCCGGAAACAAAGGATTCAGATTTTTCCTGGAAAGATTTCCAAACCCGAAACAACAGCGAGCTGGTGGGGATTTTGGGTAATTTCATCAATCGTTCGCTGACGTTTATCGACAAACACTTTGACGGTCGTGTTCCGCAACAAAAGCAGCACGATGAGTTGGACTATTGGATCCTGAAGCAAATCTCCGAAGCCCCGAAGAAAGTCGGCGATCAACTCGAACGGTTCAGGGTAAGACAGGCACTTAAAGCGTTTATGAATGTCGCTCGCGACGCCAACAAATATTTCAATGACAAAGAACCGTGGCGGACAGTAAAAGAAGATTCTGAATTGTGTGGCGCAACTCTGAACATCTGTGTGCAGGTTTCGAAAACGTTGGCAATTTTAATGGAGCCTTTCCTGCCGTTTTCTGCGGAGAAACTCTGGGCGCTTTTAAATCAGGAAGGTGACATTCACGGACAAAACTGGTTTGCTGCTGGCAAAGAGTTTATTCCGGCAGGCCATCAACTCGCCAAACCAGAGATACTGATTTCAAAAATTGAAGATAAAGTTATTGCAGCTGAAGTTGAAAAACTCAAGGCGAAATCCCAGACCGTCGGAAAAGGAGAGGGAAAAGTGTCAGAAGAAAAGAGCAGCCTGATTTCATTTGCTCAGTTTAAAAACATCGACCTCAGGGTGGCAAGAGTCTTAACCGCCGAACGCGTTGAAAACACTGACAAACTGTTGCGACTGGAGGTCGAGATTGGCGAAGAAAAAAGGCAAATCATTGCCGGCATGGCTGAGTTTTTGGCGCCCGAGTCGATGATCGGGAAATTAGTGATTGTAGTCGCTAATTTACAGCCTGCTAAAATTCGCGGTCTAGAGTCTCAAGGAATGCTGCTGGCCGCTGAAAATGATTCCGGGGAGTTGAGTTTGATAACCGTGGACAAGGAGATTGGGACCGGGGCGAAGATTCGGTGATGTTTTAAGTGGAACACAGACAATGAAGATTAACAGATGTTCACGATTTTCTTGATCTATTGCGAAAATCCGTTTCAATCTGTGTTATCCGTGTCAAATATTACATGGGTAAGAAAACATGCTAATTGAAACTCACGCCCATCTCTATTTCGAACAGTTTGACGAAGACCGCGACGAAGTGATTAAAGGGGCATCTGAAGCAGGTGTCAAGAAAATCATCAACATTGCTGTGGATCTTGAGACCAGCACGCAATGCATTGAATTGGCAGAAAAATACGAGGGTCTGTTTGCGACGATTGGCATTCATCCCAACGACGCCACGAAACTGGACAGTAGCAGTTTAGGCGAGCTGAGAGAATTATCTCGCCATCAAAAGGTCGTGGCAATCGGCGAGATCGGCATGGACTTGCATTGGGATCGCTGTCCTGTTAAAGTTCAGGAACGAGCGTTTCGCGAACAAATCTGGCTGGCAAAAGAGGTTGGCCTGCCAATCATTATTCACAATCGCGACGCCGGTCGTAAAATTATCCATATCTTGAAATCGGAGGGCACTGAAGGACTAAGCGGTGTTTTTCACTGTTTTTCAGATGACAAAAAAACGGCCGAAGAAGTCATGGATTTGGGGTTTCACATTTCATTTACCGGTAATCTGACTTTTAGGAAATCGCGGCTTCCGGAAGTGGCGGAAATGGTTCCTTTAGATAAATTACTTTTAGAGACCGACTGCCCGTTTCTTGCTCCCGAACCAAAACGTGGCCGCCGAAACGAGCCGGCACATGTCATTTACATCGCACAAAAACTGGCTGAAATAAAGAAAGTTACATTTACGAAAATAACCGAAATAACAACTTCGAATGCAAAACGATTGTTTGGATTGGGTGAGCGGGCAATGGAATGAACCAGCTGACATTTCGTCCCAAGAAAAGCCTCGGGCAGAATTTTTTGGTGGACGAAAATATCGCCCGCAAGATCATCGAAAAACTAACCCCAAATCCGCAAGACGTTATTATCGAAATCGGTCCCGGCTTTGGGGTTTTGACTAAATACATTATCAGCCAAGCCCGCAAAGTCATTGCAATTGAAATTGATGCAAAACTGTGTGAAAGCCTACGAGGCCGGTTCCGAAGCTCTAAAAATTTTACGCTTATTCAGGGTGATTTTTTAAAAACAGAGTTACGAAATTATCTCGAGGAGGAAGTTCTCGTCAGATTTTTGGGAAATATTCCCTTCCATATCACCAGTCCGGTCATTTTCAAGATTTTTCAGATTCGGCAATTCGCCTCTGATATGACTCTGATGATTCAGAGGGAAGTGGCGGAAAGAATTGTGGCCAATCCAGGCGGTAAAGATTACGGTATTCTTTCGGTTTTCAGTCAGCTTTATTCAAAACCGAAAATTTTGTTCCATATTTCCAGAAATGTTTTTAAACCGAAACCGCAGGTTGATTCTTCTGTCATCAAGTGGGACTTTACGCAACCGGCAGACGTTGGTGTTGTGAGCGAAGAGGTGCTGGATAAAGTGATTCATCTGACATTTCAGCAACGCCGAAAAATGCTCCGAAAATCCCTGCAACAAATACCTGGGTTCTTTGAGTATTCGAAAAAAATCAATTTTAATTTAAAAAAACGACCGGAAGAATTAAGTGTGCACGAGTTTGTGGAATTGAGTAATCAAATCAGTAAGTTATGGAAGATTTAGATTTAAAAAATATCATCGAAGACATTGAGTATCTGGCGTCTGAAAAAAATAGCCGGATGATTCTCAACATCCTGGTCGGTAACTATCCTGCTGATGTTGCTCAAATTCTCGGCAATCTGTCCGAGGAGAATGAGAAATATGTCTTCGGCCTGCTCGATGCCGATACTGCTTCCGATGTGATTGTGGAACTGGACGACGTCAGCAGAGAAAAGTTGGTCTCCGAACTTCAGCACGAACGCATTTCCGAAATCGTCGATGAGATGGAATCGGATGACGCGACGGATTTGGTGGCGGAACTGCCAGATGAAATCGCAGAAAAAGTTCTGGACGCTATTGATGAAGAAGGCTCAGAGGAGGTTAAGGAGCTTCTCCAGCATGAGGAGGATACCGCCGGCGGAATCATGGCTTTGGAGTATGTGTCCATGCCTGAAGAGACCACAGTCGACGAAGCCATCGAAGAGATTCGTGCCAAAGCCGAAGACGTGCCTGAAGTATATAATGTTTATGTAGTCGATAAAGAAGGTATGCTGGTTGGGTTTTTGCCTTTGAAAAATTTGATTGTCGCCCAAGCCAGCCAAAAACTTAAAGATGTATTGATCGCAGACGTTATCAGCGTGCCGACAGAAATGGATCAGGAGGAAGTAGCAAATATTTTCCGTCGCTACAATCTCGTTTCAATACCGGTGGTAGATGAACTCGGGAGATTGGTTGGCCGGATTACCGTCGATGATATTGTTGAAGTCATCGAAGAGGAAGCTTCGGAAGATATGCAAAAGATGGCAGGTATCGCAGATGAAGAAGAAATCCGCGAAACTTCTGTGTTTAAGATTTCCTTCGGTCGCCTGCCCTGGCTGCTGGTTGGATTTGTGGGTCAGTTAATAGCCGCGTTGGTGCTCTTTCAGTTCGAAGCTTCTTTAAAGGATATTTTCTTAGCTATATTTTTCATTCCGATGATGATGGCCATGGGTGGTAACTCAGGAATTCAGGCAGCAACCATTGTCGTGAGAGGTATCGCTTTAGGAGAGCTCAGTCCCGATGATACATTCAAAAGACTCAGCCGAGAAATTAGAGTTTCGCTTGTGAACGGCATGGTTTGCGGACTCTTGCTGTTTGGCATCATTGCCATTTTTTATAACCCCTCATTCGGTCTTGTCCTCGCGCTCTCCATGCTTGCAGTTATTATAAACGCTTCAATCCTTGGGGCCAGTATCCCGTTGATTTTAAGAAGAGTCGGTGTGGATCCGGCTATTGCCGCCGGACCGCTGATTACCACCTTTAACGATATTATTGGGTTGGCGATTTATCTTGGATTGGTAACGGCGTCTTTACAGTATATTTAAGGCAAACCTATTGTTGGTACTCTAGTTTCAAGATCGAAATGTCCGCAATCAAACGCTTTACATCCAGAGGCATCGTCCCTTTATAAACCCCTCGAATTCTTCTCTTTTTGTCAACTAGAATGAGGTTTTTCGAGTGCAGAAAATTACTGTCGTTGACGGGTTGGCCGAGATCCTCGTCAGCGAAGTAAGATTTTCGGGCGATGGTGTAGATGGCCTCTTTAGGGCCGGTTACGAAATGCCATTTACCACTAATAGCGCCGACGCTTCTGGCATATTCTCTAAGAACCGCAACTGAATCCTTTTCAGGCGTTACTGAATGAGAAAGGAATAAAACTTTATCATCACCTTTGAACGCTTCCTGAATTTTAGCCATATTGCTCGTCATTTTGGGACAAATTCCACCACAGCTTGTAAAAAAGAAGTCAGCAACATAAATTTTATCGTTAAAATCTGTTTCATCAATTGTCATACCATTTTGATTAATAAAAGTAAAGGGCGCTATAGTATGAATTTTTTTGTATTCTTTTGAGTCTGTGCTGATCCATCGGGGAGTAAAATTCGCGTCGACATAAAAAGGTAAAGTATTGTCATTCGGTATCGTACAGCGAGAGAAGCACACCATCAAAAAACCAATGAGCAGATTAATCACCGGCACTGGTTTGCGCCTCGCCTGCCTTGACTGTAAAACATAGTTTTGATTTAAATAGCCCATACCTTTTTCCGTTTTTAATAACCAGATTGATGTATAGTTTGCCGTTTGCCCGCCAGGCTTTTTGCTCACCGACTTCTTTGCCTTTTTCATAATTGAAGATCTTGGCTGATTGTCCCTTGTCGTACCACTCGAGAAATTTGCCGTGGTGCAAACCCTTGACAAAATGATAAGTAAATTTGAGCTCTCCGTTAGGCCACCACCCTTTATGTTCGCCTTCCTTATGACCGCCTTTATAGAATCTCACGGACCGTTTTTGGCCATCAGAATACCATGATTCAGATTTCCCATTTTTCTTGCCATTGCAATACTCTGTAAGTGATTTTAATTGGCCATCTGTATAAATCTCTGTCAACTTACCTGAAAATGCATCGCCATTTTGATAGAGAGTGCCGCCAATCCTTGCTAGGGATGGATCGGTAGCATCAATCTTTAGATCAGGAATTTTCAATTCATGAACATCATCTGTGGACCTAAAAGCACAGGAACCCAAAAGCGAAAGCAAAGTAAGAATCAGCGTTTTTTTGAACATTTTAATAATCTTGTTTCACCGAATAATTAAAGTTATCCAACAAAAAATTATTGTGATACCGTACCCGAGGTTCCTCGAAATCCCCCGGAAATATACGGCTCGTCCGATGTAATGTGATAATGATAAATCCCTTCAGAATAATCCAGTGTCACCCCAACGTGCCCGTTCGCATCATCCAAATCCGTCGGGTAGGTACCATCCCTATCTTTCTGTCCGTAAACCGGAAAGCCATCGAGTAAGAATCCCACTAACGAATTATCATCATTGCTGAAGAAGAGGGGTTCGATGTGGTAATGATACTGGCCGGTTTGTTGCGGATGTCCGTGGTAACGGTCGAATGTGGCAATTTCATTTTCCAGCGGCTGGCTCGGGCCGGCAAATTGATTGAATAAGGCAACACCATTTACACTAATTCCGATCGGCCCGAGCGGTGTATTAGAAATACTTGCTGCTATTTCGGGGTTGAAGCGGTATCCTGAACACCAGGTTCTGCTCTGCAATACTATTCGGATTGACCACCATGCCGGCATGAGGGGCTTCATAATTTGCGTTGCCGACCCCCCAATAGGGACTTGAGTGATTCGGGACGCCCTTTGATTCCAAAACAACTGACTGGCCATCGACAAATATGTTCACCTCATTCACAAAGCGGCTGAACACATCGGGCAGTTCAGCGTTTTTATTTTCGTCTGACACGCTGTTGTCACTTGAGCAATACACAACAAACACTGCTAAAGAAATTATGAGAAAGAAGCCTAAAGTTGTCTTCATGTGAGTAATTCCTCCTTTGTTGTTTTTCGATCTGATTTGGGTTTTTCGTTTAGACTTCGGCTTACGCATTTTTATTCCTTCTTAGTTTTCAATTATTATTGGAACTCTCTGGCTAAGAAGATCATAGTCACTGTGTCTCGGTAATTTTTTCGGTAATTCTTTTATTATTTAATAATATTTTTTATATTCTACAAGGAGAATAAGAAATCGAATCCAACCTGCTAATTCACTCACTACTTTTGTAACCAACGACAATGCCGCTCAAAAAAACAGAGGCTATCGTCCTAAAAAGTCTGCGTCAGGGCGAAACCAGCAAAATTTTGACGCTTTACACTCGTGCGTTTGGCAAACTCACAGTCATTGCCAAGGGCGCGCGCAGTATGAGAAGTAAATTCGGTGGCAGCCTGGAACTGCTCAATTATATTTCCATCGTCTTTTATGAAAAAGAGACCCGCGAAATTCAGCTTTTAAGTCAGGCGGATATTGTCGAGTTTTTTGCCAACATCAAACGGAGCGTGGAGAAAACTGCCTTGGCAATGGCGGTGTGTGAACTGGTAAATAATCTTGAAATTGGTATAGAACCAAATCCGAGTCTATTTAAGCTGCATTTAGAAGCCCTCAAAGCAATAAACCAAAATGAAAATCCCATGAATGTGTTGCGGGCGTTTCAAGTAAAGTTACTTAATATTTTG
>Ga0209988_10001117_pt1 | contig 17364 bp, 16 predicted proteins | sample N075metaG_FD_183115 | JGI IMG/M metagenome (GOLD analysis project Ga0209988, IMG submission 183115) | Deep subsurface microbial communities from Kermadec Trench to uncover new lineages of life (NeLLi) - N075 metaG (SPAdes) (version 2) | ecosystem: Environmental > Aquatic > Marine > Ocean trench... | reverse complement strand
GAGAACCGTATCTGGTGGTGCCCGATGGTCAGAACGTCGCCATCTTGCAAGGCGTGTTTCTTTATCAGCTTGCCATTGACGTAAGTGCCATTGGTGCTGTTCAAATCCTCAAGAAAAGAGTCGTTGAGAATATTGATGATCAAAGAGTGATGCCCACTGACAGCGGGGTTGTCGATGCGAACATCGTTATCCGGAAGACGACCAACGGTATAGCGTTCCTTGGTCATGTTGTATTCAGCCAGAACCTGATTGTCCAGGCTAAGAATTAACCGTGCCATGTTTTCTCGCTCTTACACGTCTGCATTCTTTACGAACGAAACAGGCCAGCAATCTTCGCAAGTAAAGACTTCTTCGCGGGGAAGGGTTCCTTTACCTGAGCAAGCATTACTGACACATTGTCTCGCCCTCCGTGGTCGTTGGCCAAGTCAACCAGCTGTTGACCAACTACGTCAAGACTAGCATTAAAAGTACTGATAGTTAAGTGAATGTCGTCATCCTCGACCATGTCCGGCAGGCCATCAGAACACAGCAAGTAGATGTCATCCGGAAGGACTTCGTACTCGTGAACTTCGACATCCACAGTCGCTTCAACGCCGAGAGCGCGCGTCACATAATTACGGTTTGTGGAGCGCTGCGCCTCTTCGGCGGAATAGAAACCGCGGTCGACCAGCTCCTGTAACAGCGAGTGGTCGAGCGTTACCTGTTCGAGTTCTCCGGCGCGCAATCGATAGGCCCTGGAGTCGCCGACATGGGCAATCGAAATCTTATTATCGTAAAACATGCAGGCAACGATGGTTGTGCCCATCCCCTCACAATCTGTTTTGCTTTGTGCAGTCTGGTAAATGATTTTGTTTGCCCGGTAGACTGCATCGCGAAGGACGATCGACTGGCGCATCAGGCCGCTGTGCGAATCAATATCGTCACGTCTCTCGCGGTTCGCGCCATCACTCGCCATCTCGGTGACGATCTGCACGGCGATGCCGCTGGCAATTTCACCGGCGTTATAACCGCCCATTCCATCGGCAAGGACCATCAGTCCAATTTCGCCGATAGAGCCGATCGCATCTTCGTTGTGTTCTCGAACACGTCCCGTGTCAGAAAGTTCTGCGAAATCGATTTTAGCGTTCAGGTTCATATACTGGATTCTTTATCGCTCATCAGGGTATCTAGGAAACTCTAGCGCAATTTCGAAGCGCAATAGCCATTTCGGCACCACAGGAAAAACGGTCTTCCGGGCGTTTGGCCAGTGCTTTTGCCAGTACGGCGTCGACGCTGGGCGGGATTCCCGCGCGCCGGCCCGACACTGGAGCCGGATCTTCGGTTGTTATTTTTGTCATCAGCACAGCGATGTTCGATGCTTTGAACGGCACCTCACCTACCAAGAGCTCGTATAGAGTAACACCAAGCGAAAATAAGTCCGAGAGTCCGGTCAAATCTTCTGCGCTTAGCTGCTCAGGCGACATATACATGGGCGTGCCAAGTACGATGCCGGTTTTGGTCTTGTTGTTATCTGTCATCCGGGCAACGCCGAAATCGCTGATTTTCACTGATCCGTCTTTGGGATTGTAGAGAAGATTGGCTGGCTTGATATCGCGATGAATGACGCCCTGGTTGTGCGCATAGTCGAGTCCATCGGCGGTCGCTGCACAGAGTTCGATGGCGCGCTTGGGCGCCAGTAACTTCTTCGGATCCGTGTAATGTTTGAGGGCTATTCCAGGCATGAATTCCATCGCGATATAGGCGAGACCTTTGTCCTCGCCCGCATCAAATACAGTAATGATATTGGGGTGCGTCAGGCGACCTGCAGATTCGGCTTCCCGGTAGAAACGCAGGCGGGCCTCTTTCAGCTCCTCGTCCTCGAATTCCTTTTCGATGGGGATCGCTTTGAGCGCCACCGCGCGATTGATACGTGGGTCTTTCGCGAGATAAACGGCTCCCATGGCGCCACGACCAATACGACGCTCGATGATATAACGCCCCATACGCTGCGGTGGGCCGCTGGGTTTCTTGGTAGTCGACGATCGATCGGCTATCGGACCGTGAGTACGCTTCATCCACTCCAGCACCGCGTCAGCACGTTCCTGCTTTGCCTGGTGCTCGAACGCCGAAGCCAGTTTGTACATTACGGCTGCGACCGTTTCGTCGGGGCTGCAGCGGCGAAATTCGGCGAATGCGGGTTCGAGACGTCCTGCGGACAGAAAATCGGAACCCTTTTTGAATGCGTCGCCTGAGGCTTTGCTGATATCGATCACTAGCCAACTACAGAGTAATGCAGCCCCGACGAATATCAGAATCGGGCGGCCGAGATCCATGCGCAACTGAAAACCGAGTAGCAGGACGGCTTCGATCAGCAGCAGCGAGATCACCACGGTTGCCGTGAGCATTGCGATCTCGCGCCGGTTTCGATCGGGCAAGAACAAGACTGCAACAATGGCCAACAAGGCGGGGATAAGCCACTTCATCGCCTGGATTCCGATGGGGGCGCTAATGGTGCGTTGGTTCTCTACGTCGGACAGAAGTGTCGCTACGATTTCGGAAACAGTGACGAGCTGGCCGGAGGGCAACACTGCTGCCGCGCCAACGAAAGCCGGGTCGGAGTCGACGAACACTGTGGCGCCGTAGAGCGGTCCTGTGTCGAATGTACCTGACAACAATTGCGTGGCGGTAATTCGAGGCAGTTCCACGTAATTCGAAAGAAAGATTGCGTCATCGGGGCTTGAGTGACGGTTTGCCATGCCGCCAATAGATGAGTTAAATGCGATGGCGAGCGGCAATGACGGCGAATAGACACCGTTATTCAGCTGCCACAAAGCAGACTGTCGCAGAACACGGTCGTTGTCGGGTCTGACCTGGACAAAACCGTGGTATTTGGCGACATCGGCGAAGCGGTGACGTGTTGGGACAAACACGGGAATCCGGGCACTCAAGAGTGCGGCCCAGCCCGGCAATTCGGCGTCCGCAGAGATTTCGGGCGGGCTGGCCAGGACTATTCGTTTGACGCTGTTGCTCTGCAGAACCTCGATGATGCGGCCGTATTGAGCCAGAATTTCCGGCCCTGAGGATCGTTGCGGATCGATGCTCACAATGAAGCCGTCGCTGAGTGCGGTGTTCGGGACGCTAGCGGCGATCTGATCAAAAACAACCCGATCTGCGGCAACGAACCATTGTGCCAATGGCCCATACACCAGCAGCATTAGAATGCTGACGAACGATAGCGCGATAAGCCGGTTACGTTTCTGCTTGGATGCCGTGTTCAAAGTTGTTTATGTCCCTGTCTAGACGCAAAATTATAGGCAAATGCAAGCTTTCGTAATGAGATAGGGTTGGCACTTTTTATGTAATACGGACTCTGAAAGCGGTGCTATCATTGGTTTTCGTCTAGCACAGCAAATTTAACAATAATCCGGCCAAGGGTCGCGTCAGTCGCACGTGATTGAGTAAATAATTTTTATAAAACAACGTGTTACAAATTTCACGATGCTGAAAGATCGGCGCTCGTGCGCTCAAACCGAGTGATTTGGCGGAGTTCAAGGGGCAAGAACCGTGGCAAAGGCAAAAATTGCCTATGTTTGTACCGAGTGCGGCGCCCACAGCGTCAAGTGGGCAGGTCAATGCCCGGAATGTGCGGCGTGGAACACCCTGGCCGGGACCACATTCTCGGCCACAAAGTCGCCCACAGGTGGCTCCCGCCAGGTCACGACGCTGGAAAACTTGCCTGCCGACGTCGACTATCGTCATGCAACAGGATTTGCCGAATTTGACCGGGTGCTTGGCGGTGGACTGGTACCGGGTGCTGTCGTCTTGCTCGGTGGTGATCCCGGCGTGGGCAAGTCGACTTTGCTGCAGCAGGTGGCGGCCAACCTGACACGGGAATTAACCGTCTGCTATGCCACCGGAGAAGAGTCGCTGCGTCAATTTGGACAACGTTCCCTGCGTCTGGGACTCGACGCGTCCGCGATGAACCTGCTTGCAGATACGTCACTGGAGAATGTTATTGCACAGACCGTGCAGTGCGGTGCGCGTGTGTTGGTCGTTGATTCGATGCAAACGATGGTGAGTGACAGTGTGCCATCTGCGCCAGGTTCGGTCGTGCAGCTACGCGAGAGCGTTGGCAAACTCGTGCAGTTTGCGAAACAACATGACGTCTCGGTATTCATAATTGGCCATGTCACGAAAGAGGGTGCGATAGCGGGGCCGCGAGTTGTAGAGCACATGGTCGATACGGTCTTGTATTTTGAGAGTGATCCAGCCAGCCGTTTCACCATGATTCGTGCGGTGAAAAATCGTTTCGGCGCGAGCAGTGAAATGGGTGTATTCGCGATGACGGAAACGGGATTTCGCGAGGTCAGCAACCCATCGGCTATTTTTCTGTCGCGTGAGTCCGTCGATAATCCTGGCAGCGTGGTGTCAGTCGCCTGGGAGGGCAGCAGACCGCTGCTGGTTGAAATTCAGGCGTTGGTTGCTGAAGGCAACCACAACTATCCGAAGCGATTGACTCAGGGCATTGATCAGAATCGACTGGCCTTGTTACTTGCTGTGCTGCAACGTCATGGTTCTCTTGCGCTAGGCAACGAAGACGTATTCATCAATGTCGTTGGCGGTCTGCGCATAAGTGAAACCGCGGTCGATCTGCCAACTGTGATGGCAATTGTTTCGAGCTACCGCGATCGGCCATGCAGTGAACGGCTGGTGTGCTTCGGTGAGATTGGCCTGGCTGGCGAAATCCGCCCTGTCCGTTTCGGGCCAGAGCGAATTGTTGCGGCTGCCAAACAAGGTTTTACCCGGGTCATCGTGCCCTTCGGCAATGTGCCGAAACGCAGCCCGGAAGGCATTGCGGTAGTGGGTGTCAGCAAATTAAGCGCGGCGTTGGAGGAGGCGTTCTAGCGCCTGGTATCTGACTCGTGGCCCGGCAGGCGCGGACCAATCCTTACGCTACGAATGCGAGTGTCGTCTGTCGCAACGATTTCGATCGGGTAACCGTTTACCTTGAGACAGGCCGTGGGCGGCGGAATCGTCTCGAGCAACTCAATGATCAGGCCGTTTAGCGTTTTCGGACCGTCCGTCGGCAGTTCCCAGTTCTGCGCACGATTCAGTTCACGAATATTCGCGGTCGCGTTAACGATGAATGCATCACCGTCCCTGACAACGTCGGATTCAGCGTCGGCTGGATTCGTCGTAAATTCACCGACGATTTCCTCCAGTATGTCTTCGAGTGTCACAATTCCCTGGATATCACCATACTCGTCGACAACCAGCGCAATTCGTTCGCGGCGGCGTTGAAACTGAATTAGCTGAGTACTGAGAGGCGTTCCCTCTGGCACGAAATACGGTTCCGTCAAAAGTTGCGTCAGCGATTCCCTGCTACAGTCCTGTTGCGCGAGATTGGCGAGTCGGCGCAGATGCAGAATCCCGACCACTTTGTCTATGTTGCCGCGAAATACAGGTATGCGTGTGTGCTGACTGTTGGCGATAATTTTTGCGATATCCTCGCTTTCATCTTCCAGATCAATGCCGATAATTTCGTTGTGCGGCACCATTACGTCGTCAACCGTTACCTGCTCAAGATCGAGGATGCTGACAAGCATCTGACGATACCTTGTTGAAATTCTCGTACCGGCTTCATGCACGATGGTGCGCAATTCTTCGTGAGAGAGAGACTGAAGTTCGTTGTTACTGTCGCGAACGCCGAGTAAGAACAGAACGCCGTTTGAAGCCACGTTCGTTAGCCATACGATCGGGTAAGCAATTTTGAGCAGCGGGTAGTAAATGATCGCGGCCGGAAACGCGAGGCGTTCCGGATCCAGCGCTGCCAGGGTTTTTGGTGCTGTCTCCGCAAAGATCAGCACGGTCACCGTGAGAATCAAGGTGCCGAGCGCGACCGCCGGCTGCCCACCGATCTTGAATGCGATAACCGCAACCAACGCCGCGGCTGAGAAGTTAGCCAGGTTATTGCCGAGCAGGATGAGGCCGATGAGTCGGTCGGGGCGCTTCAACAGCTGTTCCGCCAGTTGCGCGCCGCGGTGACCCGTGCGTGCTTTATGGCGCAGACGGTATCGGTTGAGGCTCATAAGCGCCGTTTCCGAGCCTGAAAAAAACGCGGAAAGTAGCAGCAAGACAACAAGCAGGCCGAACAGGCCTGCCAGTGGTATGTCATCGCCCAAAAGCAGGGCACCTCACATCAACTAATACCGGATCAGTTCAACAGGCCTCTATAGAACTGTCAAGAACGGGTGTCTCACCCCCAACTTCGATGCAGGATCTCTTCCAGTACATATCGACTGCCAAAATAAGCCAGAAAGAGCAAGGCGAAGCCGCTTAAGTAAAGGCTTATGGCCCTCTTGCCACGCCAGCCTGCGAAAAAACGCCCGGCCAGCAGCGCGCCGAACACGATTAAAGCGAGCAACGACAGCACAGTCTTGTGTGCCAGATGTTGCGCGAAAAGATCGTCAACAAAGGTAGCGCCAGAAATTATTGCCAGTGCGAGACCGGCAAATCCGGCGGCCGTAATGCCAAAAAGCAAGCTTTCGGATGTTTCCAGCGGCGCGAATAACTGGTTGAAAGCCGAAATACGTCCAGCGCGCAGGCGTCGCTCGTGCACCAACGCGTAGACGGCGACGATTGCCCCGACGGTGAGCAAGCCGTAGGACAGCAATGAAATGAGCACGTGTGCTCTTGTCTGCCAGGCAAGGACAGTGAGCGAATCCGGTGCAACGCTGGCGCCGGTCATGGTTGCTGCCAGCGCCGCCAGAATAAGAAGACCGGCGCTCATTCCGCGTAATGTTGGTTCGATCGCCGCGATCAGCGCGATCAAGGCCAGCTCAAGCCCGATCATTGAAGCGGCATTACCGAGCGACAGGTTGAAGCCTGCGGTTGTCACGATAACTGTGATCAGACTAGTGCCGTGCAGCGCAATCCCGACGCTGACCATCAAGCTGCCTGTCACCAGAAGCGCGCGACTGTAAGTCGCAAAACGCGGCAACCGGCACATTACCAAAGCGCCAGCCGCTAACAGGTAAAGCCAAAAAAATGTGATTTCAGACACAGAAACCTGGCACGTAAGACCCTAACTTTGCATGCTATGGATCATCCCACACAGCGAAGATCAAGAGAACCCTCCTAATGCGAATTCGTGTTCTAGGTTGCAGCGGCGGAATCGGCGCGGGATCGCTTACATCCGCGATGCTGATTGACGACGATGTTCTCATCGATGCCGGAACAGGTATTAGTGATCTGGCGCTTGGCGAGCTTGATCCTATTCGTCACGTATTTCTGACGCACGCCCATCTTGATCATATCGCCGGTCTGCCGATGCTCGTTGATCGAATTTTTGACGAAAATTTCGAGCTACCGCTGACTGTATATGCTCGCGAAGAGACGCTCAGGGCGTTACGAGATCATGTGTTCAATGGTGTAATCTGGCCGGACTTCTCGAAATTGCCGACTGCCGAAAATCCGATGCTGCGGTATCGCGTTTGCAGCCCTGGCGACACCGTTACTGTTGGTCATCGACATTTTTATGCTGTCGACGTAATGCATAGCGTTCCGTCGCTGGGTTATACCGTGCGAAATTCTGGCGGCGTCTTCGCAGTCAGTGGTGATACAAAGAGCAATGAGACGCTATGGCCAGTGCTTAATGCCTGTGATGATCTTCGTGTCCTCGTAATCGAGGTGTCCTTTCCCGATGAGATGGCAACGTTGGCTGCGAAAGCGGGTCATTACACACCGAAGACTATGACCGACGATCTGCAACGATTGCACCACAGCCCTGAAATCTGGTTGACGGGCATGAAGCCCGGCGAAGAAGACCGCATTTTCGAACAGGTAATGAATGCGGCGCCGGAGAAAAATATTCAAATGCTATCGCGCGGCACCGTGTTGAAAGTTTAGAATGCGCGGATGTTTGACAATCTTAGTAGTCGCCTGTCGGATGCAACGCGCGCACTGACAGGAAAAGGCCGGCTCACCGAAGCCAACATCAAAGACACGCTTCGCCAGGTGCGGCTCGCGTTGCTTGAAGCTGATGTTGCGTTGCCTGTTGTCAAGACCTTCATTGAACGCATTCGTGACCGTGCACTTGGTGAGGATATTGGCAAGGGTCTCTCCCCCGGCCAGGCGCTCATCAAAATTATTCACGCCGAGCTGGTGCGCATCCTGGGCAGTGAATCCGCATTGCTGGAATTCAAGGCGCAGCCGCCGGTGGTCATAATGCTCGCCGGGCTGCAGGGCGCCGGCAAGACCACTACCGCTGCGAAACTTGCCAAGCGGCTGATCGACCGTGACAAGAAAAAGGTCATGCTCGTTAGCGTAGATGTGCACAGACCGGCGGCAATACTTCAGTTACAGACTCTGGCTGGCGAGGTTGGGGCATTGCATTGTGATAGTGACGCCAGCGAGCAACCGGTACGCATAGTGAGTCGCGCGCTGGACGAGGCGCGCCGATCGCACGCGGACGTTCTCATTGTCGATACAGCAGGTCGTCTGCACGTCGACGAAGACATGATGCAGGAGATTGTTGCGATCCACGATGCGGCGCAGCCGCACGAGACATTGTTCGTGATCGATAGCATGGCGGGACAGGACGCCGTCAATGCAGCAACCGTTTTCGACCAGCGATTGCCGCTGACTGGCATCGTACTGACCAAGGCCGACGGCGATGCAAAGGGCGGCGTTGCGCTGTCCGTGCGCGAGGTCACCGGCAAGCCCATTTGCTTCATGGGTGTCGGCGAAAAAATCGACGCGCTGGAAGTGTTTCATCCGGATCGCATGGCGTCGCGTATTCTCGGCATGGGTGACGTGCTGACGCTGGTCGAGGAGATCGAGCAGAAGGTCGGCAAAGACAAGACCGAGAAACTCGCGAAGAAACTCAAAAAGGGCAAAGGGTTCGATTTGTCCGACTTAGCCGACCAGTTGCAACAGATGGTCAGTATGGGCGGCATCGCGTCAATCCTTGAGAAACTACCGTTGCCGGGTAACGTGAATCCAGCCGCGCTGCAGGAAACTGCCAATGAGCAGAAGATTCGACGCCAGATCGCGATAATCAATTCAATGACGCTTAAGGAACGTCGTTTTCCCAAGACCATTAACGGCTCCCGCAAGAAACGCATCGCAAAGGGGGCGGGGCAGCAGATTCAGGACGTCAATCGGCTCTTGAAGCAACATTTGCAAATGGAAAAGATGATGAAAAAAATGGCAAAAGGCGGCATGAAGAACCTCTTGCGCGGCATGCCTGGTGGCGGGATGCCGCCTGGATTACGGTAGTTTTCGCGGCGTTTTCGCCGGGAAACAGTGATCGCGCTCGCCGGGCTCGGCGGCCGCACTGTAACACTCTGAAAGTACTAACAATTTTAGCCGTCAAAACGCTTCACATTTGGCTGAAATCCCGTACAATGCGGCGTCTACTCGGGTCAGCCCGAGGCAAGGCGTGTCTGCCTCTTATGGAAATTTAAACGGAAAAGTAATGGTTAGTATTCGACTTTCGCGCGCTGGCGCGAAAAAGCGCCCCTTTTATCACCTGGTGGTCACTGACAGTCGTAATCGTCGGGACGGCCGGTACATCGAGCGTCTGGGTTTCTTCAATCCGCTGGGTAAGGAGCATGAAGAAAATCTCAGAATCGATCTCGAGCGAGTGGACTACTGGATTGGTGAGGGTGCGCAGCCGTCTGATCGCGTTGCGTCACTGCTCAAGAAGCACCGCAAGGCTGCGGCAAGCAAATAGTCAGTTGATGCCCGAGCCGGTGGTAATGGGTCGCATTGTTGGCCTGTTCGGAGTCCGGGGATGGGTCAAAGTGTTTTCATACACCGATCCGCGTGAAGCGGTATTGGATTATGAAGCTTGGCTGCTGGGTGAAAAAGGTCAATGGCAAGCGGCCGAGCTTGCCTCTGGGCAGCGTCACGGCAAGGCAGTCATTGCGCAGATTGTTGGCGTTGATGACCGGGAAAAGGCTGCCGAGCTCGTCGGTAAGGAGATTGCCGTACCGCGAGACGCGTTGCCTGAAACTGAGGACGGTCAGTATTACTGGATGGATCTCGTCGGGTCGCGGGTCATCCATCGTGATGGCACGGAATTGGGCAAGGTTCGATACATGCTCGAAACCGGTGCGAACGATGTCATGGTGGTTGCAGGCGAACAGGAACGGCTAATACCGTTCATACGGGACAAAGTAGTGATCAGCGTTGATATGGCGGAGAAAATTATCAACGTTGACTGGGAATGGGATTGACGCGATGCGCATCGGTGTCATTAGTCTTTTCCCGGAAATGGTTAGCACGATAGCCGAATATGGTGTGGTCGGTCGGGCCCAGCGACGCGAACTGATCGCGTTGCTCGTTGAGAACCCGCGCGATTTCACGGACGATGCGCACCGTACGGTGGATGACAGGCCGTATGGGGGCGGTCCTGGCATGGTGATGAAGTACGAGCCGCTCGCTGCTGCTGTGCAGGCGGCTCGCGAGAAATTGCCACAAGGCTGTCCGGTCATATACTTGTCGCCGCAGGGCAAGGTGTTTGACCAGGCGATTGCGAGACGATTGGCCGAGCTGCCCGGAATGGTGTTGCTGGCAGGTCGGTACGAAGGCATTGACGAGCGGTTTATTGAATCGCAGGTCGATGAAGAATTATCGTTGGGTGATTTCGTGCTTTCAGGTGGCGAGATCGCAGCGATGGCGGTCATCGACGCAGTCGTCAGATTGTTGCCGGGTGTGTTGGGCGATGATGAATCGGCGGCGCAGGACTCGTTTATGGAGGGCTTGCTGGATTACCCGCACTACACGCGGCCAGAAAAGGTAGGGGACAACGAGGTACCGAAAGTGTTGTTGTCCGGTGATCATGCGCGAATCGAAAGATGGCGGCGCAAGCAGGCATTGGGGCGCAGCTTCTTGCGGCGGCCCGAGTTACTTGAAAAGCTGGAATTGGATGACGAGCAGCAAGCGTTGCTCGACGAATTTTTGAAAGAACAAAGACTGAAAGAGCACAGACAATGAGCAAAATTATCGAAGCGATCGAGTCCGAGCAGATGGGCAAGGAAATACCCAAGTTCTCTCCGGGTGACACCGTTGTTGTACAGGTTCAGGTCAAGGAAGGCACTCGCGCGCGTTTGCAAGCGTTTGAAGGCGTTGTGATTGCCAAGAGGAATCGTGGCCTGAACTCGTCTTTCACTGTGCGCAAGATTTCGCACGGCGAAGGCGTGGAACGCGTGTTCCAGACTTACAGCCCGGTTGTTGATTCGATCACCGTGAAGCGTCGCGGTGACGTTCGCCGCGCCAAGTTGTACTACTTGCGTGGACGCACCGGCAAGGCTGCGCGGATCAAAGAAAAGATCTGAAAATCATCAGGAAAACATCGCCTCGGTCACGTCAGTGTCCGGGGCGTTATTCGTTATAATACGGGTCAATCCGGGACACAGTGCTCGATTTTGGCACAAATCCTGAACCAACTGCCGCTATGAAGGTCCGTCGTCACATGAAGAGAGTATTCGCTATCTTTGCGATCGCGCTATCGCTTGGCGGCTGCGCGTCGATGATGTCATCGGCTGTAACAGGCCTGACCGATAATCTTTCTGCCGCGATCCTCAATCAGGATGATCCCGAACTCGTCCGCATTGGTGCACCTTCATACCTGCTGTTACTCGACAGCTTCGTCGAGGGCAGCCCGGATAACCCGGACATTCTCGCTGCGGCCGCTACCCTTTACGCGACTTATGGGGCGATCTTCGCCGAAGACGAGTTGCGTGCTGCCAAACTGACATCCCGGGCAAGGCGCTATAGCCTCAAAGCAATGTGCGAGACTTATACCCCTGCCTGTGCCTGGCCGGATGCGTCCTATGACGAGTTCGTGGCGACACTCGATGGTGTCGGTGCAAGGCACGCAGATTTTCTTTATACCTACGGATTTGCGTCATTGGCATTCCTCAAGGCGCACAGCTCCGACTGGAGTTCGCTTGCAGAATTGCCACGGATTGAGGCACTTTTTACGCACTATCTCAATATAAGTGGCGACGCAGTTAACGGCAATGTTTACACCTTTATGGGAATATTACTGACGTTTCGCCCGCCGGCTTTAGGCGGCGAGCCGGAAAGAGCTCGCGAGTTTTTCGAGAAGGCCATTGCGCTCACGGATGGCCACGACTTGAATGTCAAAGTCGAATTCGCGCGGGGCTACGCAAAATTGTTGTACGACCGAGAGTTGCACGACCGATTACTGAACGAGGTCATTGCAGCAGACCCCTATCAGGACGGTTTCATATTGACCAATGTTATGGCCCAGGAAGAGGCTGCTACATTGCTCGCTGAAGCGGATGACTATTTCTGAATACATATTCGGGCAACGGGAAGCTCGACATCAGGATACAAAAGCCATGACTTATCAATTGAAAACACGATTGCTTCTTACGTTATCTGCATTGCTGTTCAGCATGCCTGCGATGGCGCTCACGTTGAAAATCGCCACGGTGACGCCGGAAGGTTCGCAGTGGATGAAGGACATGCGCTCCAGCGCAAATGAGATAAAGGAGCGCACCGAGGGCCGCGTAAAGATCAAGTATTACGGCGGTGGTATCAAAGGCGATGATGCCAAGGTACTGGCGCAGATTCGCATAGGGCAATTGCAGGGTGGGGCGTTTACACCGTCAGCGTTGGCGGCGATTTACCCTGATTTGAATATCTATGGTATGCCGCTGGTTTTCAATTCAGCAGAGGAAGCTGCGTACGTCAGGGGGCACCTCGACTCTCGTTTGCAACGGGGGCTCGAAGATGCCGGATTCGTAAATTTCGGTTTTGCGGCGGGCGGATTCGCCAACTTGACGTCAAACGAACCCGTGAAGTCACTTGCCGACATGAAAGGCAAACGTGTCTGGGTTCCCGAGGGGGATGCGATGAGCCGCGCTTCGATGCAGGCGCTGTCTCTGATGCCGGTTACCCTGCCGTTGACGGACGTACTGACGGGCCTCCAGACCGGCCTGATCGATATTGTTGCTATTCCTCCGATCGTGGCGCTATTGATGCAGTGGCACACGAAGGTCAAGTTTGTCAGCGAGCTACCGTTGGTCTATACCTTTGGTTTCATGGCCATCGACAAGAGGGCGTTTGACAAAATCAGCACGCAAGACCAGGCCATCGTTCGTGAGGTAATGGGCGCAACTTACCGCAAATTCGACAAAGCCAATCTGGTTGACAACAAAGGTGCATTCGACGCACTCATCAACAGCGGTATCGAGCTCATCGAGTTTGGAGCAGAAGAGTTTGCGGAGGTCCGTAGCGTGTTATTGAAGTCGAATCGGCAACTGGGTGAAAAGGGCGAGTTTTCGCTATGTCTTTACGATGAAATGATGCGCCATATCGAGGAATATCGCAGCGAACATATTGCCGCTGGCGAATAGACGTGTACGCTGGAATTGCGACGCTGTTGGGGCGCCTCGACAAGGCCGGTCGAGCCATGGAAACGACTATGCTGGTCGGCCTGCTGTCGGCGATGATGTTACTCGCGGTCAGCCAGATCGTCTTGCGCGAGGTTTTCAATAGCAGCGGGATCGTATGGGCGGATGAGCTGATCAAGATCATCGTTCTTTGGCTGGCATTGGTGGGCTCAGTCGCTGCTTGTCGAGACAATCGCCACATACGCATTGACGCGTTGTCACACATACTGCCCGACAAGGCGATCCGAATGGTGCGGATTGGCGTTGACCTGTTCGCCGCAGCGGTGTGTGGAGTCATTGCAGTTCAATCCTGGCGTTACTTGCAGATTGACATCGAGTATGAAGTGACGGTCATGGTCGATACGCCGGCCTGGATCGCGCACAGCATCATGCCGGTCGCGTTCGCGTTGATCAGTTATCGATTCCTGATCTCGGCGCTGCAGCAACTAATGGATTTCATTTCCGGTGCGTCTCAGGAGACACTGAAATGATCCTGTTCGGCGTCATTCTGGTGTTGCTGGCGGTATTCGGGGCGCCATTGTTTGCGGTCATTGCTGCCAGCGCGATGCTGGGTTTCTATGGCCAGGAATCCGACCTGATGATCATGGCGATTGAGATTCAGAGTATCGCGAGCATGCCTTTTCTAGCCGCGATTCCACTGTTCACATTCGCCGGTTACCTGCTGAGCGAAAGCAACGCGCCAAAACGCCTGGTGCGATTGACTGGCGCGATGTTGGGCTGGGTACCCGGCGGGTTGGCACTTGTTTGCCTTGCCGCCTGCGCTTTTTTTACGGCTTTCACAGGGGCGTCAGGTGTCACTATTATTGCGTTAGGCGCAATCCTGTACCCGGCATTGAAAGAGGATGGTTACGACGATAAGTTCAATCTTGGTCTTGTAACGTCTGCCGGCAGTCTGGGCTTGTTATTTGCCCCCTCGTTGCCGCTGATTCTCTACGGTGTGATCGCGGAAGTCTCCATCGATGACCTGTTTCTAGCAGGCATCATGCCGGGCTTGTTGATGTTGGTGATGCTTGCCGGTTGGTGCTTGTGGGTGAATCGTCATATCCGCAAGCCACTGAGTTCGTTCTCGTTGCGGGAAGTCGGGACGGCGCTAAGGGAGTCCATGTGGGAGTTGCCCTTACCGATAGTCGTGCTCGGTGGAATCTATTCAGGTTTCTTTGCGGTTTCCGAAGCAGCAGCCGTCACTGCCCTTTACGTCCTGCTGATTGAAGTCGTTATTTTGCGTGAGATTCGCTGGCGGGATTTGCCGGGTATCATGCGATCATCAATGGTGTTGGTCGGTGGTATTCTCATAATACTGGGCATGTCGGTCGCGTCGACAAGTTATATGATCGATGCGGAAATTCCGCAGCGCTTGCTCGCATTTGTTTCCACCATGGTGACCAGCCAGACGACATTCTTGATTCTCTTGTTGCTGTTCCTGCTCGTGCTCGGCGCCATCCTGGATATTTTTTCAGCGATCGTACTCGTGGTGCCGCTGATTCTGCCGATCGCTGCCGGCTACGGCGTCAACGAAGTCCATCTGGGCATCGTTTTTCTGGCTGCGATGCAGCTGGGCTACCTGACTCCGCCAGTCGGACTGAATTTATTCATTGCGAGCTACAGATTTGAGAAGCCAATCATGCACGTTTACTCAGCGACGTTTCCATTCCTGATTATCCTGATGTTGTCGGTTATCCTCATAACATTCTTTCCTCAACTGTCGCTACTATTCCTGTCGGAATAAAAGTCCCTGATCGAGAGCCATTTTGTTTCGCCGCTATTGCATTTGTCTAACAATCGTTTGCCTGTCATGCAGCGCTTACGCGTTAGACGACGTCGTGTTACCGCCCGGGTTTTCGATAGCGGTTTTTGCTGATGTCCCCAACGCACGCTCGCTGGCATTGGGCGACAACGGCACGGTATTCGTTTCCAATCGTCGCGGGCATTCGATCTATGCCGTCGTGCCCGAGGGTGATTCGACACGTACCATAGAACTCATTGGCAGCCTGGATACACCAAACGGAATCGCGTTTCACGATGGCGATCTGTATGTTGCGGAGAAAAACAGGGTCATCCGTTACGCCGCTATCGAGAAAAATCTGACAAACGTTCCTGACGGCGAGGTACTCGATATCGATTTACCATCGGAAAGTCATCACGGCTGGCGTTACATATCGTTTGGTCCTGACGGCAAGCTCTACATCAGCATTGGCGCGCCATGTAATATCTGCGACGAAGATGGATTTGGTCAGATTGTGCGTATGAACGCGGATGGTTCCGACCGCGAAACGTTTGCATCGGGTATTCGCAATTCGGTGGGTTTTACGTGGCATCCGCAAACGCATGAGTTTTGGTTCACAGACAACGGGCGCGACATGCTTGGCGACGACCTGCCAGCGGACGAACTCAATCGCGCTCCGGTCGCCGGGCTTCATTTCGGATATCCATACTGTCATGCAGGTGACATTCCTGACCCGCGCTACGGCAAGGACAGAAATTGTGGCGATTTCGTTGCGCCTGCGCAGAAACTGGGTCCACATGTTGCATCTCTGGGCATCAGGTTTTATACCGGTGGCATGTTTCCGGAGAAATACCACGAGCAGATATTCATTGCGGAACACGGTTCATGGAATCGTTCCAGGAAAATAGGCTATCGTGTATCACTGGTTCGACTTGAAGACGGTGTGCCTGTTTCCTACGAGCCGTTCGCAGAGGGTTGGTTGCAAAAGGAATCGGTTGCGGGACGACCCGTTGACTTGCTGGTACTTGACGACGGTTCAATGCTGGTAAGCGATGATTACGCGAACAAGATATATCGCATTAGCTATGTGGCACCAGCTGAATGAAGGCAAGTCAATATGAGTAGCAAAAACATTTTTGTGCGGATCTTATCCGCGATCTGGCGTGGTGTGGACGGCGTTCGCAAGGTGTTGCATTTGCTACTCCTGGTTATTTTGTTCCTAGTTTTTTTTGGCGCGATGTCAGGATCGGTGCCCGCGGTGCCACGGCATGCGGCGCTGCTCATTCAGCCTGTTGGTGCACTTGTGGACCAGCTCGATGGTGACCCCTACGAACTTGCTTTAGCTGAAGTGCTGGGCGAAGCGCCGCCACAGACGCTTGTCCAGGACGTGGTGGATGCGCTTGCATTTGCCAGCAACGATGACGGCATCAAAGCCGTTCACCTGGAACTGAGTGCCCTGGGTTCCGGCGGACTGAGCAAGTTGCGGCGGATAGCGGCCGCGCTCGATGACTTTAAAGAGTCTGGCAAAACGATCGTGGCGAGTGCTGATTACTACAGCCAGTCAGGATACTACCTGGCGGCGCACGCAGATGAGGTGTACATGAACCCCGAGGGCATCTTGTTTCTGCAAGGCTACGGTTCGTTTCGCAGCTATTTCAAGGAAACCATTGATTACTTACTCGTCGACTGGAACGTGTTTCGCGTTGGTACACACAAGTCATTCGTAGAGCCGTACACACGCATGGATATGTCACCGGAAGATCGGGAATCGAGGTCGCGCTTGATCAACCAGTTCTGGAGCATGTATCAGGACGATGTTGAGTCGGCTCGTGGCCTGCCGGACGGCACTATCGACGACTTCACTCAGAACCTGGTCAAAAAAGTAGCAGCCGTTGGTGGCGATGTCGCGGTGGCGAGTGTGGAACTCGGATTGGTCGATCAGCTGACGACTCGCGCAGAGATTCGCAGTGTCCTCAAGGAATATGCTGGTGCGGACGCGCAGGACGATACGACGTACTCGTCCGTGGACATGCATGACTATCTCAAGCATGCGCGCTTGCTGCAAAGTTCCGGCGTGGCAGAGGAAAATGTTGCAGTGATCGTTGCGGTAGGCACCATTCTTGACGGTTCGCACTCGCCGGGAACCATCGGTGGTGATTCCACGGCGGCGTTGTTGCGCAGAGCGCTAAAGGACGATTCCGTGAAAGCCGT
>Ga0209988_10001116_pt1 | contig 17367 bp, 10 predicted proteins | sample N075metaG_FD_183115 | JGI IMG/M metagenome (GOLD analysis project Ga0209988, IMG submission 183115) | Deep subsurface microbial communities from Kermadec Trench to uncover new lineages of life (NeLLi) - N075 metaG (SPAdes) (version 2) | ecosystem: Environmental > Aquatic > Marine > Ocean trench... | reverse complement strand
CGTCGCGGTGACTGCACGAGTCATCGTCCTCGTCGCCGGTGAACCGGTCCTCAGTGACGACGTCTATCGATACGCGTTCGACGGCGGCAACCTCGCGCACGGCATCAACCCGTACACGGTCAGGCCACGCGACCGACTCGACGAGCCGGCGTTCGCCCAGCGGTGGCCCGGCGAAGCGGAGCTGCTGCCACGCATGAACAACCCCGACATGACGACGATCTACCTGCCGACGAGCCAGTGGGTCTTCGCCGCGACGCCGACAAACAGCACACGCGTCTACCGTGCCGTCTTCACGGCATTCGACGTCGCGGTGATCGCGCTGATCCTCGTCGGGCTCGCACGCGCCGGCCGATCGTCGTGGTGGGCGGCGTTGTACGCATGGCACCCCATGCCGCTCGCCGAGATCGCCGGCAGCGGCCACCAGGAGAGCCTCGGCGTACTCCTGTTGGTCGCAACACTGCTCGTGGCCGATCGGTTGCCGCGTCGCGTGTGGGTGTGGACCGGGCTGCTGGCGGCCGCGACGCTCGTCAAGCCGGTCGTGTTTCCGGTGGCTGCCTTCGTGCTCAAGGGACAACGAGCCCGCATGTGGTTGCTGAGCTTCGCCGTCGGCGTGGTCGTCTGCACGGCGCTCGCGGCGCCGCTGTGGTTGATCGATCGCGGCGAACCGCTCCAGCAACTCCTGGAGACCGCGGACCGCTTCCGGCTCAAGTGGGCGCACTTCGGCAGCGTGTACGAGCCGCTGCTGTGGACGGTCGAGAAGCTCCGGCCGCAGTGGACCAATGACGCCCAGGAAGTGCTCGCGCGGCGGATCTGCACCGCAATGGTCATCGCGGTTCTCGCCGGCGTGTGGTGGCGCGGCCCGCCCGGCCTGTGGGCCCGCACGCGATGGATCATGCTGGCCATGGTGCTGCTGTCGCCCACCGCACACCCGTGGTACCTGTTGTGGGCGCTGGCGATGGTGCCGATGGCGCCGGGGCTTGCGACGTGGGTCGCATCGCTGACGCTGAGCTGGAGCTATGTCGCGTGGATGAACGTCGCCGCGGACGGCACGGCGGCCTGGGGCGTCTCGCCGTGGATCATGCTCGGAGCCTATGCGCCGATCTACGTGATCCTTGCGCTGTTACTGTATCGCGGATGCAGATCGACCGAATCATCGACGCGCTCGACGCCATAGCGCCACTCGAACACGCCGCGGAATGGGACAACGTCGGGCTGCTGGTCGGCGCCCGCGACTGGAAGGCCGCGTCGCTGTTATTAACCATCGATCTTACCCAGGCCGTGCTTCGCGAAGCAGTCGAGGCCGGCGTCCGATTGATCGTCGCGTATCACCCGCCGATCTTCCGGCCGTTGACAAGACTCACCGACGCCGACCCGAAGCAGCGAATCATCCTGGAGGCCGCGCGCCGCGGCATCGCCGTCTACTCGCCGCACACGGCGCTCGACGCGGCCCCGGACGGCATCAACGACTGGATCGCCGCCGGCCTCGGCGAGGGCGACGTCCGAGCGTTGCGACCGGCACATGTCTTGCCGCAGACCGAGCAGTGCAAGCTCGTCACCTTCTGCCCCGCCGACACTGCGGACCGACTGCGCAGCGCGTGGGCGACGGCCGGCGCCGGGCGGATCGGTGAGTACGAGCTGTGCTCGTTCGAGCTGGCCGGTACCGGCACCTTTCTCGGTGGGGCGTCGACCAACCCGGCCGTCGGACGACGCAGGACGATGCAGCGCGTCGAAGAGGTCCGCCTGGAGATGGTCTGCCCGGAGGCGTCGCTGGCGCTGGCCGTCACCACGCTCCGCGAATTTCACCCCTACGAAGAGCCGCCGATCGAGATCTACCGGCTCCTGCCGCGACCGCAGCGACGGATGGGTGAGGGCCGCCGCGTCGTGCTTGATCGAAAGGTGTCGTTGCCGGAGCTCGTCGAGCGTATCAAGCGGCGACTCGGCGTGAGCCGGCTGCGTGTGGCCGCGGCTGACGGCAGCGCACGCCGGATTCGCACCATCGGCTTGTGCGCCGGCGCCGGCGGGTCGTTGCTGGAGACCGCGCAGTCACAGGACTGTGAGCTGTTCCTCACCGGTGAGATGCGGCACCACGACGTACTCGCGGCGCAAGCGGGCGGGTGCACGGTGGTCCTCGCCGGGCACACCAACACCGAGCGCGGTTACCTGAAGGTCTTGCGGAAGCGGCTGCAGCGGACGCTCTCAACGATCGACGTGCTGGTGTCCAGAAAGGACTCGGACCCGCTGCGGGAGATGTAGAGCTACCTCTTCTTTTTCTTCCCGAACAGCCCGTCAAGAATGTTGCCGATCGGCACGCCGGTCTGCCTCTCCAGCTCGCCGATGCCGTAACGGAGACCGAGCTGGGCCGCCGCCTCGGCGAGGAACTCGGGCTCGACCTCGGCCCGGACGTTGCCGAACCTGCCGCGATACCGGATCGGGACCGAGATGTTCTGGGTGTATCCTTCGAGCTCGTGGAAGGTTCCGGCGAGACCGTCGAGCGGTATCTCGGTCTTGAGATCGACGTACCGGGTGTTCAGGTTGATCGTGCCGGTGTAGATGAACGTGTACTTGTCGATCTTCACGGCGAACCGTTCGTACGTCACGATGCCCTTGCGGATCGTGACCCGGATCGGCTCGATCTCGCCGGGGATCGTGCGGGCGTCGGTCGCCTGGGCCAGTGTCAGCAGTGCCAGGGCCTCGGAGCCGCTGTCGAATTCGACCTTGCCGACCGTGATCTCCAGCCGGGCGTCGAGGCGAGACACATCACCGTCCAACGGGATCGACGAGGCGCCGATCGTCACGCGAATCGGCTGCTCGGTCGTGCGGATGTCGGCCAGCAGCGGGTGGATCTTGTAGAGCAGCCGTTCCCGCAACGGCGGCGTGAGATCGAGTTGGGCATGCACCGGCGCTACCGCTTTGATCTGGAGCGAGTTGTTCCGGCCCGCGACGGTGCCATCGAGCCAGCCGTTGGTGGCCTGGATCCGCGTCGTGAGGGTGCCCGAGTTGCGGGAGAAGTTGTCGGCCTCGACGACGGCGTCGACACGCGATCCCAACGCCGCAACGAGCAAGCCCCCCATGTCAGCCAGCCCGTCGATGACGGCGGTGTGCAGGCCGTTGACCTGCGCAGACAGCATGAGCGTCGCCGTCGACGCCGTAAACAGGCCGTCGGTCATGAGGTCGGTGACCGTGCCGTCCAACTGCAGTCGGCCGGGCACACGTGCACCGGCAAAATCGATGTCACCGGTGACCTGCGCGGCCAGCCCGACACCGAGATCATCGCCGACGAGCGTGACGCGGATGTTCCGGATCGCGTTGCGACCGATCCGCGGTTCATCGAGCACCAGCGGTCCGCCGCGGAACTCGACATCAATGTCAACGTCGGCACCGTCGAAGGGCTTGCCACCGAGCGCCGCATAGGGCAGCCGCAACGACCGAACGGCAAGCGTCATCGGCAGGTCGGCGGCGACCGTGACCGCCCTGCCCATCCGCCGCTGCAATGTCGTCCGCGGCAGCGTCACGTTGACACCGTCGGCCACGATCGAGATCGTTTGGCCGTCGAGGGTCACATCGAAATCACCGCCAATGGCTATGTCGCCGAAACCCCAGATGCCCTTGAACCTGGCGTCCGACAGGCCGACCCGCGCATGGATCGGCGTGGCTGCGGGGTGTCCGCCGGACGATTTCATGGCGAATTCGATCGGCGACAGTTGCAGCGTCGCCCGTGCCGGCGCCACAAGCACGACGGGTCTGTTCGTCGCCTGGAACGCGGCGAACAACGCCGGGGTCACTTCCATACTCGCGACCGTTCCCGTCACAATGAGCAACGCGTCCTGGAGCGTCACCGTGGAACGGGCGACCAGCCCGTTGCCGGCGACGTCGAGCTTCACCCGGAGCCGGCCATGCCCGTAGGTTGCGTCGATATTGACGATCAACGTTTCATCGAGCACCGTCCGCAACAATGGCGCCGCCGGCCCGTCCAGGACCCGGACGGGCTCACGCAGACGCACGCGGCCCCGCGCGACGAGCTCTGTGTCACGCTCCAGTGTGTCCAGTTCGACCACGACCGCCGCGGCGCGTTCGATCCGCACGCCCGTCAACTGGTGGACCAGTTGCGGCCGCAGCCTCGCCTCGACACGGCACCGCTCGGCCCTGAACCGGTGCTTTTCATCGACGGTGCCCTCGAAGTCGAGCGTCACACTGTCGGTCCTGGCCCGCACGGTCACCCGCCGCGTCGGGCCGGTCGAGAATTCCGCGTTGATGTCCATGAGCGGTCCGAGATCTCGCGTTGCGACCAGCGAGGTCCCGCGAAGAAACCGCTGCAGCAGCGCCGTCGGCATCGACTCGCCGATCAGCCGCCCGGTCACCTGGTCGAGTCGCAGCGACACGACGCCCTCGTCGTCGAGCGGGCTGTCGATCGCCAGTGCGCCCACCAGCCGACCCGACCGTGTCCCGTCGAGCGTTGCGCCCGCCTCCACGGTCACGTTGACCGTGTTTGTCGGATCGTCGGTGGTCGCCACGAGGCTCAGCGTTTCCAGTTCGGTCGGCAGGTCCGTGAGCGGCACCGGCAGGTTGCGGATCTGGATCTCCACTCGACCTCTGGCGTGGGCGGGTGTGACCGAACCGTCGGCGTCGTAGAGACCGTCCATGTGCCCGGCGACCGTGATCGTGCCGGCGGTAACGCCATCGCCGACGGCGCCGGCGAGATCCAGGGCCACCCTTTCACCCGGCGTGTATTGCATGACGCCGGTCAGATCGGCGAGACGAATGATCTTCCGTGACGCACCCTGCTCCGAGAGCGTGACGGTGAGCCCCGCGAGAACGACGGTCGTCGTCGGAACGCCCGCCAGGTCGGGAATCCGCAGTCGCCCGCGATTGCCGGCACCGAGCTTTTTCTTTCGCATCGGGCGACTGAACAGGTCGTCGATGCTCGTCGAGCCGTCGGGACGCAGGACACCGTGGGCATTCCCGGACAATTCGACCTCGATGGCATCGACGCGTCCCAGTACCAGGTCGAACAACCCGACGTTGAGCGTCGCGTCCACCTGGACCGCGGTCGTGCCATCGGTACTGTTGATCTCGAAGCCCGTGACCGATTGCGGGCCGAACCAACCCAGCTCGATCTCGCCGAGCGACACCACCCCGTTGACGCGACGTTCCAGCACGTTGCGGATGATGGCGTGTCCCACGCCCCTGGTGACCAGCGTCGGGGCGCCGGCGGCGAGCAGCGTAACGATCAGCCCGAGCACGCCCACGGTGAGGAGGACGGCTCTGACTCGGCGCCGTGGTCGAGGTTGTCTATCAGACATCGGTGGTTGTGGTAACAGTAGGCGATCGCTGCGTTCAGGCGGCTTGCCGGAGATCGGACTTGAGATCCAGCTCCGCATTGATGAAGCGGATCGCTACGGCAATGCTGTCGTTGTCGGTCGGAAGCACGCGGACGACACCGGCCTCCATCATCTCGCTCGAACTGAAGATGGGCTGACGTCGCTTGAGAGCAACACCGACGAAGAGGCGATCGCCAGGCTCGATTGGTGCGGGCCGATCGAGCTGGAGCAGTGCTCCACCCGACGAGACATTCCAAGTCAACCCCGCCAGATACCTTCCGATTCTTGGAACGTACGTCTTGCAGGGTCTTGCAAGGTCCAGCCGTTCACTTGCTCGGCGTTCACACCCCATGGGCGCCTCCGTCATCGATATCGACGGCCCGGGGTCCCGACTTGCCATCGCGCCGCTGGTTTTTGAGCGTTTTTTGCGCCGGCCGACTCGCGATATGCTCTGAACAATGGCAATGACCGCCCTGGCCCCGGCCAAGCTGAACCTTGCCCTCGCCGTCGGGCCCCCCGATGGGCGCGGGATGCACCCGATCTGCTCCTGGATGGTCACGATCTCCCTGTGCGACCTGCTGTTCATCACCCGGCTGCCGGAAGACCAGTCGAGTCGCTACGCCATCGCCTGGCATCCCGACGCCCCACGCCCAGACCAGATCGACTGGCCCACGAAGAGCGACCTTGCGGTCCGCGCGCACCTGGCGATCCAGGAGCACCTCGGGCGACCGCTGCCCGTGCACCTGAGACTTGAGAAACGGATTCCGGTCGGCGGCGGGCTCGGCGGTGGTTCTTCGGATGCGGCCGCAACACTTCGCGTGGTCAACGAACTTTTCGAACTGGGTCTCGACGACGATGCCCTCCGGGGAATCGCCGCGGAGCTCGGGTCCGACGTTTCATTCTTTATCGGCGGCGGCAGCGCAATCGTGAGCGGCTTCGGCGAACGGATTGACGCGCTCGACGAGACCGCACCGGTGCATGCCGTCGTGGTGTTCCCCGATGCCGCCTGCCCCACCGGCGAGGTCTACAGCGTCTTCGACAGGTTGGCCGACGACCCGTCACTGCGCGCCGATGAAGTCCGCGCCCTGGCCACGCGACCAGTCCAGCCTGACGGAGTATTCAACGACCTGGCGGCGGCGGCGATCGAAGTCGTACCGGCGCTGGCCGAGATCTTGCGACGGCTGGCAGAGCTGGCCGAACGCCCGGCGCACGTGGCCGGCAGCGGTTCGAGTCTCTTCGTGCTCTGCGACGACCAACAGCATGCCGAGGATCTCGCCACGCTGGCCCGGAATCGGCTCGAAGTTCCCGCGGCGGCCGTGCGTGGGCCGCAGACGCTATCGTTGATCCAATCATGACCTCGATCACAAGCGATTTCGTGCCCGCGGACCTCGACGGGGCCCGCTGGGAGGACCTCGATCCCCTGTACAAGACGCTGCGGGACCGCGAGCTGTCCTGCTCGGGCTGCCTGGAGCAACTGCTGCTGGACCGCTCGGTGCTGGACGCCACCGCCAGCGAGGCGCACACGAACCTGTACGTGGCGATGACCTGCCACACCGACGACAAGAAGGCCAAGTCGTCGTACCTGCGTTTCGTCGAGTCCGTCGAGCCGCACCTCAAGCAGGTCGGCTTCGAGCTGGACCGGAAGATCGTCGGAAGCCCGCACGGCGCGGACCTCGACACGGCCCGCTACGAGGTCCTGCTGCGCGATCTGGCGGCGGACGTGGAGCTGTTCCGCCAGGAGAACATCCCGCTCCAGACCGAGGACACGAAGCTTGACCAGCAGTACGACGAAACGTGCGGCGCGATGACCGTCGATTTTGACGGCCTGGAGCGCACGCTCCCGCAGATGGCCAAGTACCTTGAGGAGACCGACCGCGCAACACGCCAGGAAGCATGGCGTGGCATCTCCGAACGCCGATACCGTGACCACGAGAAGCTCGACACGATCTTCGACAGGATGATCGAGTTGCGGACGCAGATGGCCCGCAACGCCGGGTTCGACGACTACCGCGACTACATGTTCAAGCGATATCACCGCTTCGACTACACGCCGGCCGATTGCGAGGAATTCCATCGCGCTGCCGAGCAGGTGTGCGTGCCGGTCCTGCGCCGGCTCAACGCCGAACGGGCCGGGACGCTCAACGTCGAACCGCTGCGGCCGTGGGACCTCGCCGTGGACCCGCTCGGCCGCGAGCCGTTGCGTCCGTTTGACGGCGCCGACGACCTCGTCGCCAGGACGTCACGGCTCTTTCACCGCATGGACGCGTCGCTCGGCGAGATGTTCGACTCGCTGCGTACCGGCGACTGCCTGGACCTGGAGTCACGCAAGGCCAAGGCACCCGGCGGCTACCAGGCCCACCGCGACCGGTCGCTGAAGCCCTTCATCTTCATGAACGCCGCCGGCGTGCACCGCGACCTGGACACGATGGTCCACGAGGCCGGCCACGCCTTCCACTCGATCCTCTGTCACCACGAGCCGCTGTTGCACTACCGGCACTCGCCGATCGAGTTCGCCGAGGTCGCGTCGATGACGATGGAGCTGTTCGGTTTCCCGTACCTCGACGAGTTCTACGACGAGGCCGAGGTCGCCCGCGCCAAACGCAAGCGGCTCGAGGACCTCGCAACGATGCTGCCGTGGATCGCGACGATCGACGCCTTCCAGCACTGGATCTACACGAACCCCGAGCACAGCCACGACGAACGCAACGCCTACTGGCTGGGGCTCACGAAGCGATTCGGCCCCGCCGTGAGCTGGGACGGTCTCGAGCAGTACCACGAGTACAGCTGGCAACGACAGGGGCACCTCTACGGCGTTCCGTTCTATTACATCGAGTACGGCATCGCCCAGCTCGGCGCCCTTCAAATGTGGCTGCAATACAAGACCGACCCCGCCGGGGCGATCGCCAACTACAAGAACGCCCTGGCACTGGGCGGCTCACGCCCGCTGCCGGAACTGTTCGCCGCGGCCGGGCTCGACTTCTCATTCGGCGCCCCGACGATGCAACGCCTCATGGACGAAGTGCAGAAAGAACTGGACACCCTCCCGATCTAGCGACTGGGGCCAGCTCCGTCGCCGTCCTGGTCACGGCGCTCGAGGTCGGGTTCGGGGGCCCGCTGGGCGTCGGGCTCATCGGTCGTGGCGAGTTCGGCCTGCTTGATCTCGATCTCCTCGGGCTCGGCGAGATCGAGACGATCCATCACGACACGCACCATCGCCTCGGCCGTGGCGACTTCGTCGACGGTCACGTGGTCGGCACCGATGTCGGTTGCGGCGCGGCTGTGACTGATGAGACCCGTACGGACTGCGATGAACATGGCCGGGCTGCGGCGCCGCGCGATCACGCACGCGCGGAGCACGGCGTCCTCGTCCGGCACCGTGAGGATCAGCGCATCGGCGTGACCGAGACCGGCGGACTCGAGCACCGGCAGGTTGGCAACATCGCCGAACACGATTGACCGGTGGCGACGAAGCTGCTCGGCGACGGTGTCGGGATTGAGCTCGATGACCGTGTAGCTGACCCCGGCCTTTTCGAGTTCCTCGGCGATGCGTCGGCCGATCAGCCCGAAACCGGCGATGATGATGTGCCGCGGGCTGCTCTCGGCGACCGCGTCGGGAGTCTTGCCGTCAAACAGCCTCGACCGTACCCACGGCGCATGCCCGAGGCCGCCCGCGTGGCGGGCAAGCCGTCGTCCGACGTCGATCAGCGGTGGTGTCAGGATGAGCGAGATCACGACGATGGCGATCGCCGTGGGCACAACGACCTCGGCGTCCCGGAAGATACCGAGGTCGCCCGACTCACCCAGCAGGATGAGGCTGAACTCGCCGGCCTGGGCCAGTGAGAACCCGACGATGATCGCGTTGGCGGGCAAGGCGCCCACCGTCCAGCAGATCCCGCCGATGACGACGGTCTTGATGACGACCAACGCCGCGACACCCAGGAGAATCACCCACCAGTGTTCCACGATGATCGCCGGGGCGACTTTCATACCGACGGTCGTGAAGAACAACGCGCTGAAGATGTCGCGCAGCGGCCCGATCTGGCCGCTGAGCTGGTGACGGAAGGGCGTGCCGGCGAGCACGAACCCCGCGAGGAACGCGCCCATCTCGAGACTGAACCCGATCCACTGGGCAACGATCGCCGCCGCCAGCGCCGCGGAGATTCCCACGAGCATCATGACCTCGAGCCGCCGGCCGCGAAGCGACTCGCGGAGGAGGATCGGGAGGATCACCTTGGCCGTGACGACCAGCACCGCCACACCACCGATCATCAGCAGGGCGTCTCCGGTGAAGCTCGCGAGCGTCATGGGCTGTGCGTCGCCGTCCGGCGCCGCACCGGCGCCGCCCGCCCACTTCGCGATCGCCGGCAGCAGGGCGAGCATGGCGAGCACGACGACATCCTGCACGACAAGTATGGCAAACGACAGCCGACCGCTCCGGCGACGCAGTTCGCGTCGCGCGGTGATGATCCGCAGCACCACCGCCGTCGACGACAGCGAAAACGCCATGCAGATCGCCAGTGCTTCAGGCGGCGTCAGGCCGAACGCCAGCGCCACGGGGTAGCCCACCCCCACCGACACGACACACGACCCGACACCCGTGAGGATCATCCGCGCCAGGCCGTGCTTGAGGATCGAGATGTCCAGCTCAAGGCCGATACCGAACAGCAGCAGGACGATCGCCAGGTGCGATACCGCTTCGAGATTCTGCTCGGTGGGGACAAAGCCCAGTGCGTTGGGCCCGATGACGGCGCCGGCGATCAGGTACGCCGGGATGATCGCCAACCGCATACGCTGCGTCACGATCGCCACCAGACCGGCGACGGCCAGGATCACGAACAGATCGATCGCGATGGCCTGCTCGGCGTCTCCCGTCGCTGCCAGAATGAACGTCACCATGAACCTGCTGCCCTCGCGCGGAACTTCAGGTCTTATCGGGCGATGACCTCACGGTCGTTAGATCCGCAAGGAGGATCGCGCGGTCCTCCTGGTCGTCGATCCGCCGGGCCATGGTCCCGGCCCGGTCGAGAAAGGACGCCGTCTGGGGCTCGTTGCCGCCAATCGCGTGCGCCCGGTGAATCATCAGGTCGTCTTCGTCCTGGGTACGCTTGGGTTGCTCGAGCAGCGTCCAGACCGAGTTTAACAACGCCTTGGCGCATTGCCGGTGCTGGTCCGGTGACAGCTTCATCGAGGTCTCGGTCATACGATGGGCTCCATGAATGACCCCAGACAATATCACATGACGCCGGACGAGTTCCGCCGTCACGGCCATGCGATCGTGGACTGGATCGCGGCCTACCAGGAACAGGTTGAGCGCTACCCGGTGCTGTCGAAGGTCGAGCCGGGTGAGATCCGGTCGCGGCTGCCCGAGACGGCGCCGGAGCACGGCGAACCGTTCGAGCAGGTCATGGCCGACGTCGACCGGATCATCATGCCCGGGGTCACGCACTGGCAGTCGCCGAACTTCTTCGCGTTCTTCCCCTGCAACGCATCCGGACCGGCGATCCTTGGCGACCTGCTCTCGGCCGGTCTCGGGGTGCAGGGAATGATGTGGGTCACGAGCCCGGCGTGCACGGAGCTGGAGACGCACATGATGGACTGGCTCGTGGGCATGCTCGCACTGCCCGAGAAATTCCTGTCGTCATCGGCCGGCGGCGGTGTGATCCAGGACACGGCTTCGAGCGCGACGTTATGCGCGCTGCTGGCGGCCCGCGAGCGTGTCACGGGGTTCCAGACCAACGAATCCGGCGTGGGCAAGCCCCTGGTCGTCTATGCGTCGGACCAGGCGCATTCCTCGGTGGAGAAGTCGGTCAAGATCGCCGGCATCGGACGCGAGAACCTGCGGCTCATCGAGACGGACGCCGGTCATGCCATGCGTATCGACGCGCTCGAGGCGGCGATCGAGGCAGACCGCCAGGCGGGACTCGTTCCGTGCTTCGTCAACGCGACGACCGGCACGACGTCCTCGAATGCCTTCGATCCGCTTGGCCCGATCGGCGAGTTATGCGAGCGGCACGGCCTGTGGTTTCACGTCGATGCGGCGATGTGCGGCACCGCCGCGTTGTGCCCGGAGTTCCGGTTCATCCACGACGGGCTTGCCAGCGCCGACAGCTACTGCTTCAACCCGCACAAGTGGATGCTCACCAACTTCGACTGCGACTGCTTCTGGGTCGCCGACCGGGCGGCACTGATCAAGACGCTCAGCGTGCTGCCGGAGTACCTCAAGAACCGTGCGACCGAATCCGGCGCGGTCTTCGACTACCGCGACTGGCACGTCCCGCTGGGACGGCGGTTCCGCGCCCTGAAACTCTGGTTCGTCATCCGGCACTACGGGGTCGAGGGGTTGCGGCACCATGTCCGCGAGCACGTCGGGCTCGCCCAGGAATTCGCCGAGCGGGTCCGAACCCACGAGCGACTCGAACTCGCGACCGAACCGCCGTTGAACCTCGTCTGCTTCAGGCACAAGGCGGGCGACGACGCGACCCAGCGACTGCTCGACACCGTCAACGCCACCGGTCGGCTGTACATGACCCACACCCGACTCGACGAGAGGCTCACGATCCGCTTCTGCGTCGGCGCGACAAACACCGAGCGGCGCCACGTCGAGCAGGCCTGGGAGCTCATCGATCGCACGTGCATGGAACAGGCGGGCACCTGAGGGAACAGGCGGGTCGTACAGGGAACAGGTGGGAAAACTTGCCTTTCTGGCCGTTTCTCCATTTCCATTTGTTTGCATTCTGTTAGGATGCCGACGGTGATGAGGTATCCGGGCTCGGCCTCTCACGGACCCTGCAAAACAAGCACAGGGCAGCCCCGGGTGGAGAAATCGGAGATGACCGACCAGGCGACGGCGGCGCGTGTCCCGGAATCACTGACCCTGCAGGAAGGACTGCCCCTGGACCAGGTGGTGCGACGGATCGGGGTGGCCTACGCGTCGACCGGCCTGCGACACCGAGTGGTGGCGTTCTACCTGGCCGAGCTCGATGCGCGGAATCTCTACCAGCTCGCCGGGTACAAGAGCGCGTCGCGTTTCGCGGCCGCACGATTCGGCATGAGCCAGCGCGAGGCCCGCGAACTGCTTGCCGCCGGCAAGGCCCTCGTACATCTCCCGGTGATCAACGAGGCGTTCGCGCTCGGCAAGGTCTGCTGGTCGAAGGTGCGCGAGCTGATCAAGGTGGCGTCACCACAGCACGAGACGCGATGGCTCGAGCTCGCACAGGAACTGAACACCGATCAACTCCTGCTGGAGGTCAGGCTTTCGAAGCCCGGCGACCCGCCACGCGACCGCGACGACCGCAAGGGGCTTCCGGAAATCCGTCTGCGTCTCAACACGGCGTTGCCGCCGGACGTCTACGCGAAGTGGGAACGGGCGAGGCAGAAGATCCAGGACGAATCCGGCAGTCCCCTGAAGGAGTGGGAGTTCGTCGAGGCGCTCATCGATCTCGCCCTTGCCTTCCAGGACGACGGGTCGATCAAGGGCAAGACCCGCTGCGATGATTCGTGCTACACCACCACGGTCGACACCGACGCCAACTGCGTCGAGACGGACGACGGCGCGTTGCCCATCGCGCCGGAAACCGCCGCAATGCTCGCCTGCGAAGCCGACCACAGGGTCTCGCCGTCGCTGCGCCGCAAGGTGCTCAAACGCGACGGATACCGCTGCCGTTGCTGCAGCTCCCGGCACCGGCTGCACATGCACCATGTCATCTGGTACAGCCGCGGCGGCAAGACACGCTTCGACAACCTCGTCACGCTGTGCCGTGGCTGCCACTCGATGGTGCACGCGGGCTTGCTGGTGATCACCGGGACATTCGAGCAGGGGTGGCGATTCGAGGACACCGACGGCAACCTTCTGCACGGCCCCGGAGCCCCGCCGGGCAGTTTCATCGCCGAACACGGCAACAACCCCGAACGGCTCACACTCACCGAGGCCGCCGTCGCGCCGAACAAACCCGAACCGACCGTCCGGGCCGAGACCGTGCCGAGCCAGATCGATGCACAGTGGTGGCGGCGTCACGCGGAACTCATCCGCTGGAACGAGTCTCAGGGTTTCTTCGAGTTGCAACCCGGTATGGCGGCGGAACACGACGAGCCGCCGCCGCCCGGACCAGACCGGCACAACGTGCCGCGTCTGGACGAACTTGTCGGGCAGGAGCAGGTGATTTCGTCGCTCCGATTCACGCTCGCCGCCACAAGGATCACAGGCGAACCGTTCGCCCACACGATTCTGTGCGGGCCGCCGGGGGTCGGCAAGACGACGATCGCCCGTGCAATAGCCGCGGAACTGGGCGCAGGCCTGCACCGGGCGTGCGGAGCGTTACTCAAGAGCCCGCTGGGCCTGGTTCGCGCGCTCACCGAACTCCGCGCGGGTGACGTGTTGTTCATCGATGAGATCCATGCGATGCCGACATCGGTCACGGAGGCTCTGTACGAGGCAATGGACGAACGGGCGATCAGCCTGCTCATCGTCAGCGGTGGCCGGGCGCGGACCGTGACGCTGCAACTGCCGCCGTTCACACTGATCGGCGCGACCACCGACGAAGGTCAGCTGCTCGATGCATTCATGAGTCGATTCGACAACCAGGAGCAACTGGCGTTCTACAGCACCCCTGATCTCGCCGCCCTGATCTGCGAGGCGGCACAGCGTGCCGCCTTCCCGATCGACGCTGATGCGGCGATGGAGTTGGCCGGGGTCTCGCAGCAGACGCCGCGAGTGGCCCTGCGGTTGTTGCGAGAGGTGCGTCGCGAGGCTGCCGCCGCTTCCAGATCGAGCATCGATCTGGCGAATGTCGCCAGGGCGATGGACCGGCTGGGAATTGACGGCCGCGGCCTGCGCCCGTTGCAACGCAAGTACCTCGAGATCCTCGAAGCCCGCGGGTCGAATCGCCCACTGGGGCTCGGCCGGCTTGCGGTGATCCTCGGCGTACCGCAGCGTACGCTCGAACGTGTGCACGAGCCTTACCTGTTTCGGCTCGGCCTCATCGGCACCACGCCACGCGGCCGGATTGCGTATTGCGAGCAACCCATCTGTTAGAATTGGGCGCAATGCGACGCCCAAGAGCCGGTGGCGGCTGGAAATCGATTGCCTATTCGTTCGGCAAGGCACGGCAGGCCGGTGGCTTGCTGCGTCTGTTCCGTGCGCTGCGGTCGAAGAACACGTGTAAGACGTGCGCGTTGGGTATGGGCGGGCAGGCGGGCGGGATGCGCAACGAGCTGGGGCGGTTCCCGGAGGTCTGCAAGAAGTCGATCCAGGCGATGGCGGCGGACATGCAGGGGCGGATCCCGGAACGGTTCTTCGACGACTTCAGCCTCGAACAGCTCGCGGGATTCTCGTCGCGTGAACTGGAGGCGGCCGGCCGGCTGACCGAGCCGGTCATCGCCGGGCCGCTGGACGGACACTACCGGTCGATCGGGTGGGACGAGGCGCTCGACCGGATCGCGGCGAAGCTCGGCAAAACGAAACCCGACGACACCTTCTTCTATTGCAGTGGGCGGTCCTCCAACGAGGCCGGCTTTCTGTACCAGCTCTTCGCCCGGTTGTACGGCACAAACAACGTCAACAACTGCTCGTACTACTGCCACCAGCCATCGGGCGTGGCGTTGACTTCGGTCACGGGGTCGGGGACCGCGACCGTGACGCTCGAGGACCTCGACCACTGCGACCTTGTGTTCCTGATCGGGGCCAATCCCGGCTCGAACCATCCGAGGCTCATGCGAACGCTGGTCGAACTGCGGCGACGCGGGGGGAAGATCGTCGTGATCAACCCGCTACGCGAGATCGGTCTCGAACGGTTCAAGGTGCCGTCGGACGCCCGCAGCCTGCTGTTCGGGTCGCGGATCGCCGACGTCTACGTGCAGCCGCACATCGGGGGCGACATCGCGCTGCTGGCGGCGCTGGCCAAAGCGATCGGCGAACGGGACGCCGTCGACGAAGCGTTCGTCCGGGACCACGCCGACGGGTGGGAGGCGTTCCGCACCTTCATCGGCGAGCAGTCATGGCCTGATCTGCTGCAACGATCCGGCGTCTCTCGGGACATGATCGATCGCGTCGCCGATCTCTACGCGGCGTCCCGCAAGACAATCTTCTGCTGGGCCATGGGTATCACCCACCACCGCCACGGTGTGCAGAACGTGCAGATGATCGCCAACCTCGCGTTGACGCGGGGGATGTGCGGCAGGCCGCATCGTGGACTGTTGCCGTTGCGCGGTCACTCCAACGTGCAAGGCATCGGTTCGATGGGTGTCGCGCCGAAGCTCAAGCCGGTCGTCGCCGAACGACTCGCGAAGACCTTCGACGTGAAGTTGCCCAAGGGCGACGGCCTCGACACGCTCGGTTCGATCCGGCGGGCCCACGAGGGCACGATCCGCTTCGCCTCATGCCTGGGCGGCAACCTCTTCGGCTCCAACCACGACGCGGCGTTTGCAAGCAAGGCGATGTCCCGGATCGACCTCGTGGTGTACCTCAGCACGACCCTGAACACCGGCCACACGCGTGGTCGCGGCCGCGAGACGATCATCCTTCCGGTGCTCGTCCGTGACGAGGACCCGCAGGCGACGACACAGGAGTCGATGTTCAACTACGTGCGGCTCAGCGATGGCGGCAAGCCCAGGCACGAGGGTCCCCGTTCGGAGACCGCCGTGATCGTCGATCTCGCCGAGCGTGTGCTGGGCGACACCCTGGAACCGCTGCGCGACCACCGCGAGATTCGCCGGGCGATCGCGAGGGTCATCCCCGGCTACGAAAAAATCGGCGCCATCGACGACACGCTGCAGGAGTTCCAGATCGACGGGCGTACGTTCCACGAGCCTCGGTTCGCGACCGACACCGGTCGCGCGAAGTTCCACGTCGTCGAGATCCCGGAACCCGTCGGCGGGCAGCTGCGGCTGATGACCGTGCGCTCCGAGGGCCAGTTCAACACAGTCGTTTACGAAGAACACGACGTCTACCGCGGCCAGGAGCGTCGCGACGTCATCATGATGCACGCCGACGACATCAAGCGGCTCGGACTGGCCGTCGACCAGGCCGTGACGGTCCGCAGCGATGTCGGCGAGCTGTCGGAAATACTCGTCCGCGAGACGGCCGTCCGGCCCGGCAACGCGGTGATGTACTACCCCGAGGCCAACACGATCATCCCCTCCGAGGCGGATCCGCAGTCCGGCACGCCGAGCTTCAAACACACGCTGATCACCGTCGAGGCCGGCAACGGTCGCAGTTCCCGCACGTCGGCGGATCCTCTTCGCCGAACCAGCGACGAATAAACACGCTGCGGCAGCCATCGGTGTCGACGTAGTCGGTCATCGCCTGCAGGCGACGCGTGTCGTGTTCTTTCTGGCCGGGGTGGCTCTTGGCCCGCAGGTGCTCCTGGATCTTGAGGTCCGCCGGGTCGAACAGAAGAATGCAGTGCGATGCCCGCCCGTCGCGACCGGCGCGGCCGGCCTCCTGGGCGTACTGCTCCAGCGACCCCGGCACCTGGAAGTGCATGATGTAGCGGATGTCCGGCTTGTCGATACCCATCCCGAAGGCACTGGTGGCGACCATGACCATACGGCGACCGCGTTTCATGAACTTCTTGAGCGCCTTGGCGCGTTCGTCCTTTGTCAGCCCACCGTGGTACTTCGCGCACGGGATCCGTGCCTTGACCAGCGCGCCGAAGACGTCGTCCACGTCGGCCTTTGTCGAGCAGTAGACGATCCCCGGCCGGCGTAGTCGCCGCAGCAGCTGGCCGGCGCGGGCGATCTTGTGGTTGCCGGGGACGACCTCGGCCGAGAGATTCAGGTTTGGTCTGTGCGGCGACGCGATGACGATCAGCGGCTTGGTCATCTGCAGCCGCTCGATGATGTCCTGCCTGACGTGCGGCGTCGCCGTCGCCGTCAACGCGAGCACCTGCTTGATTTTCAAGGCCTTGCGGGTGTCACCCAGCCGCAGGTACGACCGCCGGAAGTCGTGGCCCCACTCCGAAATGCAGTGGGCTTCGTCCACGCACAGCAACTTCGGCCGCGCCGCCAGCAGGACCGCCCGGGCGTCCTCGCTCTCGATCGTTTCGGGCGTGGT
>Ga0209988_10001113_pt1 | contig 17398 bp, 12 predicted proteins | sample N075metaG_FD_183115 | JGI IMG/M metagenome (GOLD analysis project Ga0209988, IMG submission 183115) | Deep subsurface microbial communities from Kermadec Trench to uncover new lineages of life (NeLLi) - N075 metaG (SPAdes) (version 2) | ecosystem: Environmental > Aquatic > Marine > Ocean trench... | reverse complement strand
CGGACGATCGAATTGAGTATTTCCTCGGTGATGCCATCGGAAAAATATTCATTTTCGGCGTTGCCTGACATATTCACGAATGGCAGAACGGCGAGAGAAGGCGTCACCGTCAATTCCTCGACTTTTTCGGACTGCGTTTGCCGTTCCCAGACGAAATAAGCAACCGCAATGATAAGAACGGCAATGATGATCCGATCGAGCTTGCGGCCAGTATTGTGTGTCACGCTCTCGCTGAGATCGACTTCCTTGGTCGTCTTGAGGCCTTCCGGTGTGAGCTCAAATGCCCACGCAAAGAACACGGCAATTGGCAGGCCGATCGCGAGTCCCAGCATGAAGACCTGCATCACCCATTCCGGGGCGCTCACGTTTTCCAGCACCAGGTCAATGAATTGCAGGATTAGCCACGCCACCACGACATAGGCGACACCTACGCGGAAAACATTACGTCTCTTTAGTTCCTGGAACAGGCCAGCCATCAATTTGGTTTCCTTACCGACTGGGAAGCAAAAATACACGTAAGGCGATGAAATTGCACTGGGAAACGTGATTATTAATTCGGCGTCAGTTTGTAGGTCGCCCGAGGGTATTGCCAAAATCACCGCAAGATGCACCGATCAAAGTCGAATACGCGTCATGGAGAGGCAAGCTGACGCGGTGTTGCGAGCCCTGCATGATCATACCCACAGATCCGGATGAACACCGGGCAAAGAAAGAATCGTAAATGCGCACAGTTTCGATGCAGGAGAAGACCCTGATGCTGCGGCGGACACGGCAGCCCGTGAGCGCATCGAGACTCGCTACCTGCGGTTTCTCCAGCCGATGCTATACTTATCAGGATGCAGCCATATCCTAATCCACTCTCGATGAGGTAATAGCCATGTCACACAAATATGCCGGCGGGTGCGACCACGTTCACACCCATTCAGATAACGAGCCGATCGACAGCCACACCTGCCACTGCTCCGTCTGTAAAAGTGTTACCGGGCAAGACAGCACGCATGTCGTCTTATTCAATTACGGAGACCTGGTGGTGGACAACCTCGATGGCTTGAATCGTCAACCGTTCAACGCCGAAAATCCCGATGGTCCGCTTGAGCTGTGCACATGCTCGGACTGTGGCACGCCCATCATGCTCGATGATAAGGAAGGTCGAGTCCGCGCGATTGTGCCAAACCTCATGGGCTACGACACCGACAGCCTGCCGGCGACTTACCACGCGTTCTTTGACGCGTCCGTTGGTATTGAGCCGGACGACGGTCGTCCTGTCTACGAGGGTCTGCATCCCGAATTCGTCTGGCCGGCTTCAGCGCACAGCCAATAAATAAGCTCAGGGTTTAGGCGGGAGCGATTTAAAACCGTTCGTTGGGACGTCCCCGCGGGGACGTTTGGGATTGTAACAAAGGGGTCGCACCGATTATTCATAATGCGGTTCGACGCCTTTGTTAGAAGAGGGACGCCTGCGGCGCCAGGAACGCTGGTATACGGCGGGCTTAGTAAGTTGCGCTTTGGAGGGGCTGCAGCGATTCCTGACTGGCCTCTAAACGCTCAATTGAAGCCGCTACTTCTTCGCAGGATCTGTAATCAATTTGATCGCGGCGCTCAAAGTGAGACACGAAGTCTCCTTGCTTTTCCAGGATCAATGTCAGTCTGTCTCTTGAGGCTAAACTAACCTCCACATTCTTTGGTGGCGAACTGTGTAGCTCAACCCGGTAGTCGCCCTCCGGCAGATACAGAGGTTTGTCTGAGCCGAGAAATCCGCTCGCGACTTCTGTGTTGCCTTTTAATACGCTGAACGACGTCGCTACTGTTTGCGCCAGCGCCTCTTTGAGCTCTTCAGCGCTACCCGCGGTGACATAGCGTCCGCCCGACGCATTAGCAACCGCTTGCAAGCTCGCCCGGTCTTCATCGGCGGCACTACCAAGCCCGAAGCCTATCAAGTGGACGATGATGCCCTGCTCGCGAAGCTCGCGCGCTGCCTGGACTGGATCCCCGCCGCAACTTTCAATGCCGTCGGTGACCAGCACCAGTGCGCGATAGTCTCGCAGCGAACCGAAATCCCTGCCCGCCTGATTCAGCGCATAAGCGATGGGCGTCTGACCTAACGGCCGCAGCCGGGCAATTGCATGACGGATCGACTCTCTGTTTCCTTCGCCGAACGGGACAAGTAGTATCGAATCGGCGCAATCGTTGTTGTCGCTTGAGCTGGTGCTTCCATAAGCACGAAGGGCCAGGTCCAGGTCCTCAGGGAACCAATAGGAAACATCCAGCAGAATATCCTTGGCAATGGACATCTTGGGTTCACCACCCATGCGGCCCCACATGCTCCTCGATGCATCGACGACGATTTCGACCGCCCGATCGTTAAGGGATACGACAGATCGTCCTGACTTCACCGCGACCACCTCCAGGGCTGCACAACTCGCGTCACGAACTGTCACGGTGACGAAGGATTCCTGTGTCCGCCCGTCAATGCTGGTCGCCAGTGCGACGATGCGATTCTCGCCCACCTCGAGTGGCAGGCTTCCTATGAATGTTCCGCCAGCGAGCCGTGCAGGAACAGGTTCCGACCCATTCACGCTCAGCATGACGCTGTCCACACCGGTAGTACGAAGATTCAAAAAGGCTTCCGGAAGTTTTGATGGGTCCGATACCTGGACCAAACTGCCACCGGTTGCCCATGAGACTTCGTCGAGAATCTCACGGCCGGTCTTGTTCGACCCGAGCAAGAGCGTCTGAATCGTGACGCCCTGAGTATTGGCTTTCAACGCCGCGACGTGCGCCTGCTTTCTGTTCGACCGGCCATCGGTAAATAGCATGATCACTCGTGATGATCCTGGTCGCCCGTGCGCTTTGAGTTCTTCGAGTGCTGTGAATATCCCGGCGGCGAGATTCGTACTGCCGGATCTTGGCAGACCTCGCAACGTCTGCACGACCTTGCCGCGGTCTGACGTCATTGCCTGGGCTAATTCACCTCTTTTATCGAAACTGACGACACCAATCTTGATGTCGCTTCTGGGCGAGAGGTTTTCGACCAGGCCAACGGCACCCGCCGAGCGATAGTCCCTCGGGTCAGTACTGCGGAGACTTGAGGACGTGTCCATTACAAAAATCATGTCGACATAACGAACGCCACCGATCGTTGATGCCACGCCCTCCACCTCGATGGTTCTTTCCCCCGAAGTGGAGACCAAATTCTCAGCCGGCGACTGGATTTCGATTTGCAGCCCGCCCTGCGAAACTGGCGACGAATCAGGGGTCTCGCCCGACGCGTTCGTCGCCAAGGCAAACACCAGGATTGATGTAATAAGGGTTAACTTGATGTGCATGAAATCACCTGTTGATGTCTACGCGATCCACCGGGACCGGCGCAGCTACCGCATGCCGGGCGACAACCATGCTCCCTGGCGCCGAATCCGGTCGCTCGCTACTGATGCAAGCTCTCGCAGCATAGAACACCCCGACGAACATAATCCGGGACGTGGCGCACAGTTTCGCTGCCGTTCACGCGGGCAGCGAAGATATTGGGGGTCGGAGTAGAAACCTGAAGCTACCGTGCCGATTCCCGCCGACTTATGGCCTAATATCCATGGGCTCGTTAACTTGGCAGTCGGGAGAGAAAGATGGAATCGACAAAACAGCGCGATTGGCTACAGGTACTCGGGCAATTTGGCGTGGTAACGTCGCTGATATTCGTCCATCATTTCCATAACAACCTGCAATTGGAGAATTTCGATTTCATTTAGCTGCTACGTCAAGCAACTTTGTATGTACGTCCTCTCATCTTCATTCGTTTTGGGACTGGTTCTCGGTGTCTCTGTATTGGTTGCCGGAGAAGGGTCGGTGAGTGCGGATATAACATTCGATTTTTAAGGTATTGACGGATTATGGCTGATCCTGGGGCTACCATTAATATCAATGCTTGTTGTCATACTCTTGTCTCCGCTGACCTTTTTCGTGCACAAGAAAATTTCGAAGAAAGGTTGCGGAAGTGTGGCACCCGACAACTGATAGCGCCGTACTTACCCCGGGGCCGTTTGTCTATACGAACACGCTAATGCGATGACGTCGCCACTACAATCTGAAAGCGACGATTCACATTATCCTGCCAGACGCCGATCTCTTGTAATAGCGACCCATTCCGGCACGGCCCAGCCACTCGTCGCCGTCGACAATCAGCTGGCCCCGCAGAAAAACTTTGCTGACCTTGCCCTGTACTTCACGACCTTCAAACAATGAGTAGTCGACATTCGAATGGTGCGTATCTGCACTCAGGACATGTCGTTTTTCCGGATCGAAAAGAACAATGTCTGCGTCGCTACCGACTGCAATTGTTCCTTTTTGCGGAAACAAGCCGAACATTTTCGCCGGCGCAGTAGAGATTAGCTGCACGAATCGATTCAGATTGATTCGACCTGATTTGACGCCCCCATCGAACAGAAGCGGCAGGCGAAATTCTACGCCGGGCGCACCATTCGGTATTTTGGAAAAATCGTCTTTGCCCATTTGCTTCGACTTTAGAATGCCATGAGCTTTTTCGTTGAAGCAAAAGGGGCAATGGTCGGTGGCAACGATCTGCAGATCATCAAAACGCAATCCACGCCAGAGCGCATCCTGACTTTCCTGATCTCGAAGTGGCGGCGTCATCACGAATTTCGCGCTTTCGAATCCCGGATGATCGTATTGCGTGTCATCCAGAAACAGGTAGTGCGGGCATGTCTCGGCAAACACGTGTATGCCCCGGTCGCGTGCTTCGACAACGGCTTCCAGGGACTCTTTGGCCGAAAGGTGCACAATATAGACAGGCACTTCCGCCAGTTCGGCAATCCGAATGACACGATGAGTGGCTTCACCCTCCATCAATTGCGGCCGTGTCAATTGATGATGTTTCGGTGACACGTTGCCGGCCGCGAGCGCTTCTTCGATTAGCGCCTGAATGATGATTCCGTTTTCAGCATGCAGATTGACCATGCCGCCATGATCACCAACCTTGCGCATCGTGCGATAGATATCCGCATCATCAACCATCAACACATCGGGATATGCCATGTAAAGCTTGAAACTGGAGACACCTTCTTTATTGACAAGGTCCGGCAACTCAGCCAGTGCCGTTGCGCTTACATCGGTGAGGATCACGTGAAACCCATAGTCCACACAGCATTGTGGTTCCGCTGCAGCCAGGCGACGATCGAGCGCCTCTTTTGGTCCCTCGCCTCTGAACTGCTGAGCGAAATCGATAATCGTGGTAGTGCCGCCAAACGCGGCCGATAGCGTCCCGGTTTCAAATGAATCGCAGGTTTCGATACCGTCCCCCATCGGCGTTTCCATGTGCACGTGCGCATCAATTCCGCCGGGCATTACCAGGAGCCCGGACGCGTCATGCACTTCGGCATCATCGACGTCGAGCGTGCGTCCAATCGCTTCAATCTTTCCAGCCTCTAACAGCACATCGGCGACGTAGTCGTCAATGGCAGTGACCACACGGCCGTTTTTTATCAGTATTCTATCCACGACATACCTGCTATCCGAAACTGCCGACCGTCAGCCTCCCAAACATAGAGCTACGGGTCAAACACATTTCGTGTATTGATCCGTTTCCGAATCAAACGATCGGCTTTAGTACTGCTACTGGCCAGGCTCAGATCCTAATCTTCCGGGCAAACCGCTCGAAAGGAAGACGGTCAAGGCATTTGCAGTACAATTGTATACGGATCATCGAATCCCGGCGCGAGGGGACGACATGCGAACGATTGCGACGCTGATTGCGGCGGCCATCAGCTTTTATGTGCTACTGGGCGTACTGCTGTTCTTCATGCAGGAGCGGATGCTATTCCTTGCGCGTATGCCAGGTCGTCAACTTGAGGCGACGCCGCGGGATGCGGGCTTCGACTATGTCGATGTCAATTTCGAAACCGCCGACGGTGTTTCGCTCCATGGCTGGTACGTCTATGCCGACAATTCGCGTGGGACAGTCCTGTTTCTGCACGGAAACGCGGGCAACATATCGCATCGTCTCGATAGCATAGCGATCTTCCACGAACTCGGGCTGGATACGTTCATCATCGATTACCGTGGATATGGCCAGAGCGAAGGAAAAACAAGTGAGGAAGGGACGTACCGGGATGCAGACGCTGCCTGGGAGCATTTGGTTACCGAGCGTGGCCAAGACCCTGCGAGGATTGTCGTGTTCGGGCGTTCGCTCGGGGGCGCTGTAGCGGCCTGGCTTGCGACCAAGCACAAACCTGCTGCGCTAATTGTCGAATCGAGTTTTACCTCGGTCGCGGAGATGGCGGCCCATCTTTACCCATTCATGCCGGTAAGACTGATCTTGCGTTTGCGATACCCTGTCATTGATTTCCTGGCCAGGATCACGTGCCCGGTTCTCATCGTCCATAGCCGTGACGATGAGATAATTCCGTTTTCTATGGGCAAGGCTCTGTATAAGGCAGCGCCGGCGCCGAAGGCGTTTCTCGAGCTCGAAGGCGATCACAACAACGCATTTTTATTGTCTCGGGATCGCTACCAGCAGGAACTGGCCGCATTCATTCGGGAGCAGCTCGAAAACGGGACAGGGCAGAACTGATGGCTAATCAGTGCGTGCAGGAAAAAGGATAACGAATTTGCAGGACGGCACTGTTCTTGATGGGCATCCCAATTCCAGCCACGACAACGTGGCTACTCATTTTGTTCTTACGCGCCTGCCGATGAACCAGGCGAGCATCACGAGCACGGCGAAACAGGTATAGAGGGTAGTAAATACCCACGGTTCGGCCTGATAGAAAAGGACCTTTTGCAGCCAGTGTTCGACAAAGGTTTCCGTATAGCCGGACTGACCGGCCCGGCGACGCAAGGCGTTTTCCCAGAGAGTCAGCGGGCATAGTTGACCGAACCAGGCCTGCATCGCGATGAAAACGACGGCGACCAGATGCACGATTCGGAAGGTGCGATGATGTATCCATGTCCAGCGGGCAAGCAAGCCCGTCAGTATCAGCATGAAACCGACGACGACAAACATGACAATCGCAAAATGAACGATGAGAATCGCATCTGCCATTAAGCGGTACAGTCCTGCATCATTCATCGGTAGCACGACCATCGATAGGGCCTGGGTCACGCACAAGTAACCGCACGGGTTTCATGGTGTGGTTATGTCGGCCGGGATCAGAGATCCGTTCTTTTCGACGTGACCGAAAGGTTGCTCAAACTGGCTGAATGTTCCCGGCGCGCCGAAACCTGAGTCTGTCATTCCTGGTGGTCCGAATAACTGATCCGTGATCATTGCTTCCCAGCTTGTATCGGTGGCGGCTGCCAGCAGCGCGCCGACGAAATCGTAGCCCGAATTGCTGCATGGATAATAGCCCGTGCCAGTCGCTGGTGCTATTTCGAACAGTTCCCTGGCCCAGACAGGCCGTTTTTCGAGCGACGTTCCAATGGCGCTGTCGGCCATCCGGGAGCTGCAAAAACGCGACAATTGGTGCAGACTCAGACTTCACCGGCAGAACCGCTACACGAGGAAGGCCAGGCATGGGCAATAAGGATCGGCAGGTATCGAAAATGGGCACTTCGGCATTGGGCGCCGATATCACGCGACGAGACTTCGTTAACGGGACACTGGTTGGTGTCGGCGCCGCGCTGCTGGGCGCTTCGGCGCCGGCATCGAGTGCCGGGCAGAAACCCGTGCCAACAGGCAGCGATCCGTGGACCGGTTACGGCGGGGTCGGAGACTATGCGAGTTCAAACGGCAATGTGGCTTCGGTCCGGGACGCCGCACACTTGATTCGTGACGGACTCACCGGTTCGATGATGAACGACATCGAAGACACGGGTGAAGAATATGACATGGTCATCATCGGCGGAGGGTTTTCAGGGGTCGGCGCCGCCTATCAGTTTCACAAAGACTCGGGTGGCAGTGGGAAATGCCTGATACTGGAGAATCACCCGGTGTTCGGCGGTGAAGCAAAACAAAACGAATTCGACGTCGATGGGTACCGGCTGTTCGCACCTCAGGGATCCAATGATTTCGGCCCGCCCGACAAGAATGATGACAGCCTTATCGCCGACATCTACCGGGACACCGGCCTGCCGTTTGAGTATGCGGTTGTCGCCGAGGACGCAGACAGCACATCGGTCAATGCGCCACTCGAACACTTCTATGGCATCTACTGGAATGAGGAACGTTACGACACCGGGTACTTCGTGGGTAAGGACGCCGAACAGCCGTGGGTCGTCAATCCAAGAAGTGACAATCTGGATCGGTTGCCCTGGTCGGACGAATTCAAAGCAGAACTGAACCGGGTCTTTGCCGACAAGGAGGAGTACTACAGCGGCGAAGATCTGGATCAATGGCTCGATAGCATGACCTACAAGGAATTACTCGAAGACCTCATGGGATACAGCCCGAAGGTGACCGAATTCCTCGATCCGGTCCTGGCCATCTCGATGGGCGGCGTAGGCGCTGACGTTTACTCGGCATATTCAGCGAAGCTCCTGGATATGCCGGGGACCAATGGCCACTATAACTACGATCCCGAAACGTTCGACGAGAAGCGGGACGGTGCGTACAGTTTTCCGGGCGGCAACGCGGGCATCCTGAGACACATCGTCAAGTACCTGAATCCTGCAAGTATCGAGGGTGGTAAATCATTCGAGGAAATCCTCTTCAACCCGATTGACTTCGCGGCGCTCGATCGCCCGCAGAACGCGTTGAACATACGGCTGAACGCAACAGCGATCGACGTCAGCCACGCAGGCCCTCATGAAAATGCCGATCACGTGAACGTCACTTATTATCGTGACGGTGAGGTCTATAGAGTCAAGGCAAAATCGGTCGTGATGGGAATTGGCGGCTGGGTAGCCCGAAAAATACTTGGCGATATGCCTGCCGATATCGCCGAGGCATACAAACATTTTTATCACTCGCCGATCCTCGTGGTGAACGTTGCGTTACGTAACTGGCGTTTTCTGGACAAGCTGGGCATCGGGGCGGGGCGCTGGTTTGAAGGATTCGGGCGCTTTTTCGCTATTCGCCGACCGATGGTGACGGGCGATCTGACCCAACCGTTCGATCCGGACAAGCCCACCGTGATGACCTTCTACGTGCCATTTCTCAATCCGGGGCATCCGCCGGAAGCTCAGGGTGTGATGGGTCGGGCCGAACTCCTGAGCAAGTCGTACGCAGACTACGAAAAGGAAATTGTCGAGCAGATGACGGCCATGTTTTCAGACTACGGATTTGATGCACAGGAGGACATCGCGGGGATTGTGTTGAACCGTTGGGGACACGCGTACATTTCACCGCAACCTGGATTTCATTTTGGCCGGGATGGCAAGAAAGCACCGCGGGAAATCGTCAAGAACGGATACGGCCGGATTCAATTCGGCCATTCCGAGCTTAGCGGCTATATGAGTCACACGAGAGCACTGACCGAGGGCGCACGTGCAGCCAGAGCAGCTTTGGAAAGCTAGCCGAGTTCGGCTCGCTTGCTGCCTGGCCGGCGGAAGTTTTAGATGCTCAGGAAGACGAGAATCTGGCACGGGACTTTGTGGAAAATGTGGTCGCTCAAGTCTTGCTTGGACAGGGCATTCTGGAGTCCGCTTATCGTTCCCGGCCCCTCCCAGGCGACTTGGACGAAGAAATTGAAGAAGACAGTAGCACTACATTTTCAGTGTCACCGGAGCTTGTCGAATTAGCCTCGATCCGAATTATTCACTCCAAGATGGCGAGCCTGTCAATTTCCCAATTGCGATCAAGAATTCGGCCGATTTTGGAACTTATTGATGCAGAACTTGAGGAGGGCGCGTAGCGCAATCTTTTCATTGAATGAAGGCTACCCGGAAATAGCCACAACTGCGTCCAGAAGCAGTCGATCCAGTGTTGCGATCACCGGCATGGAAAGTGGCTGGGGTTGACCCGAAACGGCTGCTGCGTAGATTGTAATAATAAACATGATTGATTGGTCACAAATACACTGGAAACGAATTTCTGTCGAATCAATCGCTATTGTCCTGAGCATCTTGCTGGCTTTTTGGATCGATGCCTGGTGGAACGAGTATCAAGCTCAAAAAGAATTTCAAAAAGTCCTGGCCGCGTTGGAAAGTGGTTGTTCTGTTCGGCTACTACAGACTCATTGCATCGCTTGGAATTGAAGCCAATTCCTGAGCGGCGGCGCGCAACTACTGAACGCTGATCGGTTTTTCTTGCCTTTGAAATCGCGTGCGATAGCGAACTATTCTTCGATCGCACTCGGCACTTCGCGGTTGCTGTGCTTCGCACGATAACGAGTCCGCATAGTGAATATCCAGATGCCACAGAAGCAGCAAATCGTTCCCAGGGCGACATACCAAAATGTCGCGGCGAATTGGAAACCCAGATACAGCCCGCTGGAAATGAACACAATTCCAGCCAGGAACCAGAAATGCGGGATTCTTTCGTATATTGGCTCAGGTAACCACATAGTTTCTTACCGGGGACGATCTTCAAAGGGTGAAGCCGAATAATGTCCTGTTGCTCAACGAAAATATGTGGCCTCTATCTCAAAAAACCTGTTGAGCGCTTGTTTTCTGCGTGATTTGCAGCCCGCCTCGCCACAAACGCTCACAAATGCCGACTGAACCGGACTTTGGCGGCTCATTCACGCCCCATTCAAAACGGACATAACCGGTCAGTCTTGTTATTCTCAGAACGTCTTTTTGGGGGAGGAATCAATGAGTTTTTTTGCAGGTATCCACCGAGTCTGCCGACCGGCAGCAGTCTTCATAGTTGCGCTCAGTTGCGCCATCCCAGTTACGGCAGTCGGCCAGGACAAACCGCGAGCCAGAGACATTGGTATCCCGTTCGCCGGCACACCCGGGCCCAATAATGCAATTACGGACGTAGCAGGCGTGACTGTCGGTCACACCACAATGATTTATGGTGACGGAAAACTGGACGTTGGCTCAGGTCCTGTCAGGACCGGCGTTACGGCCATCCATCCTCGCGGCAAGACTTACGACCCTGTCTTTTCCGGTTGGTATGCATTAAATGGTAACGGAGAAATGACGGGCACTACTTGGGTGGAAGAATCGGGCTTTCTTGAAGGACCGGTCGTCATCACGAACACCCATAGCGTGGGAGTCGCTCGTGACGCCACCATCGAATGGCAATATGCAAATAATCTGTTTGACCCTCTGCCGGACGATCCAGAGGTTTTCTGGTCGCTTCCCGTCGTCGCTGAAACATACGATGGAGACTTGAACGACATAAACGGATTTCATATCAGGAAAGAACACGTCATCGATGCCCTGGAGTCCGCGAAATCCGGCCCCATTGCTGAAGGAAATGTGGGCGGTGGAACTGGCATGATCTGCCATCAGTTCAAGTGTGGCATCGGCACGGCATCGCGGCAGGTAGAAATTGCGGGTCGCGAGTACACCGTTGGAATCCTGGTGCAGGCCAATTACGGTGTCAGGAGAACCTTTACAATCGCAGGCGTGCCGCTTGGCGACAAGCTTGATGATCTGATGCCGGTATTCAGGGCTACTGACCGGGAAACAGGTTCAATCATTGTTGTCGTCGCAACCGACGCGCCGTTATTGCCGCACCAACTCAAGCGTCTGGCGAGACGTGTACCGATCGGCATATCCAAAGTCGGTGGCTATGCATCAAACGGCTCCGGCGACATATTCATTGCATTCTCCACCGCCAATCCCGGGGCTGCTGCCAGGGAAGGTTTGCAAGATCTTCAGATGCTGCCGAACGACGCGATAAGTGGGTTGTTCCTGGCAACTGCACAGGCAACCGAAGAGGCGATTGTAAACGCCCTGGTGGCCGCGGAAACAATGGTCGGTATCAATGGCAATACCGTTTATGCGATGCCGCAAGACCGACTGATAGACATCCTGAAGGAATACAAGAGAATTCCATAAGTTGCATGAACGGGAGAACCCTGTGATTCGAAACCTCAAAGTGTGTTTGGTCGTGTTTACAGCTCTAACTTGCCTGATGTATGCCGGGCAGAACGTGGTAAACCTGAGCGCCGCCTATAATTTTGTCGCCGACGTCGTAACGATGAGCAATCAAGTTGTCTATCCGGCATCCTTCGGGCCATCGATACACAGCCCGTTTTTGATCTGGCTTTTGTTGGGCGTCATCGTAGCGCTCGAATTCACTGCAGGATTACTGGCAGCCAGGGGTGCCCTGGATCTCTGGAAAACCAGACACGCGGGAGCAGACGAGTTCAACAACGCGAAGAAGTTTGCCATTTTGGGTTGCGGTATGGCCCTCGTCATATGGTTTGGACTGTTTATGTCCGTCGGCGGTGCCTACTTCCAAATGTGGCAGACTGAACTTGGCGCGGCCGCGCTCGAGGGTGCCTTTCAGATTGCGACCCTCAACGGCATTGTCCTTTTGTTCATCAACGCACCCGATGCCTAGCCCGGCATCAAGTCGGTAGCCGTGTTGAAGAGAATATAGCTGCCAACCGCGATCAGGATAAAGGGTGTAACTCGGTATGCATAGCTTTGGATGAATTTGCCTAACGCCGGGTGCCGAATGGCGTAGTCTGCAACAAGAACGAAAATCACCGCCATCGCAGCCAATGTGAAGATGATCAGGGTATCGGCTGATCGGGTGGAGTCGGTAAAAAGGGCGCCAAAGGTAATAACGGTGTCGGTACCATTGGCGATCTGGATAAATATCGTCGCCATGAATGCGGTGCGTACACCACCTATTGATGTGCCCCCAAAATCTATTGCCTGTTTCTCGCCTCGGCGCATACGAAATAGCTCAATTGCGCCGATAGTAATTGGTGCAACGCCGAGCAAGCCCAAATACTCGACAGGCGCATTTTCCGCGGCTGCACCGATGCCATATCCCATCAATCCGATAAGTAATACGCACGTAAAATAGCCAGCAACAACGTGAGACTTTTGACTCCGGTAACGTGCCAACAACGCCACGAGCAGAATAAAATTGTCCAAATTGGTCGCGATGTATGCGACAGCGGCGATTGAAACAATGGTCAGCGAGCTATCCATGAATGAAGCATTTAATCATGTTTCGTGAATTAGTCCACAAAGAGAGTCTCTCCGAACGAGCCTGGTGTTGCTACGGGGTGTCCAGATATCCGTTCGCTTGCAAATAAGCGACGATCGCCTCGGCAGATTGCTCTGCCGTCATTTCCACAGTATTCACTTCGATCTCGGCATGCATAGGCGCCTGGTATTCGGAATCGATGCCGGTGAAATTCTTGATTTCTCCCTTGCGCGCCTTCGCATACAAACCCTTCACATCGCGCTGCTCGGCTACCTGCAATGGAGTGTTGACGTAGATTTCGATAAATTCGCCCTCCTCCATTGTTTGCCTGGCAATCTGGCGTTCCGCACGAAATGGAGAGATGAACGCACACAACGTGATCAGCCCACTGTCCGCCATTAGTTTTGAAACCTCCGACACGCGCCGAATGTTTTCCACACGATCAGCATCTGTAAATCCAAGGTCGTTGTTCAGGCCATGACGAACATTGTCGCCATCCAGTGTGTAAGTGTGGCGGCCAAGATCAAACAAGCGTTTCTCAACGAGGTTGGCAATTGTCGATTTGCCTGATCCGGACAGGCCCGTAAACCACAGGACACAGGGCCGTTGGTGTTTCTGCTCAGCGCGCTCGGTTTTACCAATTTCCATGTCCTGCCAAACAACGTTCGCCGCTCTGCGCAGAGAAAAATCCAGCATGCCGGCGCCAACGGTTTCGTTGGTCTGCCGATCAATCAAGATGAAACAACCCAATTGACGATTGTTGGCATACGCATCAAACGGAACAGGTTTCGCGAGAGAAATATTGCAAACGCCAATCTCGTTCAACTCCAGAGTGTTGGCCGCCTCGTGAGCGAGCGTGTTGACGTTCACTTTGTGCTTCAGCGTCGTAACCGATGCGTGGATGGTCTGGTTATTGATCTTGATGCGGTACTGGCGACCGGGAAATAATGCCTTCTCGGACATCCAGATAATGTGGGCTGCGAACTGGTCCGATTGCTCCACCGGATTATCTACATCGCAGATAATGTCGCCTCGCGATACATCGATTTCATCGTCCAGTGTCAGCGTAACAGCCTGGTCCGTAACGGCTTCGGTTAGTTCGCCGTTTCTTGTAACAATGCTTTTGACCCGCGAGCGTTTGCCCGAAGGGATGTTGATCACTTCAGTGCCGGGTTTGACCGAACCGGACGCAATGGTGCCGGAGAATCCCCGAAAATCCAGGTTTGGCCGGTTGACCCACTGGACGGGCAGTTGAAATCCGGCAGCTTCAGTCTCACGGCCAACGTCAACGGTTTCAAGGTGGGCAAGCAGGGTCGGCCCCTCGTACCACGCCATTCGTTCTGATTTCTTGCTTACGTTGTCGCCATCGAGTGCCGACATCGGAATACAAATGAATTCTTTAAATCCCAACGTGTCGGCGAACAATGCGAAATCGGTCGCAATCTCTGCAAATTTCGATTCTGCGAAATCAACCAAATCCATTTTGTTGACAGCAACGACGACATGCTGGATGCCAAGCAAGCTCGCGATGAACGCATGTCGCCGCGTTTGAACCTGGACGCCGTAGCGCGCATCGATCAGCAATATCGCAACATCGGCCGTCGACGCACCCGTTGCCATGTTGCGCGTGTATTGTTCATGCCCCGGTGTATCAGCCACGATAAATTTGCGTTTGTCGGTCGAAAAGAAACGATACGCGACATCAATCGTGATGCCTTGCTCACGTTCGGCCGCCAAACCATCAACGAGCAATGCCAGGTCGATGTTGTCTCCCTGTGTGCCCGATATCTTCGAGTCTTTCTCGATGGCCGCGAGTTGATCGTCATAAATCAGGTGTGAGTCAAATAGCAGCCGGCCAATGAGTGTCGACTTGCCATCATCCACCGAGCCGCAGGTAATGAAGCGCAGATAGGACTTGTTTTCCTGCGCTTCCAGGTAGGCCGTGATATCTGTCGCGATCAATTCGTCTGCATGGAACATCTAGAAATATCCCTCCTGCTTTTTCTGCTCCATCGACGCGCCGACATCGGAGTCAATGACCCTGCCTTCTCGTTCCGACGTGGTCGTTAGCAGTGTTTCCTGGATTATCTCTTCAAGTGTGGTCGCTTCACTTTCGACGGCACCGGTTAACGGATAGCAGCCCAATGTGCGGAAACGAACCATTTTTTCCTCAACCGCTTCACCGTCTCGTAATTCCATCCGATCGTCATCGACCATGATCAGGACCCCGTCACGCTCGACAACCGGGCGTTTGGCGGCGAAGTAGAGCGCGGGAATTTCTATTTTCTCGCGGCGGATGTATTGCCAGATATCCAGCTCGGTCCAGTTGGACAATGGGAAAACGCGCATGGTCTCGCCTTTTGCAACGCGTGTGTTGTAGAGGTTCCAAAGCTCCGGTCGCTGACTCTTAGGATCCCAACGATGTTGTGCGGAACGAAACGAGAACACGCGCTCCTTCGCTCGGGACTTGTCTTCATCCCGGCGGGCACCGCCGAATGCGGCATCGAAGCCGTATTTTTCCAGCGCCTGCTTGAGGCCCTGTGTTTTCATGATATCCGTGTGCACCGCCGACCCGTGGCTAAATGGACCGACATTGTCTGCGACACCGTCCGGGTTGATGTGAACCAGCAGATCCAGCCCGTGCTTCCTGGCGGTCGCATCCCGAAATTCGATCATTTCCCGGAATTTCCAGGTCGTATCGACGTGCAATAAAGCGAAAGGCGGCTTGGACGGATAAAAAGCGCTCAGCGCCAGATGCAACATGACGGAGCTGTCCTTGCCCACGGAGTACAGCATCACCGGGTTCTCGCACTCGCTGACGACCTCACGCATGATGTGGATGCTCTCCGCCTCAAGGCGGTCGAGATGTGTCAATTGATTCATGGGCGGGGATTCGGCAAGAGGATTCGGTGTGCGCTATTGTCGTTCGATTATAGTATGACTTTCCAGTACTGTTTCCCAAAAATAAGACTGGCGACCCTGTTGCAGGTCATTGGAAGCCGCTTCCGGGACATTCACCGCATCCGCCGATGGAAATTCGCGTCCGCGCTCCGTAATGGCATGTTAGGGAGAAATGCCCTAAATTCAACCAACGACGATCTGCTTTTTCATTCAAAACCTGGCCCGGACTATTCATGAATCGTCCGGGCTAGACAGCTAAGGGAGTTGCCTGATGCAACGACGAGAGTTCATGGTGGCACTGCCAGCCTGCTTCGCATTGCCTGGCCATTTATTTGCCGCGGACACGAATTTGTTTCGTATCCGCACCATTACTGCTGGCGTCTCTTTGGCGTTGGACAGCTGGCAAAAACAGATGCAACAAGCCGCCGACTTTCTTCACGATGCGCGAGCCGACTTCCAGAACCAGGGGTACGTGGTGCAAACGCTGCGTATCGCAACCCAACCGCTGCCCGAATACCTGGACGATTGGCAAAGCGCACAAGGCTTGCGAATTCTCTCGGAAATTGATGATTTTTGCGTACAAGAGAAATTCGGCCTCAGCATTGGCCCGGTTATAAATTCGAACAAGCATGAGCCTGGACTGGCGGACTGGGCGACAGAATTGCTTGGCGCCACGAGTCGCACAAACTTCACGGTTGGTGTCGCCTCCGCCAGGGACGGCGTTCATCCCGCCGCGATTCGCTCGGCCGCCGAGACCATAGCCGCCATCGCTGGCGCCTCCCCTGGCGGAGAGGGAAACTTCAATTTTGCAGCGACCGCGAATTGTCCACCGGGCACACCGTTTTTTCCTGCCGCCTGGCACGAGGGCGAACCGTCTTTCGCCATTGGACTTGAGTCTCCCGGGTTACTGCTTTCGGCCATCAAATCCCGCCCTGAAAACGTGCCGGTGGGACGCCATATCGCCGCAGTAATGGATGCAGCTCTTATGCCTGTGCAGTCGAATGCTGAAAAAGTCGCCGACCGAACTGGTCGGCGATACCTCGGTATTGACGCATCACCAGCCCCCGGACTGAATTCAAGTATCGGTGAAGTCATTGAAACATTGACCGGAGCCCCGTTTGGCAACGCCTCCACCCTGCGCGCCTGCGCCAACATCACTGACGGTCTCAAGAGCCTGCAGGTCAGGACTTGCGGCTATTCCGGTTTGATGTTGCCGATCATTGAGGACAAAGTGCTCGCCAAACGTGCAGCAGAGGGTCGCTACGGCATCTCGGAGTTGCTGCTTTATTCAAGCGTGTGCGGTACGGGTCTGGACGTCGTACCGATCCCGGGAGACACGTCGGTGGCAGCATTGGAATCTGTGATAGGAGACGTTGCCGCGTTATCGGCCAAGTACCAAAAACCGCTGTCCGCACGGCTGTTTCCGATCCCCGGAAAGCAGGCTGGCGAAGCAGTGACATTCGAGGCACCGATGCTGACCGGTTCTGT